>BNJV01000802.1_pt1 | contig 378211 bp, 319 predicted proteins | sample 8540591 | NCBI WGS metagenome assembly BNJV01 (sample SAMD00202457, study PRJDB9452) | human saliva metagenome | host: Homo sapiens
CTCTCGCCCTCTGTAGTGTGGCTGCATGTAAGAAGGAAAAAAAGTCTAATGACATCATAACTAAGATTGCTCCGCGTCCGAAAGTACCAACTGGTCCAAAGAGCCTGTCCGACTTTAAATATGAAAAGAAGGTCGAGTGGGTAGGAGGAATATATACCATTACAATCCGTCGATACGCTGATAAAGACCTTGAATTGTCGGAAGATGAAGATGGAAGGAAGTATTATGACAATAAGGTGCAACTGACTATCAAGCGTCCTGATGGTACCACCTTCTATGATAGAACATTCACAAAGAACGACTTTAAAGAGTTCACAAACAATGATTATGGAGAGCATGGTTCGCTTGTCGGGTTTATGTTTGACCATGTAGAAGGAGATGCTTTACGCTTTGGTGTGAGTGTTGGTTCTCCTGACCCTAATAGTGATGAGTATGTTCCAATGAACTTCTTTATTGATAAGTCATGCCATATTCGTATCTCAAATGCCACGGAGTTAGACACAGGTAGTGATCAGGAGAAAGCTGAGAAACCAAAGACTGAAGAAGAGCTGTCCGAAGAGGAAGGGGTGTAAAGGGGCTTCCTTTTAAATCAAACTCAATGATTTAAATCTCAAAAGAATACTTAACGACAATCAACGAACAATTTGTTTCTAAGCTAACAATATAATTTGTGAAACGAAAGGAACGCCCTCTTTCATTTGAAGAGGGCGTTCCTTCATTATGAGAAGGGCGTCTCTTCGATGTGAAGAAACGCCCTTCTAAAATAGTGTTAGATGTTTTTTCAAAACTAAGAGGTGGAGTTTTAATCTTGCATCCTGTCCTCTTTTATTGACTACTTCTTGCCCTTTAAAGCCTCAATAGCATCAAAGGAATAAACCAAAGAACCACTGGTAAAGGTGCTTGCCTCAATCTTTAATGAGCGATACTTGCGTAAACAATCAACGAAAGCGACGGGATTTTGAACGAAAGCAGAATCAGTTTGCTTACTAACACCTGGTTTGTAAGTGAATCGTCCGACCTCATCTCCCTGTGCATAGACCCTTACATAATTCGAACTATCAAAACTATTCCCAGCGAACTGTTCGCCATCTCCAAGAATCATACAGGCTTCCAAACCTAGACGTCCAACCTTTCTCACACGGATAAACATGTGGTTAGAGCTTGTAATCTGCGATTTTTGTTTGGAGCACTTTGTATCGTTGCTAGCGAAGAATCGTTTAAGTAGACCCATGCTGATACATAAGAACCATTGTCACCCTTGGTGCTGTCGAGGTTAACAGCTACCATGGTATCAACGAGTGTAGTATCATAATGTCCCACACCACGCGATGAGCACGAGGTGCAGGACGTAAGAGTTGTAGCTGTCACCAGCGTCAGAAAGGCGACTGGTAACAGCATCATGGATTGTAATCTCATGATGATTGATTCTAATACTCACCCCATGCCTTGATGTCGATGTCGTCGAGCGAGACATTACAGAAGGCATTGATGAACGCACTTGCCAATCGGCTGTTCGTAATCAATGGTATGTTGAGATCGATGGCGGCACGTCTAATCTTATACCCATTGGTTAGCTCGCGTGGAGTCAAGTCCTTTGGCATGTTAACAACCATGTCAATTTTCTTCTCATGTAGCAAGTCCAAGGCCTGAGGAGAATGTTCCTTGTCAGATGGCATATACACAAGTGTGTTCTCAATACCATTCTCTGTGAGGTACTTAGACGTTCCTACGGTTGCAAAAAGCTCATAGCCGTGTTGCTTCAAAGTCTTTGCTGCATCCAACATCTCGGCTTTCTGCTTTGCACCTCCTGTAGAGAGAAGGATGGTCTTCTTAGGTATTCTCTGTCCGACAGATAGCATACTCTTCAGTAAAGCAGTGGCGGAATCATCACCGAGACAGCCCACTTCACCTGTTGAACTCATGTCTACACCAAGTACAGGGTCGGCTTTCTGCAATCGATTGAACGAGAATTGAGAAGCCTTAATGCCCACGTAATCAAGGTCAAAGAGGTTCTTGTTAGGCTTTTCAACAGGTACTCCGAGCATGATCTTAGTAGCGAGATCGATGAAGTTGAGCTTTAGAACCTTACTAACAAATGGGAATGAGCGACTCGCGCGAAGGTTACATTCGATGACAAGGATGTCATTGTCGCGTGCCATATACTGAATGTTGAATGGTCCATTGATGTGTAGCTTCTTTGCAATCTGGCGGCTAATGCGTTTGATTCGACGCACTGTTTCGACGTAAAGCTTCTGTGGTGGGAACTGAATAGTTGCGTCTCCAGAGTGTACACCAGCAAACTCTATGTGCTCAGAGATGGCATATGCCATGATTTCTCCATCCTTCGCAACAGCGTCCATCTCGATCTCCTTTGCGTTCTCGATAAACTTACTAACTACTACAGGATGGTCTTCACTAACGTTAGCAGCCAACTGGAGGAATCGAGTTAACTCATCCTTATTAGAACAAACATTCATGGCTGCACCCGAAAGAACGTAAGATGGGCGGACAAGAACAGGGAATCCGACACGGTCAACGAACCTGTCTATATCCTCCATACTCGTTAGTGCGCTCCATTCTGGTTGGTTAATTCCGTTCTCAGTAAGCATAGACGAGAACTTAGCACGGTCTTCTGCGTTATCGATGTCCTTAGCTGCTGTACCTAGAATTGGTACGTTCTCTTCATCGAGATACATGGCTAAGTTGTTAGGAATCTGACCACCTGTTGATACGATGACACCATGAGGAGTCTCGGCATCAATGATGTCCATGACACGTTCGAAGGTCAATTCGTCAAAGTAAAGACGGTCACACATATCATAGTCAGTCGACACTGTCTCAGGGTTATAATTGATCATGATAGATCGATACCCTTGTCTTCTAATGGTGTTCAATGCCTGTACACCGCACCAATCAAACTCTACAGAACTACCGATACGATAGGCTCCCGAACCTAATACAACAACCGACTTACGATCGTTGGAGAACGTGATGTCCGAACCAACACCAGCGTAGGTTACATATAAGTAATTGGTTTGTGCAGGATATTCGGCTGCTAGTGTGTCTATCTGCTTGACGACAGGAAGGATACCAAACCCTTACGCAATCTTCTCACAAGCATCATTGCTTTGTGCATATTAGGGCATTCCTCCTCTAGATTGACAGCACGTGCTATCTGGAAGTCAGTGAATCCGTAGACCTTAGCCTCACGCAATAACTCTTTATCAAGCGTATTGATATTCTTGCGTTTCAGCTCTTCGTCAATGTCAATGATATGCTTTAACTTATTCAAGAACCACTTGTCAATCTTTGTCAAATCGTGTATCTGATCAACAGTATAGCCCTTGTGCATAGCTTTTGAGATGATGAATACACGCTTGTCAGTAGGTTCGCGCAATGCAGCATCTATGTCTTCAATCTGTAACTCCTTGTTTTCAACAAAGCCATGCATACCTTGTCCTATCATTCGTAAGCCCTTCTGGATTGCTTCCTCGAAGTTACGTCCAATCGCCATAACCTCTCCGACGGACTTCATACTTGACCCCAACTCCTTGTCGACACCACGGAATTTGCTCAAATCCCAGCGTGGTATCTTGCAGACAACATAGTCGAGTGCAGGCTCAAAGAAGGCAGATGTCGTCTTTGTTACAGAGTTTTTCAACTCAAAGAGACCATAGCCCATACCTAATTTAGCCGCTACGAAAGCCAAAGGATAGCCTGTTGCCTTACTTGCGAGAGCTGATGAACGAGACAAACGAGCATTTACCTCAATGACACGATAATCCTCACTCTGTGGGTCGAAGGCGTATTGTACGTTACATTCACCGATGATGCCGATGTGACGAACAATCTTTATTGATAATGCGCGGAGCTTGTGATATTCGCTATTGGTCAATGTCTGTGATGGAGCAATTACAATAGATTCCCCCGTGTGGATACCTAGTGGGTCGAAATTCTCCATGTTACAAACTGTGATACAGTTGTCATATTGGTCACGAACAACCTCATATTCGATTTCTTTCCAGCCCTTGAGACTCTTCTCAACAAGTACTTGAGGAGAGAAAGAAAAGGCTTTCTCACATAGAGTGTTTAGTTCTTCTTCATTGTCAGCAAAGCCACTGCCAAGTCCGCCGAGTGCATAGGCTGCACGCACAATGACAGGATAACCCAGCGTCTTAGCCGCTTTGCGTGCTTGAACAATATCCTCGCAAGCCTCGCTTTTGATGGTCTTTACATCGATTTCATCAAGTCTTTCAACAAAGAGTTCACGGTCTTCTGTATTCATGATAGCCGCAACGGGGGTACCAAGAACTCGTACATTATATTTCTTTAGTACGCCTGTTCGCTCTAATTCTACACCACAGTTCAATGCAGTTTGTCCACCGAACGACAAGAGAATGCCGTCAGGACGCTCCTTCTCAATCACTCTCTCTACGAAATATGGTTGTACTGGAAGGAAATAGATCTGGTCTGCTACACCCTCAGAAGTTTGCACTGTAGCAATGTTCGGATTGATGAGAACGGTAGAAACACCTTCTTCTCGTAATGCTTTTAATGCTTGTGAACCAGAGTAATCGAACTCTCCTGCCTCACCTATCTTCAATGCTCCCGATCCGAGAAGCAGTACTTTTTAATTGAATCGTCTTTCATTATCTTAGTGTTTCTACGAATTTGTCAAACATAAAGTATGTATCAACAGGACCAGAGCAAGCCTCTGGATGGAACTGAGAAGTAAACCATGGATTCTCAACATGACAGATACCTTCATTGCTACCATCATTCATGTTGACGAAAAGTTCTTTCCAGTCTTTATCAAGAGTAGACGCATCTACGGCGTAACCATGGTTCTGGGAGGTGATATAACACTTATTAGTACCAACCATGCGAACTGGTTGATTGTGTCCACGATGACCATATTTCAACTTATAGATAGTTGCTCCGGCAGCCTTAGATAATAATTGGTTGCCCATGCAAATACCGCAGATAGGTTTCTTACTCATGCTCATCTGTTTGCGAATTACATTAACGGCATCGACGCACATATCGGGGTCTCCAGGTCCATTCGCTAGGAAGAGTCCATCATAATCCATCGATGTGTAGTCATAGTTCCAAGGTACTCGGATAACCTCTACTCCTCTATTAATAAGTGAACGAATGATGTTTGCTTTCACACCGCAGTCTACAAGTATAACCTTCTTGCCTGCGCCTTCATTGTATCGAATAATCTCTTTTGTGGAAACGAGATCAACGAAGTTAACACCTTCATAATTAGCTTCTGGGATGTTATCAGGCTCATCGTCAAAGAGAATCTTACCCATCATCACGCCATGTTCACGCAGTACTTTGGTTAACTCACGAGTATCAATGTTGGTGATACCAGGTACATGTTCACGCTTCAACCAATCGCCTAGCTCTCTACAGCATTCCAATGGGAATACTGTTCTGTGTAGTCTGATACGATGATAGCAGACGCATAAATCTTGTCGCTCTCCATGAATGTTGGGATGCCATTTGCCTCTATAGAGAATGGAGGTACACCATAGTTTCCTACTAAAGGAAAGGTCATGGTCAGAAGTTGACCAGCATAGGAAGGGTCTGTAAGGCTCTCTGGATAACCCATCATGGCCGTGTTGAATACCACCTCACCAGCAACTGGTGCATCGTATCCAAACGACTTGCCATGGAATTTTGTTCCGTCACTCAGGACTAAAGTTACGTTCCTCATTATTACTTAGTATTGTTGAGTTGATTGTTTTTATGTATTTCTTGTTAATGTTCTAACACTGGAAAAAGGACGTATGGTTTGTGCGGTTAATTCAAGAGAAATGTCTTGAGCGCACAAGCCGTACGTCCTTTTCTATAGAGATTAGCTCATGTTATGCTTGAGATGTTCATGTTCATAATAATTGATGAAGTTCTGGTTGACCAGTCTCATACCACCTGGAGTAGGGTAGTCCCCCGTGAAATACCAGTCACCAGGATGGTTCGGAATAGCATTATGTAGACCTTCAATGCTTTGGAAAACAAGTTCGACTGGCGTCGTCATGCCCTGCGGTCGAAGTATCTCTACAATCTTTTGATTGATTTCTTCTATGGTGAAAGGCTTATAAATGGCCTTTACTGAATTATTGAGATGTTCTCCTTTAGGTTTGGCAACCTCTTTCTTGCAGGCCTCATAAACCTCATGTAGAAGATTCTCCATATTCCGCTCACGTATTAACTCAATGGTTGCACGGAAGACACAGAACTCTTCTGGACGTGGCATGTCAATGCCGTAATAGTCGGGAAAGCGTATCTGTGGTGCACTGGAAACAATGACAATCTTCTTTGGATGTAGACGATCTAAGATGTGAAGAATGCTTTCCTTGAGAGTTGTCCCTCGAACAATAGAATCGTCTATGATTACTAAGTTGTCCTTGTAGGGTTCGATACTCTCATACGTTATATCATAGACATGAGAGGCGAGGTCATTGCGTGAATTCCCCTCAGTGATAAATGTTCTTAGCTTGATATCCTTCCATGCTACCTTCTCAGCACGTATTCCTTGCTTTAGAATCTGATGTATATCTTCTTCTGGAGGGTTGCTCCCCAAGGCTGCTATTTGCTCAACTTTTCGTTTGTCAATCCATTCTTTAAAGCCATGAGTTAACCCATAGAACGCAACTTCAGCAGTGTTAGGAATAAATGATAAAACCGTGTGAGTTGTATCATAATTGACTGCTTCTAGGACGCGTTCTGTCAATTGTTGACCTAGTTTCTCACGCTCTTTATAGATGTCTCTATCCGATCCACGAGAAAAGTAAATACGCTCAAACGAACAAGCCGAATAAGTCTTTGGCTCAAGTATCTGCTGTAGGCTTGCTTCTCCCCGTTTGTTAACTATTAAGGCTTGACCCGGTCTTAACTCTTGTATGTCTTCACATTCTAGGTCGAAGGTTGTCTGTAAGACGGGGCGTTCACTAGCAACTACTACGATCTCATCGTTCTTATAATAGAATGCAGGACGTATAGCCCATGGATCTCGAATAGAGAACATCTCGCCTGAACCTGTTTGTCCGCAGATAACGTAACCACCATCGAAATGCTCCATGGTAGTCTTGAGGACATTACTTATTTGTATGTTATCTTCAATATACTCAGTGATGTCTCGTTTCGTAAGTCCAAGTTCCTGTGCCTTCACAAAGTTGCGTTCAACTTCACGATCAAGCCGGTGTCCCATGAGTTCTAATAGAAGGTAAGTATCGCTATAGATGCGTGGGCATTGCCCTTGGTCAGTCAGTTTCTCAAATATATCCTCAATATTTGTCATATTGAAGTTGCCACACATACATAGATTCTTTGCCTTCCAGTTGTTGCGACGTAGGAAGGGATGGACATAAGAAAGACCACTCTTGCCAGTAGTTGAGTACCGGAGGTGGCCCATATAAAGCTCTCCCGCAAAGGGAAGACTAGTTTTTGCAAAAGAAACATCAGACAATTGCTCCTGTGATAAGCCTTTATAATGCTTGTGTACATCAGCAAATATCTCTGTAACAGCATTCTTTCCCTCTGCTCGCTCACGGAACATATACTCGTTACCAGGCTCGGATGAGAGTTTAACAGCAGATAATCCAGCTCCTTCCTGACCACGGTTATGCTGCTTCTCCATCATAAGATAGAGCTTATTTAACCCATACATCCAGGTTCCATACTTCTCCTGATAATACTCTAACGGCTTAGCAACCTAATCATTGCTACTCCGCAATCTTCATGAATGTTCTTTTCCATTTATAAGATGTATTGTCTGTCTTTTACAATTACCGATGTTTACTAATCTTGTTTGTGTTTTTGTTACCAGCTTATAAGCATTCCCCGTCATTTTGAATACCCTGTTGAGTATCCTAGATGATGGTGATTTCTGAGACTATTACTCTACTGTAACAGACTTAGCCAGATTACGTGGTTGATCCACATCCTTGCCTTTGCAAACTGCAATATGGTATGCCAAAAGCTGTAATGGGATTGTTGCAACCAATGGTTCTAGACATTCCATGCAATCAGGAAGCTCTATTACGGCATCTGCAATATGAGAGATTGTCGTGTCACCTTTAGTTACTAAGGCTATAACCCGACCTTGTCTTGCTTTTATCTCTTGTATGTTGCTACGTACTTTCTCGTACATCCCGTTCTGCGTTGCGATAGCTACTACAGGCATATCAGAGTCTATCAAGGCAATAGGACCATGTTTCATCTCTGCTGCGGGATAGCCTTCTGCATGAATGTAAGATATCTCCTTTAATTTAAGGCACCCTCCAAGGCTACGGGGTAACTAAATCCACGTCCCAAGTAGAGGAAGTTTCGTGCATAAGTGAAGGTGCGTGCCATATCTGCGATTTGGTCATTTACCTTCAACACATCCCTTATCATATTAGGAATTTCTGCCAATTCTTTAACCGTACGCACGTATTCTTCGTGTTTAATAGTCCCTTTGGCATTTGCTAAAGCTAGTGCAAACATCGTTAAGACAGTGACCTGTCCAGTGAAAGCCTTTGTAGAAGCAACACCGATTTCAGGGCCTACGTGGATGTAAGTTCCTGTATCAGTTGCACGCGGGATACTAGACCCGATGGCATTACAAATACCATAGATGAAAGCACCTCTAGACTTTGCTAACTCTACAGCAGCAAGTGTATCGGCTGTTTCTCCACTCTGTGAAATGGCAATGACAACGTCACTATCGTTTACAACAGGATTACGATAGCGGAACTCACTGGCATATTCAACCTCTACGGGAATCCTGCAGAAGGTTTCAATCATCTGTTTGCCGATAAGTCCAGCATGCCAACTTGTACCGCAAGCAACGATAATGATGCGCTTAGCATTGAGTAGTTTGCTGCGGTAATCAATCATTGCACTCAAGGTAACATTGTCGTGCTCCACGTTAATTCTACCTCTCATGCAGTTTGTCAAACACTCTGGTTGTTCAAAGATCTCCTTGAGCATGAAGTGATCGTAGCCTCCTTTTTCTATCTGACCAAGGTTGATATCTACTGTACGAACCTCTGGAGATAGTTCTTCATTGAGGATGTTTACCACCTTCAACTCCTCTCCTAACTTCATTACAGCAATGTTTCCATCATCAAGGTAGACAACTTTATCAGTATATTCGATTATCGGACTAGCGTCCGAACCGAGGAAGAATTCACCATCACCAATGCCTACTACAAGTGGACTCTGCTTTCTTGCAGCAATGATGGTATCAGGGTTACGCTTATCCAAGAGGGCTATGGCGTATGCACCAATTACTTGATGTAAGCCAACTGTACTGCCTCTAGGAGACTAATGTCCTTCTTTGTTTGTATATAATCAATCAGTTGAACCAACACTTCTGTGTCTGTATCCGACTGAAATTGTATTCCTTTCTCTATCAAATTATGCTTTATTTCTGCATAATTCTCGATAATTCCATTATGAATGATTGCCAAATTCTTTGATTGTGAATAGTGTGGATGCGCATTCACAGATGATGGCTCACCATGAGTTGCCCAACGTGTGTGAGCAATACCAATGTTTCCAGTGACGTTCTTATCAGTACAATACTCCTCTAAGTCAGCCACTTTTCCTTTTGTTTTATAGACATCTAAGTTGCCATTATCGTCTATCAGTGCCACACCAGCGCTGTCATATCCCCTATATTCAAGGCGTTTCAAACCTTTAATCAGTATGGGGTAAGCCTCATGCTTCGTCCCAATATATCCTACAATACCACACATTTTACCTTAACCCTTTCCTTTTTATAACAAATGAGAACACCCTTACACCCGATTCCTATCATCTAGCTCTGTTCTAGGCTAGGTAAGATATGGATGTCAAAGAATGTTCTCATTTTTAATATTTGCCTCTTTAATGAGGATATAAGTCCCCATTTAAAGATAGAATCTTACTTTCTTAAAACGTTAACCAATAGTGATGCTACTGATGTAACAATACCTATAAAGGAGAACCAAATGGTAGTAGAACTACCCACACCAGAGGTCTTTGCCTTCACAGAGTTTGGTTGAACGTATAACACGTCATTCTGTTGTAGATAATAATAAGGTGAGTTGATGATGTTAGCATCATTCAAATTCAGACGTACTGCATGCTTTTCTCCTCTTGCATCCTCACGTATCAACAGAATATTATTACGCTTACCATATACACCTAAATCGCCTGCCTGCGCAATAGCTTCTAGAACACTAATCTTCTCAGTCGATACTGGTATCACGCTAGGATGACCTACTTCACCCATGACAGTAATGTGATAACTACTCATGCGAACCGTCACAACAGGGTTCTCGGTGCGTGCAAGGTAAGGTTGAATCTTACTCTTTATCAAGTCCTCACATTCTGTTTTTGTTAAGCCAACAACGTGTATCTTACCGATAATAGGGAAGTTAATGAATCCCGTGTTATCAACTAGATAGCCCTTGAAAGCCGTAGATCCTTTGTCACCACCTTGCAGATTGAAGGGTGCTGCAGCCTCTGGATTAGTTGTATTGACTGTGATGGTTAATTCGTCTTTAGGCATAATTCGTGCATCAAAGAGACCACGTGAAGCGGCAAGACTGGTTGAGTCAATGTTCTCCACATAGGTGAAGCCCTTGCTAGAACCACATCCTGTCATTGCCATAATCATAGCTACTGCTATGAGAGATAAGATGATTTTTTTCATTTAAAAAATAGCGTGAAGTCAACTATTAATAATTCTTTTCTGCAAAAATACGACTATTTTTTGAGAATTACAAGCGAATAGCTTTTTTTCTCTTAGGTGATTCGTAAAATAGAGTTGACCTATAAATATTAATGCTACCTTAGCCTTTCTATTGCTTGATTTGTTCTCTCTTTTGGGGGAGATGAAATCCTTTTACGATCGAGCCACTTTACAATATTGGTCGTAAAGCCATTGCTGTTGTTCTGTAATTGTTAAGTTGCTGTTATCTAATTCGATAGCATCATCCGCCTTACGGAGCGGTGACGTCTCACGATGGGTATCGATATAATCGCGTTCTTGTACATTCTTTAGAATCTCATTGAAGTCAGCATCCATGCCTTTACCCTTCAGTTCGTCGTAGCGTCGTTGGGCACGAACTTCTGCTGAAGCAGTGACGAATACTTTTAGTTCTGCATGTGGGAAGACCACAGTCCCGATGTCTCTTCCGTCCATAACGATACCCTTCTCTGCGCCCATTTGCTGTTGTTGCTCCACGAGAGCAGTACGAACGAAGGGGAGGGCAGCGATAATGCTGACATGTGAAGATACTTCCATTGTTCGGATTTCGGTCTCAATATTCTCTCCATTGAGATAGGTGTCAGGTCGTCCTGTTGCTTTATTCAACTGGAAACTAATTTTAATTTTATCCATCTGTGCCTTTAGTTCCTCTTCTTTTATCGAGCCGTCCGCATTGAATAGATGATTACGTAAAGCATAGAACGTAACGGATCGGTACATTGCACCAGTATCTACATAGATGTAACCAATCTTCTTTGCAAGGTCTTTAGCCATTGTGCTCTTACCACATGAGGAGTATCCATCAATGGCGATAGTTATCTTTTTCATTCTGAATCCGTGTTTTGTTTTATCTATTTAGTACTGCTTTCTTGCGCAGTGAGTGCAAAGTTAATAAAAAAAGTAATATGTTTATGGTTCGAAATAGATTATTTGTCATTGTGTTCATTTCATATATTGAGTTGAAAGGAATGTCTACTTCCATTTGAGAAGGGCGTTTCTTTGATGTAAAGAGAGGCTCTTCTTATGCCAAGGAAAGGCTCTCTTTAAATAGAGAAGAGTGCCTGTTTAAGTCTATGCGAAAGGATATTCAATTTGAAAAGATTTGTTCAATCGTTGCTCCTAGGCGTTTATAATGTTAGTTGGAGGATGTTTGATAAATTCTAGAAATCGTTTCCAATCACTCAAATCATGTGAAATTACAAAGATAAATGAGCTTATCTGTATCTAATTAAACAATTATTACTTAAAATGAATAGGCAAGATTGACTAAGACGGAGCTACTAGCAGCATGATACTTACCATAGGCTAAGTTTAGTTTGAAGCGTTCGAGATTAATGCCACCACCCACACTAAAGCCTGCTCCATGCGCACTGGAATCCTCGTTGGTACCGATGGTCATCTCGTCAGCTCGGCGGAAGTTGTAACCACCACCGACCCATATATTGTCTGACAAGAGAATGTCTGCGCCAAGATTCAAGTGATTGATAAAGCGGTAATCATAATGAGTTAAGTCAACGAGAGTTGCAGATAGGCGTACAGGTAAGGCTGCAAAGGTTTTGCTCACACCTACTTGTACATCCATAGGCATCTTCCCGTAGTTTTCTTCGTAAGCCTTGATCTGACCGCCCAAGTTCTTTGCTACCACAGAAACAGACCATTGGTAATCAGGTTCAAACCAGTTGAGACCGAGGTCAACACCTACTGCCATGGAGCTGTAATTACCTATATATGAGTTGATAAACTTCGCTGTTATACCTCCCACGAGATTATGTGCTAATTCGTAAGAAAATATCCCCTCAATTGCAATCTCACTAGCATTAAAGGTTCCTATCTGTGTGTTGTTCTGGTCATACTCCTTCATCTTTCCATAGTTCATGTACTGGACTCCTCCTGCAATTGTGCCTTTCTCACCCAAGCCTTTGCGTAAGAAGCACCCATGTAATTGGCACCACTCATGTAATTCATATAACTCAAACCTATCGTCTTATCGCTTACCGATGATGCAAGAGCAGGGTTAGAGAACATCAAAGCAGGGTCATCTTCAATAATTGTAATATTATCTCCACCTAAAGCAGCAGCATGTGCACTAACAGGAAGACGTAAGAAATTGTATTCAGTTTGGCTCTCTTGAGCCCATAACATACAAGTGAAAAGGGTTGAGATGAGCGTTAAAACAAACTTTTTCATTTAATCTAAATTAATTTATCGGGCAAAGTTACAGCTTTTTCCGAATATCTTATTACTTTTGTCTTTGGAACTGCTTAAATAGTAGAAGGTAGGCTTCTCGGGGATAGAGCAGTATTTCATATAACGGCAATAGCTATAGTTTTAGTATCTAACAGTGGAGATTAAGAAGTCAAAAAAAGCAGATTTAGAGAATAAGCGATGGGTTGGTTTCATGTTGGGAATCATCATTGCCCTCTCTATCTTCTTTGTTGCTATGGAATACAATGCCAATCCTTCAAGCGATGATGATACTAACGTGAAAGCCTTAAGAATGTGACTCTTCACGATATGGATATGTTGCCTGCCATTGACCAGCAAGACTTAGCAAAGACAAAGGACGATAAGAAACCTACAATTGAGGATCTTTTGAATCTTAAACGTAGGGATGTCCCTAATAAGGTGACGCCTCACGACGCAGGTAGCATGAACTCAAATGACAAGAAAACTGCCGCCCCGCAAGTGAGTGATGTTCCTATCGTTATGCCAATGGTCACCACCTTGCCAGATCCACCAAAGGTGCAGGAAGATGCCAAAAAAGTGACGGAGAAGATGACAGATGATCCATCACAAGTGGAGGTGGAACGTTATGATGATAAGGTTAGTAAGCGTATTCTCTCGGATACTCCAACACCTCCTGGTGGCTGGGTTGAGTTTATGAAATGGCTTACAAAGACTTTACAATATCCTGCAGATGCGAAGAGTCAAGAACTGCAAGGTACTGTAAACATTACTTTCATCATCAATGTTGATGGTTCTGTGAATGATGTTACGATTAAGAGTGGGCGTTATCCTGTGCTAAATGCAGAGGTTTTGCGAGTCTTGAAGACCATGGGGAAATGGAAACCAGGCATACAGAAGGGTAGAAAATGCCAGTCGTTAGTGGAGATTCCTGTTGTCTTTAAACTTTCATGATAAACATGTCTTTCATCTAGAAAGCGTCAATATCCATTGAAGTTTACCTATAAAGTGAATTAATATTTGTAATCAACCAACTTAAAACAATCCTATATGTTTACTGCTGATGAAATCCTATTTAAAGTAAATGATTATATAAATAACATCTCATATAATCGTAAACCTTGGAGCTTATATGAGCCTATTAAATATGTATTGTCACTAGGTGGGAAACGAATCCGACCGATATTAATGCTTCTTTCTTACAATCTCTTTAAGGATGATCCAGAGTCGATTCTCTCACCAGCATGCGCCCTTGAGACGTATCATAATTATACCTTATTACATGATGATTTGATGGATGATGCTCCACTTAGGCGTGGACAGCAAACTGTACATGTGCGTTGGGATGCGAATACTGCCGTTCTTTCGGGCGATTCTATGCTTGTTCTAGCCTTTGAGCGGATGGCTAAGTGTAATGATAAACACCTGCGTGAAGTGTTGAAACTATTTACTACTACTGCTTTGGAAATAGGCGAAGGTCAGCAGTATGATATGGAGTTTGAGACACGAAATGACGTCAAGGAAGAGGAGTATATAGAGATGATTCGCCTGAAGACAAGTGTTCTTCTGGCATGTGCAATGAAGATTGGTGCTATCTTAGCAGACGCCCCACAAGAGGATGCAGAGAACCTTTATAAGTTTGGAGAACAGGTTGGGTTGGCCTTTCAATTACAAGATGATTACCTTGATGTGTATGGTGATCCAAAGGTATTCGGTAAGAAGATTGGGGGGGATATAACGTCTAACAAGAAGACATACATGCTAATTAATGCCTTCAACAAAGCTAATGTTCGCCAACGTAAAGAATTGGAGAAATGGATTACATGTGAGCATTTCGTGCGGGATGAAAAGGTTGAAGCTGTGACCAAACTCTATAATAAGATAGGTGTTGACAAGATGGCTATTGATCGAATTAATTACTATTTTGAAGAAGCAAATAAGTATCTTGCTGCTGTGAAGGTGACTGATAATCGTAAGCAAGAATTAGTCTCTTATGCACAAAGAATGTTGCACCGTAAACGATAACTAGTTGATTATAATGATAATAGATACACATGCTCATTTAGATGTTGAAGATTTCTCTGAGGATTTACCAGAGGTTATTTTGCGAGCACGGCAGGCTGGAGTGGGGAAGATATTCCTACCAGCAATAGACTTAAAGTCAGTAGATACGACTTTAGCTGTATGTCGACAATATCCTGATGTGTGCTATCCAATGATTGGATTACAGCCAGAAGAGGTACGTCAAGATTGGCAGATAGTACTTGAAAAGATGTATGCTCGATTGAAAGAATCTATTAAGAAGCAGGCTGATGGTACAGCTTTACCTGGCGAAACATTCATTGCTATTGGAGAAGTTGGACTTGATTTCTATTGGTCACGTGAGTATGAACAAGAGCAACTTGCTGCTTTTGAGGAAGCTGTCAAATGGAGTGTTGAGACGCAACTACCCTTGATGATACATTGTAGGAAGGCACAGAATGAGATGTTGCATATCATGCGATTGTATGAAAAAGAATTACCAGGTGGTGTCTTTCATTGTTTTACTGGTAATCAAAAAGAGGCTGAAGCCTTCCTTCGTCTTGAGCATTTTGCATTGGGTATAGGGGGCGTTTCAACCTTTAAGAGTAGTCATTTGAGGGAAGATTTGCCTGCTGCTGTCCCTTTGGATCGTATTGTTTTAGAGACCGATAGCCCTTACATGGCACCAGTACCATATCGTGGTAAACGGAACGAAAGTTCATTTATTATAGAGGTAATGCATACATTAGCAATGAGTTATGGCGTTGATGAAGAAGAAATAGCACGTCAGACGAATGCCAATGTAGAGCGTATCTTTGGTATTAGGGTGTAAGATTGTATTATCGAACATAATACTTGAAACTCAGGAGTCTGTTTTTGTAGAGGATGATAAGGTTCAAATATAATGGATATTATCGTCTTAAAGAATATTAAATAGTAACTCCTTTATGTGAATTTATCAAACGAAAGGAGTAATTTTGTACACATATATTTCATATGTGGATGCTTTTCTATATGTGAGGAGATAAGGAAAGATGCTCGAGTGGTTGAAGAGGCACGCCTGGAAAGCGTGTATACCTCTAAAGGGTATCGGGGGTTCGAATCCCCCTCTTTCCGCTTAATTGTCTAAATGATAGCCCCTATGTCGTCATGATATAGGGGCTTCTTATTTCTCTTTATACATAAGTTTGCACACTAGTTCTTGCTTATTTTGCCCTTTAAGGTGTGCTTGGAGAATTGTTTCTCTTACTTTAAAACAATCTTGTTATCGTCTCTTTCGTATCTATAAACAAAAAAGGTATGTCTAATGACATACCTTCTTGTGATCCGCATGGGGCTCGAACCCATGACCCCAACATTAAAAGTGTTGTGCTCTACCAGCTGAGCTAGCGGATCTCCCTATGCTTTTGTTAATTGCGGTTGCAAAGGTACTAAGTTTTTTTGACTATACCAAATATTTTGAGATATTTATTTCTTTAGGACTAATTCATAGATATTCTTTAATGCTTTTAGGTATCTTCTAGATAAGTGTTGATAGTTGACTCATGAGGTGGCTGGGCTATCATACAATATTAATGGTGATGAAAAAGGATAGATGAAGGATTTCGTTTATAAAAAGCAAATCATTTTTACTGTCATTCCTGTCACCCTATCAGATACTTCAAAGTGTTGTTTCACAGCTTATTATGCTAAATGTTAAAAGTGAAAGCAATGATGATTAGAGCCAAATTAAGTTTTTTGTGGGTCAGATAGGGTGTATTTTTCTTTAGTATTTTATACTGCACTCAATTATTTTAAGTAAGTTTGTACGTTCTTATTAAACATATATTCTATAATGATGTATGCTTGCATAATGATTAGGTAAAGATAACTTCATTGCAATGAAATATTTTCTTTTGAATGTTTTGTTAGTTCTTTGTGGTTGTAGCTCTTATGACTATAAAGTTTCATCGCTACCAAGTAAAGAACTTTCCTATCAAAAATTACCAAAGGAAGTAAGGCTTCGCTTGTCATCAATTAAGCCTTGCGACCCTTCAACGGGAGCGCTCCTTGTAGTTGATTCTATAGATAGTTTGAGGTATTCGTTAGAAGATGTAGCTACAATAACGGGATCTTGGATAGCCTTTATAAAGTTGGTGGATAATAAAAAGGGGTTGGTCTATAGGATAGAGCTGGATGCTCCTGAACCATACATAATACTTGATGGTGCATTGTATATCCCTGACAGATATAATATACTCGGTAGTGATGAGATTCAAAAGGCGAAGTATATAAGGTATCAATTAAGGTGATTATCTTCTTTTAGTGTGTAACTTTAAAGAACGTAATAAGATTATTATATACAAAAAGGGGGCGATATTAAAAGTATGGATTATTCAATCTTCTTTAGTTATCTAGCCTTGCTAGTACTGATGGATTGCTATCCGCTGGACATAGATTATTATATCCTTACTTTTAATAGCTCCCTTCTTGTAATCTTTTAAATGCTAGTAAGCCTTACTATTAGTAAGCGAAGAGAGGATAAGCAGCCATCGTCTCGTTTACTTTCTCACGTACTCTCTTGATTACCTGCTCGTTTTCAGGATCAGCAAGAACCTCATCAATGAGTTCTGCAGTGAGTAACATCATGTCTTCCTTACATCCACGAGTTGTCATAGCTGCTGTTCCAAGGCGCAGACCGCTGGTTTGGAACGCTGAACGCTCATCGTATGGAACCTTATTCTTATTGGCTGTGATATCAGCAGCAACAAGTGCCGTCTCTGCCACCTTTCCAGTAAGGTCTGGATATTTCTGACGTAGATCGAGCAACATAGAATGGTTATCTGTACCACCACTAACAATACTGAAGCCCTTATCAACGAGTGCTTGTGCAAGAACAGAAGCGTTTTTCTTTACCTGCATTGCATATTCCTTCCAACTTGGAAGAAGGTTCTCACCGAAGCCAACTGCCTTTGCTGCAATGACATGCTCTAATGGTCCACCCTGGTTACCAGGGAATACTGCAGAATTGAAGAGCATTGACATTGGTTTTACAACGCCTTTCTTTGTAGTAAGTCCCCATGGATTCTCAAAGTCTTTACCCATTAGAATGACACCACCACGTGGTCCACGAAGTGTCTTATGGGTTGTTGTAGTAACGATATGGGCATACTTTACTGGGTTATCCAACAATCCTGCAGCAATGAGACCAGCAGGATGTGCCATGTCAATCATCAATAATGCACCTACTTTGTCAGCTATTTCGCGCATACGCTTATAGTCCCATTCACGGCTATAAGCTGATCCTCCACCAATAATTAGCTTTGGTTTATGTTCGAGAGCGAGCCTTTCCATCTCATCATAATCCACTCTTCCCGTCTCACGGTTCAGTGTGTAACCAACGTGGTGATAAAGGATTCCAGATGTATTCACCTCACTTCCATGAGAGAGATGCCCTCCTTGGTCAAGGTCTAGACCCATAAATGTGTCACCAGGTTTTAGTACTGCGAGCAAAACAGCTTGGTTTGCTTGTGCACCAGAGTGTGGCTGAACATTGGCATACTCTGCTCCAAAGAGTTGTTTAACACGCTCAATAGCAAGTGTTTCAACCTGGTCAACCACTTGACAACCACCATAATAGCGTTTGCCGGGATAACCCTCTGCATACTTGTTAGTGAGGTAAGAACCCATAGCTTGCATTACTTCATCGCTAACAAAATTCTCAGATGCAATCAGCTCCATGCCTTTTAGCTGTCGCTTATGCTCCATTTCAATAAGGTCGAAAATTTCTTGATCTCTTCTCATGTGTATCAAAAGCTTTAATAGAGCCCGTGTTTTTCTAGACGAACTCTGGGTTAGTGATATGTTGCAAATATACGAATTAATGTTCTAACATGCAAGCGTATCAAAAAAATAATGTACCTTTGCAGACATAATCTCTTATTCTCTTGATTAGTAAGGGTAATCTTCTGATGAATAAAAGATTTGTTCTGATAATTAAACAACAATATATTATGAAACTTAAAGAGTTGTTTCAAGCCTACGAGTTTGATGAAATTTATCCACAGATAGGTCTTATGTTTCCTAAAGGTCGGCATTTGAGGAATGAGTTCCGTAATGCATACGACTTATTATTAAGCATTAATCCTGTGTTATCAAAGAAGCAAATCCGTTATCAACTGATGGAAGATCCCGATACAAATGAGATGTTCTTCGGTGCTGACGACCATGATTTCAATGGTCCATGGGATGTGTTATTAGGCAAGGAAGTGAAGAAGGAGCCGAAAGTAGACCTAACGGATGAGGAGTTAGTGGCTAATTGTCTGCTTAATACAGTCCTCATTGGACGTCATCCTCGTCCTTTCGATAAAGACTATCAAGCAATTATAAAGTAGGTTTATAGGTAGTCTGAAGTTTGGAAAGATATAATTTCTCGAGGTATCATAGGATGTTATTAGGACTCTAGGATACCTCGGAAATTTGTTTATGAGACTTTTATCTTTGTTCTGTAGAAGTATTTTTTTAACCTCTAATCATTGTAATTATCATCTTGAAACGTTCTGCTGCATTTACTGAATGATGGGCACTGCTAGGGATGATGAAGCTTTCACCTGCACTAATAACGTGCTTTGTGCCTTCGACTGTTAGCTCCATCTTACCTTCAATCACCTGTATGAGTGCATCAAAAGGAGCGGAGTGTTCTGATAAACCTTGTCCTGTATCGAAGCTGAAGAGTGTAACACTTCCTGCGTTACTATGTACTAATTCCTTGCTAATTACACCACCATCAGCGTAATCAATTACCTTGTTTGCTGAAAAGATAATACCTTTCTCTAGTTTTGCCATATCTTTATAATTAAATTGTTTATAACTGTTTACTATCTCCTAACAAGCAATAAGAATGCCACAGAAAGCCTTGGTAACAAATGTTACTCGTTCCCTTTATGCTTTGTTGCAGCTATATTACGTTTCAAACCTTCGAACTTTACACGCTTAACAGCTGACCCTTTAAATAATCGTCGATAATCTTCAATAGAAAGATTGTGCCATGCTTCCTTACTCATTGAGAGTAGTTCGGCCTTCGGTTGTAGGCTTGGTTCGGTGTTAGGAATGGCAAAACGATTCCAAGGACAGGCTGTTTGACATCTGTCGCAACCATAGATTGTATCGCCCATAGCTACCTTTGCTTCCTCTGACAAGTCCCCTCTATTCTCAATCAGTTGGTACGATAAGCATCTATCTGTATGAAAGTCTTCATTCGGAATGATGGCTTTCGTAGGGCAAGCATCTATACATCTATGGCAGTTACCGCACCTACTCTCCATAGGTTCGTCATATTTATCAACATCGAAAGGAAGAAATATCTCCCCGAGAAAGAACATCGAACCAGCATGAGGTATGATAAGTTGATGATTTCGTCCAACCCATCCTAAGCCTGCTTTCTGTGCCCAATAACGTTCAAGAACAGGTGCTGTATCACAGAAACAACGTATCTCTAATTCCTCCTCTTGTCCTTCCTTGTTTTCTTGAAAAGCATTAAGATAAGGTTCTGATTCCATTATCTTATTAGCCAACTCTTGCATCTTTTTCTTCATCAAGTCGTGATAATCCTGTCCAAGAGCGTATGCTGCAAACTGATATTCACCTTTGTGTAGGTGTTGAGAAGGGGCATAATTAAGGGCAAGAGATACTATACTTCGCACACCTGGAACCAGTTTGCGAGGATCGAGACGCTTCTCTAAATAATTCGACATATATGCCATGGTTGCTTCCTCACCATTCTCTAACCATTTCCGATACCCTTGCGCAACCTCTTCATCAACAGGTTCCGCCTTTGCAACCCCACAAGTGAAGAATCCGAGATGCTTTGCTTCTTCCTTTATCCATGTTGCGTTGATACTAATCATCTTGTTTCTTCGGGGTTATCAGGGAATGTCTTAAACTCATATCCCTGTTCCTTGAGCCATTGAAGTGACTCCGGAAGTGCAGTGCGGAGCTTGTCTATACTCTTTAAAGAGTCGTGGAAGGTAATGATAGACCCATTTCTGGCATATCGTTTTACGTTCTCTACCACGTCTTTTGCAGTCAATAACTTAGAATAATCACGTGTGACAAGATCCCACATTACGACTCTGTAATTCTGTTTCACCCACCAGTAAACAGTGTGTCGAAGCCATCCGTGAGGTGGACGGAAGTAGGGGGTATTAAGTAAGTTATCAGCTTTTGTGACATCAACAGCGTAAGTTAACGTCCAATGTCTAAATGATCCGAGGTGGTGATAAGTGTGATTTCCCACTTTATGCCCTCTCCTTATCACCTCTTTATATAGGTCCGGATGTTTCCTTACATTATCTGCCACCATAAAAAACATAGCCTTCGCACCGAATTCATCCAACACATCAAGGATGAAAGGAGTGGCTTCTGGGATGGGACCATCATCAAAGGTAAGGTATACAGAATGGTCATTCTTATCCATGCGCCATAATGCGTGAGGATAAAAGAGGCGTAGCCATCGTGCTGGTTGTTCTATTAACATTGTTACTTATAGCTGATTTTAAGAAGTGATGAAGTATGATATAAGAAGAAACTGGAGTGTGGTCATCCAGATATGGTAGACCACGCCCCAGTTTAATTTATTCCATCTTTATCAAGAAATAGTTTCTTTTAAAGTTGGATTATTCACCCTGTTGCCATGTACCTCCTAGACTTGCAAATCTGTTCATCAGCCCGTTCAACTGTTGAGCATGCTTGTTAGCCCATGCTCTGTCAGTATGATCATTAGCATTAACAAGGTTCATCATAATTTGGAAGTGCATCTTGCATGAACTTTGCGACATATCAAAGTAACGTGAAGGAAGCGACATGTAGTAATTAGCATACTGCATTGAAATCTTCCAAAGAGCGTCATATAACTGACGAGCCTTTGCCTTCTGTCCCAACAATGTATAAGCTTCTGCCATATCACCGGAGCCACTCATGTAACTTATTGGTACATTATAATAAGGTATCTCTTTCTCTGCCTTCTGTAGAACCTTCAGTGCTTTGGCTTTCTCACCCTTAGCAATAAGGTGGAGCGCAAGGTCTGCCATCTCACGACGATGCGTATAGCACATTCGTGCAACAGTCTCGTCAATGTAGAGACCAGGCTTATTGAGACCTCCCCACTTGAATCGATTCATCACGACATTATAGGTCTTTTCTGTGTCGAAATTACGTAGATTGATTCCCAATGGATTGTTTCCACCTTGTGTCGTATTGAATGGTGTGATGCGATTTACTAATCCCTCTTGAATGAAGTTATTACCGAGATTCATGAAGTTCTCACTTCCTACGGTAACAGCTACATAGAGTGGGCGAGTCCAATTACAATTAGCAATCATCTCAAGCATCATCAAATCATTCTTATATAATGCCTGCTTACCTGCTAAAGAGATGACCATACGATCAGGAATAGAGTCACCTGGACGCATCATACCACTTCGTTTCACAGCTTCCTTATCGATAGTCATGTAGATGGTATCGGTTGGAATGAGGTGAGTCTCAGCGTTCTTAGAACGTACCCAGTACTTCAATATATTCTTTAACTCGAATGGTTCCTCGCCAAACTGAGCCTTTGCTGCAGCGGGATTCTGCTTATAGAAGTCCAAAACCTGCTGTTTGTACTCTGGTTGAATAGGTATAATCTCATTCGTACCGCTCACATAATCAAGTCGTGGCCATGATATTGGTACACTCGGAGAGTTGTAAGCAGGGCGACGCATCTGGTCTATATACCAGTCAGTTTGTAGGTAAGAAAGGTTACAAACACGTGTGTCTGTTCTTACACCTTCAACCTCTTGATTGTACCAAAGTGGGAAGGTATCATTGTCACCATTAGTGAAGATGATAGGAGCTCCCTTATCTTGAAGTGACATCAAATAGTTCTGTCCGAAGTCACGACATGTATAACGACCAGAACGATCATGGTCATCCCAAGTCTGTGATGCCATCTGAATTGGCACGAGCAAACAAACGAGTGAAATCACAGATGCCGATAGCACTGGTGCAATCTTCAGTTTTCTTGCCCAATCATAGAGTGCCAAAACACCCAAACCACACCATATTGCGTAAGCATAGAATGATCCTGCATAGGCATAGTCACGCTCACGTGGCTGGCTAGGAGTCTGATTCAAATAGATGACAATAGCCAAACCTGTCATAAAGAACAGGAAGAAAACCACCCAGAACTGCTGTATTCCACGCTTACCACGCCATGCTTGCCAAAACAACCCAAGTAGTCCGAGCAATAATGGAAGACAATAGAAGACGTTGTGACCTTTGTTTGCCTTTAACTCATCAGGCAGTTGACTCTGATCCCCATAGAGTGCGTTATCGATGAACGATATACCTGTTATCCAGTTACCATGCTCTGGTTCTCCATTACCTTGTAGGTCATTTTGACGTCCAGCAAAGTTCCACATGAAGTAACGCCAGTACATGAAGTTACATTGATAAGAGAAGAAGAACTTTAGATTCTCCCATTGTGTAGGCATCTTCACACCGTCAACATCATGCCCCGTAACGCCTCCCATCCATTGTTCATATTGTGCAGCATGAGCGTCATCCCACATTCGTGGGAAGAACATGTTCTGTTGGAACACCTGCGTAGCCTTGTTTCTAACGAGGAAGTAAGAGTCTTTCTCATCCTTAGAAGCCTTCTCTTTACGCTCATAGACAGGCGCTCCCTCCTTGAATTTATAGTGCATACCATCTTCTGCCACTGCCGGTTGACTCGTATAAGCCTGACCATAGAGTAGGGGCCAATCACCATACTGATTACGACTCAGATAACTACCCAATGTGAAAATATCCTCTGGTGAGTTCTGATCCATTGGAGGGTTAGCTGTAGAGCGAATAACTATTACAGCATAAGATGAATAACCGATTATCAACATCAGCATACATAGTAAAGCTGTGTTCTTTAGACGGGCAGTCACCAACATTACTGATTGCCTCTTACCATCCTTATTAACGGGTCGACGCCAACGCAAAAGGAAGTAAACAACAGCTAAAACTATAATACCAATGATGAAAGCACTCCAACCATAACCATAGAAAGGAATACCAATTAAGGCAAAAGCCAATAGGAATGCTATGTTCTGACGAGCCTGACTCTTATCTTGATAAGTTTCATAGATACCCCATGCAAAGGCAGAAACAAGCAGTACTATATATATAATGGTACCCGTGTTGAAAGGCATGCCTAGGGTGTTAGTAAAGAACAATTCGAACCATCCACCTACGGTGATAATACCAGGAACAACGCCATAGAGGACGGCAGCAACTAATATTACCGAGATGAGAAGAGCGAATAACGACCCCTTAAGATTAGCCTCTGGCACCTTTTTATAATAGTAAATCAGAACGATGGCAGGGATACAGAGGAGGTTCAATAGGTGTACACCGATTGAAAGACCAGTCATATAGAAGATCAATACCAACCATCTGTCGGAATGTGGTTTGTCTGCAACATCTTCCCACTTGAGTATCAACCAGAACACAACAGCAGTAAAGGCTGATGAGTAAGCATACACTTCGCCCTCGACAGCAGAGAACCAGAACGTATCGCTGAAGGTGTAGATCAATGCACCGACAAGGCCTGCACCCTCGATAGCAATAGTCTTTGCAAGTGACGGAGCATCGCCATCACGAACGATAAGACGGCGTGAAAGATGGGTAATAGTCCAAAACAAGAACATGATACAAGTAGCCGACAACAATGCACTCATCGTGTTGACCATCTTTGCAACTTGTGTTGGATCACTCGCAAAGTGTGAGAATAAATTAGCAGTAAGCATGAAGAATGGTGCCCCAGGAGGGTGACCAATCTCTAACTTATAGCCTGTTGTAATGAATTCCGGACAGTCCCAAAAGCTGGCTGTCGGCTCAATTGTGGAGCAATAGACGAATGCGGCAACTAAGAAAGCCACCCATCCAACGATGTTGTCCACCAGTCTGAATTGTTTCATTTGTGCGATTAGTATTTACAATCTGCCACTTATCAGCATGGGAGAAGGGCAGAAAATGTTTATTTCGAAATAATCTGTGCAAAGGTAGTAATTATATATTAAGTATCAGTAAAAGATGGTTTGAAAATATATTAAAATGCTCTGTTTGAAGATGAGTTTTGTGTAGGTCGTATTAACTTCTTGCTGTTTTAGGTGTGTATTGGGGCATAAAAATCAATCACAAATACAAGAACTTAGTTTTAATTTGCTCTGCTGTCTCTTTTAACATTTGCCTTAATATGTTGATTTCTTGTGTCTTGTAAAGCGTAAATAGGCGGTAGGAATGATAGTCTAAATATCTTTCTCGCTTTTATTCCTTGGTGAAGTCCTTTTGTTTCTCACCTTTTCTGTCCTGATTAAGATAAATGTGAGAGTTCATAGATAGCTATAGATGATAGGCAATCTTTGATAATGGCAAGAGAAGTGTATACGTGTATAATTCTATGGGAGATGGCTCCCTAAATTACTCTTTGCTATAAACACTAAAACAAAAGACGCCTTTTTCAACCTGAAAACATGCTCTTTTCAAGTTGAAAAGGTGCCTTCTTTGCATGAAAGAAAGCACCTCTTATACTGCGTCAAGTTGCATCTCCTTCTCTTGGAGGGGTTTGGGGCGGTTCTATCACTCCAATCTTTCGGTTAGAGTTATCGGCTAAGACATCATTAACAATGTTGTTGATTTGCTCCTTTAATTCGTTGATAAACTGCGCAGCATCATACTTCTTAGCCTCAATATCACGCAACTTTTTCTCCCAAATACCTGTCAATTCAGCTGATGTCAGGAGCTTTTCATGAATTGTGTTGATGAGTGCAATCCCCGTTTGAGTAGCCTCAATGTTCTTGCGTTTACGCTGAATATAATGTCTTCGAAATAGTGTCTCTATGATTCCTGCACGTGAAGAAGGTCGCCCTATACCATTTTCTTTCATGGCAGCACGCAATGTTTCGTCCTCAACTAACTTACCAGCTGTTTCCATGGCACGCAATAATGATGCTTCCGTGTAGTGCTTTGGTGGTGTTGTTTGTTTCTCTGTAAGGGTCGGTGTGTGTGTGCCTGATTCCCCTTTAACAAATGTTGGAAGATAAGAGCTAGCCTCTTGATTATCCTTGCCCAGTGCCTCTTGCTGTTCTGTTTCCCCTCCTTTGAGAGTGAACTGTGTGTTGGATACTTCCATCACTACACGCCATCCTTTATCTAGTATCTCCTTTCCTGAAACCTTAAATTCAATCTTATCCACTTCACCCAACACCGTTGTCGTAGCAAATTTACAATCAGGATAGAAGGCTGCGATGAATCTTCTCGCAATGAGATCATACACATTTCGTTCAACATCTGTCAGTCCCTGTGGAGGAATACCTGTTGGGATGATGGCGTGGTGATCAGTTACCTTTGAAGAATCAAACACACGTTTCGACTTCGGAAGTGGTTTCCCTCTAATGTCTTAACCAACTCGGCATAAGGTCGCTTGCCTGCAAACGTTGTTTGGAAAAGTCCGTTCATGGTTTGCGGGCACTTTGGATAGATGTCATCCGATAGATATTGGGTATCAACGCGAGGATAAGTTGTGAGCTTTCTTTCATATAAACTCTGGATTGTGTTCAGCGTCATTTCAGCCGAATAACCATATTTTCGGTTACAATCCACCTGCAATGACGTGAGATCATAGAGTTGTTTGGGTTGTTCTGTACCCTTCTTTTTAGTGACATTGGTGATAGTAAAAGGTTTTCCTTCAATAGTTGAGAAAGCCTTTTCGCCCTCTTCTTTAGATGTAAACTTCCCCTTTGTAGCCGTAAATTGTGTGTCTCGATAGATGGTTGCGAGTACCCAATAAGGCTCAGGCTTGAAGTTGTCGATCTCTTCCTGGCGTTTCACGATGAGTGCAAGGGTAGGAGTTTGCACTCTTCCGATGGATAGTATTTGTCCTTTCCCGTATGAATTCCTGCCATACTTGAGTGTGTAAAGGCGTGTAGCATTCATTCCCAAGAGCCAATCACCAATCGCTCTTGAAAGTCCAGCAAGGTAGAGTGGCTTGTATTGAGCCTCATCTCTTAGATTAGCAAAGCCTTCTCGGATAGCTTCATCAGTCATGGACGATATCCAAAGACGCCTAACAGGGCATTTTGCACCAGCCTTCTGCATGACCCAACGCTGTATCAATTCACCTTCCTGACCAGCATCACCACAATTAATAATCTCGTCTGCAGCTTGAAATAGTTTCTTGATGATGTCGAATTGACGTTTGATACCTTCGTCTTCTATTAGTTTAATACCAAAGCGAGAAGGTATCATTGGTAATGAACCAAGACTCCAGTGTTTCCAGTTGAGGGTATAATCGCGCGGTTCTTTTAGCTCACAAAGGTGGCCAAAAGTCCATGTTACCTGATATCCATTCCCCCTCCATATATCCTGTGTGCGCGCTATTTGCGCCAAGGATACGGGCAATATCTTTTGCAACACTAGGTTTCTCTGCTATGCAAACTTTCATGTATTCTTTTTTACTCTACGCTTCTTAAACCTCTCTTTCACCCCTGCAAAGTTATGAAAAATATTCTACAGGAGAATTAAACAAGTATCTTTAGCTATGTTTTTTTGCGTTTTTCTTTTCCTATCTAAGTTATTTTATCTAAATTTGTAGCATAGAAACGAACAAGAGAAGATAAATTTATGAGAGTTGGACTCTTTATTCCATGTTACGTCGATGCGCTCTATCCACATGTTGGCGTAGCAACTTATAAGCTTTTGCGAAAGCTTCACTTAGATGTAGTCTATCCCGAACGGCAGACTTGTTGTGGGCAACCTATGGCAAATGGTGGCTTTCAGCGCATGTCAGGTCACCTTGCTGAGCGGTTTGAGGATAGGTTTAAAGACTTTGATTATGTGGTAACGCCGAGCGTGTCTTGTGCTGCTTTCGTGCGTGTTAATTACCCACAAATACTTGACCATGAGTGTCAGACCCCTAAAAAGACAATGGAACTTGTAGAGTTCCTGCATGATGTTTTGAAGGTGAAGGAACTCCCGGGGAGTTTTCCTCATGTTGTTTCAGTACATAACTCCTGTCATGGTGTGCGGGAGTTAGGATTGAGTGCACCTTCAGAAATACAAGAGAAGCCTTTCAATAAGATAATTGATTTATTGAGACTCAAGGAAGGTATCACCATAAAAGAGCCTGATCGCAAAGATGAATGTTGTGGCTTTGGTGGTATGTTTGCAATAGAAGAGCCACGTGTCAGTGCTGCTATGGGTAATGACAAGGTGAAACGTCATATGGAAACAGGGGCTGAATTTATCACAGGCTCTGATAGTTCCTGTTTGATGCACATGCAAGGGGTGGCTGCAAAGAATCATTATCCTATTAAGTTTATGCACGTAGCTGAGATTTAGCTGCTGGTTTTTGATATATATAAATAAGGTTATATAAGGGTAACTAAGTTATGACAACATACCATTCAAAGAGAGCTAAAGAGTTTCTGAAAGACCCTAAGAAGGTTGAGCAACACGATCGTACGTTTTGGTCGGTGCGTCAGAAGCGAGATGCCGCAGCTGCTGCATTACCCGAATGGGAGGACTTACGCGAACATGCTAGTCGTATTAAAGAACACACAGCAAGCCATTTAGCCGACTACCTAGAGCAATTCTCTAATAGTTTAGAGCGTAATGGCGTTATCGTTCACTTTGCAAAAGATGCACAAGAGTTTAATGAGATGGTTTATGAGATACTTAAGTCTCATAAAGTCAAGAAGCTCGTTAAATCAAAATCAATGCTTACCGAGGAATGTGAGATGAACCCTTATCTCATAGAAAGAGGTATCAATGTGGTTGAATCAGACCTTGGTGAGCGTATTCTTCAACTAATGCATTTAAAGCCAGCACACATCGTTATGCCTGCAATTCACTTGACACGTGATGAGGTGGGTGAGATGTTTGAGGAAAAAGGAATATCTCATGAAAAGGGAAACCATGATCCCGCTTATCTTACAAGATGCGCACGTGAAGATCTCCGAGAGGACTTTATGGATGCTGATGCAGGTTTGACAGGTTGTAACTTTGGTGTTGCTTCAACAGGAGATTGTGTTGTCTGCACCAATGAGGGTAATGCTGATATGTCAACGTCGGTGCCTAAATTGCATATTGTAGCCATGGGTATCGAGAAAGTCATCCCTAATTATGATGCTTTAGCAGTATTTCAACGACTATTAGCTCGTAGTGGTACAGGTCAGCCATCCACGGCTTTTACTTCTCAATTTCGTAAGCCTCGTCCAGGCGGAGAGATGCATGTTATCTTGGTAGATAATGGACGTAGTGACATTGTTTCTAATAATGAACACTGGGAGACGTTGAAGTGTATTCGTTGTGGTGCATGTATGAACACCTGTCCTGTCTATCGTCGTTCGGGGGGGTATTCATATAGTTATTTTATTCCTGGACCTATTGGTGTCAACCTCGGTATGCTGAAGAGTCCAAAGAAACACAGTGGTAACGTGTCAGCATGTTCATTGTGTTTGAGTTGTGATTGTGTGTGCCCGGCGAAGGTTTCTCCAGGTAGTCAGATTTATCGTTGGCGCCAGAGTCTAGAGAAATACGGTACAGAGAATAAGGAAAAGAAGGTGATGGCAGAGGGAATGAAGGCTGTTTATGAGAATTATCATGTCTATGATGCCTTATTGCGTAATTCGTCAGTTGCTAACCACATACCTAAGTCGTTGATGGATATAAAACTGAATCCTTGGAGCATTGGACATACTATGCCACAATTTGCCAAGAAACCTTTCCACGTTATCTTTAAGCAAGCAATGAAGGAATTGAAGCATGAATAAGGAAGAACTATTAAGCAAACTGCGTCGTAATACCATACATCAGTTTGATATGCCAGAAACCCCTGTTGAAGGAATTAAGTATCAAGATGTTGTACAGCAATTTATTGATATGAGTCGTAATGTGGGGAGTGAAGTCATCGAGGCAAAGGCTGATGATGATATTAACGAACTCATCCGTAAGGCTTATCCAGTAGCAGAGGTGTTAGCATCAAATGTAGATGGAGTAAAGGCTGATATTAATCCCGATATAGTTTCTGAGGCACAAGATCTCAATGGAACAGATGTCGGTATTATTGAAGGCGATATTGCCGTGGCAGAGAATGGGTGTGTATGGGTTCCTCAAACTATGAAGGAGAGAGTTGTTTGCTTCATCTCCGAGAACCTCGTAATACTTGTTCATCGTGACAAAATCGTTAACAATATGCACGAAGCCTACAAGAAGATACACATGACCGACTATGGTTATGGATGCTTTATATCAGGACCGAGTAAGACAGCAGATATAGAACAAGCACTCGTTATGGGTGCTCAGGCAGCAAGAGGAGTTACTGTCATAATTATAGATTAAACGTTAATTATGTCAAAAACATAAATATAAAAGGTTGGTGCAATACGTTTCCAACTTTTTTTATTAACTTTGCATTCCGTAGAGAAGGATATAAAATATAACAGTTTTAATAAACAAAATAAGTTATGAAGATTGAAAAAGTACATGCTCGCGAGATTCTTGATTCACGTGGCAATCCTACAGTTGAGGTTGAGGTAACCCTCGAAAATGGTGTAATGGGTCGTGCAAGTGTTCCATCTGGTGCTTCTACTGGTGAGAACGAGGCTCTTGAACTCCGTGATGGCGATAAGAATCGTTTCTTGGGTAAGGGCGTCCTCAAGGCTGTTGAGAACGTAAACAACCTTATTGCTCCAGCATTGAAAGGTGATTGCGTACTCAATCAGCGTGCTATTGACTACAAGATGCTCGAACTCGACGGTACTCCAACTAAGAGTAAGCTCGGTGCTAATGCTATCCTTGGTGTTTCTTTGGCTGTAGCTCAGACAGCTGCTAAGGCATTGAACATCCCATTGTATCGTTACATTGGTGGTGCTAATACTTATGTATTGCCAGTACCTATGATGAATATCATCAATGGTGGTGCTCACTCTGATGCACCTATCGCTTTCCAGGAGTTCATGATTCGTCCAGTTGGTGCTCCTACAGAGAAAGAAGGTATCCGTATGGGTGCTGAGGTATTCCACGCACTTGCTAAGTTGTTGAAGAAGCGTGGTCTCTCTACTGCAGTAGGTGATGAAGGTGGTTTCGCTCCTAAGTTCGATGGTATCGAGGATGCACTCGATTCAATCATTCAGGCTATCAAGGATGCAGGTTACGAGCCAGGTAAGGATGTTAAGATTGCTATGGACTGTGCTGCTTCTGAGTTCGCTGTATGCGAGGGTGGTAAGTGGTTCTATGACTATCGTCAGCTCAAGAATGGTATGCCAAAGGATCCTAATGGCAAGAAGTTGACCGCAGATGAGCAGATTGCTTATCTAGAGCATTTGATTACAAAGTATCCTATCGATTCTATTGAGGATGGTCTCGATGAGAACGACTGGGAGAACTGGGTTAAGCTAACATCAGCTATTGGCGACCGTTGCCAGCTTGTTGGTGATGACTTGTTCGTTACTAACGTTAAGTTCCTTGAGAAGGGTATTAAGATGGGCGCAGCTAACTCTATCCTTATTAAGGTTAACCAGATTGGTTCATTGACAGAGACACTTGAGGCTATCGAGATGGCTCATCGTCATGGTTACACAACTGTAACTTCACACCGTTCAGGTGAGACTGAGGATACAACTATCGCTGATATCGCAGTTGCAACAAACTCTGGTCAGATTAAAACTGGTTCTATGTCTCGTACAGACCGTATGGCTAAGTACAACCAGCTCATCCGTATCGAAGAGGAACTTGGTGCTTGCGCTAAGTATGGTTATACAAAGTTGAAGTAAGTTCTTGCTCCTATTAAGGGAGGAACTACATTATAATTAAGGACTATCCCATTGGGGTAGTCCTTTTCTGTTATTGGATATTTGAATTATAGTGAGCCATACTTTATGATATAAAAGAAGTATGGATATGTGCGATCTTATAGCTTCGGTGATGATATGATTATTGCTTTGTGATGGTATCATGGCATATTTGATACGTTAAAAGCTTGTTTTTATGGCTGGAAAATGGTAACTTTGTATACCTAGTTATGAAATAATTTATATTGAAACAAAACATTTGAAATAAGATGATGGCACCACAAATAGAATATTCGGATAGAGAGGAACGTCTCGAGTTTATACAAGATCGTTATCATTGTAAGGCACCTTCTTGTGGGCGTTGTGGTTCGTGCGCTTTACCAGATGGTGTACCAGCAGTTGAGTACTTTGCTGATTATATTGATGGAAAGGTGGAGTATGTAAAGCTCGCAGCAAAGGTTTGGGACTATTGATTAGCTTAATGGATGTTGTTAAAGGAGAACCTAGTAGTTATTGTTCTCCTATCTTTTATCTCATGGTCTATTTACTTTGAACATCTTCATTAGTCGATCAATACCCCGTCAGTTTATCCACAGATAAACTATCAATACATAAACTATTACCCTCTTCAAATCATTCCCGAATCACTCATTTACCCGTCAACTCACTAATTTGTCTACCCCTTTAAACGCATAAATCCCAGTCTCCTAATGGAGCTGGGATTATGTTGTTTGTTTGGAATAGTTGTTTTGTTTCTCGCTTAAGCTTCAGGCTTTACAGTCTTTGCAGCGTAAACTTCCTCTGAAAGAACAGATACAGTACTCTTATTGTACTTGCCCTTGTGGAAGTAAACAACACCGTCTGCAAGAGCATACAATGTGTCGTCCTTACCCTGTGCGACATTCTCACCTGGGTAGTGCTTGTTACCACGCTGGCGTACAATGATGTTACCAGCTATGATTTTCTGACCACCCCAGATCTTAACACCTAAACGCTTTGAAGCTGATTCGCGACCGTTCTTAGAACTACCTACACCTTTTTTATGTGCCATTCTTAAGTCCTCCTTTTTAAGCGTTAATTGATTTAATTTCTACCTGAGTGAAGTGGGTACGATGACCATTCTTCTTTCTGTAGTCCTTGCGACGCTTCATCTTGAAGACGATAACCTTGTCGCCCTTTACTAGAGGAGCTACTACCTCAGCTACTACCTTTGCACCTTCTACAGTTGGTGCACCTACTGTGATAGATCCGTTGTTATCTACTAACAGGACCTTGTCAAACTCAACAGCTTTACCTTCTTCCGCATCTTTAATGTGGTTTACGAAGAGCTTCTTGCCCTCCTCTGCCTTAAACTGTTGACCGTTAATTTCTACAATTGCGTACATGTTTATATTGTAAAACGGGTTTGTACCGATGGGCGGCTGAGCATCTATCCAGCACTTGTTCTGAGCCCAATACGGCATAATCGGTTGCAAAGTTAGTAATTTTCTGTATTATACGTGACAGCTCCTTATGATAAATGTTAGTTTGTTAACAATAATTAGTTGATTAATATTGCTTAGTGGTGTTGATGCGTGCCAATAGTAATATTAATGACAAGTTCTGCGACTTATCATTGACGGGTGGAAGAGAATTAAGCTCTGTTCCTGCAATATATAATTGTGGTCAGTGAGTTAGGAAAGAGGCTGTATCTTATCGACAAGAGCTATTGCCCCAGTATTAGGTATCCATGTTCAGTCTTTAATACAGCCTATCCTTTTTATCTATTGAGCCTTTCAAAAGGCAGATCATCTAGAATGTCAAGCTGACGTTCATCATCTTGATAGATATTATCAAGCTCAAACTCACGTTCATTGTGCATCTTACGTTTTCTTTTCATAGTTGTATTCCTCCATAATTAATTAGCTTCACGACAGGTGATGGGGTTAGTATTCTGTGATTGATAGGATTGTATCCTTTTTGTTTGCCCGTGTACAAAGATAGGTATAAAAGATGAGTAAGTTGTCAATAAACACGAAATGTTTTCGTTCAAGGCGTATATGTTGCACGGAATCGGGGTTATGTGCTTATTACTTTGCGAATATATATTTGCTCATTCAAGTGTAATCCTTTACCTTTGTTGATGTATAACGAATGACAATCAATTAAATGAATGATAGTATGGCACGGAACGATAAAGAAATGGTATGGCATACGCTTTCTTCAAAGCAACTCATCAATCGCCCTTGGCTGAAGGTGCGTTGCGACACGGTGGAACTCCCGAATGGTAAGATTTATGATGAATATTATGTGCTCTCTTATCCGTCGTGGATCAATGTCATTGCAGAGACCGAGGAAGGCGACATTATATTAGAACGTCAGTATCGTCATGGGCTGGGGGGTGTCTTAACCGAGATTTGTGCTGGTGTGATTGAAGCGGGTGAGGAACCTTTGTACGCTGCACAACGTGAACTGGAGGAAGAGACAGGTTACACTGGTGGCGAGTGGCAAGAAATCATGACGATCGCTCCTAACCCTGGCGTGATGGATAATCTCTGCCACTGTTTCTATGCCCGTGGGGTGAAGAAGACAAGCCATCAACATTTGGATGAGACCGAAGATATAGAGGTTTTCCTACGCACGAAAGCGGAAGTTAAGGATATGCTTGTACAAGGAAAATTCATACAAGCACTGATGGTCGCACCGCTTTGGAAATTCTTTTCAATGTATGCTTGAGCGTGTTAATGAGCATTCTACAGCGTATGAATAGATAGGTAAAAAGTAATGTAATATGATAACAAAAGACAGTATAGATGCGGCTTATTGCTTCTTTCATCAGAAGTATCAGGTGTACGCATTCTCGCATAGTGAACGGCAAAAGGATGATATAGAGTATGCCATTAGTTCGTATGTAGACTCAATGAATAAGGAACTCTATGACAAACTAGCAGCTGGTAGGGAAGGGTTCTTGCTGACCCATAGCACCTTTGCATCCGATATGCAAGAGGCGATAAAATATCTTAGTAGTTTCGAGTAAATACATATATAATAAGGTGAAGAGGGTATGTGTCAATAGGCACATACCCTCTTTTTCGTTTGACACATTCTATTGTATGAAATTGTGACAGCTATCTCTAATCCTCTTTTCATTGCCCATCTGCCTGCGCTTACTTGCCGTTTTTGTATTCCTTTTGTACGTAATCTGTTTTCATTTAGTGCGCTTTTCGTATTTACGGAGCACGTATGTTTTTATATTATCTAAGCGTGATAAAGTATTATCACGCTTAGATAATTAAATAATATACGTATCAAGGCAATGCAAAACACGCATCAAAACAATGCAGAACACGTAGATAAGTAATACAGAACACGCAGGTAAGCAAAAGAAAAGCAGGGAAAACGAAATGCAATACGTGTGCATCTCGTTTTCCCTGCTTATGCTTTAAGTGGAGTGAAAAGAGCCTTATTCCTCCATCTTCTGTAAGATCTCCTGACAGAGCATATAGCCCTTAATCATCATACGAGGGATATGGAACGGTCCTTTAAATATATTTCCTTTGGCTGGTTGGGCTACCGTACCATCACGGTGCAGGTATCCGTACCATTCTGGGTAATCCTTATCTGGGAAGTGAGCGTATGTCCATTCACTGATTCGCTGGTGCCGATAGAGGTACTCTTCATCATCCGTACCGAGGTAAGCATAGAGCGAGGCAATGATTGTCTCGCATTGTGGCCACCAGAACTTCATGTCTTGTGAATAGTCCTGTGCAGGTAAGTTGCGGCAATCACGGAAGTTGATAATACCACCATAGAGCTTATCCCAGCCCCAATCCCACGACCAGTCGAATATGGTCAGGGCTGTGTCAAGGAGTGACTTGTCCCACTTGCGCAGCTTAGCCTCCTCCATGATGAACCATGCCGTCTCAATGCAATGACCTGGATTGATGATTCGCCCAGCATTAGTATCTATAAACTCTCCATTCATGCCAACGGTTTCAAGGAGTGCCTTAAACTCTGGGTGCATGAAGTACTGACGCAATAGTGCGATTGACTTATCTATCTGCTCGGTGAGAGTAGGGTCGTCAATTACTTCGCGAAGGCGTGAACCAACATTAATGAGAATCATGATAATCGAATGACTCTGCGCCTCCACACCCTTTTCATACTTGGCTGGAAGGAATCCTGGAGTAGCCAGAAAGCGTTGTGCGTCATGGAATACTTGCAATGCACGTTCGGCATAATGGCGGTCGCCCGTTGCCTTTGAGTATTCTGCAAAGGCTATAGCTGCGAAGGTCTCAGAGAAGACGTAACGGCGTTTGCGTATAGGTTGACCAGTGGCAGAAATCTCGAAGTACATGTGACCATCTTGGTCGAAACAATACTTCTCAATGAAGTCGATAGCCGATTTCGATGCCTCTAACCACTCTTGATTCTTCTCTACATTGTTATAGGCAAAGGCGCAGATGAATGCCCATCGCCTTGGAACCACACCGACTTAGTGGTATCCATCAACGAACCATCACGGTTAAGACATGTATAAATACCGCCATTCTCTTTATCCCAACCATGTTCCAACCAGAATGGCATGATGTTGTTTGTCAAGTCGTTCTTGTAGCTTTCAGCCCATGAACGCACGTATTCTTTCTTATTCATAATTTGTTTTATAGTGTCTGTTTACTTGGTCTTTAGGTGTATTTGATAGATGATATGTTCGTGAATCTCTGCCGCCTTGCATCCTTATCTACACGCACCGACAAAAGTAAAACTTATTTGTTAATCTCCCAAACAATTGCCGATAAAGTTTATTCTCTTCATTGTCTTTGATATTATTAGGTTGTTTGTGTTGTTGTTATCCTCGGTTTAGTTGGCTGCTTTGAAGGTACTATTAGCTACCTTCCCATCCTTTTGTAGCTTCGCAAACTCCTTCTTTGCCTTTGCTAACTGTGCTTGGAAAGCAGGGTCGGCATGCAAACGTGCCACGATGGCTGCGCTGATTATGCGTGCAGCATCCACGTCGCTCTGCCAGTGGTAACCACAGATAACACGGCTCTGTCCCATCTGGTAGCCACGTTCTAATATCTCATTCTGTCGGTCGACATTGATTTCTGCCAATACAAGTGCCGTTGCCCAACCAATAGCAGTGTGACCAGAAGGGTAAGAACCATTGGTGGATAGCTCCTGTTGCTGCTCTGGATTGCAAGTCATCTCCTTGTAGAATGCAAACGGACGAACACGCATGTAGTGGTCTTTAGCACCACGAGTAGCTAAGTCACCAGCGTCCTCACGCATATTCAGAATGAGCTTGTAAATCTCAGGAGTGGTCTCCTTGCTTATCTTAACACCGAATGCTTCAGAGAAAGCATTAGGCACTCCGTCACCACCAACACGTGCATCTGCAGCCGCCTGGTCGCCTCTTGGCGTGTCACGTTGCATCTTTCCCCATTGGTATTGAGCCTCGTCATATAAGAACTGAATGCTTCCTAGCTGTGGAGGAGGTGGTAGCAAGTCGAGCGAACTAGCCTGTTGACCGTCCTGAAGGAAGTAGAGGTCGGGTTTAGTACGTGCATCTTTAATCTTAGTAGATACCGTCTGTGCGAATGTTGACAACGATAACATTGCAACGAAACCAACGATGAGAGCTTTCTTTGTCATTTGGTTTTTAATTTAAAAAGGTTTATTAATAAGATTGAATCATATTGTTCCTGCAAAGGTAGGAGGAATGCTGGTATAAAAAAGTTGCATCAGTTTATTTCTTATAAATAAGCTAATGCAACTATTATAAGGCACTGGTTCTCAAACTACTTGTCTATTCAGACAACTTTAAAATATAGTGTACTATACTTGAAGGATTCTGCTTGCAATAGTCAGTGAGCGCCTTTCTGTTGTCCCCAATCTTGCTGTGATAAAGCCTACTAACAACAGGGTTGAGGTTACCATATATACCTAGCATACCTGGCAGGAGCGTTCGCTTCACCTTAGGAATTGCGAGTAAGAGGATGAGCACACGCACTTGCTGACTACTAGTAGAGGTGAAGTGGAAGAGATCTTCACACACTCTTCCATCTGTCTTCATCATACTATCGAAGAAGAAAGAAGATAGTGCTTTAATGCGATCAGTGATGTCTCGCGTTGCAGAGTCTATATCAGCAAAGAGCTTAGAATCAAACTTCTTCATTCGTCTTGACTCATTCTCATGTATGATGTTATCGTGTACTGTGACGAAGTGGTGCATGAGTCGTTGCAGTGCCTTCAGTTGTTTTACCTGTGCAATGCGGTAGTCTATAATCTGCAAGGTGCGTAGTAAGTCTATTCTGTCATAATCTTCTATCGCTTGTTTAATACCTTCTAATTCTTTAGACAGAGCTTGACTTACATGCTGATAATCCTCCTCTTGCTCCAAGTAAGCAATGTTTGTGTCGATATACTGACGAATGATAGCGAGCCCCTCAGTACTAAAGAGTCGCTCATATTGCTCCTTTAAGGTCTGGAGATTATCGTGTAATTCTGTAAGAGGACGTTGTTGATATAACTCTGATACATGACTGATTGCCTCTTTCATACCATCATTTAAGCCCTTTAGCACTAGTGTTCCTTCAGTCGAGCGACGCAGTTTGTGCAATAGATCATGTAGATCTTCTATCTCGTTAAGCCACGCTTCGTTCTTCTCACATTGTTGTATGATTAGCTCAATATTATCCGATTGTTTCGCCTCTTGCGAAGCCTGTAATATGATCTTACTTTCATATATATTGACCTCATGGATACGCTCTATTTGCTCGTTCAAATACTTCACCATCTGCAATGCCGTATCACGATTAATGCGTGAGATACGTGCTGATACAGATGAAAACTGCTTACCTGCAGCCTTCATGTCTTGCGATTTACTCCCAATCAAATTAATCTCTTGATAAATGTTATCAATGTCCTTTGCTCTCCTGCTGATAGTCGGTTACGGATAGAATTAAGGGTTGAGAGCCTGCGAAGGAGGTCCTCTTTTCCTAGTTGTAGTTGTATCTTCTCCGTGTGTTTCTGCTTGAGATAGGTAATGATAACCATACTAATAAGGAGGAACACAACCAATGCAATGAGCAATACTAGGCGTGGATTAGGCACCTTATCATTGAAGTTTACCCATCGTCCTGCTGTTTCTTTCCCTGCTTGAAGTGCCATCACACCAAGGTCAGAACCAATATATAAGGTTTGATTCTGTACGAATCCGGCTTGCGAATTGAAGTGTATATCATCATAGAATGTACCACAGTCCACTATTTTTCGCCCTTGTTTGATGATGAACTTACGAATACCTGCCTCGGGGATAGCATAGAGAATACTATCGTTAATGCTGTACATTCGGTTGCAACCATCTATCTGGAGCGAGTCAATACCTTGTATCTCTATCTGGTGATTAGTAAGGGTAAGGATGCTATTTGGGTACTTCTTGTTTGTGAGAACCCCATTCATAAAGCTCTTATTGATGGTGCTCTGGAGTGGACGGAATGTCTGTCCGTCGCCATAGAATACCCCATTATTCAATGTGGTGATGTATATATCGTTCGCTTTTGACGCCGAATGATAAAACGAAGTGATGTATTTTCCACGCATCGACTTGATAGTATCTGCCTTACCGGAAGCCATGTCAATGGAGAGCATATAGTCTTGCACTCCTAACAACACCTGTCTCTTAGTTGCTTGCAATTCCATTGCTGTAATGCGAGTTGTGGGTTGCATGAGTACTTTCGGGCTTGCGAAGAGTTGGTTGAATAGGTAACTTTTATCTGCAGTAAGCCTGCACAACTGGTTATTTGAGTTGTAGTAGTAAATGTCATTACCAAAGGCTCTCATCTCTCTAGGCTGTTCGCCTTCCTCAAAGTCATATATCTTCGTAACCTCCTTTTCGTTTCGTTGTTGGCGGAAGAGCTCCCGTTTGTCATTAAGATATAAGTAACTATCACCTGCCTTACATGCTGCAACAATAGGCGCATTGGTACTGAAGATGCCAAGATGGTGTGGGATACGCCATACCGCATGCTTTCCTAAGAGCAAAGAGAAGCCTTTTCCATCATCAGGAATAGCTATCTCGTGTGGATTATTGGGTATCTCATGGTGTAAGGGAGCACTGATAAAGTGTGAAAGATTGTCAGAAAGCAACACACTTGACAATGTGATGAAGTAAAAGGTATGCCCAACTTTATAGAAAGTAAGTACTGCTTGCGGGAGAGGATATTGTTTCTCACCTCGTCCATCAAGTTCCTCTATCAATAGTTTACCATCTGCAAGCGCATAGAGCTTGTTATCATAGACTTCAATGTGCCGTATGTATTCCCCTTTGTGGCGCACGTTCACCTTATTAGATACTAAGTCCAGAGAGACAATTCCTGCTTGCGTTGCAGCGAAGAGCCACTTTTCTCCAGCATGACAGAGGTTGTTGACCAAGAAAGGCATTACCCCCTGTTCGGTTTTCTTATTACTCTTTGGATAAATAGGAAGCAACTCCTTTGGTGTGTTTGAGGCTGGAGTGGAATAAAGCCCCTGCGAAGTTGCAAGATAAATAGTCCCTTTTACCTGTTCAATATCATAAGGCGAATATTTATCCAGTTTGTTAGGAAGCTGGAAAGTAGCCTGATGAATCAACGAATCTTGGGCTATGTTCCATAATTGCAAACCAGCATTTCGGGCTGCAATCCATAGTTGATTAGGATGTTCAAGGTTACGTTCAATATTGTATATACGGTCTAAACCCGTATAATAACGAGTTTTATTTTGTCCGTTAACATGCCATAATAACCCATTCTCTGTCCCTATCCAGTATCCCTCCTTGTCTACTGATAGTGTTGAGAGAGAGCCATCGTAATGGTATTCTTGCTCTGATAAAGAGCGTGTTGTGGTTGTTTCTTCACATCCCGTAATGGCTATTAGAAAGAGAGAACAGAGCCAAGTAATGAATAGTCGACCCCGTTTTGTATGCTTATCGTTTGTCGTCATTATTCAAAAGTTTGACCGCAAAGATACTTATTTATATCTTTAAATCTATCAGTTTATGCTATTTGTTTGTATAAACAAACATTATTTTAGAGAATGGAGAGCGTACTTTCCAGTCCTCCTTGCCAAATGAATAGGAGAGTGGACAATGTCATTCCGATATGAAATCATGGTAAAGTGTAAAAGAGGTTACAAATTTTACGATTAAAGGAAACGCCCTTCTCGATTGGAGAAGGGCGTTCCTTTGATGTGAATAAAGCCTCTCTTCGCTATAAAGAAACGCCCTCTTTATTTGTAAACATTGCTATTCTTTCCCCTCTGCATTCATAGAGGAGTGTAGAGGGGAGGCTTTCCTTTCCCGTTGGAAGAGATTAAGAGGGTTTGTGGAAGACTATAGCTTTGGTGGATTCTTGCGTTCCTGTTCTGTCAAGAAGCCTGAGCGATAGGCATAGAGAAGTTCCTTCAGCGCCTCAATCTGCATCTTTAACTCTAAGCCCTTGTCGGTATCTTGTACACGAATGCGGTGCTGATTCATCTCTACGATTTGTATAGTAGAAACGATGTCAGTGCCCCGTTTTATTGCATCCTCCGCTGATGTGAATGGCTCGTGTTGTACAAGTTGGAAGCCACGAGAGTGATAGACGAGGGTGTAACCAGCAATACCTGTCTCCTTGTGATAGGCTTGTGAGAAGCCACCATCAATCACCATTAACTTTCCGTTAGCCTTAATTGGGTTCTCTCCCTTCACTACGTGCACAGGAACATGCCCGTTGATGATGTGGCGGTTGGGCTTAGGAACATCGAACTCATCCATTATCATGTCTGCAATCTGTTCATTGTCTCGCATACTGAAATAGTATCCCTTCTCCTCGTGATGGGTCTCTTTTTCGGTCAAGAAATAGCGTTCGAAGGTTGCCATCTTTGACTTATCGAAGAGCGGACTATCGGGTCCACACCACAAGTAAAGGAAGAAGTCGATTGCATCTTGGTGCTCCTCTGCTGTTTGAATATCGTTATTCATTTGGAAAGCAGCACGTATCTTCATACCCGTCTGATAGAGTAACTCCTTTCCTTTTAACTTCTCTCCAGGACCTATCTCAACCTCTTTTAGCTTTCCATCAGCCGTCAATGGGATAGAAGCATGATAGAGAAGATTGTGGTTAACGATGTTATACATGCAGCCATGACGTAGTAGAGAACGAATATGCGAACGTAGTTTCTCACTGCTAGTAAATGACTGGTGAAGGCGGTCGATGAGGGCTTGCTCCTCATCAGTTAACTGGTCAGGATGTTTTGGATCAATGGTTGGGAAATTGCAAGAACGCATCTTATACTCCTTTCCATCGACGATGATTGTACCCTTCTTATAGTCTATTGCTTCCAGTAAACAGCGGTCGTTCATCTTCCAAAGAGGGTGTCGTTTGATGAGTTGAGACTCCAGTTTGAATTGGATAACACTGATAGCTTTATGCATTTGCGACGTCAAAGTCATACTTCGTTCATCGAGTGGATTGTCCTTAGAAACCTTCGGTTTAAACTCTTCACAAGGGTCATTTCCATAGATATCTATCGCAAAGGTTGCCAACTGAATGAGGTTAATTCCATAGCCATCTTCGATAGTTGCCATGTTCGCATATCGTAAGGCAATGCGGATGACATTACATATACAAGCATCGTTACCAGCGCATGCTCCCATCCATAAGATGTCGTGGTTACCCCAAGTAATGTCCCATGTATGGTAGCGTTTGAGCGTATCCATGACGATATGAGCACCTGGTCCACGGTCATAAACATCCCCCAAGATGTGCAACTGATCGATAACCAAGCGTTGAATAACCTCACAGATGGCAATGATGAAATCGTCAGCTCGTCCCGTAGTGACAATCGTATGAATGATAGCACTTACGTAATCGGTCTTGTCTTTATCGTCCGAATGTTCGTGAAGAAGCTCTTGAATGATATAAGAGAAGTCCGTCGGTAAGGCTTTACGAACCTTAGAACGAGTGTACTTACTCGATACATCGCGGCATACTTCCACGAGTCTATAGATTGTAATATGGTACCAGTCGTTGATGTCCTTCTCGGTCTGTTTGACCAGTTCTAACTTCTGTTCTGGATAATAGATAAGCGTGCATAGCTCTCTCTTTTCGGCGTTTCTTAGGGTGTCACCGAACAACTCGTTGACCTTTCTCTTTATATTACCTGATGCGTTCTTTAGCACGTGTTGGAAGGCTTGATACTCGCCATGTATATCCGCAAGGAAGTGCTCCGTACCTTTTGGAAGATGTGCTATTGCCTCCAAGTTTATTATCTCTGTCGATGCATCAGCAATAGTAGGGAAGGACTTAGAAAGCAGTTGTAAGTAACGCTCATCCTTCTTTAGATCATACTGTTTAAGGGTCATTTGAATGTCTCCTTTCTATTAGTTATGGAGTTAATCAGCCTTTCTTTGGTGATAACTCCTATTAGTATCTTTGTTTAAAGTTCCTTTTTATGATGGCTTTCAACCCATTATCTGCAAGTGGAGAGAAGGGTCGGAAACCTTCTTCTAGGTGTAGCTTGTCTACTAATAATTGGATGATACGACGTGAGAAACGATAGAGGCGCATGTGACGTAATACCTCTGCAAGGCGGTCTTCGTCATAGTCATTATATTTAATCATCGTGTATAAATCTGCTAGATGACGCATGGAAAGGGTTTGTTTCCTATCTAATTGATGTGCATTGGCTAGCATGATTGCAATGGTTCTAACGATGGTTTCGTCACTATTAATATTATCATTGAGACGTTGACGAGTAAGAGGTTTGGTTCCAACTATCTTCTGCTGGTTAAGAGGATTGCGCTCTTTGGGAAGGACGAGGGCAAAACGTTGAATCGTACTGGTCTCTATATTCGGGGCATTTAGCTGTAATCTGCTAATGGCATTATCGATTATCTCCCTTATATTCTCATCATCGGAATAGAGTAAGATACGCCTCCACTGTGCTGGATTTAAGCTCCTTAAATTTAGGAGTTGATCGCTCGAAAGGAGGTTATGAGTGGTTTCTCGTGCCAGACCAACATGTAACAAACTATATACGGCATCGTTTTCCATTGAAGACATAGCCACTTGGTAGCGAGTGTCTAATACCTTATTATAATAGAGGATGGTTTGTTCTGCCATCTCACTTGCCGATATACTACTATTTAAAAGGCTGTTCGGAATAACGTCAATACGCTTTTGCCAACCTAGAGTTAGTGCTATTTGACGCTCTTTCTCATTGGTTACTAGCATAGCATCCACTTGATGTACAGTCTTTTGCTGATACATCATCTGCTTAATAAACTTGCGTATTCTCTGTTCGTTAGAACGTATAGGCTCGTTCAGTCCCCAGTGTGTTGAAAGGACGACCGCATAGCCCTTCTTCACTGCCCATTGCGCCCGTTTGGCAGCGAGGTAATCCCAACAAGCATGTATGTGGATTATGTCGGGGTTCTCTTTCTCGGCTACTTTTTGAAAGTCGTCAGTGCTTGTTAAGGTCTTAACCTCCGCATATTCCTTTTGCTCGGAAGTGAGTTGTAGGATATAGTCAGATAATAAGTTGCCTGCTTTTAGGCTGTTTATGTAATGGAGAATACGCATTTATAGTTTATGAGAGATGAAGTCATACTTATTAGCTCGGCGGTATTTAATCTTATAACCGAGCCTTTTCCATGTGATAGCAAGCTCGTATGGGATTACTTTCCATGCTGATATGTCAATATCGAAGCGGTTGAGTGCTCGCTTACCAATTATCATTCGGAGTATTAAAGTGAGCAGTAAACCAAGTGCAGAGGCTGCTGTTATAATCCAGTTGTGGGTAAGGAGTGAAACAGCGAGAGCCGTAAACAATATAAGGTAATTGCCATGAAGAACCAACTGGTCGATGATTGGCAAACAACGATGCCGTCCTGAACCTTCCAAGTGCTGGCGATTCTCCATATAAAAGAGGTGTGTGCTTAACCATACCTTATCGGTTGGAACTTCCTCAATCAATGTACCCTCTGGAGAAGACTCAAAGGCTAAGTTGTTACCTTTTGCATATTTGTTGACCATGAAATCAAACTCACCACGAAGATACTTAAGGTTTCCTCGGAAACCTTCTTGCCGTAAGAATAGATCCTTGCGGAATATCAATGCATTGAAAGGACAGCGGTAGGCGTGGTCGTGCTGATACTCTCGCATGATATAACGAGCCTCATAGTAACGTTCAAAAAGACGATAGTCTGGCGTGCCATCTTCGTATCGGGTGTAACCGATAACAAGCTCTCTTCCATTCATGCAATGCTGTGCCAGCGTTTGTAACCATCGGTCACTTTGAGGATAACAACATACATCCGCCATAACAACCCAAGGGTATTTGCAGCTTTAACACCCAATGTTATTGCAAGTTTCTTACGACTCATATAGCGTGAAGAGTCGGGTATGAAGGTTGTATAAAGGCGTTTATTATCAGCAAATCGCTTGAGTACGTCACTCGTTTCATGGTCTCCCTGAGGAACAACAACGATAACTTGAAAGTCATTGTCATACGACTGGTTGAAGTAGAGGGGAAGGTATTTTTCTAGTTCGCTAGCATTGTCGTGTGGGGTAAACACAATCGACACAGGAGGCAAACTGAAGTTCTCAACAGTAGTCTCAGTCGATGGAGTATCAGTATCTTCGGCTTCTTCTGCTGTAGTGGCAGGCTCTGTTACTATCGCACTCGTGCGCACCTTCCGAAAGAAAGGATTAATTAGAGGTGTTAATAAAGCCATCACCAGCAATACTGCTGATAAGATGATTGTTGTATTATCAATGGTAAACATTCGTTTAAAGAATTGTTGTTTTAAAGTTCATCGGACATATATCCGACAGGTAGTTTCCTACAGTTATATTGTGAAGCCATGATTTCTCCATACGCTCCTGACGACCTTATCGCTATGAAATCACCGCGATGTACCGTGTTAAGAGATACCCCTTTCGCAAAGACATCACTGGACTCACAGATGGGACCAACTACATCATACGACTGTAGTTCATCGGTATTTGACAGGTTTACTATTCGATGGTGTGCCTGATAGAGTGCCGGTCTTATCAAGTCCGTCATACCAGCATCCACGATGGCAAACTGCTTGCTCGTACCTTGTTTCACATAGAGTGTTCGTGTGATTAAAGAGCCCATTTGACCAACGACGGAACGCCCTAATTCGAAGTGAACCTTCTGTCCTTTGCGCAACTTGAGGTGCTTAGCAAAGGTCTTGAAGTATGATTGGAAGTCAGGGATTGGGTGCTCATCTGGCTCATTGTAATCTATCCCTAAGCCACCTCCAACATTAATATTCTCGACCTCAATACCATGTTCCTTGAGGTCGTCTTGAATAGCATTGATGCGTTCACAAAGCGCCTGAAAGTCTCCCATCTCCATAATCTGCGAGCCTATATGAAAGTGCAAACCAATGAACTTGATATGCGTCATCTCCATTGCAGCAAGCACCGTTGAATGCATGTCCTGCATGGCTATTCCAAACTTATTCTCAGCCAGTCCTGTGGTGATATTAGCGTGTGTGTGTGCCCCTACATTTGGGTTAATTCGAAGGCAGACACTCGCTATCTTCCCTCGCTTCTGGGCTAGTTCATTGATGATTTCAAGCTCCTCCTTGCTCTCTACATTAAAGCAGAATATATCATTGTCAAGCCCTAAGTTAATCTCCCAATCGGCTTTTCCCACACCTGCAAAGACGATCTTCTCCGTAGGAAAACCACTCTCCAAGCAGCGTTGAATCTCACCTCCACTAACGCAATCTGCACCTATTCCCGTCTGACTAATTAGGTTAAGAACCTTCTTATTAGCGTTTGCTTTGATAGCATAATGTACTAAATAACCTTCGTACTTACGTGCTTCTTCTTGAATGACATGCAATGTCTTGCGTAGAAGATCGCAATCGTAATAGTAAAAGGGAGTCTCTATATTCCTGAATTTATCTGTTGGGAATGTTTCTTTCATTGCTTTTGTGTTATATTGAGAATGTTTTTCTTGCTGCAAGCAAGGTTGTGTCTATGTCGTTATAAAGTCTATATAGAGGGCAAATCAGTGATTATTTATATCTTTGATAAGCCCCCTATTGGAGAAAGTTAATTGAAGAGAACGTTTGATAAGGATTGTAGGGCACGCTTCTTGTCAGACTCTTTTATAAGGAAGGAGATGTTATAATTACTTCCTCCATAGCTGATCATGCGTACCGGAATATCCTTCATTGCATCTGTCGCAAGCGTCTCGAAGCCTACATTACTCCAATCGAGATCACCCACTACACATACTATGCACATATCCGAATCGACGCTTACTGTACCGTACTTCTTCAACTCGTCAACTATTTCCGATAGGTGACTAGCGTTCTCAATGGTCATCGATAAGCCCACTTCACTGGTCGTTATCATGTCAATGGAGGTCTGATAACTCTCAAAGATCTCAAACACTTTGCGTAGGAAACCAGATGCTCCTAGCATTCTACTAGACTTTATCTTGATGGCAGTTATATTATCTTTAGCAGCCACGGCCTTTATCTTACTCCTAACAAGAGTGTTGTTAATTATGGTGCCTTCAGCGTCTGGTTCCATCGTATTCTTCAGTCGAACGGGTATGCCGGAGTACTTTGCTGGCTGCACACATGTCGGGTGTAAGATCTTCGCCCCGAAGTAAGCTAGCTCCGAAGCCTCCTCGAAGTTGAGTTGTCGAACAGCCTCCGTCTTATCTACCACACGTGGGTCATTATTGTGCATACCATCTATGTCTGTCCAAATTTGTATCTCTTCTGCATTGATAGCAGCACCTATCAGCGATGCTGTATAGTCCGAACCGCCACGCTGGAGATTATCTACTTCTCCATAAGCATTGCGACAGATAAATCCTTGTGTGATGTAGATTTGAAAGCCCTCATGCACCTTCATGATAGCAGATAACTTCTCCTTGATATAAGGGAGGTCAGGTTCTGCATTCTTATCAGTGCGCATGAAGTCGAGAGCAGAAAGTAATGTCGCTTTCACTCCTTGCTCTTGTAGATAGTTGACCACCATGTTTGTCGACAATACCTCACCCTGTGCAACGATGTTCTTCTCCTCAAATGAGGTGAAAAGACCCTTCGTGAAAGAGCGTAGATAATCGAATATCTCTGTTACGAACAGGCGTGTTTTCTGTTTGTATTTGTCGGTAGAGTAGAGTTCATCAATATGTCCGAAGTACTTTTGCTCAAGGTTATTAATCACCTCATTAGCCCCCTCTGGGTTCTTACGATATAAGTAATCGGAGATCTCAATCAGCGAGTTTGTGGTTCCACTCATGGCTGAGAGGACTATAAAAGTAGGTTCCCCTGACTTTGTTACTAATGAGGCAACACCCTTCATGCGCTCTGGTGAGCCAACAGATGTACCTCCGAATTTCATTACTTTCATGTTTCGTCTTATCTTTCTATTGTATGGTTGTGCCCCTTCCAGAGCCTAGTCATTTTCTATGGGTTCGCCAATAGCTTCTATCGGAGCCGCCTCTTCGTTAAGTACCTGTACTTGGTTATTGTCTTCAAGTAGGCTTAGTTCGCCGTTCTTACAGCAATATACCTTGCCAGGGAACTGACTCAAGAGGTTGATGTTATGCGTTGACATGATGACCGTCGTACCTGCCTGGCATGTAGCCTTCAGTATGCTAACAATGTTAGCGGCTGTTTCTGGGTCTAAATTACCCGTCGGCTCGTCTGCAATAATAATCTTTGGCTCATTGAGTAAAGCACGTGCAATGGCTATACGTTGCTGTTCGCCACCTGATAACTCACTAGGCATATTATCCTTCTTGTCCATCATGTTCACCTGAGCCAACACCTCCTCAATGCGTCGAGCAATCTTCTTTTTGTCATTCCAACCCGTTGCCTGCAATACAAATCCTAGGTTCTTTGCAACCGTACGATCGTGTAGTAATTGGAAATCCTGGAATATGATACCCATCTGTCTACGCAAAGCTGGGATGCGACTGCGCTTTATGTCGAGCACAGACTCGCCCAATACGTGAGCTTTCTCAGCATCAGAACTATCGATGTCAAGCTCTCCGTACATTGTTTAGCAGTGAACTCTTACCCGAACCAACACGTCCAATAAGGTAAATAAACTCTCCTGCTTCTGCTTGGAAGTCCACATCCTTTAGGATCAGACGCTCATCTTGGTATATGTTTGCCTTCTTGTAGTCTATTAACATGATTATTCCTTGCGGTTTATTAATGTGGAATTTGTTGTTATACCCCCGTTAGAAGGGATGCAATAAGTTCTTGCAAAGGTAGTAAAAAACTTCTGATTCCTATCTTTATAATGGTGAAAATGTTATAAATATGAGGTTGATAGCACGAGAGCAAAGGCTCTGAAAGGTTCCATCAAAGCACTCTAAAAGGGAGGTATAGCTAACATATACGAGTGATAGAACTATCGTTTGCTTTCCGTGTTAGCGACATCTGCAAAAGAAGAAAGGCTTTCTTCCATTTAAAGAGGGCGTTTCCTTGCCATGAAGAGAGGCTCTCTTCGCCACGAGGAGACGCCCTCTTCATGGGCTTGCAAGGGTGAATAAGTTATGAATATGTTTTGAAGTCTACAATAAAAAACGTACTTTTGCAACTCAAACTATTTGATTATGAAACTGAAAATGATATTAATAGCTGCGTTGAGCGTGGCTGTAACGACTATTTATGGGCAAAACGGAATGCGTAATCTAAGCCAGTGTGAGCGTGTTGCATACAGTGATTTCAAGTCTGTCCACCCCTTCGAATATATCAAGAAGGATAATAATTGGCAATTACTTTATATGCTCCGTACTCCTAACACAGCAAAGGGTCTGCGCAAGGCAGGGCTATCCTTTAATGATGAGCAGCTCTCATACTTGCAAAAAGTAGGGATGATTAAGCAGGTGGAAGGCGACAAATGGCAGACAATCTTGCCCATCTTTGATGTGGAACAAACCGCTGCATTGCGCCAACTAAGTCGATTAATTGCTACGAACGTAATGGATAAGTCGGAAGCTGACTATCGACAACTTGCCACAGAATTAGGCAAGAGCAACTTTGCTGATAACGCTTTTAGCATAGCTTTCTCTTATGTGCTTGATGGCTTGACATGGGATGCAATAGCCCCAGATAGATACAAGCTAGATAATAAAGCAGACTGGAAAGGAATGGTGTGGGTGCTTTGTGAGCCACGAAAGAAAACTCAGTTCGGCACCAATAGCTATGGTCCTATCCAAGAAACATGGACAAGGACAAGTTTAAAAAACGCTCCGCAACATTCCGATTTAATGCCTTTAGCACAATGCCTACTTGATAACGAAGGGTTGAAGGATGCAACTATTATTGACCATTTAAAGCCTTATGGCATTGTTGATGGAACTGGGAAGTTGCAGATACCAGTAATTGATAGAGAGAAGCAAGACTCTGTTAATATTCTTTGTCACCGATTATCTGATAGCTTAACTTCAGCTGTTAAGGGTAATATTACACGTGCTCAAGAGATTACAAAGATGGATGATAAGCGTACTTCAATCGTCCTCTTTCATGAAATAATGTGGGATACTGTCGACTTACTACAGGCTCGCAACCTTGTAAAAGTCCCCGAAGTATTAACGAATGAAGCAGCTCCTAAGGAGCAGTTTCGCAATATTTTGTTCGTAATTGAGTAGAAAATGAAGGATATATCACTGATTGCTTTCGATGCAGATGACACCCTGTGGGAGTGTCAAACTTACTTTGCTTCAGTGGAGAAGGAGTATTGCGACCTATTGAAACACTATGCTCCTGTGGAAGAAGTATCGCAGGCTTTATTTGCAACCGAGACTGCCAACATGGAGTTGTTGGGCTATGGAAGTAAGGCATTCATCCTCTCCTTACTCGAAAATGCTACTCAGGTGAGTCATGGGAAACTGACTTCTGCAGAGGTGATAGCCATTATCAAGATGGGAAAATCGCTCTTACAATTACCGGGCAAACCGCTAGAAGGGGTTGTGACAACTATGGAGAAGTTACGCAGATCAGGCTTATATCAACTCGTTGTATTCACTAAAGGCGAGCTACTAGACCAAGAGAACAAGTTCAATCGGTCGGGGTTAAGAACCTACTTTGACGACTTTATCGTTGTGTCGGATAAGACTCCAAAGGCTTACGAAAGGCTATGTGAGCAATTTGGAATTGGTATTGAAGAACTCTTGATGGTAGGTAATTCGTTTAAATCTGACGTAGAACCAGTGTTAAAACTTGGTGGTTGGGCTGTCCATATACCCTTTCATACTATCTGGCAACACGAGGTTGTAGATGAATACGAGCACCCTCATCTCTTGAAAATGAAGTCATTTAGCGAACTGGAAACACTCATCAACGAACGAGAGCAGCGTTTGAAGGTAGATAGGTTGCAGCTAAGAAGTATATAAGAATTAACTTATACAAATATAAAATGATAACATCCATCCTCGCATATAACAAGGAGTTTGTAACCAACAAAGGCTATGAACCATTCGTAACAAGCGGTAACCCGACTTAAAACTAGCTATTCTCAGTTGTATGGACACCCGTCTTACGGAGCTATTGCCTAAGGCGTTGGGGTTAAAGAATGGTGATGCAAAGATTATCAAAGTAGCTGGTGGAACCCTGCTGACGCCTTATGACTCCGTTATGCGCTCTTTGCTCGTGGCAATCTATGAGCTTGATTGCGAGGAAATCATGGTTATTCATCATTCTGGATGTGGTGCCTGTCACATGGAGGCAGACCATTTTTTGCACTTAATGCGCCAACATGGCATTACAGAAGACGCCCTTCAAGAGGCTTCTAAGCAAGTGGATCTACATCAATATCTTGATGGTTTTCATGATACAGAGGCTAGTGTGCGTCGTACGGTGGCGGGTATTCAGCACCATCCACTCGTTCCGAAGAACATTGTTGTGCGTGGTTTCATCATCGACTCACGTACTGGTGAACTTACGGAAGTTGATTGTTAATAATCGAAGAAGTACTTACGAAGAAGGAAAATGTAGGTTTTTACCATGATAGAAAATCAATATTTTTTATTACTTTTGCAGCTGAATAAGAAACCTAAAAACCTTTACTTCATGCAGTGCCAAGTATCTTGAAACTGCAAGTAAATCACTTTTCTACAATCAAAATGATAGAAGTTTTAATTGAAAACATCCTTAATTACGATCAACATGCACTGTTGGCTGTGAATAGTTTACACAATCCTTATTGGGACTTGTTTATGTTTTCGGTAAGTGGTAAGCTCATTTGGATACCATTATACGCTAGTATTCTCCTCCTTCTCTTACGTAACTTCAGTTACAAGGCGGTGCTGTTTAGCTTGTTGACTATTGGTGTGATGATGTTGATAACGGACACGTTAACGGCGCAATGGATACGTCCGATGATTGGACGAATGCGCCCCAGCAACCTCGATAGTCCCATTGGTCACCTAGTGCACATCGTTAATAACTATCGAGGTGGAGCCTATGGCTTCCCTTCCAATCACGCTGGTAATTGTTTCGGATTGGCTTTCTTCATCTGTTTCTTGCTCCGGAAACGATGGTTGTCGGTGTTTATGATAGGGTGGGCAGCGGTAGTTTGCTATTCAAGAATATACCTTGGAGTGCATTACCCAGGTGATATTCTAGGTGGAATAACCTTTGCTTTGATTGGTTCTGCACTCGTTTATCGCACCTTATTATATGTAGAAGGACCTTATCATCGCCGTCAACTCAAAGGTACACTCATACCAGTTTGGGTGGGATTAGGTATCTTCACTTATATTGCAATAGCCTCGTTTGTTTTGTATTTAATGGCTTAGACCATTCGAGCAGATAGTTTGCTCGAATAGTCTTTATAGTTTCTTTCCTGATACCAAGACAATTACTAGAAGAATACCCATTACAAAGATGAAGGCAAAAGAGCCTATACTCCCCATATAAATACGCCCTGTATGTACTTCTAATGCCGCATTCCAAAGTGACATGGGGCGGTCTTCTAGACGGGAAGGTTGGGCTGGGAAGGTGTACCAGTGAAGTAATCAGCCCAGCAGAGATGCCCTTTAAAATCAGAGCTATAGCCCGAGATGGTTTGTCCTGTTGGTGCCGTACCTGGTACGAGGACTCCTGCATACAAGGAGGCATCGCATGGTTCAATATAATTTGTTTGTCTATTCCATCGGTAGAGACCATCAAACGAACCTACAAGCCACGTTCCTATCGACTCATGTTGCCATACATTTTGCCCCATCACACTAACAGGTGGGGCTGTGGTGAGGGTTTTCGGTTGACTAGTTAACGATGTCAAAGAGTAGAAACCATCGGAGGTTGAAATCATCCAATCGTGTTCCTGTTCGTCATAACGTATCATCCTTAACTTGTCATACCATGCGTTATCATTATTCAAGACGGTTCCTGGCAGTGGACGAGTGCTGTTGCTAGCTAGGAAAATAAGCAGCGGTGGACGCAATGCCCAGCCTGTTATTGCAATAAAGAGGGTAAGGAAGAAGGTGTAGATACCCACTTGCTTATGCCACTTAAACATCTTCACACTTCGAGGACGTGCCCACAACCAAATGCCAGTGACGCTTAGAAGGATGAGAACAAGGGCTATTGCATCCATAAACAGCTTCCCCCAAGTACCAAATAAGCCTCCGCAATGCAAGAGCCAAAGCTGTTTAAAGAGGCTAACCTTGCCATCGTAACCTGCAGGAGCATGTAGTTGAAGGCGTTGGAAATGGTTATATGGAGCAGAGGAGATGTATAGATACGATCTACTAAGCACTACCAAGGTGTCACCACGCATACTTATATCTGATAAGAGTTCGTCATCATCTTCCTTAGGAAGGCTCACTTGCTGCCAAGTATTGTGTTCCTTCAATCGGTATAAGCCCATGATACCTGCGGCAAAGAGTTCTCCTTGTGGAGTTTGCACTACTCCCCTTATCTGTCGATAGTCGGCTCCTGTGGGTAAACCATTGTTAAATTCGTTAATAGAAGAGGCTGTACTATCGGTTAAGAAAATGCCAGCAGCACCATAAATGAGCACTTTCTCGCTCTTTGATTGTTGGTCTTTATAACGTATTGTACCACGTAATAAGCCATTGTTCCAACGCTTGAAAGTATAAGAAGAAGGTAGGAATTTCCTACTAATAGACATACTTGCAAAGGTGCTGCGATGGTTGAGAATAATGCCAGAAAGGCTGAACATTATCACAAAAAAGCAAATGATTATTCCTAACCACTTATGGTACTTGTGCCAAGTCTTACGTTTCATTGATTACTATTGATTAGTGAGATGTAATTAAAAAGGATATCCTTTTACGTCTACAAACTTACTGAAAAATACGCAATAATTAGCTTTTTCCATTACTAATATTGCTTGTTATGACTGAAAAAGTGTACTTTTGTGTTTGTTAATAAGCGTATATACTCGATGATAAAGACATTAACAGTAACCTCAATCACAGAATGGCGAGGGAGAGTAGATAGCACCAGTGGTATTGGAGGTAATGCTTCATAAAAGCAGAGGAAATTGCATGATACAATTTAAAGAAACGCCTCCTTCATATAGAAGAGGGCATTTCCTTGATGTGAGAAGAGGCTCTCTTTAATACAAAGAGACGCCTTCTTTATTTCGTTCGGAACATCCCCTCCAGGAGAGGGGAGTGAAGTGACTTTCTTACTTCACGCTATTCTGCCGCTCACGAATTAGTTTTATCTGGCGCAGAATATCGTTGTAATGCAGGAGGTTAAGGTCGGTGCTGCTAGCAGCCTGTGCCTTGCAATACTTCTCAATAGTATCGAGCTGCTGTTCAAGATACAATGATATATCAGACGGACGGGAGCGGTCTAATTCGACAGACTTATCTTTCTCCACTTGATTTAGGAATGCATCGAGCTGCTTGATATAGGTACGCTCCAACAAACGACGTGTACGAACTTTCACGTCATTAGTCGATGTCAAGGGTTGCCAAACAGCCTTGAATACATCGCTCAAATAGTCCTTTACCTGATAAGCACCAGCCGCAAATTGATCCTTATAAATCTTATCTATCAGTGAACCATTCAACAATATCTTCAAAACTCGCCCTTGTTGTGCAGAGATTTCATCGACAGCATTTACTCCTGACACGTCTGTCATCGTTGACGGATAGAGCCAGACTGGAGCGTCGAAGAGCTGTCGGGAGAGATAGTCAACAGCGTCTCTTCCCTTCTGTGCAGGTGCCACCTCGTAAGGTTTCTGCCCTGGCATGTTATTGATGTATCGCCCTCCAACATTCTTAAGAACGTGATTTGTGTATCGATTAAACTGACTGATAACACTCTTCCACATCTCTATTCTGTCCTCGTATCTATCGTTAGTTTGATGTGTCCATGTCGGTAAGGCGACTATGATTCGTTTGAGATTCTTGATGCCATAATCGCTCGCTTTCACATTGTCATCACCCAAGTCTTCAGTCTGCGCACGTGGGTCTTCGTTCTTACCCTCGCCTCCGAACCATAGGCGTGGATTGGTTGCTAAGACCTTAGAAGTCTCTGTTAACAACCCTTCCTTCTCGGCTATCTCATCCTTAAACTCAGGTCTGTATTGATAGCCCCAGCGTATTGCCCACTTGTCATAGTCGTTTATTCGTGGGAAAAGTCCACGTTCGGAGATATGGTCCTCGGGCTGAGCTACATAATTGAAACGGGCATAGTCCATGATACTTGCAGTGTGTCCGTGCTCTTCAACCCACTTCTTATCACGCAACTTCTCTACTGGTGTAGCATGACTAGCACCCATGTTATGACGCAAACCCAGCGTGTGTCCAACCTCATGACTCGATACGAAGCGTATTAACTCGCCCATGAGTTGATCATCCATGTGCATTGTCTGTGCTCGTTTATCAAGTGGTCCGCACTGCGTCATGTACCACTTTGTCAATAGATTCATCACATTGTGATACCAACAAATGTGACTTTCGATGATCTCCCCACTACGTGGATCGACTATGCGAGGGCCGTATGCGTTCTCAATCTCAGCTGGTAAGTATCGTAGGACATTGTAACGTGCATCGTCAACACTCATAGTTGAATCATCTTCTGGCCAATCCTTTGCTTGGATAGCATGCTTGAAACCAGCTGCTTCAAAGGCTACATTCCAATCTTCAATACCCTGTTTTAGATAAGAAACCCACTTCTTTGGCGTTGCAGGATCTATATAGAAAACGATAGGCTTAATCGGTTCTGTGAGTTTGCCTCGGGCGTAGGCTTTCTTGTCTTTAGGCTCTAGGCGAAAGCGAGAAATGAACTGTTCGCGGTCGGCACGAGTCTGATCATCACTGAAGATAGTATATCGATTGGTGAAGTAACCAACCCTTTCATCCCATATACGCTTGCGCATTGGAGTCTTAGGAAGTAGTACAATACTGGTGTTCAGACCAATAGTCAAGGCTCCAGTAGATGATGCAGGAGCAGAAGAAGGAGTACTGCTATAGGTGCGTGTTGTAGCTATTTCGACATTGATAGGATAGACTTTCATTGTATCAATAAAGGTTCTATCAGACTGTAACGAACCGATTTTCAGTTGTTTAGCAGCCTCCTGTGGAATACTCACAACACCATTGTCTTTGAGGAAGAGAGAGGTTACCTCAATGAGTTGCGCATTGTTCTTCTTATTGCGACCAAGCACTTTGAACGATGCAATGATAGGGTCAGCAGTGGAGGCTTTAAGCGTACGGGAGATGCGACTCTTTGGGTCTGCTTCTTGTGAAAGAACGTATGCACGAAGATTAATCGTATTGTTGTTGCGTTGCTCGAAATAGAGTGTCTTCTGGTTAATAGCCTCTCCCGAGAACTTACCGAAGTTCTGTGGTACAGCGGTGAAACGCGTTACTGCCAATAGATAACGACCTAGTATGGAGTCTGGAAGTTCGTAGTACCACTTGTCTTCAATATGCCTTATCGTGAAGAGACCATCGTTAACACTACCGCCTTTCTTTATTAGTTGTTCGTAAGAAGAGGGCTTCTCCTTATCCTTTGTAGCCTTCTGATCATCCTTATTAGTGGTTTTTTCTGCTGTAGACTGCTCGTTAGTAGAGTCATTAACAGCATAGAATATGTACCTGCTATTGGCTAAGCCTGTACCAGAACCTAGCATTAAAGCAACCAAGCAACCTATAAGTTTCTTATTAATCATGATTTTCTCGTTTACACCTTATTATATATATAGGTAATAGAAAGGTATGAATAACAACCTTTTCATTACATCATCACTTTACTTCAAAACAATAGCTTTGCGAATACGAAGGTCTACTTTGGGACGGTCATTATCGTCTACTGGCTGCCGTTGTATGCGTTCAACAACATCTAAACCATCGATTACCTGCCCGAAAACAGTGTACTGTCCATCGAGGTGAGGAGAGCCTCCCTCAGTCTTATATAACTGACGAACTTCAGGCGACATCTTCACAGTTCCACCTGTATGAGCATCTAGTCTCTCTTGTGCCCAATCGAGTTGCTTGTCCGTAAAACGTATACCCCAAACAATGTAGAACTGTGTAGATGACGACTTACGTTGTGGGTTTACATCATCGCTTTCACGCGCTGCTGCGACTGCACCTCGGCGGTGCAACAACTCGGGATAATGTATCTCTGCAGGTAGAGAATAGCGTTCGGGAGTATCGCCAAGAGCCTGTCCTGGCTTTGCATTCTTTGATCCCATGTCGCCAGTCTGTACCATGAAGTCCTTGATAACACGATGGAATAATACCCCATCATAGGCTCCGCTCCGTACCAACTTAAGGAAGTTATCACGGTGCAAGGGCGTCTCGTTATAGAGTTGAATGCGGATGTTTCCACTGTCAGTCTCTAACAATACCTCGTGAAGAGGTGCACTTGTTCTCTCTTGGGCGTGGCTAGTCATTATAGAGGTAGCCATCAGCAGCAGTATTAATAGCTTTCATATGTTTTTAGAAATAGTTTAGAAGGGGAGACCAATAGCCAGATGAAAGGTATGGGCATCACTTAACTTACTTATATTATAGAACCCTCTCTTACCTGTATCATAGGGTACATGCAGGGCAATTCCCCAATCGATACGAAGCATAAAGAAGCCAAGGTCATATCGAAGACCAACTCCCGTTCCTAATGCCATTTGCTTAAAAGCATCCTTGAAAACGAACTGTCCACCCTCACGACCCGTGTCATGATGTAGTGTCCAGACGTTACCTGCATCCAAGAAGACGGCTCCATAGAGTGAACCAAGCAGGTGGGGACGGTATTCAAGGTTCATTTGGAACTTCAAATCACCTGTTTGTTCAACGTAAGAGCGGTTTCGGTAAGAGGAACGATAGCGTCCCGGACCTATCTGACGGGCGTTAAAAGCACGAATACTATTGGCTCCTCCAACGAAGAACTGCTCTGTGTAAGGGGTTACCTTACTATTTCCATAAGCCCAAGCTGCACCTGTGTTGGCATGAAAAGCAATACTGCTCTTCTCGGCAAGAGCCCAAATCTTAGTGAAATTAAGCTCTACTTTGAAGAATTGAGCAAATGGATTCTTAAAGAGTTGTTTGTTCTTTTCACTCCATCGATGCCCTGTTACAGCATAAGTCGCAGCTAGTATGTTAGAAGCCTCACTAACAGTTGCCCAGAACTTGATGGGGTTTCTATAATTAGAAGGGCTCATGTGAGTGTATTGAAACATCATCTTCGGAATGAACTGATCGGCCATTGACACTTCAAGATAGGGTATACTATCAATAAGAGCACGATAACGATTCGTTACCTTGTGCATGTATTCGTAAGTTAAAGAGAGTGGGGAATAAGAGAAACTATTGCATTCATTGGGCTGCCACTGGTATGTTAGCTCTCCAGAAACTACATGTCTCTTAAAGTACTTGGCGCGGTTTAACACATCAACAGACGCCTTTAGGGTTGTTGTTGGAGTGGTATAGTAAGTGCGGGGGGGCTTTGGTGTATATTCAATGCCCCTTGCTTCGGCCTCAGCAATCTTCTTCTGAATGCGTTCCCACTTCTTTCTTGGCGGTAAGACAAAGGGGTTTATGAGGCGAGGAATTTGTAGACTCCCCTCCAGACCATAGTTATAATTGGTCACACCAAGCTTATCTTGCCCATTATCATCATTGTTATACGACCATTCATAAGAGCCATGAGCACGCAAATCGAGCTTTTCTCCACCTCGAAAAGCATTGCGTTTAATGAGTCCGATATTCCCTTCTGGACCAAAGAGTCCACTTGTCTTGCCCTTAGCATACGCCTCGATATAAAAGTCGTAACGCTTATCAAAGGTGCAATCGACTGTCATGTCTAATACATTACAGCTGTCCGTACTATCACGAGGAGTAAAGGTAAAGTTGGTAGCAGCGAATAGTCCACTTCCATTTAACTGCTGTTGACTACGTTCGACAAGCTCATTATTATATAAGCAACCCGGCCATACCTTCAGATCATTAGCTATTGTGCGTAGACGAAGAGGCGTTCGTTTACCATTGTAATTGACAGTTACATCTCGAAAAGTCTGTTTATTGTGCAACTGCTCCATAAACTGTCGCTGCAAGTTAATTGTCACTTTACCTATGTACCAAGGCTTTAATGCATTCGAACTAATCGAATCAACCATCTGTAAACGTACGTTTGCTACACCATGAACATTCGTTGTGTCAGCTAGATAACTTGCGTAATTGTTCTGGTAATAATAGTATCCGTTGTCTCGAAATAGGTCTGTTATGCGCTTACGTTCGTGCTCTAATGTGGCCACATCGAACGCATCTCCCTTATGCAAGAGAGCCTTATCTTGATTCTTAATGATGAGACTATCAGCCGTAGCAGGGAAGTTTGTGTAACGTAGAGAGTCTATTGTCCACAGGTGACCCATGTCCACTGTGTATTGCAATTTACCCTTCTTTGGATTCTTCTGTGTTAGTTTCTCGTAGTTGATCTTACCATTGAAATAACCTCTTTTACGTAGTAAGTTCTGTCCCACAGTGACGCGAAGATCGGGTGTTGTGTTGCTCATTAAGACTGGAGTAGACCCAAATGTTCGTACAAGCCAACGGCTGAACTTTGTTGTATCTGGTGTAAAGGCATTCCATATCCAAAGGCCTACTGGGAATGGAGAACGATGACTTGGACTACCTAACAAAGCGGCATTTGGAGGTGTTGCAAGCACTAAGTCAAGTTCTTCCTGAGTAGCCGTAAAATGTTTATTAGACTGATAGTTGCGATAGATGGTAGGCTCCATTCCAATATACAACTGCTCTCCATCGGGGATAGCAGAGGTCGTACTACATGCCGAAAGGAGCAGTACAAGACCACTCATCATCAACAGACAGATGAGGGCAAAACGCCTATTATAGTTCTTATCTCTTCTCATTAACAAAATTAATTAGGCTGTCCTTGTGTGGAGCCTCTACTTTGGGAGCCACAATAGGACTATCATTTTTGAAGTGGAAAATATCCCTGAAGCTTCCTAACTTGCGTCTCCACATGAATCCGGCACCGTATTCACTAAGGTTACCTTCCAACCAGTCGTATGCTTCTCGCTCATAGTAAAGCTTGAGATACTTGGTTTCCTTCTGGTTAAGTCGGTACTCCAAAGAGAAGTTATCGAAGTAGGCTCCATTCTCTTCAGCGAACTGTGAGCCTGTAGAAACACGTCCGCCGATAATGATGCGAAGCCTATTATCCCACAACCTCTTGCTGAACTTGAACGTATAGTCAGTGTGCAACGTTCCGTTAACATCTGCTGCACTCTCCATATTAGCCGATAGATCGAGTCCCATAGAGTTGAGTGCTTTGCCCGTAATGGCGTTAACTTGAGTCTGCAAGAAGCCAGCTAAGGCACCACCCATCGCCGTATTAGCACTTGTGGAGTTTCTTCCATCGAGGTACATACCCGATGCAAGCATTGTAACGGCAAGCTTGATCGCTCTTCAACGCTCTTTGTATTCAGCGTATTCTGCATTTCTTGATCTTCTGGAGCACTAATGATAAACTCTACTCCAGGCTTAGGGAATTGCTTAGTAAGGCTCACTCCACACTTAAAGTCGACTATTCTTCCCTCATTACCATTCGATACAGTTGTGCGCACATCCTCGGTTGCAACAATACCAAGAGTTGGCTTCATTGGATCTCCAGTGAACTCTACATAACTCCCATCTTGTATGTCGAACGTACGAAGCGGTATAATAGGAAGAGAGTACTTCATCTTTCCGTCATTCAGAGTATAGCGTCCCCTTAAGCGCACACCATTGGTTGGATTGTATTCTAATCGTAGATCACCTCCACCCGTAAAGGCTAGGTAATTGGAGTTATCAGCATTGAGAGAGCACATGAGATGCGCTTGTTCATCAACATTAACAAGCATTGACATAGAGAAACCTGTTATGTCTGGACGCTTGACAACATCAACTGTTGAATCCTTGAAGTTCGTAAATTTAACAAGATCATTCAGTTCCGTATCTGTTGCCAACGTACCATCTCGTACAATATAAGTCATATCGGTCGTACCGAGAACATCAAGTTTTCCAACCAAATTAAGGTTGTTCAATGGTCCACTTACTTGACCAGCAAAGTCTACAAATGCGTTTCCGTAGACCTCAGAACGTGGGTTCTTTCGAGCATTGATAACCTGGAAGTTCTTTGCTTGCATACGTGCATCAAGACGCATATTATCCAACGATGAGAAGTCAAGAGAGCCCGAAATGTCAAGTGGCGAACCATTACTTGCGAACATCTCAAAGTTCTCGAACTCTATATGACTATTACGTATTGTGACTGGATCATCGGCAAATCGCATCCTTATTCCATATGGTGCACTTACCAAGTAAGTCGAGTCTAAGTACACCTCTCCATTGATGTCTAGATTCTTCAAAGGCCCTTTCAATGTTAGAGAACCTTCCCCAACGCCCTCAAGACCAACGATCTGCTCGGGTACAAAACCATTGATATAACTAAGTGGGAAATGGTTCATATCTAGTGTAGCATCCAACTCTCCATGTCCTTCTGCACGATAAGTACCCGACAAGGAACCCACACCTTCACCATCTTTCGTTATAATAGCATCAACGTAATGAGAGCCATCTCCCTTTGGCATATACACGAATTGAGTACCGACGTTACCCATTGGACAGTTCTCATAGACCAGTTTGTTGATGGTCATATCACTAGAGATTGATAGGTCAGAGCGCGTTTGTATGATATGATAATCACCATTAAGAACACCAGACATATTGGGTGAGAAGGGAAGAACCTTAAACAGACTGCCCAGTTCAAATTGGTTCATTGAGATCGTAACATTCTGTAGTGACGTCGTGTCCTCATCCTCTGTTGTTATCGTCATACCCGCTCCGTCTGAAGCCATAAGGCGCAAGTTAGCTGATAAGCGGCGATCACGTGCTATGTAAATATAGTTCGAATCATTTGCAGTAAACGCCTTATAACCCAAGATGGCTTGTGGAGAAGTGATTGAAAGGCGTATTCCTCGACCAACCATTGCAGCCTGCAAAGCAAGGTCGAAGCCTGTTTTTCCTTTGTTATCAAGTATTGTTGCATGAGTTTGTAAGCCGTGTTCGTATAGTACGCCACGCAAATGTCCATGGTAAGGGTAGGTATTATCCGCTTTATTCAGTACTGCGGCATCATAATTCAACTGCCCATCTACACTCGTAAGGTTCACCCTCACGCTATCAAGGTGTATGTCATTATATACTAAGGAGTCAATCCTAATCTTACCATTGACGCCTTCATGCGGTGAAGAAGAGATATTAATATCTGCTAAACTGAATGCGTATCCATCTTTCGCAAGTATGTTGCTAAACAGATTACCACGTCCACTGCGTAAAGTGAAATGCCCTATTGGCAACAAACGGATGATAGCTGGCTGGTCAATACGCCTATTGTGAATTTGCTCCCGTAGTGTTTATGAGTCTATTACCCGTCTTTGCCATCTGATCAACGCTCCCATTGAAGGCTGTATTGAGGTGGAAATCCCCACCATCAAGGGCTACATGCACTGAATCACGCATACTGGTTAAATCCAAATAGACGTCACCTGGTGCATAACTACGCTTTCCGTCATTCACTTGTAGGTCTGCCAACTTGCCATTAAGACGCATATTATCACTGCCTTCCATACCGAAGTCTGCATTAACAGCAAACTTGCTTGATAGCGGCTTATCAATGATTCCGAGTTGATAGAAGTCTACTTGTGGGAACAGCCCATTGATGGAACCATCCATCTTATTGCCCTTCTTCGTTACATCAAGGTTGAAGCTACCACGTACCAAGGCTACTCGTCCGTTCTTTCTAACGTCATCTACCGCCAAATCACCTATGTGACCATTCACAGCAAAGGACTTCTTAAGATCCGAACGAAGCTCTAGATCGGCTCCTGCAGCCACAATGTATTGTTTATCAATCAGTCCTAAGGCTTTGAGGTTAGCCTCTGTAAGGTTTCCATTAAGGTGTGCTAACATATTATTATTACGTATGTCTGCCTTCACATTGAAGTCACCTGCAGCCAGGAGAGCACTTCGCTTGTGTCCTTCTTGTAATACTTTGAACTTGCGGACGACCCCTTGAACATGGTGATTAGCCTTCATATCAGAACGAACATCCATGTCAGTCCATGTCGAAACGACGTATCTTTCCTGCATACCTACCAACGCATGGAGGTCAACTCGGCTCAACCAGCCACGCAAATGACCATCCACTAACTTTTGGCTAACCTTTCCTTTATAAGTGAAATCGCCCCCGAGCATTTTATTCACACTCTTTATATGGGCTGAAAGTTGCTCACCATGTTTAGAAATATCTCCATTCAATCCATCAAGTACATACTTTCCATAACTGAAACGACGAATACGAAGACTCAAGTTAGTGGATGATTGTGGATTCATAAAGTCCGTTCCATGCCCTTGCATACGCACACTTCCCGTGAAAGGTGACAATCCCATGTGTGGTAAAAAGCGTTGTATCGGGAAGTTCGTTGCACTAGCTACAAGGCGATACTGGCTGTTTGCGGGGTTAAAAGCACCTTCCACACGAATCTTACCACCACCTTGTGCTAGTGACATTGTGCCTGTATAAAGATTTTTCCGCACATGAATATTACCATCAACAGCTACCGCTTTAGGCAAGGCAATGGTCTTTCTAATACTTATTGGCAATAGCTTCTGAACGAAACCAAGGTTTTGAGCCACACCTTTGAGGCGTAAGTCACTGCGTAAAGCCTTATTCTTTGCCATCATATCGGCAACCCATCCCGTTCCAGTAAGGTCGAAGTAGCCCGGCATAGCAAGTCTCAACTGACGGAAGGAAGCCGAGCGAAGGTTGCCTGCAAGAGTTCCCTGTATGATCAATCGCCCTCCTGGCATCGCCTGATAGATATTTCGAGGAATGGAAGTAAGCAATGGCTGCAGGTCAGTCTTGCTCACATAGCCATCCATGTGGGCGTTAAGTGTACCAGGATGAGCGTCATCAAAGGCATTCATATCCATTTGTAAACTTGCAGTTAGCTCACTATTCGGCATGAGAAGATAAAGGGATGGCAATTGGATAGACGTTGCATCCATCCTAAAGGGACATCGCAAGTCACGCACAACAAGTCCACTTCGTTCTTTGAAGTTGCCTGCACGAACACGAAGAGATATCTTTGGAGCTGCATAAAGGAACGAGTCTATACCCAAGTTAACCTCTGTCATGGCGATGTGAGCCGCATCGAAGCCTGCAGGAGTAGGTCTTACGAAAGTTTTGTCATAGTTAAGTGCACCGCCATGCCAGTCTATGTCAGCCACTTTATATATGTTGTCATGCAATAGAAGTTCTGCTCCTCGAGCCTTAGCATCGCTGAATTGCGCTCGAACAACCATCGTGTCGCCTGGCATGTGGAGCCTGAAATCAGTCTTAGCAAGGTTTAGCTTGTCTATATTTATGCGCCACAAGGGTTTCTGCTTGTGCGGGTCTTCAGGTACAGTGTCGCCCAATGCAACATCAATCCAGCCTCCTTCGACTTCCGCCTTATTCACTCTTACAGAGTCACCAACGAGGTTTACAGCATGACTCACAATGTGTAAGCGTTGCAAGTTACCCTTAATTCGTAAGTCACCAATGAAGTTTGTGGTATTAGCTTTTAGTCCCGTGAATGTCAATTCGTTTACTTCTACACGCTTATCAAGCAATGGCAATAAGCCAATACTAGCCACTAAACGATGTACATCAGCGACAGTATCCTTCTGTGTAGGTATGGAGTCGTTTGCTTTTATCATCTTTAAACCATCCAACTGGAGGTCCAAAGGGTAGGAGAGGTTTACCCGATCGATACTAACCTGCATCCCCGTATGATTCGACACATAGGTTGCAACCTGCTTACTGCCCAGTTCTGTACAGGAGGACAATAAAGAAGTACTACCAAGAGGAGGAATAGGACGACTGGTGCTACTACAATAGCAATGAGCCATCTCATGCTCTTTTTCATATTCATCACGTTAGTATTGCTAGCGTACTCTCCATTTCGTGCGATTTAAAAGGACGGAGTATCTTTTGCTATTACCATTTAGTTTATGTCTACAAAGTAACAGAAAAAAAACGAATTAACGATGGATAGTAAGCGAAAAACGCATTATTTATCATTTTCCCTCTTGTTTCTTGCAGACAAGGCGACCTTAAATTGCACACCAATTCAACCTTAATAGCCTTGCTACTATGGCTCCCATGAGCTTATATCTTTGCCTTTGAAGGGTGCTGGAGATGATTAAATCAATCCCTCACAACCATCTTCTATTAAGTCTAATGCCAACTCGAAGTCCTCCGAACCACCATAGTAAGGATCCGGAACACTGGTTGCATCCTTATGACGAGTGAAATAATCAGCCATACGAACGACCTTTCCTCGAGCAGTCGCATCGGCTGCTTGCGACGTAATATATCGATAGTTATCTTCGTCCATGACCACAATAAGATCGAAATAAGCGAAGTCCTTACGTGCATCAAACTGCCTTGCATGATGATTCAAATCGTATCCGCGTCTCCTTCCATGCTCTCTCATTCGCTTGTCGGGGAGCTGTCCAACATGCCAATTACCTATTCCTGCCGAGTCAATCTCATACTGATTGCTACATCCCCGTTCGTCAACTAGGTGTTGCATAACGGCATGAGCCGCCGGAGAACGGCATATATTGCCTAGACAAATGAATAATATTCTCTTCTTGTTGTTTGTTACCTTACACATAATTGTTACTTTTCTTTTCAATTACAGGGCTTTACGAAAGATTGTATAAGAATCTATCAGCATTGCACCTAACCAACTTATTTGGGCTACAAAGTAACGAAAAAAAATCGAGAAAAATCTTGTTTCCTTGCGTTTAATTACTCTTTTATAATGGATAAAGTTAATAATTAACCCTTTAATTATAAGTATCTTGTAATCAAATAATATAATGGTTTAGATAAAAGAAAAACTTTTCTGTAATTCTAACTACGTTACTTTAGAAAGGATGTACTTAACAGAAGCCCGTTAGGAAATACGTTCTTAATATGGAAGACACGGATTGAATGAATTCATTTAGAGCCCCCAAGTTTCTAAAGGAACAAAAGCGTGCAGGGGAAGAGACGCCTTTCTCTATTTGAAGAGGGCGTTTCGTTGCATGAAGAAGAGCCTTTCCTTGCTGTGAAGAGAGCCTCTCTTCTTTAAGTTCATGGCAATAGCTGTTAAGCACTTCATTGTTTTTAAAGGATAGGAGGAGCAACTATCATTCCCACTCCTGTACATCTTTTCTTATCCTTTCGTTGGCAACTTTGCAATTAATTGAGTATATTTGCAAATGTAAATGATTATCCAATCCATAAATAACAAGTAGTGAATACATCATCAACAGTCAAAGGTTACGGCTATGCGAGTTTGTCTGCAATAACCTTCGGAACTATCCCTCTGTTCTCTATTCCAGTGATGGAAGCAGGAATGGAGTTGCCTTCTGTACTCATTTATCGCTTTGCTTTTGGTTGCTTGTTTATGATGGGTTTCCTTCTATGGAGGCGTCAGAACTTACATTTGAAGTGGGGAGATGGACTGCGGATAGCCTTCTTATCCCTTATGTATTCGGTGTCTGCTGTGGCATTGTTTAGCAGTTATGAGTATATGCCGGGAGGCGTTGCAACAACCTTACTGTTCTCTTATCCCGTATGGACAGAGGTTCTTCTCATCCTCTTCTTCCATGAGAAAGTAACGTTAAGAATCGTCATTGCAATCGTATGTGCTATCATTGGCGTGTTCTTCTTGGGTGGTATTGGACAAACAGGAGGCATTAAGTCTATGCTAGGAGTAGTCTTGGCAATGTTGTCAGGATTGTTATATGCCATTTATATGGTTATCTTCCCACATATGCGAGTAAGCAAGTTACCAGCTTTGAAGGTGAATTTTTATATCTTTTTCATTGCTATGCTCTTCCTGATATTGTACTCTTCTTTCACAACGGGAGGCGTGCAGAAGATCGGAGATAGTCGTTCGCTGATATCATTGGTACTATTGGGACTTGTTCCTACAACCATTAGTAATGTTACACTTGTGCGTTCGTTGACCCTGATTGATTCGGCTAGTGTTGCCATACTTGGGAGCCTTCGAACCCCTAACAGCCATGACCATTGGTATCACATTAATGGGTGAACCACTCACAATGACAGCCTTAATAGGGTCGGTGTTAATCATAGCTTCGGTGCTAATACTTATCACCAAAGGGCGCAAGATAGCGAATCCTTTGCGCAAATACTTCACTACGTAGAATAGACATCATCATGAATCAAAAGTTATTATGGCACCTATTAGCAGTGGGAGTAGTCGCTGTTTGGGGTACAACCTTTGTAAACACAAAGATATTATATAATAGTGGTCTCACTCCTTCGGAGATATTCTTTCTCCGATTCCTTATCGCTTATGTCGCTATTTGGTTTATCTCTCCTCGAAAGCTATTCGCCAATAGTTGGCGTGATGAAGGTACCATGCTATTGCTCGGGATAACGGGTGGTTCCCCCTCTTCTTTGTCGCTGAGAACTCAGCTGTCGCACTAACTTATGTGAATAACGTGAGCTTTATCACGTCTACATCTCCACTAGTGACTGTCATTCTCGGAATCGTCTTTGTGAAGAGTATAAAGGCAACATGGACGTTGATAGTTGGCTCTTTGATAGCCCTTGTGGGTGTAGGACTAGTCATCTTCAATGGTAGCTTTATCCTGCATTTGAACCCTTGGGGCGACTTATTGGCATTACTAACTGCAGTTTGCTGGGCGGTCTATACATTGTTAATGAAGAGAGTATCTGAGAGATATTCAGCCGTGTTTATCACACGTAAACTATTCTTTTATGGATTGTTGACTGTGCTCCCGATGTTCCTTATTGATCCATGGACAGTGAGCCTTGCAACGCTCCTTACACCTAAAGTAGCATTCAATCTCTTGCTCTTAGGACTAGTTGCTTCCTTCTTATGCTTCGCTTTGTGGACGGTTGTTATTGAACGACTTGGAGTGATGACAGCGTCTAACTATCAATATCTAAACCCAATTACAACAGTCGTGGCAAGTGCTATTTGGCTGAGTGAACCTATGACAGCTATTGCCTACATAGGCAGTGCCTTGATTTTAATTGGAGTCATTGTATCTAACAAATAACTGAAGAGTAACATCTTAAAGATCAAATATATGAAGAAAACAGTACTAGTAACTGGAGCTACAAGTGGTATCGGTGAGGCTTGTGCACATCGATTTGCTCAAGGTGGATATAACGTGATTATCACAGGTAGAAGAGTGCAACTTCTTGCAGAACTAAGGAAGAAACTCGAGGCTGAAGGAGCAAAGGTTCTTGCCTTAGCATTTGATGTTAGGAACCGAGCAGCAGCCACGAAAGCGATCGAGAGTTTAACGGTTGAATGGCAAGATATAGATGTCCTGATTAATAATGCAGGCTTAGCTCTTGGCTTAGAACCAGCTTATGAAGGTCATTGGGACGATTGGGAGACAATGATAGATACGAATATTAAAGGACTCCTAACAATGACTCGCCTCGTTACACCACGTATGGTGCAACGTAACAGCGGACACATTATTAATATAGGGTCGGTTGCTGGCGATGCAGCCTATGCTAATGGGAATGTTTATTGTGCGACGAAAGCAGCTGTGAAAACCTTCACTGACGGTTTAAGGATAGACCTTGCTTCAACCAACATACGTGTTACGAATGTGAAACCAGGGCTTGTGGAGACACACTTCTCAAATGTTCGTTTCCATGGAGATGACGCTCGTGCGGAGGGTGTATATAGAGGTATTCAACCCCTAACAGGGGCTGATATTGCTGATGTGGCATACTATGCAGCATCCGCTCCAGCACATGTGCAAGTGGCAGAAGTATTAGTTCTTGCCACGCACCAAGGCTGTGGTAGTGTGATACATCGTGATTGATTCCGCTACAATCATTCGTCTTATCGGCTAAAACAAAGAGCCGATAAGATGAATAAGCCACGTGGTCAAACTTACAAGAAGGACTATCATCGCAATGATTAAAACAATCATTAAGACAATGAGAATGGCACTTTGAACAGCTTTGCGGTTCACATCGCGTATCACCTCCTTGTCTCCTTCAATAAAGCCACGCACAAGTTGCATATTTTCTCGGTTCGCCTTATGGAAGAAGTCGATGACATCTCCTATATAAAAAGGTATCATTCCAAAGAGAACATCACGCAAACTATTATTGATAATGGCTAAAGCAAGGGGAATACTACGTATCTTTACGAAAGCAAACCATACATAGAGTAAAGCGAAGAGAGCCGAAAGGATGTCACCAATACCATAGGGGAGAAGACCGAGAATACCATCTAGATAATAGTCATCCATAACCCTTTGTGTTTGTTCCATAGCCTTATAAACACTGCTATCATTCATCCGCTCTTGCGCTTTCAATCTATTTTCTTCTTTCATAAAATTACCCTTCTCTGTATTAAAAGATAATAAGTACAATCATACTTGATTGTGAGCGCAAAGATACAACATATATATCATACATAAGAAAAGGGCTTTCATTAATAATTATTAAAAAGCCTCTTTCACGACTAATAATACTTATCTGTAATTTGTACAAACGCCTTTTGTATTGTATCTTTGCATTTGTTCAAACGCATAAACAACTTAATAAGGTTGTTGGTGAGGCTTGAGCGATATAGTAATAACAAATAAAAGAATGATATGAAACGTATAACATTATCACTGATTGCAGTTTGCTTGATGTCATCAATGGCTTTATCTGCAAAGGATGTAAACGTTATCAATGCTAACGAAATAGCATTGGTTCAACAAAAAGGTGACTGTCATAAGCGCACTGCAACACCACAGCATGTGACAGACAAGATGGTTAGCAAGTTGGGACTTAACGCCAAACAGGCAAAGAAACTATTGCAACTTAATGAGAAATATGCTGATCTCTTTGTACAAAGCGAAGATTGTCATAAGGCAGAGAAGCAGACTTGTGAGGCAAAGGGAAGTTGTAAGAAAGAATGTAACAAGGCTGAACAAAAATGTGAGAAAACCGAGAATAAGACTTGTTGCAGTGCTGCTGGAAAAGGAAATTGTACATCTGGTTGCAAGAAGGAATGTACAAATGAATGCAATAAGGAGGCTAAGTCTGATTGCAAGAACAGCTCATCAACATGCAAGCAAGACAATAAAGAATGTCAGTCTGAGGCTAAGGAATGCAAGAGAAATCAGCCTTGTGAGAAGCGTACAGCATACAACGCTGAGTTGAAGAAGATTCTTACTAAGGCTCAATACGATAAGTATCTAAGACATTAAAAGATACCCATTTCCATAATAATAGATTTGTTGGTGCGTTGGTTAAGACTAATATTAGTCCGAACCAACGCACCTTCTTCGTATCAAGGAAGAGCTTTCTTAACTCACTTTCGAATGTAGTTTACAAATGAATAGGGTGGGTTACCATCCGCAGCTGGGTGTTCCTCACGGGATTCAATACGCCAAGTACCATCATTATAAGGTGGAAAGAATACGTCAGCTTGTGCCGGGCTGTCTGCAATCTCAGTAAGGTATAGACGGTTGGCAATGCCTAATGCCTCCTTATATAAGCTAGCACCACCAATGATAAAAGCCTGTTCGTCAGTACTAATATGGCGCAGTGCTTCATCTAAAGAAGTATAAACCTCACAACCCTTAAAGTCCTTCTCCGTTCGACTCAATACAATATTTCTTCTGTTGGGGAGTGCTCCCTTGGGTAGAGAATGGAATGTTTTACGCCCCATGATAACGACATGTCCCGTTGTTAACTGCTTGAATCTCTTGAGGTCCTCACGTATGAAATAGACCATATCATTTCGATATCCAATAGCGCGATTAGCCGCTACTGCTGCGATAATATTTAGTTCCATAAGCGTTAGACAGCCACTTCTGCTGATATATGTGGGTATGGGTTATAATCTACGAGTTCGAAGTCTTCGTACTTAAAGGCAAACAAATCCTTCACATCAGGGTTGATCTTCATCTTCGGAAGAGGGCGAGGTGTACGTGTGAGTTGTAGTTTTGCCTGCTCGAGATGATTGCTGTATAGATGCGTATCACCCGTTGTGTGGATAAATTCCCCAGCCTCTAATCCTGTTACTTGAGCCATCATCTGCAAGAGAAGAGCATAAGAGGCAATATTAAACGGAACGCCGAGGAAGGTATCTGCCGATCGCTGATAAAGCTGTAAAGAAAGGCGTCCGTCGGCCACATAAAACTGAAAGAGACAATGGCAAGGAGGTAATGCCATCTCATCTACCTCAGCTGGGTTCCATGCCGTAACAAGCATACGGCGAGAGTTAGGATTATGCTTTATCTGTTCGAGAACATTAGTTATCTGGTCGATAGTTCCGCCTTTGTAATCAGGCCAAGAACGCCATTGATGACCATAAACGGGACCTAGCTCGCCATTTCATCAGCCCATTCATTCCATATACGAACGCCATGCTCTTGTAGATAATGTATATTGGTATCACCGCGAAGGAACCATAGTAACTCATAAATAATACTCTTCAAATGTAGCTTCTTAGTGGTTAGTAATGGGAAACCATCACGTAGATCGAAGCGCATCTGATTACCAAATACGGATAGAGTACCCGTCCCCGTGCGGTCGCCTTTATGCACTCCTTCATTGAGAATGCGGCTTAGTAAATCTAAATACTGTTGCATAATTATGGATGTGTTATTGTTTATCTGTTTCTGTTATAACCACTACCTCGTTTGGAATATACCCACTTTTTATCCTCCACTCCTGTGGGTAAAGGTTGTTGGCACGGTTCCCTAAGTTCTTTGCAAAGCCTATTTTATGGTGCTTATAAGTAAGGAGGACAATGCCACGAGGGACTTCACTGTTGAGTGTGATGGCTTCATGTCGAAGATAGCTAATGGCAGTGGGGTAGTCAACTTTTATATTAGGATAAATGGAAGTATCACCTGTTATCGAAAGAGCCAACGTATGGTCTGGGATGATGGTCTTGCCTTTCTGTATTCCTGCCTTTACTCCGTAACTAAGGATGCGAAGCCGTCTTTTTGCCTCGGCAACGGCTTTTGAGGGGTCAAGAGCTATTTCTTTTTGTAAGTTTTCATCCTCTCCTCGTTTGCGAATGACCGCCATAAAGAGCCCTTCACCACGTGTCTTACCAGGGATGAAACGATAAACAGGGAAGTTAGAAGCCGTTTTTGAAGGATTCCCAATCAGTGACCCTGTTATGTTCCAAGCCTCTTCCGTGGGTACAGGAAGCAACTCCGCACCATATTCCTCAAGTATCCATGCTACATTCTCTTCGTCTTCATGGGCATTGAAAGTACATGTAGAGTAAATGAGGAGACCACCCGGCTTGAGGTTATCCCATATATCTGAGATAATACTACGCTGTAGTTTCCAACAGTTCTCAACGTTCGCTGGACTCCATTCTGCAATAGATTGAGGGTCTTTACGGAACATCCCTTCCCCCGAACAAGGTACATCTGCAATGATAACATCGAATGCAAGCTTCGTTTTCTGGTATTCCCTAGGATAGTTATTGGTAACTACTACATCCGAATGACCGTACTTCTGTACGTTTTCAGCAAGTATCTGGGCACGTTTGGGGATAGGTTCATTGCTAAAGAGAAACGATCCTTGGGGTAGAGAAGAGCGTGCACAAGTGGTCTTCCCACCAGGTGCAGCACAGAGATCGAGTGCCATTACGGGGTGTTTCACATAATGACGAAGTACGTGAGAGAGGAACATTGATGATGCTTCCTGCACATAGTAAACACCTGCATGGAGCATGGGATCAAAGGTAAAGTTTGGTCGTTCTGCCAGCCAAAAGCCCTCTCTGCACCATGGAATGGGCTCTGGATGAAGATTAGGGTTCACTTCCTCCATCGCAGATAACTTATAGTTATTCAATCGAATACTAACTGGTGCAGGTTGTGTAAGCCCTTTGAGGAATACTTCAAACAATTCCTTTCCAAAGAGTTTATAGGTATAATCAACAAAAGAAGGAGGTAATGTGGGTGCCTCGTTCACCTTATTTATATTAAAGCGAACGCCTGCCTGTTCCGTTGTTTGCTGCTGGTTCTTATCTTTTATCATATCATTTCACTTCGAGACTATCGGATAGCACATAGTCTACTCAACGATAATTTCATCCTCATCAACGCTCTTCTGCGTTGTTTTCGGCTTGGGTTTCTTTTTCAAATTACCCTTGTCATCAAACATACCATAGGTCGTTCGAAGAACAATGAACTCTGTTCTACGATTGAGCTGATTGCATATCTCTTGTTTATCCTTTGGTAGTTTCTTGATGAAATCCTCGGTTAGAACATCGTTTTCCTTCAGCCAGTTGTACTTCTCCGTGAGCTTCTTTCTGATCTTTTTAGGACGCTCCTTACCATAACCAACAGGTGTCAAGCGGTCTTGTGCAATCCCATGTGCGGTGAGATAAGCCACTACTGCATCCGCACGACGCTGTGACAAGCGTTTGTTGTAATCGGCAGATCCGATGTAATCAGTGTGTGCTGAGAGTTCAATCGTTACGTTGGGATTCTCGTTAAGGAGCTTAACTAGATCGTCCAAAGCCTTTTCGGACTCTAGACGAAGCGTCGCTTTGTCAAAGTCATAGAAGATGTTATCAATCAAGACAGGTACGTTAATGCCAGCAAGAGGGAACTGGAGCGTGTACTCCTTGGACTCTCCAACAGGTGAAACATGTATCTCTTCCTTATGATTTAAGTATCCTTTACAGGTTGCAAGTAGTACGTAATTGACGCCCGGACGTATCTCCTGCTCAAAAGAACCATCTCCCTTGACAGCCAACTTCTTGTTAGTTCCATCGTCACCAACCATGAATACCTGTGCAGCGGGCAGTTCGTAACCATCCATCTCATACACCCATCCCTTGATAGTCTGTATCACTTCGGGAAGTTCAAAACTATAGATATGATCCCAACCGCGCCCATCGTTACGATTAGAAGAGAAGTATCCGCGGTTGTATCGACCCTCGAATGTCATACCAAAGTCGTCTCCCTGTGAATTAAGAGGGTAGCCCGGATGCTCTAGATGATAGTGGTGGTCGTTACCAACCTTTGCTATATAGATGTCTAAACCGCCCATTCCTCCATGTCCATTACTAGAGAAGTAGAGGTCACCATTGGCTCGGAAGGTTGGGAACTCTTCGTCTCCTGGTGTATTAATAGGCTCTCCGAGGTTCTCAACACCACCAGTGGTTCCACCGCTAAGGCGCACTCTCCAGATGTCAAGACCACCCTTCCCGCCTGGCATATCACTAGTGAAATAAAGCCAATTACCATCTGGTGAGAGGGCAGGATGTGCGAAACTCGATAGCGAATCACGACTGATTTCTAACTTAGTAGCCTTACTCCACGCTGCATCCGTGCGGTTGCTCACAGCGATCTGGGCGTAACGAGGATAAGTGGGATCCGTTAAGCATTGCGTAATATACATCTCTCTACCATCTGCGGAGAATGCTGGTGTACCCTCATCAGCGTCTGTGTTGAGTCCAGAAGCTATATCTCGAGGCACACTCCACTTGCCTTTGTCGTCCTTTTCACTTACGAAGATGTCACCTGCCTTGGCACCAGTAATACCACTAATATCGTCTCCTTGCGCATCATTACGGGTCGAGGTGAAATAGAGCTGATCGAACTTGTCGCCATAAAGCATTGGTGAGTAATCCTGCCGACGAGAGTTAAATACATCCATCCGCTTGACTATGTACTTCGAACCCAACTCCTTCGCTTGTGTTGCCAAAGTAGCTGCTTCAAGGCTCTGAATGATGAGTTGGTTGCCAGGTAACGAATCCAAAGCTATTTGATACTCCTTTATAGCATCCTTGTAACTACCATTCTTCATTAGATTGTCAGCCAGCTTCTTATGCGTTTCACCATTATCTAATTTATAACGGATGACATTTCGGTAGGCAGCTATTGCACTTTGATATGACGAAATGCGGTCATAACATTCTGCTAACTTCGTTGCGATGAGTCCACGTTGCCGTCTCTCCTTAGGTGGGGTACGCTGGTAAGCTGTCTTGAACTGCGTTGCTGCATTATAATACTCACCCATAGAAAGGTACTTATCACCTTTCTTTATATTGCGATCAGCACCACATGAGCTAAGAATCAATAGAATACTAATAGCCATGACAACGCTTTTTCGTCGTGTACCAAAGATATGTAAAAGTCTTAGATAACCCATATTATCATATAAACGTACATCTGTTTATTATTGCTTGGTACTCGGTGACATTGTGAATACCGATGAGTTGTATTATTATATAAGGTGGACTACCATGCGTTAAAGCTCTACTACGGTGATTCCAGCACCTCCAAATTGTACGTGTTCATCACGATAATTCGTCACATTAGGCACTGTTCCGAGGTATTGACGTATGAGTTGACGCAAGATTCCATTACCTTTTCCATGTAAGATACGCACTTGACTTGCTCCGACGAGGATAGCATCATCTATGAAATGTTGCACTTGATTCAATGCTTCATCAGACCTCATACCACGCACATCAAGCTCCTGATGGAATTGATTACGATGCTTATCGATGGTTTCACGAGTCTCTCTACTATAGTTAAAAGCCTGAAATTGCTTCTGTTCCTGCTGTAGCGTCGCTCCATCCACACGCTCCAATCGACTGATAGACATCTTTGTTCGCATACCACCAAAGATGACTGTAGCCTGTTTACCATCGATTGCTTCAACCTTACCAACCGATGTCAAGCCTTTGATGCGCACGTTATCACCAGTCATGATAACACCTCCGCTTTGTTGTTTTCGCACTACATTCTTTAGGGCTTCAGCAGCTGCTTGCTGCTTTTCAGCCTTTGTCTTGAGGTGTTGCTCATGCTTTTCTTTACGATTCTTAATCTTATCTACCTTCTTTTGGAAGTCCTCATCAGAAAGCAAACCGCCGTTTTTCAGTTTATTCTTATTCGACTTGTCAGATGGTTTCAACTTATCTTCATCCATCAAGCCAGCCTCATATTGGGCTAGTTCCTGGCGTATTCTCTTTGTTTCCTCCTTCTCTGCTTGCTTCTCTCTTATCTCTTTGATGGCATTCTCAATACGCTTGTTACTCTCTTTGATAAGCTCTTCCGCCTGTCGTTTCGCACGATTAAGAATATCCTTCCTACTCTGTTCCAAAGCATCGATCTCACGCTCATATCGCGCAATACTCTTCGACAGTTCTTTCTCCTGACTATGTATAGTCTGCCTCTTACCTTCCCAATATCTTTTGTCCCTAACTATGTCTTGTAAGTATTTATCACTTTGGATGTAATCACTGCCAACTATCGATGAGGCATCCTTGATAACAGCCTCTGGAATACCTGTTTTACGCGCTATCTCTATTGCAAACGAACTACCGGGTCTACCGATGGCAAGCTGGAATAAAGGTCGCATCTCATGCCTATCGTACAGCATGGCACCATTCGCTGTACCTGGATGTGCCTCTGCGAAGTGCTTTAAGTTTTGATAGTGTGTGGTGATAACTGCCCATGCGTGCTTCTCCCAAAGCTGCTTTAACACTGCTTCCGCAATGGCTCCTCCAATCTGAGGCTCCGTCCCCGTGCCGAACTCATCAATGAGTATTAAGGTACTATCAGATGCTTGTCTCATCATCACCTTCATATTCATCAGGTGCGAAGAATACGTACTTAAATCATTCTCTATGCTCTGTTCATCGCCTATATCTATCATTATATCGGAGAAGAGACCAGTAGTGGAACGATCTCCAACAGGTATAGATAGACCACATTGAAGCATATATTGTAACAAGCCAACTGTCTTCAAACACACAGACTTACCACCTGCGTTTGGACCCGAGATAATCAATAGATACTTGTCTTTCTTCAGCTGAATATCAAGTGGAACAACGCTCTTCGGTACACTTGTTGATGTATTGTCATCCTCGGAAACAAGTTCTATTTCTTGTGCTGAAAGGCTATCATCTATATCTTTAGAGGATACCTTTTCTTCTATTGATAATGAGGTGTTTAATCGCTCTTTACACTTTCTTTCCAATGAAAGTTGTAGTAGTGGATGTATCGCACGAATCCAGTCTATATGTGGTTCTGCCTTTACCTCTGGCTCAAAAGCTTTAAAGTAACGTGCTAACTCGGCTTTCGCTCTGATGAAGTCAATCGCTGCCATGAGACTATACGAGTCGATAATCTCACGCACATTAGGGCGCACCTTCTTTGCGAAGTCAGTGAGTATTCGGATCATTTCACGTCGTTCCTCACTCTCCAACTCACGCACTCTGTTATTGGCTTCAACCACCTCTGTCGGTTCAATATATACCGTTCTACCTGTTGCACTCTCGTCATGAACAATACCAGATATCCTTCGTTTCAATCCAGGAGCAACTGGTATGACCAGACGACCATCACGAATTGTAGGTGTAACGTCCTTTTCCACGAGTCCTTCTCCTTGTGCTGAACGCAAGATACTGTATAGTGTTCGAGATATACTTCCCTCTGTTCTTGCCAACTCCCGACGTATCTGAAGCAATTCAGGTGACGCATTGTCACGCATCTTACCGAACTTATCTATGATTTGCGAAATGCGTTGTACCAATAGTGGGAAGGTCGCAATACCATCCGCCAAGTCGTATAAAGCAGGATAAAAATGCTTTATCTCTCCTTGTTCCGTCGCTTCACCACGACTCAAGAAAGCAACAATAGCAATGATTGTTTCTAGTGATCTCTTTAAGTCGAAAAGCTCCTCTACCTCCATGTGGGTGCCCTCCAAACGAATACGAGCCACACTCTCACGCACATCAAAGAAGTTATCTAATGGGAAATCATCCTGTCCTTCCTGTACACGACGAAACTCTCTTATCTCTTCCAACCACCTGTTTACCTCCTTAACATCCGTTGAGAACGACATTGCATCTACACGTTCTTTGCCTAAAGGAGACAAGCAGCGAGCACGAAGTAAAGCTCTCACCTCGCTGAAACCAATCTTTTGTTCAAAGTTCTTTGGGTATATCATTATCTCTTTTTACTTTCTTATCAACCTGAGAAAGCACTCTGTTTGCCTTCTACACATATCTATCTGCAAAGTACTAAAATTTACTTGTAACAAAGACATAAATCTCTTGAAGAGCAAAAGGAATCCATTTTTATTTCTTATATTTGTCCTGTCAACTGCAAATAAAGTACTTGAATGATGAAAAGAATAATATTCTCATACCTAATATTGCTAGTTTCTCTTACCTTGTCAGCACAGACTGGCAATCCATTCTACGACCATATCATTCATCAAGCGAATGTGTTTCCACAAGAGAAAACCTATGTCTGTACCGATGCTAGCTGTTATCAAGCAGGGCAACGAATCTCTTTACGCGTCTTTGTAGTGAATGCTATCTCACATCAACCTACTGACATGAGCCAATATGTGTACGTGGAACTACTCAACCCAGAGCGTGTTGTCATCAAACGTATCCGCCTTCTACAAGATCAACAAGCATTTACTGGTTATATCGACATACCCGATAACACTGCTAAAGGACGTTATCTCTTACGGGCTTACACACGTAATATGACGAACGTAAAGGGCTATGAGAGTACGAAGAGTATCTTCGTTGGAGGAGTGGGAGAACTTCTTTCTGCATTTAATAACAACCTTCAAGATAGTATAAAAGTAACATCTAATAACTATCTAATAGTCAAGAAACAAGAAGATAATATTAAAGTAACTATCAAAGATAGTCTTCTTGCAACCAAAGGAGGACTTTGGTTGCTGGGACATTGCCGTTCTGTTCCTTTTTACTTTGCAAAAAGTAAGTCCGCAGAAAAGTACTTGTCTTTCCAATAAAAAGACTTTTATTCAAGATGGAATTCATTCGTTTTTTTACTATTGGATTCAGACCTTAATAAAATAGATGAGCAACAATGTTTTTATTAATCAGAAGAGGGAGTTTTGCAATCTTAAAGTAAGTCTTGATAGTACTTCACAGGCAACAAATGGTTCCCCTATCATGCACTATCACTGCTCCAGAACTCCATCCCGATGAGACAATGGATGTTGCTATTCGCTTTGTGAAAAGCCTGCCTGAGGAGAATAGAGATGGATATTCTAACATCCTTTCTCACCTCCTCATTGATGAAGATATGCGTTACGCCTTAGAGCAACCAGCCTCTTTATTGCAAGACCCAAGGCTCGACAGCTTCATAAAAGATTACTCCTGGCAACGATATAACCTATCGGCTGTCTTGAAGGAACAATATCAACAACCTCTAATAAAGGTGGAAACGAATGCAGAAATACGTGGGAAAGTAGAGACACTCATAGGTCACAGACCCATTAAAGGGGGTATGGTCAATCTTATCTCACCTAATCGTGGATTCTGCGCAGCCGTTAAAACCGACGAAAAAGGGCAATTCGTATTCGATGGAATGGACTATCCTGATGGTACGCAATACGTCCTAAATGCCTTCACAAAAGCGGATAAAGCATGGGTAAAACTCTATTTGGACGAAGACAGCTATCCATCTTTTGCATCTTCATTACCGCCATTCAAATGGCTTCATAATAGTGACTCTCTTGTCGAAGAGGAGCCTTTGAACGTAACAGATGGGAGTATTAAAATGGATGAAGTGCACGTCTTTAGTCACCGACCAAGCTATGCTTCGCGTTCAGATGCCTATGCGCGTACTGCCGACTATTCGTTTGGTCTACGTGACATAGAGGATGTTGGAGCCACATGTCTGCATGAGTTGTTGCGGAGAATACCTGGTGTAACGGTTGAATTCGGCAAGTGTTACGTTCGTGGAGCAATGACTATCGAGGGTAGACATCCTGCGGCTATTGCCATCGATGGTATCTTTGCGAATGAAGACTATGATTTGGACAATATTCAGATGGCTGATGTTGAACGTGTAGATGTATTCAAGACGGGTTCAACTGTGCTATGGGGAACAGCCGGAGGGATGGGAGTTATCTCTATAACTACTAAGAAAGGGAACTATAATGTGACGTCGGTTCCACTCACAAATACCAAGTCTTTCACCACTCTTGGTTATCAAATACCACAGCCATTCACGCCTAATCAGCTTACAGCTTATTGGCAACCAGTGATGCGTGGAACCTCTTTTAAGATTGCTCTTCCTGCTCTTTTAAATTCAGGTTACCACCTTATTATAGAGGGAGTAACCAGTGAGGGGCGTCTTGTTTATTATGCTCGTTAAGTCTTTGTAAGGCTTAGCTCTTTGGTTATTCAGCACTTTCACCTATCGCTTTGTGAGTGCTCTTCCCGTGTCCCAAAGCAATCGCTTTGCCCAACGGAGCACTACTATCGTACTCACAACGGCTACCAATGAATCAATCCAAGTGATGTTCCAGAACATTGCACATAGTAAACCAATGATAGCACCAATCTCTGTTAAAGCATCAGAAAGCACATGCAGATAGGCTGCATGACTATTGTAATCGGTCGTTCCATGGTGCCCGTGGAGCACAGAAGCACTGATGGTATTAGCGATCAAGCCCACGATTGCAGTGCCAAGAGCAAACCCGTAATTGAGTATTCCTACGTGGGAAGAGAATCGTTCGACAACTTCGACAATGATAAAAATAGCCATTAAGATAAGGAAGATACCACTTGTAAAAGCCGATAAATTCAGTATTTTATCCGAGTCGTATTGTGTTGTTCCCTTGCTCTCAAGGCGTCTCACCAATACGTATGCAGCCCAGTTCAACCCGATGACGAGTACATGTGAGCCCATGTGAATGCCATCTGCAAAGAGAGCCATCGAGTGGGAGAGTAGTCCAACGACCACTTCTGCTAACATCATAACGAAGGTGAAGACAACAACAAAGGCTGTTCTCTTCTCCTGCGAAGTACGTTCTATCTTATTTGACATTACTCTTCTATTATATTAAAGTGTACGAAGGCGTTACGAATACCATCCTCATCAACGCTCGTTGTGACATAGTCAGCAACTGCCTGAACATCCTCATTTGCATTGCCCATAGCCACCCCTATACCTGCTGCACGTAGTATGCTCATATCGTTTCCGCCGTCTCCAAAGGCGATACACTCACTCGGATCGATTCCTATATATGTTGCCATCTTCAACAAGGCACTCCCTTTATCAGCACCCTGAAGGGTAATATCAGTGAAAAGAGGGTTCCATCGAGCTGATATACAATGTTTCATTGCAGGCATAATCAGCTCTTCGTCTTCTGTACTGAAGAATGGGGTCAACTGCAAAACAGGTTTGTCAAGCATTGGCTCTATCGACTTATGTACGTCAATATTCGTCACTTTCAGTCCTTTAACAAACACATCTTCGTAAATCTTAGAGTGGTTATAGACTCCAATCTCTTCTCTCCCGCACACCACAACAGCATAGTCACGCTCCTTGGCATCGGCAATCATGAGTCGAACTTCAGCCTCTGGAATGGGCATCAAAGTAATATCTTCGTCGCCAATGAAGGTTCTTGCACCATTAAAAGTGATGTATCCATCGACGAGATGACGTATTGCATCTATGTTATTGATGATGGCGACAGGGCGACCTGTTGATATGAATATCTTTACGCCACGCTCCTTTGCCTGTTCAATAGCCCTTATAGTGGATGGAGGGATTTGGTGAGTTGTAAATGAAACCAACGTCCCGTCAATATCGAAGAATGCTGCTTTGATTGCCATACGCATATTATCTTTTGAACAGCAAAGGTACAAAATATTAGGAATGTGCCCCACTTATATTGATAAAGAAAATTACTTCAATCAAAGAGACGCCCTTTTGCAGTTGATGGGAGGCTCTCTTCATGGCAAAGAAACGCCCTTCTCCATTGAAGAAAGGCGTTTCCTTGATTACACTAAGTGAATTTTATCAAAAGTGAGAGAGCCTAACTTGCACTCTTGAGAAGGATAGGCACCACAAGTTCTAAGGGTTAGAGCGGAAAGAAATGGGACTGTTGAAGATAAGAGAAAATAGAATGATAGCTATGGAAAGAAGAATTTATAGGAACAGAGATGACATTCTTTATTTTTGTTGTAACTTTGCAGCATGAGTAAAGGTAAACTACAGAAATTTGCAGAGATGGAGACGTTTAAGAACGTCTTTCAGTATCCCTTCAGTGTGATGAGTGAAGTTCCTTTTGAGATGAAGGGGCATTGGAGGGAGCAATACTTCCATAATGACAACCCCATAGTGCTTGAGTTAGGATGCGGAAAGGGCGAATATACTGTCGGACTAGCACGTGTTTATCCTAACATCAACTTCATTGGTGTTGACATCAAAGGCGCTCGCATCTATACAGGAGCTAAACAGGCACTAGAGGAGGGACTATCGAATGTGGCGTTCCTACGCACAAGTATCGAGATTATTGATCGTTTTTTCGATACGAACGAGGTACAAGAAATATGGTTAACCTTCTCTGATCCACAGATGAAGAACTATCATAAGCGTTTGACATCGACGTTCTTTATGAATCGTTATCGCCACTTCTTGGTAGATGGAGGTATCGTTCACTTGAAGACAGACTCGAATTTCTTGTTTACATACACTACTTATATGGTAAATGTGAATAGGCTTCCTGTACTCTTCCGAACGGAAGATTTATATGGAAATGAGTTGAGTGAGGATTCGAAAACAGCTGAGAATGAGATGGATGAGAAGACTCGTGAGATTCTAGGTATTCATACTTACTATGAGAACCAATGGATTGAAAGAGACTTGAACATTAAGTATATGAAGTTCCAACTACCATCAGTAGGTGAATTGCAAGAGCCTGAGGTGGAGATAGAACTTGATGATTATCGTTCTTATAAACGCCCAAAGCGTAGTGGATTGGCTACGAGTAAGTAAGGTGTTAGGACACTAATGGCTTTATCCAACTGCTTCCTCTTGCACTGATAAGCGAGGAGTGGTTAGTAATAATGTGTTAGGAGGAGGAAAAAAGAGCAAAGAAATAGGGACAGGCGAGTACGCCTGTCCCTATTTTTAAGCTATGTCACTATACGAAATGACGACCACTAAGGATAAAAACCATCACTTCTTCATCTTTGCTTTACGGGCATACTCGAACAGAGCTTGCGGTAGATGGCAATAACCAGTGGGGTGTTTATCAAGATAATCTTGGTGATATTCCTCCGCTTTATAGAAGTTCTTGAGGGGTTCCAACTCAACAGCTAGTTTGCCATTTACATGCTTCTGCTGTTCATCAAACACCTTTTTAATAACTTCCTTGTCCTTTGGATCAACATAATAAACGCCTGTTCGATACTGAGTACCACGATCGTTACCCTGCTTGTTGACGCTTGTTGGATCAATAGACTTAAAGTATAAGTTTAATAGGAACGGCAAACTAATAACCTTGGGGTCGTAAGTTATATGTACAGCTTCGGCATATTGGGTTGCATCAGTGCATACATCCTCATACGTGGGGTTCTTTGTTCGTCCATTGGCATAGCCTACTTCCGTTGCAACTACACCTTCTATCTGCTTGAGGTAATGCTCTGTTCCCCAGAAACAACCACCTGCTAAGTATATTTCTTTCATCGGTCTTAATAGTTTGATGTACTCCCCATAGCCTTTCTCCTTCATCTCTTCGATTGGAATAAAGCGCAGGGAAGCACTGTTAATACAATATCTCTTACCACCAGTTGACGCTGGTCCATCATCAAAAACATGCCCTAAATGAGCATTGCCTACCTTACTTTTCACCTCAATACGGGTCATCCCGTGTGAGTGGTCGGTATGTTTTGTGATGAGCTTATCGCTTATAGGCTTTGAAAAAGCAGGCCATCCACAACCTGAATCATACTTATCTGTGGAGGAGAAGAGCGGTTCGCCCGTTGTAACATCAACGTATATGCCCTCTCGGAACTCGTGGTCATACTCATTGGTAAAGGGTCGCTCGGTGGCAGCATGCTGTGTGACGGCATATTGCTCGGCAGTTAGTGTGCGGCGCAAGGTGGCATCGTCTGGTTTAGCATACTTCTTTTGGGGAAGGAGAGTAGAGTCGGATTGTACCATAGAAGTCTTTGTTTTATTCGTACATGATGATGAGCCTGTCACAAGAAAACCACAAGTTGCGGCGTTGACAAGCAATGGAAATAACAGAGTAGATAGAGTAGAAAGAAATTTACACATGGTTGGGATAAGATTAAGTGAGTATATGGAAACTTGATAAAAAGCTGGGTGTATTAGATTGCTAACAAGTTGTTAGCTCATCTGATACACCCTTATTGATATATGAATACTTTATTGTTTCTGCAAGAAACGGTCTACCTCAATAGCAGCCATTGCACCTGTAGCAGCAGCAACAACGCCCTGTCGGTAGGTAGGATCAGCCACATCACCAGCCGCATAGACGCCTTCAACGCTAGTTGCAGTAGACTTCGGCTGAGTGAGAATGAAGCCATGATCATCTAAGTCAAGCTGTCCCTTGAATAGTTCTGTATTAGGAGTATGACCGATAGCAAGGAAGAATCCATCAATAGCAACATCAAACTTCTCTTCGTTCTCTTCGCCTTTGAAACGTACAAGATGTGCCCCTTCAACACCATTCTCACCATAGAGTCCGAGGGTATTCGTATTGTAGAGGATCTCAATATTGTCCTTTTCTGTGACACGCTTACGCATGATCTCCGCTGCACGAAGGTATGGTTTGCGAACGATCATATAGACTTTCTTTGCCAAACCAGACAAATACATTGCCTCCTCACAAGCTGTGTCACCACCGCCAACAACGGCTACTACACGCTTACGATAGAAGAAACCGTCGCATGTGGCACATGCACTTACACCTTGACCACGGTACTTTTCTTCATCAGGTAGCCCTAAGTACTTCGCACTAGCACCTGTTGCAATAATCAAAGTCTCGGCTTCTATCACGTTGCCACGCTCATCCTCAATATGAAAAGGACGACTACTAAGGTCGGCTTTAACGATAGATCCGTCTCTAACATCAGCCCCGTAAGTCTCTGCCTGTTGGCGCATTTCCATCATCAACTGGTTTGCGTCGATCCCATCATGGAACCCCGGGAAGTTCTCAACGATAGTTGTTGTAGTCAACTGACCGCCTGGTTGCATACCAGAATATAGAACTGGTTGTAGATTAGCACGGCCTGCATAGATAGCAGCAGTATAACCAGCTGGACCGCTACCGATTATCAGTGTCTTTACTTTTTCCATTCTCTTTATTATTATAAAAGGAGTCTTCTGCATTGGAGTAAAGGCTTACGAAGACTCAAGTTAATACTTTGTAATAATTACAACATCAAATAGTATGCCAAAAGCAAATGCCTGTTTATTCCATAGGAAACAAGCCAAAAAGTCGGTCATCAATCATATCTGTGACACGTTTGAAGTCTTGTTGGCTGCCAAGAAAGTCCGTTATGTCACCATCAACAATCATTAGATGACCCTTATAAGTCTTTATCCAATCCTCGTAACGTTGGTTAAGTCCACGCAAGTAATCAATTCGCATGGTTTGTTCATAGTCTCTTCCGCGTTGCTGAATATGGTCAATCAAGCGTGGAATTGAACACCTTATATATATAAGAAGATCGGGTAACTTGACCAGAGATAACATCAATTCGAATAAGTCAGTATAGTTTTTGAAGTCCCTTTCAGACATCAGTCCCATGTCGAAAAGATTAGGAGCAAAGATGCAAGCATCCTCGAATATGGTTCGATCTTGTATGATTGTGTCATTCGATCGGGATATATCTACGACGTCGCGAAACCTCTTGTTGAGGAAATACACTTGTAGATTGAATGACCAACGAGCCATATCTGCATAGTAATCTTCCAAGTATGGATTGTTATCAACAGGCTCGAAATGGGCTTTCCAGCCGTAACGTTTAGCGAGCATCTTGGTTAGTGTGGTCTTACCAGCACCTATGTTTCCAGCGATTGCGATGTGCATAATGAATGTATAAACCCTTGGCAAGGCCCCACATACATGGAGTTTCATGCTTTAAAGAGCGTTTTATTGTTTCAGTTAATTGATTAATTGTCCACTTAAAATCGTCTTTCTTGTAAACGGATAATACTCTTTAAGAAAGAAGAAGATTACCACCTTATATAATAAGAGTGCTTTATCAGAACAGACCAAATAGTTCTCTATCAATCTTATCAGTAATCAGTCCGAAGTCTTTCGGCTTGTGTTGATAGTCGAGATGATCGACATCAATGGTTAGAACTCGCCCTTTATACTTATTAGAAATGAAGTCCTCATACCTTTTATTAAGGTTCTCCAAATAATCTAAAGGCATTTTCTGCTCATACTCACGACCCCTCTTTTCGATATTCGAAACCAAGTGGCTGACCGAAGAACGCAGATAAATCATAAGGTCGGGGAACCTAACTGCATCCGTCATGTCCTCGAATAACTCCATATAAGTCTCATAGTCGCGGTCGTCAAGATTCCCCATTGCATAGTTATTCTGCGTGAATACATATACACCCTCGTATATCGAGCGGTCTTGAACGACTGCCTCTTCACTGCGACTAATCTCTAATAAGTCTCTAAAACGCTCTTTCAAGAAGAACACCTCCATAGCGAATGACCATCGTTTGATGTTCTTGTAGTAATCTTCTAGGTACGGGTTGTAATCGACGGACTCGAATCTTGGCTTCCAACCATAGCGTTTGGCGAGCATTGTCGTTAGTGTTGTCTTACCACTCCCGATGTTTCCTGCAATTGCGATGTGCATAACTTGCTATCCACATACTCATCAGCTATATTCTTACTCCTTATTATATAGAAGCCTGATAAGCATGCGGATGTAATTAATATGTTTATATTGTCATTAAAAGAAGATGGTCAGTTAGTACCTAGCAGTACCCACACAACCATTCGGCATTTGTATATGTAACATGGCACAAATCGTCGGTGCAATGTCCACGATATGCGCTTCTACATTTGAAGAACCATGCTTTACGTTCCAACCATAGAGTAGGAAAGGAATATGTGTATCGTATGGGAAAGGTTGACCATGTTGTGTTCCACGGAACTGAGGAGAGCCTGAGCCACCGAAAAACTGCGGTCTTGTCACCACTCCGATCTCCCCTGAACGACCACGGAAGTAGCCATTCTCCATGCGTTCCTTTATCCATTCTGGCATGGTGACATTGGTTACCTTTTCTTCATCAAATACGTATAAGAACTGTGGATCTTGCTTTAGAAAATCGATAGAAGCGTCTATCACGTCCTGTTTCTTTAGACCAGCTGTATTGATTGTAGAGTCATTTAAGAACAGTTGATAGTTATCTTCTCCCATCACAGGAGCTATGCCGAACTTCTGTTGCAAGTGGTCATTTAAACCTTTAACAGTCTCCTTGTAGTCCCAAGCACCAGCTGGTATGCGATGTTCCCGCATATAGTTGTAGTTATGAGCAGCACCATGGTCAGCAGATAAGAAAAGCAAATAGTTGCCCTTACCAACCTCCTTGTCAAGCATGTTAAGGAACTCTGCTAGATCCTTGTCAAGCTGCATATATACTGCATGATTCTCCTCTCCACGTGTTGAGAATCTATGTCCGATAATGTCAGTTGGCGATATACTCACTGCAAGCATATCGGTTTCCTTACCCTTACCTAACTGCTCATTTTTCACTGCGGCAGCCGCCATCTTGAAGGTCATCGTTACACCTTCTGGGGTGCTTTTAATGTCGAAGTTAGGTGCAGTATGGTTCTCTTTATTGAAGTCCTCCACCCACTTTGGCAAACTATTCATATAGAATGTAGATGTGACGAAGTGCCCTGCAGAGGTATCCCACCAGTATGCTCCATCAGCCGCATGACCTGCTGGAAGGATAGAAGCACGATCTTTCAATGCAACACCAATTACCTTGGAGCGAAAGTCAGTAGCAATTTGTAACTCATCACCGATGGTAGATGCCAACATACGATGCGGACTCATCTGCCCCTCTTTACTATCGGAACCAACGCTCTTCACCGATGGATCAGCACAACAATAGACACTCTTATCATTCTGATAGAAGTAGTTTCCAGCGATACCAGTGATAGCTGGGACTGAACCAGTATATATAGAACTATGTCCTATTGCCGTCACTGTAGGGGCGTAATTGATGTGAGTATTCTCAAAAGAGAAGCCCTCATTGAGTAGACGTCGTAGACCACCTGTGCCATACTCATTATAGTAATAGTAAAGGTAATCCCACCTCATTTGATCGACAACAAGGCCTACTACCAATTTAGGTCGTTGAATTTGTGCGTTTGTAGAAACCGCTAAGAGCAGTCCAACAACTAGTATAAAGAGTTTCTTCATATTAGGTTATATGTTTTAATGATAGTGCAAACTTACAATAAATTTCTCGATTAATCAACTTTTTTATATACTTTTGCAAGGGTGTTTTGAGAATGAATTCACATGGAGAAAACAAACAATATCATTGTTGCGGATAATCAAGCTATAACGCATGCAGGAATACTTTACATTCTTTCTGACATGGGTTTAGCATCGACAATATCAGTTAGAACAAAGACAGAACTTATCCTTCAGTTGAAACAAAAACCATATTCTATTGTTATACTGGACTATACGTTGTTTGATTTCGATAGTGAGTCTGACTTGCAAAACATCGTTCAACGCTATCCAAAAACATATTTTATCTTATGGAGCGAGGACTTGAGTGTGAATTTCATACGCACTTTAATGAACAATGACAATCGAATAAGTATATTGTTGAAGGACGCTAAACTCTCGGAGATAAAACAATGTATTGAATATAATCTACAGGGTAATCGATACCTCTGCCAACACGCTGCTAACATACTGCTGGCACCTATTTCAACACCAGAAAAGGAGAGTGTCAAACTTACAAAGACGGAGATTGAAGTATTGAAAGATATTGCTCTAGGAATGACAACACGGGAGATTGCTGAAAAGCGTATCTCTTCCTTCCATACAGTCAACACTCATCGGAAGAATATCTTTCGCAAGATTGGTGTCAACAATGTGCACGAAGCCACCCGTTATGCTATGCGTACAGGGCTAGTGGATGCGGCAGAGTATTATATTTAAAACCTACTAACTCTTATTGATAATGTAGATTCCTGCTGCTGCTAAAAAGCCTGCCATAATATATTTCAAATAGAAAGTTTCATTAAGACATAGGCATGAGGTGACAGCCCCAACAACGGGTATTAACGAGTTATAAATAGCTACTTTCCCCACAGGATTGCATGTTAGAAGTTTGTTATAAAGCGTAAATCCCAGTGTACTAATAGCTATAAGAAGTAAGAGATAAAGCCCTCCTAATGTGGAGATATTCGGCAAAGTCGCTCCCATGAACAAGCCTGGTATGATCAGCAAAGTGCCGCCGATTGCCAAACTATAGCCTGTCCCAACAAACACATCCACCCTTTTTCCTAATCCACGTATCATCAATGAGGCTGAAGCACCACACAGGGCGTTGAGGATAATCATGCCATCTCCCAACAAAGTGAACCTCCCGCTGTCAGCACCTCCTAAGTTTAACGATAAGATACCAGCAAAACCAAGAACACAACCTATTATCTTCTTCAGGGTCATGTGGTCACTTTTAAAGAAGAGACAAGCGAAGATTACAACAGAGAAAACGCTCAATGAGTTTAAAATAGCAGCCCTTGAGCCTTCACTATGGGATAATCCAAAGTAAAAGAAAGCGTAATGTAAGGTTGTATTCAATAAACAGAAGACTAGTAGATACCACCAGTCTGCGGGCTTTCTAACCGCAAAGTTGCGCTTCTTCCCACCTGCTATTGCCAAGATGATAAGTCCTGACAAACAAAAACGAATGCCCGCAAAGAGCATCTTCGAACCTGTCATTTCGGGAGAAATAGCGAACTCTTGCATGCCTAACTTTATTAAGGGATAGGCCCAACCCCACGCTATTGCAGCTGTTAATGCAAATATTGTTACCCAAACGGGACGCTGAAATATACTCGTTGTATTTGTCATCTCTTACCTTAAACTTTGTCTATTCAATGCTATGTGAAACTCTTTTCGGCTACAAAGGTACATCGTTTTTTTCAAAGATTAAGCTTTTCACCATTTAAAGAGGGCGTTTCTTTGTTGTAAAGAGAGCCTTTCTTCACCTTCAAAAGAGCCTCTCTTTCATGCCAAGAGAGGCTCTCCTCTTTTTTCAACAGACCATATTATTTGACAGAAACACATAACTACACCTTACCACGCAACAATCCTTTAGTTCCCTACCATTGCATGGCAAGCCGAAAACAAGGCTTTTTCTCCATCAGAGCAAATAGATTATCACCTTTTTTAATCAGCTTCTTTGCCATGTCAAAGGTTTGTACTATCTTTGTAAAATAATGATAGATAGACCAACAGTAGATCGAATAATGGATGCTACGAATATCGTTGAGGTAGTCAGCGATTTCGTATCTCTTCGCAAGGCAGGAACCAGCTTTAAAGGGTTATGTCCATTCCATGACGACCGCACCCCATCGTTTTCTGTAAGTCCCGTAAAGGGTGTTTACAAGTGTTTCGCGTGTGGGGCGGCAGGCAATGCGGTGAAGTTTATCATGGAGCATGAGCAGATGACTTATGTAGAAGCACTCAAGTGGCTTGCGAATAAATACCATATTGAAGTACACGAACGCGAATTGTCGCAAGAAGAAAAGCAACAGGAGAGCGAGCGCGAATCGATGTTTCTGGTAAACGAGTGGGCTGCAAAGTATTTTGAAAACATCCTTCACCATGACGTGGATGGTACTGCTATAGGCTTACAGTACTTTCGTAGCCGTGGTTTCAGGGATGACATCATTCGCAAGTTCCACCTTGGTTTCTGTCTCTCAGGGCGCACAGCTTTCGCAGAAGCAGCCTTGAAAGCTGGTTATAAACGTGAGTTTCTTGTAAAGACGGGACTATGCTTTGAACGAGAGAATGGCGATTTGATTGACAGATTCAATGGACGTGTGATGTTTCCGTGGGTTAGTGTGAGTGGAAAAATAACCGCTTTCGGTGGTAGACTACTTGATGAACGCACCAAGGGAGTGGCTCAGAAGTATGTAAACTCGCCCGATAGCATTATATACCACAAGGAGCGTGAGCTCTACGGGATATTCCAATCAAAGAAAGCAATAGCCAAACACGACCTTGTCTACATGGTGGAAGGATACACGGATGTGCTTTCTATGCACCAATCAGGCATTGAGAACGTTGTAGCTAATAGTGGTACAGCATTGTCGGTGTACCAGATTCGTATGCTGCACCGCTTTACCTCAAACATAGTTCTGCTCTATGACGGTGACGCCGCAGGTCAACATGCAGCCCTGCGAGGTACTGATATGTTGCTTGCCGAGCGTATGAATGTGAAGGTTCTACTACTTCCTGATGGTAAAGACCCTGATGAGTTCGCAAGAACTCATAGTGCGGAGGCATTCAGACAATATGTTGAAGAGAATCAAACAGACTTCATTGTCTTTAAAATCAACCTCTTGCTCAATGGCGTTACCGACCCTATTAAACGTTCGGAAGCTATTAGCTCCATCGTTCAGAGTATATCGGTTATCAAAGACCCAATACTCCGTGACACTTATATTCGTGAATGTTCCAATCGTACGGGAGTAGCTGAACGCACCTTAATGGAGCAGATGAACCGCAATATTCATCAGTATCGTGAACAGCAGACACGCGAACAGCAATTCCAGAAGGAGGCTGCTTTACGAGAAGGACGAGGCGTTGAACAGCCTGCAGCAAGTACGATTCTACAGGTATCGAAAGTGGAGAGAATCATCATGCAAACCCTCGTTAAAGATGGTGATAAGGTCATTCTGCGTGATATAAAGGATGAGTCTACAGGGCAATTACTCAATATTACAGTGGCTCAATACATAGCTTATACACTCATGGAAAATGGTCTTTCGCTGACCAATCCATTGTATATAAAGATGCTGCAAGAGGCTGTTGACCATAGTGCTGACCCTCAATTCAAATCCGAAGAATACTTTACTCAACATGCCGATATCGACATTGCCAATGAAGCCGTACGCCTAAGTGTCGACCGATTCCAGCTCTCTGAGAGTCTAAAAGTTAAGGAAACGGAACACAGTCTACGTGATCGTGTATTACACATCATGACTGATTACCTACTAGACTACTACGACTCACATCTCAAAGAACTTGTTGCAAGGATGAAGCAAACGAAGGATACGGACGAGATGATGAATATGTTGAAGGAAATTAACGCTATGCAGAACAAGAGGAACATCCTCGCTAAACGATTAGGAAGTGACATTTTGATATGATTGAGAAGATAAAACGACTCTTTACACAGCCTCTCTCACTGGGAGATATTACCTCCGATACCAACAAACAGATGGTGACTAAGGCGCTCAAGGAGCTTAATTGTGAGGTAGAATGGACTCAAGAAAAGTCTGGAGTGCGGTTCGTTCAGTACGACTTCCAGCGGGGGCACTTCGGAATCCACCTCTTCCCGGGTACGAAGATGATAGAGTTAACCTATCTCTATATCGCTGATACAGATTTAGCTAACGTACATCTTGTTCGCCAACTGTGTAATGAGATGAACATAAACTCTGATGGTCCGCGCTTCTGTTACACGCTGAATGAAGCGAAGAACAACGTTGATATTCATCTATTCTTCGACCTTCTCTTAGACAGCGATCGTGCGAAAGATATTCTATCAACGGCTATGTCGAATCTATTTGGGAGTCAGAACGCTTTCTGCCAACGCCTTGATACGGTGGAAAAGGAGGCTAAAGAGAATGAAACAGACGACTTGGAAGCTGCAAAAAGCGATGTGGAGAGAAGTTGTTACATGATTCGTGAACAAGAGCTAACGCATCAGAAGATTGCACCGGGATGGCGACAGAATGATAATAAACCTGCTTCTCTAACGCAGTGGATGGATGTCGCCTTTGGCATGGCAAACTTTGTTCCGTCTGAATTAACCATTGTCACGAATGAAATTCATCACTTGGCTGATAGGCAGGCGATCGAAGTATTCGACCTCTCCACACCGCTGATTGAAGGTGGAAAGTTCGTGCGACAACATGCGATGTTAGACCTGATTTTCTTCCTCCCATCGGCTCCTGACACCCGACAACGCATGACTATCAGCTTGCAACAAGTAGGGAAAGCGAAGGACATATTATATTACAGGATTACAGGAACGCTGCTCCCACTGCCAGCAACGCCCTCTCGTTCATTGTCATCTGTCGAAACCAACGTTCGCATGGAGAGTGCTCTTGTAGCTTACGACTTGCGTACTGACAAGCAACTCAACGATGAGTTCATCTACACATGGAAAGAGGCTCAAAGCAAACTCGCCAATGGTCAGGAAGGAGAACTTACTGATGAAGAATGCTTACTGGCTACTGTTCTGTTGCAACCAGTGGCTTCTTATCTCTATCGAGGGCGTCGGCTCTATCTTCAAAGCGTTACGTGGAGGCGATACCACACTTGTTTAATGCGTTCTATCGGCTCTTTTACGACTTTACAACGCTGAATAACAGTGCCAAAGAGACGTTCCTTGAAATCTGTTTCATGCTCGGTTCCTGTCACATGGAGATGCTGCAATATGACAGGGCATTCTTCTTTCTATCGTTCACAGTGGGTCGGAATAGCATAAGATACGCCGAGACGTATATCAACTGCTTAGTGAATATGAATGATTTTCGTGCTCTTGCGACTATTGAGGATATGCTGAATGACGTGTATAACAGCCTCCGTGACATCGAAGATGACCAAGTGGAAGAGCCCTTGCAGGACTTTCGTCGCTTCTTATTACGCCGTAAGTCGTATGTTCTCATTGGTCTGCAACGACTCAATGAGGCTGAAACTACTGCGAGAGATGCTGAAGAATCAAGAAGATATGGAATACGCGAAGCAGGAACTGGCATATATTCAATACTTGCGAACTGCTAACCAGAATGAAAAAAAGGCATCTGACACATCGCAGGGGACACCTATATAATAAGGTGGAAAATAACGTTAAGAGGCGAAACGATGCTGAATACAAAAAGATAATACAGCGATGATTTACGTACATTGGCTCTTCCTTGTAGTATATAGCATTATCATCATCATCACAATGGTGCGAGTGCTAATGGATAACCGACAGCCTGCCAAGACTATGGCATGGATGTTGGTGCTGATGTTCATACCCTTTTTAGGAATCATCCTGTATATCTTCTTTGGACAGAATACACGCAAGGAACGCAAGATATGGCAGCAGAGTCTTGACCAGTTAACGAAGCGTTCTATGCTGGAGTTTGTCGAACAAAAGGACTTCAATATACCTGAAGAATACCGCACAATAAGCAATCTCTTCATGAATCAAAACCTCGCTTTGCCTTTTAAGAACAATGAGGTTGAGATTTACACAAGCGGTTATGACTTCTTTCCGTCACTACTGATGGAGATTGGAAAAGCCGAACATCACATTCATATTGATACCTTTATCATCTCTGACGACCCGCTCGGAAGGCTCATTGCTGATGCCCTTATCGACAAAGCGAGACAAGGAATTGAGGTGCGACTCATCTATGATGATGTAGGCTCATGGCGCACACCTAATAGTTTCTTCACGCGTATGCGTAACGAAGGAATTGAGGTTTACGCCTTTATGCCAGTGCGTTTTCCTGCTTTCACAAGTAGAGTAAATTATCGAAACCATCGTAAGATATGCGTCATTGATGGGGAGGTAGGCTTTATTGGAGGTATGAATATTGCACGACGATACGTCCAAGGAACACCGAAACAGTCATGGCGTGATACACATGTAAAGCTCACGGGGGCTGCTGTCTATGGTTTGCAACGTGCCTTTCTAGTAGATTGGTACTTCGTATCAAAGGTTCTCATCACCGAACGGAGTTATTATCCAGAGATTATTATAGGGCAGAATAATAGTTTGGTACAGGTGGTTACGAGTAGTCCAACAAGTCTTTGGCCAGAGATAGAGCAAGGATATGTACGTATCTTAACCAATGCGAAGCATTATGTCTACATGGAGACGCCTTACTTCCTACCAACAGATCCCATTCTTTGCTATGCGTGTGGCAGCGTTGTCGGGCGTTGATGTACGCTTGATGATACCTTATGAGACTGATACTAAGGTTGTGGAATGGGCTTCAAGGTCGTATGTTATAGAGGCATCAAGGGCTGGTGTGAAGATACTTCTCTATCGGAAGGGCTTCAATCATTCGAAACTTCTAGTCTCAGATGACGCTATGGCGACCATAGGGTCTACCAATGTCGACTTCAGGAGCTTTGAGAATGACTTTGAGGCAAACGCTTTCTTCTATGATAAGAAGATTGCCCTGCAAGTGAAAGAGGTTTTCTTAGCGGATCAAAAGGATAGCATTGATCTAGATGATGTGCGCCGTTTTATCAAAAAACCATTCTTACAACGATTGTGGGAGTCGTTTGTTCGCTTACTTAGTCCATTGTTGTAAAGTTCTTATCCATCGTTTTTATCCTCCTTGATAAGACCTTACTCAACTATTCCTCGAGGTAGTATCGCTTCTCAGAATCACTTTCTTATAGAACTAGATGAGGTTGATGAAATACGAACTAAGCTCTCATTGAAACCAATAAGAAGATTACTTCAAACAGAACCTATCATAAACTCAGATTGAGACACAATGATTGTTGAATAGAAGGAGAGGCTCTTCTTAATACAAAGAGAGCCTCTCTTTGCAGCAAGAAAGGCTCTTCTTCTTTTGAAAAGAGCCTCTCTTTCAGCCCCAAAAATAATCCCCTGCGCAATACGGAGAGCCTGTTACTCGGTAAAGCCATGGTTTTCAACAACTTAAAAATAGATGAGGACTAATGCTAATAGCAGTTATCAGCAAAAGAGAACAATGTTTGTAAGGTGTGAAAATACGCCAAGCAGCATAAGAGTTCATAGAATAAAAAAGTCCCAGACGAATGGTCTGGGACTAAAGATTAGCTGTCTCACGACAACTAATCTTCTAACCTTAATAATCTAATACCATGAAAAACACGTTGCAAAGATATGCTTAATTCACAATCATTCCAAACTTTTTTAGTTAAATAAAGCAAACTTATTGATGTTTAGAGTATTATTCTTTAATACTATTCAACAAGCCTAACTTTCCTTCATTTACTAGCTTGATAATGAGCTCACCAAATAGTGTGTTCTGCCAAGCAAACCACTCTCTGGTGTAGTTATTAGCATCATCTTTATTAAAACTTTCGTGCATGAAGCCTGTACCAGCGTCCGTATTCATCAACATCTCTATGCTTTCTTTTATCTCTTTATCGTCTTTTGAAGTGAAAGCACGCATCATGATGGACATTGGCCACACCATTTCATAACCGATGTGAGGTCCTCCAATACCCTCTCCAGCCTTTCCACGGAAGAAATAAGGGTTGTCCTCGCTCCAAACAAAACGGCGAGTATTCTGATAGATAGGGTCGTCCTGGCTTACATCTCCTAGGTAAGCCATGGCAAGCAAACTAGGTACGTTAGCGTCATCCATCAGTAGATGATTACCGAAACCATCTACTTCATAAGCGTAAATCTTGCCATACTTGGGGTGATTATACACCGCATACTTCTTCAAAGCTTCGCTAACTTCATCAGCCAAAGCCGTACACTCCTTTGCAAGACCAGCCTCTTTATTCACCTTCAATAGGATTTCTGCAGCCTTACGAAGCGATGACACCGCCATAAAATTCGATGGAATGAGGAAGAGAAAGGTTGTTGCATCGTCCGACGGACGGAAGGCTGAGGCGATTAAACCCACTGGCTTCACTGGAGCACCCCATCCCGCATTGTTCATAGTGTCCAATGCTCTATCGGTAACACGCAAGAACTTATAGCTGCCGCGGCCTTCTTTCTTCTGTTGTTCACGGAATGTCTTGAGGATATTCTCTACTGCCTTTACCCATTCGGAACCAAAGACACTGGTGTCACCAGTGGTTTTCCAGTATTCAAAAGCAAGTCGGATAGGGTAGCAAAGAGAATCTATTTCATACTTTCTCTCGTGTAGCTCTGGCTTCATAGCCGTTTCGTCACTCATCCAAGGGCCTTTCGAATCAGGTACCTGATTGAAGGCATTGGCGTAAGGGTCGATGTTTATGCACTTCATCTGGCGGTTGATAACACCTGCCAACATCCTTCGTAGCTTCTTATCTTTGCCTGCCAGTTGCACATAAGGCCATACTTGAGCCCCCGAGTCACGCAACCACATAGCGGCAATGTCGCCTGTGTAGACGAAAGTATCAGGTGTTCCGTCAGCTTCTTCAGTGTAGTGTACAGTCGTATCGAGCGTGTTTGGGAAGCAATTCTCAAACATCCATGCCAATCGTTTATTAGTTAGTTTACTCACAATAAGCCTTATCTCTCTCTCAACAGCATCCGATTTAAAGAGTCGGTCAGCCTCTTTAGGACGCTTAGAAACAAGCGTCACTGCATCAGTTGGGCAAGTAAGATGATTGACCGAAGCCTTTTCAGTATTTAAGGCGTTGGCAGACTGCGTATGAAATGCAATGAGTGTGAGGCATACTGAGGCGATAAAGATTTTCTTATTCATACATGTTTAAATTAGGTTTCTATTGATATTCATTTATGTAATCGATAATCTCCTGACATTGATCATCGCTCATTGTTGGGTTACAAGGGAGGGAGAGTTCTTGCTGATGTATGCTTTCTGTGATGGGATAAGAGAGCCTATTCCATTCGGTATAAGCCTTTTGTTGATGTGGTGGGACAGGGTAGTGAATCATTGTTGATATTCCTTTATCATTCAAGTAAGACTTCAATCTATCACGAGAGGGACATAAGACAGGGAATATATGATACACATTATCACGGTCGCCATCGGTAGTCATTGTGATGAGAGAGTTCTTAATACCTTGTTGATAAGCTTTAGCTATCTCCTTCCGTCGTTCGTTTCTTGATCAAGATAACGGAGTTTCACATCTAAAACAGCTGCTTGAATCTCATCCATACGGCTATTTACGCCCTTAAAAGAGAACTCATATTTACGTGCCGAGCCATAGTTAGCAATGCTACAGATAGTCTCTGCCAGTGTAACATCATCTGTTGTCACGGCACCAGCATCGCCTAATGCACCGAGATTCTTACCTGGGTAGAAGCTATGAGCAGCTGCATTTCCCAATGAACCAGTACGTTTTTTACCATAAAAACAGCCATGCGCCTGTGCATTGTCTTCGATGAGAAGGAGATTATGAAGCGCACATAACTCGCCAATCAGCGGTGTATAAGCACATCGCCCATAGAGGTGTACGAGTAAGATAGCCCGTGTCTTGGTTGTTATAGCATCCTCGATAAGCTGGTCATCAAGCTCCAATGTATTAATATTAGGCTCTACCAGGACAGGAGTCAAATTGTTTCTGTAATGGCAAGGATAGTTGCAATGTAGGTATTAGCGGGTACGATGATTTCATCTCCAGCCTTCAATCGACCTAACTCTATGTAAGCTCGAAGGATGAGAGACAAAGCATCCAGTCCATTACCGCATGTTACGCAATGTTCCGAACCAATGAATTTAGCGTAATCGACTTCAAATTGCTTTGTTTCCTGCCCTTGTAAATACCAACCGGAACGCACAACACGTTCCACAGCGTTAGTAATTTCATCACTGTGAAGGGCTATTATATCCTTGAGAGAAAGGTAGTTAATCATTTTTCTTACCAGTTAATTATATCTTTACTTACCCTTGCTTACCGGATTATTCAGCTTGTCCATGGGCATAACATCCCACTCATAGCTATCGTAACAAACACCCCGTCCACCAAAGCCTTCCTTTTGGAAAATGAGAGGAGCATTGAGTTTCTGCCCATTCTCTTCGGTGCTTTTACCAAAGTCAAAGTATCCTTGTCGGTCAGCATACACCTTATTAATAAGATAATCGAACAGAAGATCAAGTGCTCCGAGGCTCTTTCCCTCTGGAGAAGCAGATACATATTGTGTGTGAATGACTTGCGGTGTCTCAAAGATGAGAGTTCCTCCAAGTGGATTACCAACCTTATTAAAGGTCATGAAGAGTCGAATAGACTTAGGGAAACGGCTCTTTAGCAATTTAAGTTCAGCTAGAGAATGAACAGGATGAGTATTATATTTATTTGAAAGATTATCGTTTAATATCCCCCAAAAGACTTCCATGTCCTCGCTTTCAGCAATGGTAAGTTCTGAGTGAGTGGCTTTTCTAATCCCACTCTTACGACTTTCCGTGAACTTTAGATGCTGGAGAAGAGGAATAGTTGTGGATATATCACGAATGGTTAGACGTGCTTACACACATTAAGAAGTGCATATAAGTCTTCTTCAGCAGGATATTTGTGGTAAATCCATGGTATAGACTTGTACACTACATGCTTAAATCCTTGTTTGTTAAGATATTCGTTGATGGCAAGGAATACCTCACAGATATCCTCTGCACATACTTTTGTGTTTGTAAGAAGTCCCCCGTAGGTCAGTCCTTGGTGTGAGTAAAACGTTGTATCAATCTTATTGGCAGGCAAAAGGGCGTAGAGTCGTCCCTTCCGATAGACCATTAAGGAACAATCAAGGAATCTATCGGCATGGTAATCCATGTAAGAACGATTGAAAAGGAACGTTCCTTGCTTCGATCTCTGCACGAAGTTATCCCATTCAAGTACCTGTCCTATAGTATATTGCCTTACTTCAAACATGCTGTATTAGGTATGCCATTCTTGGAATAAAAGCATTATTTCTAAACTACTTATGGCTTAAATAGTTTATAAACTCGTCATAGTTACGAATGTAATCAGCCTCATCAAAAGGGTCTTCAGCCAACACAAGGCACACAGCACCCGATGAGAAATCATCGAGCGTGCGCCATATATCAGTATCAACAAGTAGCCCTTGATAAGGATGATTCAGTAGGAAGGACTCCTTTCTGTGCCCATTATCAAGTGTAACAGTGAATGATCCACTTACAGCAATAATGAATTCGCGACAGTGTTTATGTGCATGTCCACCTCGAGAAGTACCTGATGGAACATCATAAGTCCAATAAGCACGGGCAACATGGAAGGGTATGTCCTTCATACCTTGGGCTACAGTGAGGTTTCCACGAGGGTCAACAACCTTCTGCAATGATATTATCTTTCCTAATGAAAACTCGTTGTCATTCATTACTCAATATGTCATTATCTCCTTATTAATGCTTTCATATAAGGATCAGTGCCTAAAACAGTTGCTGCCACACGCTTCGTTTTATCACGCAATTCGTCCATATCGGTTCCAACCTCACCATAACAGAGAGCTACTCCCATACGTCTTCCAACATGAGCAATAGGCTTTCCGAAGATACGCAAGCGAGTTCTGTCTTCCTTACAAGCATCTAAAAGATTGTATGCTAGTGGTTTACCAGATTCAATTGGAGATAAGATAACAGCAGAACAACCTGCATGTTCAAGGTGAATAGCGGGTATTGGTAGTCCCATCACAGCCCGGAAATGAAGCTCGAACTCGCTGAAATTAGTGGTATGAGCCAATGTTACCATACCAGTATCATGTGGTCTTGGGGATAACTCGGAGAAGATTACCTCTCCTTGTTTGGTTAGGAAGAACTCAACTCCCCATATACCATAACCTGTAAGAGCATTTGTTACCTCTTTAGCAATGTGTTCTGCCTGACGTAGAGCATCTTCAGAGATAGCATAAGGTTGCCAACTTTCACGATAATCGCCTCCCTTCTGTATATGACCGATAGGCGGACAGAAGAGAGTAGTACCATCTTTTTGAGTTACAGTGAGCAGTGTAAACTCACTATCAAAGTCTATGAATTCTTCTATAATTACCTCTTTTACATCCCCACGAGCTCCTTCCATTGCATTCTTGAATGCTTCTTCAAGCTCTGCATCATTATGGACATAACTTTGACCATGCCCACTTGAACTCATCAAAGGCTTTACTACACATGGAAAACCAATCTCGTCAGCAGCAGACTTGAACTCTTTATAAGTCTTAGCATAGAAGTATTTTGCAGTTCGCAGACCAAGTTCACGAGCAGCAAGATCACGAATAGCACGTCTATTCATCGTGAAGTTGACTGCACGAGCAGATGGGGCAATCTGTATACCTTGCTGTTCATAGTTGAACAAACGCTCTGTTCGGATTGCTTCTATCTCTGGAACGATGATGTCGGGACTATGGAAGTCGACAACAGCATCAAGTGCTGTGCCATCAAGCATGTCGATTACTTCCGATTCATCGGCTACTTGCATTGCAGGGGCGTTATCGTAACTATCACAAGCCACAACATACTGTCCGGCACGCTTAGCAGCAATAGCAAACTCCTTACCCAGCTCTCCGGAACCTAATAGCAGGATCTTTTTCATGTGTAGTTTGGGGGATTGTTAATTATAAAATAGGATATCCTTATATATAATAAGGTGTAAAGGGGGAGTGCAAGAACTGCACTCTTTTACCTTCCCTTCTTAGTGTACATCATGTCATAATACTTCTGATAATCACCAGAAGTGACCTCTTGTATCCAGTTCTGATGCTCTAAGTTCCAACGAATAGTCTTCACAATACCATCAGCGAACTTAGTTTCTGGATACCAGCCAAGCTCTTCCTTGATCTTTGTTGGGTCTATGGCATAACGTGCATCATGCCCGAGACGATCTGGAACATGCGTTATCAAGTCATTATTAATCCAACTGATATCAATGTCACCATTGGCATCCTTCACTTGTTTCTTTAGTATGGTACGTAGGTTCTTATCCTTAGCCATCATGTCATGAATGGTCTTGATAGTAAGTTTCACAATGTCGATATTCTTCATCTCATTGTGTCCACCAACGTTATAGACTTCTCCCTCACGTCCTTCACGTACCACCATATCTATTGCCTTACAATGGTCTTCAACGTAAAGCCAGTCTCTTACATTCAGTCCCTCACCATAAACAGGGAGTTTCTTGCCCTCAAGTATATTGTTGATAATTAATGGAATGAGCTTCTCGGGGAAGTGATAAGGACCATAATTGTTAGAACAACGCGTGATACTTACAGGCATGTGGTAAGTGTCACGATACGCCATTACAAAGTGATCAGCACTTGTCTTACTAGCAGAATAGGGACTATGAGGGCAAAGAGGAGTTTCCTCTGTGAAATAGCCTTCGGCTCCGAGCGATCCATAAACCTCATCGGTTGATACTTGATGATAGCGTTTTCCTGCCTTCCATGTGGGATAGCCTTGTTCGTCCTTACCAGTTACCCATGCCCGACGAGCTGCGTCCATGAGGTTCTGTGTACCAAGAATATTAACAGAAAGGAATAACTGTGGATCTTCAATAGAGCGATCAACATGACTCTCTGCAGCAAAGTTCACAAGGTAATCAATATCATTCTCTGCAAAGAGACGATCAACTAATTCGCGGTCACGAATATCTCCTTTCACAAATACAACGCTTGTCATCAATGTCATCTTTGATTGTTCCAAGGTTTCCTGCATAAGTTAGTGCATCGAGAATTATCACCTTGATATCCTCATTAACATACTTCTTATGAAGCAGATACTTGATGTAATTTGCACCAATAAAGCCTGCTGCACCAGTTACAAGATAGGTCTTCATATTCAAAACTATTATTTGTTATACTTTAATTTATTATCACTTAACGTTATAACTTCACAATCGACAAATCTATCCCCATCGATTGTTAGTCGAACTAATGTACGCTCTTTATGCCATCCACGCATACCAGCTGCACCTGGATTGATATGTAACATGTTAAGAGTCTTATCGAATTGTATCTTTAAAATATGTGAGTGTCCATCTACAAAGAGATTAGGTGGCGATGCATAAAGCATGCTCTGCACTGAACGATCATATCGACCAGGATAACCGCCAATATGCTTTAGTAGGACATCAACATCCTCACATTTAAAGCGGAGAATATCGCGATAACGTACTCGCATCTCATAGTCATCAATATTGCCACAGACGGCTCGGAAGATAGGTTTCATTGCTTCGAACTTGTCTGCAACCTCCATAGATCCAATGTCACCGGCATGCCATATCTCATCACACTCGCCTAGATAATACTCGTACTTATCGTCCCAGTAGCCATGAGTATCTGAGATTATACCTATCCGTTTCACGCCCTTTTCCTTATAAAATCGGCTATTACATCTTTCGTTCCTTCCAATCCTAAGATGCTTGCATCTATACAAAGATCATAGCTTTCGGCATGTCCCCATGTCTTAGCAGTGTAATAGTTGTAATACTTAGCACGCTCACTTTCACCATTCTCAATGAGTTTACGGGCTTCATCCTCCGTACATCCACGACGCTCACAGACATTAGCTATGCGTGTCTGCATAGATGATGTGATGAATACATTCACACAGTTTGGATTGTCACGAAGTATGTAATCTGCTGTTCGACCTACAAAAACGCAACGATCATTATGTTTAGCAACCTCACGGATAGCATCACTCTGGAACTGATAAAGGCTCTCTTGCGAGAAGTTACTCTTATAGAAGTCACTATCAGCTAATAGTGGGAGACGAATATTGAAATGCGTCTTCAAGAAACCTTTCTGCTCATCATTCTGTTCAAAGAACTTCTCTGAAAGCCGCTCTCTTTGGCTGCAAGGTTAAGAATCTCACGATCATAAAACTTACAATCGAACTCCTCTGACAGTAGTTTAGCTATAATTCGACCACCACTTCCTATCTGTCTACCGACGTTTATGATTAGCTTTTTTCCCATATTATAGATAGTTATTTACGAACCAATATATCGCACTTAGCTAGCTTGTCGTTTAATTCTACGTACAAAAATAAGCATGATAATGGCAGCAATGAAGGATGCTGTAAAATCACTCGAAGGCAATGCAGCCCACACACCATTCAACCCGAAGAAGTGAGGAAGGGCTGCAAGTAGAGGGAGAAGGAACAACAACTGGCGTGAAAGAGACAAGAAGATACTAATCTTCACCTTACCTATACACTGGAAGAAGTTGGTCACTACCATCTGATAACCTATGAATGGATACATCATCATATTGATTTGTATGGCTTTAATTGCCTGTTTTATTAATTCTGTATCACTAGTGAACATACGTGCACAATAGTAGGGAGCCAAATGTGCAATAAGCCATCCTGTTACCATAATAGCTGTCGCTGCAAAGGCAGCATACTTCATAACACGCATGAGTCGGTCGGTTTGTTGCGAACCATAGTTATACCCCGCAATAGGTTGCATACCCTGGTTTAAACCTATAACAAACATCACGAAAATCATGGCAATACTATTAGCAATACCATAAGCACCCACAGCAATGTCACCTCCATATCGAACCAATTGGTTGTTGATGAATATGACGACAACACAAGCACATACATTCATTAAGAAAGGAGAGATACCTATTGAAATGATATTATTCACTAAGTTTCGCTTCAATCTATAGATTCCCTTCTTCAGATGTAACAGTTCCTTTTGATTGGAGAATAGCTTCATTTGCCAACAGAGTGCTAATGCCTGAGAGATGATAGTGGCTAATGCTGCACCCCTAATACCCCAATGCCACCACCATATAAAGATGATATCTAACAGGACATTCATCAGTACTGTGAAGATGGTTGCGGCCATTGCATGACGTGGCTTAGAGGCTGCACGCAATACAGCATTCATCCCGAAGTACATGTGTGAGATAACATTTCCTGCCAAAACAACCTGCATGAAACTACGTGCATAAGGAATTGTTGCATTGCTAGCACCAAAGAATCGAAGGATAGGATCTAGGAAGATAAGACAAGAACACTAAAGGTAACACCAATAATTAGGTTCAACGTCACTGTGTTCCCTAAGATATTCTCGGCTGCAGCATAGTCTCTTTGACCAAGCTTCACACTAATAGCTGTGGATGCACCTATTCCAACACCTGCACCGAAAGCGGTCGCAAGGTTCATAAAAGGGAATGTAATGGCAAGCCCCGAAATAGCCATCGGACCTACCACTTGACCTATAAAAACTCGGTCAATGATATTATAGAGAGAAGCTGCAGTCATAGCAACCATTGCTGGCAAGGCATATTGTATTAACAACTTACCAACAGGTTTCGTACCTAACTCTAACGTTGCTTTCTTATTATCCATTAGGACTTTATTACATCTCTTTAAACCATCCCCTTTAAAAGAAATGAGTAATTATTACTCGTGAAATAGTCGACATACATACATAGAAACGGTATTTACAAGTCATTAAACAAGAATTACCAACCTTATTAATATATCGACTTCACTATGTTGCAAAAGTACGAAAAAAAACTGATATTCACCTTTTATCTCAAGTAAATATCAGTTTTATACATCCTTATAGATAATGTTTTACCTAATAAAGGATATGTTCTTAAACCAGTTCAACCTTATCCATATCTTGTTCTTTATCACAATAATGGCATTTAAGAATACCTCTTGCTTTATCAACAACATGGAAGATGGTGTCCATTGGTTCGTTATTTGTGATACATTTAGGGTTGTTGCATCTTACAATGCTCCGAAGCTCATCTGGTGTTTCCACCTTCTTCTTCTCTACCACTTCATAGTCCTTAATGATGTTCAACACCACGTTCGGTGCTACAACCGACAAACGGGAGATCTCGTCATCAGTGAAGAATTTATCACTAACTTTGATGATTCCCTTAGTGCCTACCATCTTCGATGAGAAGTTATAACCGATGGTAACAGGTGTAGAGAGCTTCTGGAGCTGTAACAAGTTGACCACCTGAAAGGTCTTCTCAGATGGAATATGATCAATAACAGTGCCGTTCTCAATAGCGGCAACCAAACGTTCTTTCTTTGACATAATAGGTTTCTTCTTATTTTGCTTGCGTAACTTCAATAACGTCGAAAATATCTCCAGCAGTTACATGTATGAGGAGTTTGCGATCATTCCCACTTGTATTGGGCTTAATGATGATACGATATGCATTCCGTTCTACCATTATATTATACCAGTCATGCTCTATATGATGGAAGTTCTGAGACTCTAATCCTGCATAAATAACTGTATGCTCTGTTGAAACATTACTTAGCCATGGATTTTGATAGTTCTTACATCTCAATGTATATGTGCCTCCTTCAGCTGGAACAACAATACTCTTTGGATTACCAGGATAGTCAGCCTCCCACTTCATAGGCTCCCAATTGCCATCAAGCTCATTTTTACTGCAACTGACAAGAGTTGTGAAAAGCCCAACTATTAGTGCCATCACCATTATTCTACCAACTTTATTCATAGACTTACAGATTGTTTTTTATCACTATAAAAGTTTATTCTAATATCGTTTTATCGGCTTTCACCTCCTCTAACGATATACCCAGACAATGGCAGAAGATAGCTTCTCGAGCAAAAAGACCATTGCGTGCTTGCTGAATGTAATAAGCATGTTCGCTATCATCAACATCATATGCAATCTCATTCACACGTGGAAGAGGGTGCAAAATCTTCATATTTGGACGTGCTTGAGAGAGCATATCCCGACGGAGAATATAAACATTCTTCACCCGTTCATACTCCATCAAGTCAGAAAAACGTTCCTTTTGTACACGCGTCATATATAATATGTCAGCATGAGCAATTACATCGGGAGTAAACTCCTCATGCTCTTCAAAGCGGATACCATGCTCTTTGCAATAGAGTTTATACTCCTCTGGCATAGCGAGTTCCTTTGGCGCAATGAAGTGGAAAGTAGGGTTGAAATGGCGCATTGCCATAATAAGTGAATGTACAGTACGCCCATATTTCAAGTCTCCAACAAGGTAGATATTGAGGTTCTCAAGCGTTCCCTGTGTCTGATAGATGGTGTATAAGTCCAATAAACATTGTGAGGGATGTTGGTGTGCACCATCTCCTGCATTAATAATAGGTACAGGTGCCACTTCAGAGGCATATTGTGCAGCCCCTTCAATATAATGTCGCATAACGATAGCATCCGCATAATTAGAAACCATGAGGATGGTATCTTTCAGCGTCTCACCCTTACTGACACTCGAAACCTTTGCATCAGTAAAGCCGATAACACGTGCTCCAAGGCGATTGGCTGCTGTTTCAAACTAAGTCGGGTACGTGTTGAAGGTTCATAAAAAAGTGTTGCAACAACCTTACCTTTAAGCAATTCACGATTAGGATGAGCCTCAAATTCTTTCGCCATATCAATAAGATACAGCAGTTGTTGGCGATCCAATCCTTCGATATTCACAAAGTTCTGTCTTCCCATCTCTATCTTGTGATGATTTGATTGATTTCTGTTTGTAAAGGTAATGATTATTTTCTTTTCCATCAAGGGGCTTGAATAGAAATACACACAGACGATAAAAAAAGTTTTAATTATTTTGCTTATCCATTGATTTACATTACCTTTGCACAATATTTTCACGGTATATGAGAAGACACTTTGTACATTTCCTCTGGGGGACATTGTTAGCTATTTTAGGTTTTACAAGCCTATTCTTCATCTCTGTATGGAATGGTTGGATAGGCTATATGCCCGATATGGACGAGTTATCAAACCCTATTGATAAGTTTGCTTCACAGGTTTACTCTTCTGATCAAAAGCTAATAGGAACATGGAACCAAGATAATAATAATCGCATTGCGATTGATTATAATGGATTATCTCCACACCTTGTTCATGCGCTTGTTGCCACTGAAGACGAACGCTTCTATGAGCATTCTGGTATTGATTTCATCGCTTTAGGACGTGCAATCATTAAGCGCGGCGTGATGAGACAGGCTAGTGCTGGAGGTGGATCTACTATCACTCAACAGTTAGCCAAACAGCTTTTTTCAGAGAAAGCACATAGTACGATGGAACGCTTGTTACAAAAGCCTATCGAGTGGATCATCGCTGTTAAGCTAGAACGTCACTTCACGAAGGAGGAGATTCTAGCAATGTATTTCAATTACTTCGACTTCTTGCACAATGCTGTTGGTATAAAACGTGCAGCCAACGTGTACTTTAATAAGGAACCTCGTAACCTCAATGTCACTGAAGCGGCTTTGTTAGTTGGCTTGTGCAAGAACCCTTCCATGTTTAATCCTCTTCGTTATCCAGAACGTTGCCGACAGCGTCGTAACGTCGTACTCATGCAGATGGTGAAGTCTGGTTATGTAACAAAAGATGAATACGAAGAGCTTTCTCAACGCCCATTAGGTATCCATTTACTAAGGCAAAACCTGTTGATGGAGCTGCAGACTACTTCCAGGCGTTCCTCAGACAGTATATGATGGCGAATAAACCAGAGCGTAATAACTATCAAACATGGCAGAATCGTCAATTTGTTCTCGACTCTATTGCATGGGAACAAGACCCTCTTTATGGATGGTGTAACAAGAATCTCAAGCGTAATGGTGAGCCTTATAACGTAAACACGGATGGGTTACGTATCTATACAACGATTGACACTCGCATGCAAACCTATGCCGAAGAAGCTATCCGTAAACACGTGGGAGGCTACTTACAAGCACAATTTAATGCTGCAAGTAGGTACAAGAAGAATGCGCCATTCTCATCTAATATCTCTCGAAAGACTATCAAAGAGATTATTAATAGGTCTTGTCGCCTTAGCATGCGTTACCGCAAAATGAAGGAGCAAGGGGCTACTCCTGAAGAAATAAAGCGTAGTTTCCGTACGCCACATGAGATGACCATCTTCACTTATCATGGTGATGTTGATACGGTGATGACGCCTATTGACTCCGTAAGATACTACAAGTCTTTCTTGCGTTCAGCCTTCATGAGTATGGACCCACACACGGGTGCGGTGAAAACATACGTGGGTGGTATTGATTACCAACACTTTAAATACGATGTTGTCATGGGTGGTCGACGCCAGGTCGGTTCGACTATCAAGCCTTTCCTCTACGCCCTTGCAATGCAGAATGGTATGACTCCTTGTTCATTGGCACCTAATGTTCAACGCACCTATGGAGGGTGGACACCTCGTAACGGATCGCATGCACGTTATGGACAAGAGGTTCCTTTGAGATGGGGTTTACAGCAGTCTAACAACTGGATCTCTGCTTATCTCATCAACCTCTTAGGTCCTTCTCAATTCGTAAACATACTTCATGACTTCGGATTGAATAACCCAGACATTGATAAATATGCCAGTCCTGTACTCTGTCTAGGTCCTAGTGAGGCATCTGTTGGTGAGATGACTAGTGCCTACACAACCTTTGCCAATGGTGGTATTCGTTGTGCTCCTCTCTTCGTAACAAAGATAGAAGACAGCCATGGTAACGTTATTGCGAAGTTCCAACCACTAATGACTGAAGTTATATCAGAGGTTAGTTCTTATCAAATGATTGATATGCTACGTGCCGTTGTACAAGGAGGTACTGCCAGCCGATTGCGTTCTGCGTATAATATTAACATCGACATGGGAGGTAAAACAGGTACAACTAACAACAACGCAGATGGTTGGTTTATGGCTGTAACGCCTAACCTCGTTAGCGGTTGTTGGGTTGGTGGCGAAGATAGAGACATCCACTTCGATAATACCAGCATGGGACAAGGAGCTTCTATGGCGCTTCCTGTATGGGCATACTTCATGCAGAGTGTATATGCCGATAAGCGTCTTGGGTATCGAAAGGATGCTAAGTTTGCTATTCCTGCTAAGTTCGATCCATGTAAGGTAGCCGATACCATCAACGTAAATGGTATTCAGGAAGAGTACTTCTAAGGCTCTGAATGACGGAGAGTAACGCGGATTATAAGGACAAACGAGGGGGATTGTCCTTACAATTAAATAATTGTTTGCTCACAATCAGGTTCGCCTTCCTACAGAGGTAAACATATTCTAGTGGGAAAAGTTGGACACCACGAATTGAAGGAAACGCCTTTCTCTATTTGAGAAGGGCGTTTCTTTGATATAAAGAGAGCCTTTCTTGCCATCAAAGAAACGCCTTCGTTAAAACTTAACAAACGTTCCCCTTTCCTTCACATAGTATTATTCTAGCCCTCCAGTCAGTCTCTGTAAAGGTAAAGAATGTCCGACTGATGTCAATTAGAATACAATCTTTTGATTTCTACAATATGTCTTCCTTATTTAAATGGAGTAAGCTAGAATAAGAAAAGAAGAGTTTTTTGTCACCATGTAAAATATAGTATATGGATTGTAATGCAGTGATTCTTTAAACGTGATAAGGCATAATCTCCAAGCAAATTAACCATAAAATCAAATTCAGAATTATGCTTCGAGAGTTTGATGAAAAGTTTGTTTCTACAAGAAATAAGCGTTAATTAGAAAGGATATTAGCAATAGAATGTGTTATATAAAACTATATTTTAGATTTTTTCCAATATCCTTGTTCGCTAGTTCTGAGAATTTTATTACCTTTGCGCACGTGTTAAGAGGATATTAAGAGACGATGAGAAAGATTGTTTCTGATGTATTACCTCATACTTAAATAATATTTAATAAAAGAGAAGAAAGTGGATTCTGCCTATAATAAACTTATCGCTTTGGGCATTCGCCCATCTATCCAACGCGTTGCAATCATGAAGTATTTGCAAGCTCATCACACCCATCCTACAGTAGAGGATGTGTATTTAGCGTTGAAGAAGCAGCTCCCAACAGTAAGTCGCACGACGGTTTATAATACTCTTCGTATGCTTTCCGAACATCACGCTGCATCGATGATTACCATCGATGAACATCGTGTTTGTTATGATGGAGTTACCGAGCCTCATGCTCACTTCTTCTGCAAACGTTGCGAAAAGGTGTACGACTTTGAAGCAATGGAAATGCCTCGTTATACGGGTGAGATTGGTAAAGGCTTCCGAATTGACGATACTCAATTATATTATAAAGGTATCTGTCCTACATGCCTAAAGGCAATGGAGGAGGATAAAAAACTTAGTTAATTTGGGCTAAAACCAATACTTATCAAGGCTTTGATAAGGCTTCCCTTTTATTGTAAGAATACCTTATTAAAGCCTTGATAGATTCTTATTCTCTTTTAAATTAAAGCGTTTACGCTCTAAAACAAACCATATTACAGATTTAACAGACTTGTTCAACCACTATTCTTAGTAGTGTTCTCCACTCTTTATCATTGATTAGGAGTTTTAGAAAAGACGAAGAGAAGCTCAAGAATTAATCAAGTGGCAACATTTTAGTTAGTCCTTACTACCAACGAAGGAACAAATATGTATAGTCCAAGAGAAACCCTCATTATCTAATACCTACCATTAATGATTTTTATGCAATTTATAAACTAAAATTGATCTAACCATTTGATATTACGTTTTTTTGCCTATCTTTGTCCATTGTAAGTTAATAATGTCATGTTGGTATAACCATTTACCAACATATTCACTAAATGTTTTATATAATAAAAGAATTGCCAATTATGGACAAAGCATGGAGAGGATTTACTGGTACAAAGTGGCTCGATGAAGTCAATGTGCGTCAATTTATCCAAGACAATTACGATAGTTATGATGGTGATGCTTCATTCCTTGAAGAACCAACAGCTGCAACTAATAAACTCTGGGGCATGCTTAAAGAACTTCAAAAGCAGGAACGCGCTAAGGGAGGAGTATTAGATATGGAGACGGAGGTCGTATCTAGTATGACAGCTTACGGTCCCGGATATATCGGTGAAGGGACAAAGGAAATGGAGAAAATTGTAGGTTTGCAGACAGACAAGCCTCTGAAACGTGCTTTCATGCCTTATGGTGGTATCAAGATGGCAGAACAAGCATGTACAACCTATGGTTATGAACCATCGAAGAAACTGCATGAAATCTTCACAAAATACTGTAAGACGCACAATGATGGGGTCTTTGATGCTTATACAGATGAGATGAAACTCGTCAGACATAACCATATTCTTACTGGTCTTCCAGATACTTATGGACGTGGACGTATCGTTGGTGACTATCGCCGTGTGGCGCTTTATGGCGTTGATTTCCTCATCAATGAGAAAGCAAAAGACCTACGAAATTGTGGCGACGGAACGATGACTGATAATGTTATTCGCCTACGTGAAGAAATCTCTATGCAAATGAAAGCATTGAAGGAGATGAAAGAGATGGCTGCAATCTATGGTTATGATATTTCAAAGCCAGCAACCAATGCACATGAAGCAGTACAGTGGCTTTACTTGGATATCTAGCTGCTATAAAGACACAGAATGGTGCTGCCATGTCAGTAGGGCGTATCTCAACCTTCCTCGACATCTATATTCAACGTGATCTCAACGAAGGTACACTTACAGAAAAGGACGCACAGGAACTTATCGACCACTTAGTTATGAAGTTCCGCATGGTGAAATTCGCACGTATACCATCATATAATCAACTCTTCTCAGGCGATCCAGTATGGGCAACGTTAGAGGTTGCTGGAATGGGAATGGATGGTCGATCCATGGTTACGAAGAATGATTTTCGTTTCCTCCATACGCTTGAGAATATGGGACCATCGCCCGAACCCAACCTTACAGTATTGTATAGTTCACGTCTTCCAAAGCACTTTAAGGACTATGCCGCAAAGATATCTATATCAACAAGCTCTATCCAATACGAGAACGATGATGTAATGCGTCCAATCTGGGGAGACGACTATTCAATCTGTTGTTGCGTCTCTGCGACACAGACGGGAAAGGAGATGCAATTCTTTGGAGCACGTGCAAACCTTGCTAAATGTCTGACTTATGCTATCAGCGGAGGCGTTGATAGTAAGACAAGAGAGCAGTGTGGACTGCTTACCGACCAATAGAAGGGGACGTAGTAACCTATGATGAGTTCATGCCTCGCTTCATGGATATGATGGAATGGCTAGCTGGTGTTTATGTAAATACACTGAACTTGATTCATTATATGCATGACAAATACTTCTATGAGGCGGCAGAACTTGCACTTATTGATACTGATGTGCGTCGTACTTTCGCAACAGGTATTGCAGGTTTTAGCCATGTAGTAGATTCTATTTCAGCTATCAAGTATGCTAAAGTTAACATCATACGTGATGAAACAGGATTCCCTATAGAGTTCAAAACAGAGGGTGACTTCCCACGTTATGGTAATGATGATGACCGTGCAGATGATATCGCTGTATGGTTGTTAAAGACCTTCATGAACATGATACGAAAGCACCACACTTATCGTAATTCAGAGCCTACAACAAGTATTCTTACCATCACTTCGAACGTTGTATATGGTAAATTTACTGGGAATATGCCTGATGGTCGTCATGCAGGTGCGCCACTTGCTCCTGGTGCTAATCCATCTTATGGAGCAGAGCAAAATGGCTTGTTAGCATCATTGAACTCAACTGCTAAGCTCCCATATGAGTATGCGCTCGATGGAATCTCAAACACTCAGACCATCAGCCCAGATGCTCTTGGACACAACGAAGAGGAACGTATCAGTACACTCGTTGGTGTTATGGATGGCTACTTCGACCGTGGTGCACACCATTTGAACGTTAATGTATTTGGTGTTGACAAACTGATTGACTGTATGGAACATCCAGAAAAGGAAGAGTATGCTAACTTCACCATTCGTGTAAGTGGTTACGCAGTGAAGTTTATAGACCTCACACGCGAACAGCAGATGGATGTTATTGCTCGTCGAGCACATGGATCAATGTAAAATGGATAGTTTGCAGACAGATATCTCACATTTATCAGCTCCCGAGACAATGCTTCGGATACACTCTGTAGAGTCGTTCGGATCGGTTGACGGACCTGGTATTCGCTTTGTAATATTCCTTAAAGGATGTGCAATGAGGTGTCAGTACTGTCACAATCCAGATACTTGGGATAGGGCGGGGGGTAACCTCCGCTCTGTTGATGAGGTTCTTGCACAAGCACTAAGATACCGAAGTTATTGGGGAGAGAAGGGTGGTATCACTGTTAGTGGTGGTGAAGCCTTGTTACAAATACGCTCACTTACAGAGTTATTCCGCAAAGCTAAGGCATTAGGTATCAACACTTGTCTTGATACATCAGCACAACCATTCAGTCGGGAGACAACTAATTTCTCTGCTTTTGAGGAATTAATGAACTATACAGATTTAATACTTCTAGACATAAAGCACATTGACAGCAATGCACATAAGCAACTTACAGGTTGGAAGAATGAGAATATTCTAGACTGCGCACGTTATCTTTCTGATATTAAAAAGCCTGTTTGGATAAGACATGTGCTAGTTCCTGGAATCAATGATGACGATGATTCCTTACATAAACTCCGTAAATTCCTTGATTCATTAGGCAATATCGAACGTGTAGAAGTGCTACCATATCATGATTTGGGCGTATATAAATGGGAACAGCTAGGCTTACCTTACGCATTATCAGAGGTTAAACCACCTACAGAAGAGAATCTACTCCATGCGCGTAAGATATTAACAGAATGATAAAAGCCTATACTTTTAAGTGTTCTACGGCTTATCTTAACTTCTTAGACATCCTCCCGTCTGGCGTAATTCTTAGTTCGACAACATACGTAGTAGAGGCATCTGGGATTCCAATAAGGGCATCATAATAAAGAGCCTTTGCATCAGCACGTGTGAAATAGAGCTTACGAAGGATACTCTTATTGAGGAAGTCTTTTGTTATTAAGGGCTGGAACTCCTGCTTACGGAAGTCATGTGCAAAGACGGGAGTACCATGGTTGAAGAGACGTAAGGATGCGACATTGTCCAAATACATGTTATCAACCTCTACACCATCGCCGTTATAAGTTGATTTTATTACCTTATCTGATGTTGTTTGCACATGTATTTTGCTTTCAAAATAGCCTAAATCAGTACGGATCGTTGTATCTTGTGTTTGCTCATCGAAGGTATTCATCGCATAAACATGATACCCAAAAGAAGGATATAACGCCTTATCTGTACTCTTCACCAGCTTTACCTCTTCACCATTCTGGTTGATAAACTTCAATACATGAGGTGCTTGTTTATCTATCTTATAGCCATTTACGTTCTGACCTTGTAGGTAGAGCGTATCTTGATAAACCCAAAATCGCACAGGCATACTAGCCGAGTCTGGATAGAAAATACTATCACCTTTGACCAACACAGCAGGATCTCCACTGTCACCATTTATCCATAAGCCCTGCAACATCTCCTTTGCTTGTTTGTCCTCATGCGTTTTCTGATAGTCAGCACTTCGGCCTCTACAAGCAGAGAAGATTAGTAACGAGGCAAACACAACACATGCGATTATCGTTTGTTTCATCTCTTGTTTTCTAGATTGAGAGGCGTTTATTCAAATTTCTCAGCATCTTCCCATGCTAATGACTTAGCATCATCTTTCTCAGAAAGTAGAACATCCTTTGCTTCAACAGGCCATTTAATATCAACGAACTCATCATTCCATCGAATACTAGCTTCGCTTTGTGGTGCATAAACATTATCCACCTTATATGTAAAGATAGCTTCTTCTGATAAAACAAGGAAGCCATGGGCAAAGCCACGAGGGATGAAGAACTGACGCTTATTATCCTCAGATAACTCTACTAAAACATACTTTCCGAAGGTAGGAGAGCTCTTGCGGAGATCGACAGCAACATCAATTACCTTCCCCTTGATGACTCTTACCAATTTAGCTTGTGAATTCTCACCCTTCTGGTAATGTAATCCTCTTAACACTCCAAAGCTAGATTTAGATTCATTATCTTGTATGAAATCCACGTGATAACCGATATGTTCATCAAATTCTGCCTGTTTGAATGCTTCAAAAAAATATCCTCTTTGATCGTTAAAAACCTTTGGTTCAATCACCCATACACCCTCAATGTCAGTCTTTATATATTCCATTTCTTTCTTTGTTATATGTTCTAAGCAATTAAAGATACTTATCTTTCGCAAAGATAAAGATAATTATTGATAAGGAGAAGAATTACTAACTTTTTCCGCTATGATGGTATATTTTAATTGAAGAGACTTGCCACTTTAGAATAAAATAGCTAATTTTGCAAACGTGACAAAACTCGACCGACATATAGAAATACTTCTCTTGGAGAATGATTGTGTTATTGTTCCAGGGCTAGGTGGCTTTGTTGCTCATCATGTATCAGCTAGATACGATGAGCAAGACAGCTTATTTCTGCCGCCATATCGCACCCTTGGCTTCAATGCACAGCTCACAATGAACGACTCCTTATTGGCTCAATCATATGTAGATGCGTATGATATGAGTTATCCCGAGGCGCTTCGTCAGATAGAGAATGAAGTCAATGAGATTTATCACACGCTAGAGAATGAAGGCTTTGTAGAGCTTTCCGATCTTGGAAAACTAGCTACAAATAGTGAAGGGAAACTAGAGTTCGAGCCTTATGAAAGCGGTATCTTGACCCCAATGTATTATGGTTTAAGTAGTTTTGAAGCATCACAAATTATGGAGTTAGGTGATGATAATCATGCAGACCTAGCTATTTCTGATGCCCAAGAACATAAGTCTAAGCTTATATACATTGATAATTCGGATAAAGAAAATAAACGTTTGAGTATTAGTTTGCATGCTGTTCGTAGTGTTGCAGCTGCCGCTGTATTCCTAACGGCAGTATTCTTAGTTGCCTTCCCAGGCTCAACGAAGAATGGAATGTCCGAACGTCAGATTAAGAGTGGGGTACTTTATAATCTCTTCGACTCTAGTGATACTTCTAAAACATCCGTACATTTCAAACCGCTCCGAGCTATTGCTACAACAGATAATACACCCACTAAGGATGTAACAGATAATCCTTCACACTACTGGGCGATTGTAGTTGCAAGTCACGTAACCGAGCTGAATGCACGTACTTATGTACAACGTATGCAGAAAAAGGGCTTGAAGATGCTCGTGTCTATGAAGGAATTGAGAGCCTCAAGGTGCTTTATGGCTATTATGCAAGTCAACACGAGGCACGCAAGCAACTAAACACAATGAGCGGAATGACCTTCTTTAAGAATGCTTGGATTATAGAGATTGATAAGTAATAATCCATCTTTAACTATTCAAGTGAAATCCTCTTATATCCTTATTATATATGAAACGTGTAAGATGTCCTAAGTGTGATAACTTTATCACATTCGATGAGACAAAGTATAAATCAGGGCAACGTCTAGTCTTTCAATGCCCTCAATGTGGTAAAGAGTTTGGTATTAGAATAGGCGTTTCGAAGTTACGTAAGACGCAGAAGGAGGAGAATAACCAACCAGCTGATGATGAACAACAGGGCAAGTATGGCTCTTTACATGTCATTGAAAACGTTTTCCACTTTCGACAAGTAATCCCTTTACAGATGGGAGAAAACGTTATTGGACGATATATGAAGGGTAATCCGATCAACTGTCCGATAGAGACTGTGGATCCAAGTGTCGATATGACGCATTGTGTCATTACTGTTAAGCGTGACAAGAAAGGGCAGTTACAATATGTTCTACGCGATGGTCCGTCATACACGGGGACGTTCGTTGACAACGTGATACTCGGTGATCGTGAGCGTAGAGTGATAGAGGATGGAACGCTATTTACCATCGGTGCAACAAGTATTATCCTACATGCTGGGGAAGAAGAGTAGGTTTCATGATATAGGACTATCATTTGATAGTCCTATATTATTTGTTCCGTATGCCTCATTTAATTGACCCATACGCCTCACTTAATTGACACGTATGCCTCACTTAATTGACACGTATGCCTCACTTATTCGTTCCATACACCTTATTTATTTGTTCCAAAAACGGGAGGTAATGTCTTCGAAGCTGTCATCGGGGCGTCTACGAAACATGCGCTGATTGGTTTTTGGCGAATTAAGTGCGCCAAGATGACGCAGATAAGGTCCCACCTTTATATAATCAAAATACTCCATGTGTATGTCTGGAGATATAGCAGTACGACCTGTGTACCAGCCTGTTTTGAGCGTAGGGTAGTGCTGCTTTACGTAGAAAGCGAGGTTATCAACGGTCTTAGGATCAGCATCTCCCCCCATAAAACCTATACATGTAATCGGCTCACCAACCCCCTCTATAAGAGTAGTTAGTGAGTCGATTGTTAATTTCTTCACCTTTATTTACCCATAAGAAGCTGCTATGACATCCCGGGCAACGGCATGGGCAGCCCGTGATGTTGATAGCCAGTGTTACTTCATCTGGGTACTCTTGGAATACGATGTCTGTGTTACAGTATCGGAGCATGTGTCTGTGTGAATGTAAAAACGGCGGTGCGCTTCCTCTTGACGAGGTGCAGAGAAGTTACTAACACGCTTCATGTAGCCTATAATACGTGTGAGATAATCAACGTTCTTAGAGTGACAATGAGGGCATTCATGCAGGTATCTCTTGTCAATGTAACCACAATCATTACAGATAGTATTCGGTATGTTGAATGTGAAGTAATTGCATCCTTCTTGCGCAGCAACGCGTAGAAGCTGTCGATACTGCGGTTCGGAAAGATGTTCCTCAAGGTTCATGTGAAGTGCAGAACCGCCTGTTAGATGTTCAATATAGGGCTTCCCGTGCAGTTTGAACTTATCGAGAATCGTGAGAGAATTGTCTTCTACACGATAGAAATAGCTATTGTAGCAGTCACGAGGCACAAAGTAACCATCTTCCTTATCCCATTTAGCATGCTTAACACCCACATTCTCTGCAGGAATCATCTCACAATTAAACATTGCCTCCTTAGTTCTAAATGCCTTATTCTGCGTCTCTATCAATCCTAACACACCTTGCACGAACTTCTTGTAATCGTCATTAGGATTGATATCAAGCCCCATGAACTCCGCAGCCTCTACTAGTCCGTTGATACCAATAGTGAGATATTGGCGGTCAATGTTGATATATCCAGCATCAAAAAGCGGCAACATGTGGTTGTGCAAAAGCTCTTTAAGATTCTCATTGTAGGCTAATTGCACCTTGTGGCACAACTCTATGATGTGAGTTAGGTATTCCTTATAATCCAAGTCATGGTTTACAGCATACTGAATACAACGATTTAAGTTAATGGTAAGTACACTCTTTGAACCAGTTGACACTCCACCAGCTCCCAAAGTATATGAGAATCCATTGTCTTGTATCTCATTTCTCAGTCGACAACACGAGCTCAACGAGTCTGCGTTATCGCTCATATAAGTGAAGAAGCTATGCCCTTGTGCATACATCTGTGCCGCAAAGTCTCCCCACTCATGGTCTTTACAATCGCCATTTTCGGCTAGTAACGCCATAGTCTCTACTGGGAACGTGAGGACAGTCTTAAGTCTTTCTTCGTTAAACCACGTCATGAAGCGTTTTTGCAACCATGAGAGACTTTCCCAATCAGGCTGTGATCCATCTGGGAAATAGAAGTTCCCGAAGAGCGATTCGAAGTAGGGACGATCATAGTAAGATATGTTCCAGAACACAGCCTGGTAGTTTCTTGCTCCCGTGGGTTGGTTTAGTGAGTAGACAATCTGCTCAAAGTCGTCTGTAATTATCTTATCTATTGTACGTCGTTTAACGCTGAGGTCGACCACTTCATCTGCTCTCTTCCAATAGTCCTTACCGTATTCTTTCTGAATAAAGTAGTTCATGTACATCAGAAACTCTGGTGTGGCGCAGGCTCCGGCAAGCATAGAAGAGACCATGAAGACCATATTTATAAAGCCACCACAGAAACTCTTCAGATTCGTTGGAGCTGTAGAATTACCACCAATAGATGTAGTTCCACCAATTAACCATGGGTACATCGTGATGGAAGCACAATAGTTTGCGAGGTTCGTCTCGTCATTCTTATATATAAAGTGGTGTGTCAAGAGGTCGATGTATTCGTCAGCAAGTGGCTTACCATACATCTTTTTGATTCGTTCCACTAGTAGACGACGATTCAAACGGATAAATCCTTGCTTTGGTAACTCGCCTATCAACGTTGCAATGTTCTTATGTTCTACATTTGCATTAGCGTCGAACTTCGATCCAGTAGCAGCGTTCTTTGCTTCGCAGTAATCAGAGAGAAACTTCATCTTCTCGAGTGTTTCACGATCTTCTGTGTGCTGTTGGCGATAGACGATGAAGCTCTTTGCAACCTTATAGTAGCCTTCCTTCATCAAAGCAAACTCTACTTGGTTCTGGATATCCTCCACTTTTATATCGTTGTGAATGTCTAAGTCCGATAGGATACGCGATACAATGCCTATATCCGTTGGTTCGTTCACACTTTGGAAAGCCTTAACTATGGCGTTCATTATCTTGTCAAGGGAGAAAGGCACTTTATCTCCATTGCGCTTAGTGATGGTGAAGTTCTTCATTTCTTTTATATAGTTATTTTGTTTTTAGACAACTTTTTCAATCTATGTCTTAGGCTCTTTAACTGGTTTATAAGTAGGGTTTTTATTGCATATATCGCTTATAACCAGTGCAATAGCTTATTTCTTTCGTCGCTAAATGCTACTACTTTTATTGTTAGTTTTGGACAACTTTCTTTCTAAACGAGCGTCAGAAGTTTTCCAATTTGTGCAACTCTACGATTGCAAAGATAGCCAAAAGTATTCTTAAAAACAAACTTTTAGCTGTTTAAAAATGCTTATTTTTTGTGCAATTTTGCGTTCCTTTTTTATGCAAATATCAGTGCTATAAATGATTAAGAAGGACTAGTTGTAGTTGTGCTTTATGGTTCTCTCTTTTGCGATATACTATCAGAACAAAAGGTTCTGTTCTATCTCTTGAATAAGTATCTATTCTCCCTTACGAATGTCGTGAGGCTGTTCTATTATATATATAATAAGGTGGAAAGACATAGATAAGGTTTTTTTAACTAATGAAAAAGTACTTACTTCGTTATTTTTTTATTTACTTTTTGTTGATGTTTATTAATAGTGATATAGTCACCTAATAGTGTCATTTTTAAATCAAACTCACTATTCTTAGCATGATAGGAGATTATGAAACAGCGTTTTACACACTATATCATTCTCTCACAAAGGAATCTTTATGAATAACTAAATGAATGTTTTTTATACATCTTTTTAATACTATTATGAACGTAAAAGTAAGTTTTTTATTGGCTACTCTGCTGACAGCTCCATTGTTGGCAAGCCCTGTGAACGCAAGTCCAACAAGTTCTTATCAGATTAACAAAGGCACTAGTGTGCGTCAGCGATTGGCTCAAATACGTGCAATGATGAATCGCGGGAACTATACCGCAGCAAAGGCAGCATTGAAAAAGATGATGAGTGGGAACTTAAACAGTCAATTAGCACGTGACATGTATGCCGAGTGTGAGACAGCCATCGAACAACAACAAGAAGCAATAAAACTCGAGTTTGACGAGGCGTGCGAGAGCGAGTCTAAGTGGGAATTAGAGTCTTTTATTCGTAAATACCCTAATAGCCAATATACCAAAGAAGCAAGGGAACAACTTGCAGACTTGGTTCTTTGGCAGCAAGCAACTACATTGAACACCATCGAGGCTTACCAACGTTACCTTAGTAAAACCTCTGTCTTCGCTTACACACAAGCGGCAAACACCAAGATTAAAGAGCTAAAGGAGGAGGAAACACGTAGGCAGATGGAACAAGATTGGAGGCTTATCAAAGATGCTGGAGATGAGTCGGCTTTAAGTGAATTTATGAAGAAGTATCCACAAACCAACTATCTCGACCAGATCAAGAAACGATTGAATATTCTTCGTGGTATACGTTGTTACAAACAAGGCGACACCTCTTCTGCTTATTCCTATTTGTCGGCAGCAAACGAGCAAGAGACTCTTACGGGCGAAGCTGCTACTTATTTAAAAGAGTTGCAAGCTGAACGTGATTATGATGAGATTGCAGAAAGCAATGATATTGACCGTGTGAAATATTATCTCAATGCGCTTTCAACCTCAAGTCCTTACTATAACAAGGCTTGTAACCTATATGCCATTCTTTTAGCAAAGCAGCTCTCGTCTTCATCAGTAGATTATGATTATCAGTTGGCACTATCCTATGTAAAGGATGAAGCAACACGTACAGTAGTAACAAGCTACATAAATGTTGCAAAGGTGCAGAGGTCTACTTATGTGCATAGAAGAAAGGTTCTTGACCGCAAACAATGGTGGCGTACCAACCTGCAAGTGGGTATTGAAGGCGATTTCGAGACCAATCTTAGTGATAACATTGGCTCAGATATGTTCTATTCTGGCGGTTTGATGATTCGTTTCGGGAGTTATCAACAAGTTGTGAGCATGACTGCTGGTGCAAAGTTCAGGGTTTATGGTGAATCCAAACCTCGGTGGAACCAATAGACATGGTGAGGATGAGCGTTGGAATGTGCTGGGCTATGCTGTTGGAGTACCTGTGAATGTTCGTTTCAATGTAGCTCGTCTGTCTACACGAAGTCGTTTCTTTATTGGTGGAGGTATCGAGTTCGGTGTAACAACGATTGAGAAAGAGAAAAACAAGGGGGGTTATGAACAAGTCATACATGGCTTATTACCCACAGATCGGTGTACTTTCTCCCAACTTTGAGATGACTCTTTATTGGAAGACTTATGCACCTGCACCATTCTCAAAGAACATTACTTCAAGAGGAAATATTTATGATTGTAAGAGTATGATAGGTGCTTCTATGTCTATTTTCTTCTAATTTACAAAGCGGGAAGCAACATTCTTTTCAAATTTAAGAAAGGCTTTCCTCATCATAAGGAGAGCCTTTCTTTGATACAAAGGGAGGCTCTCTTCCTATTAAAGAAACGCCCTCTTTCAATTAAAGAGAGGCTCTTCTCATAAAGGAAAGAGATTCTTTTGCTTTTTAAGTAATATTTATTTTCATTATGATTCACTGCCTTTAGAGGATAAATAAAAGGCGTTCTTCCTTGTAATAACAAGTTTTTAATCCTCCTTTTAATAAGAAATCGTAGTGGAGTAAGCGAATTATAGCAATAGAAATGATACCTTGATTAAAAAAAGTTACTATTCGTTAGTCATTTAATAAATATTATACTTATATTTGCAAACATGTATAACCTGTAGTTAAAAACCTCTTTAAGAGTACTAATAACTACCAACTATTTATTTAGATACCATTTTTGAGCTTGTTCTGGACACCAGTTTCAAGCCATGAAAAGATTATAATCAACCTGAATAATTACATTTATGAAACTAAGAACGTGGATGTTTATCCTGTTTCTGTTCGCTGGACTAGGTTCCGCCTTAGCCCAGTCTATAACAGTCAAAGGTAACATTGTAGATGAGAATGGGGAAGCTTTACCAGGCGTAAGTATTATCCCTAAGTCAGCACCTAAGTCGGGTATTGTGTCGGACATAGATGGTTCGTTCACCCTAAACGTGCGTAGTGGAGAGAAGTTAACATTCAGTTTTGTTGGCTACAACAGCGTTGAACGCATTGCAGCTCCGCAAATGAATGTCAAGATGGAACCCACTGAACAGATGATGAATGACGTTGTTGTCGTTGGTTACATGGAACGGAAGGTGGCAAACACATCGGCTTCTGTCATCAAAGTTGGTGCTAAAGACCTTGAGATGAAACCCGTTGCTAACCCCTTGGATGCCGTGCAAGGTAAGGTGAGCGGACTACAAGTCTTCTCCTCTTCTGGTGAGCCTTCTGCACGCTTATCGATGGCACTTCACGGGCAAGGGTCGCTTGGCGCGGGTACGGGTCTATTGGTTATCATGGATGGAATGCAGGTCAGTATGGCTGTATTACAAGCGATGAATCCCAATGATATTGAGAGTGTTCAGTTCCTAAAGGATGCAGCTGCAACCTCTATTTATGGTGCTCGTGCTGCTAATGGTGTTATGTATGTTACCACGAAGCGAGGGCGCACCGAGACTCGTCCTAGTATAAATGTTCGTGCGCAATATGCTGTTTCTTCTCTTGCTAATACCGATTACTTCGACCAGTTGATGTCGGGTCCTGAATTACTAAGATACTATGAGGTAACAGGGATATATACGCCCCAAGAGGTTGCTACCTTTAAAGAGAAATACTTTAAAGAAACCGACTTTCAATGGTATAAATACATCTATCAGTCAGCACCAATGTACACAGCTGATGTCTCTGTATCTGGTGGTAACACAGGTGTAAGATACTATCTTTCAGGTGGAGCACTTAGTCAGGATGGTCTGAGAATGGGCTCTAGTTATAATAAAGTATTCGGTCGTATCAATCTTGATGCGAAGTTAAATGATTGGGTAAGAGCCAATATCAACACCCAAGTATCATACGATGCTACGCGTGTATCTCCCTTTGGTAACAACAATGCAGTGGGTGGTGGACTAGCAGCAATGAATGCTCCTTTCGCCTCACCTTACGACCCTAATACAGGCAAGAACTAGTGCGTGTACCTTTATTAGACATTGCCACGCCTTCACATGTTATTGAAACAAACCCTGCGAAGACAAATAATTTCATCTTATCTACCAATGGTAATCTCACCATTACACCTCTTAAAAACCTTACCTTACGCTCTTTAATAGGTCTGGAACTCGATTATGGCAATAGTCGTTCACGCACTCTTCCTAGCTATTATCGTGCTTATGGCAATGGAAGTTCCGAACGTTCGTTCTCGATGGCATCGAATATTACCATCACAAATACGGCTTCATATAACATGACTTTTGGTGATCACCATCTGACAACACTGCTCGGACATGAATACACCAACTATAAAGACGATGGTTTCTCGGCTGAAGGTTCGGGGATATTAGACGATCGACTCTATTTACTTAACAATGCAACTAAGAATAAGAACATCGGTGAGGACACGAATGGATACGCTTTCTTGTCATTCTTCACACAGTTGTCTTATGACTTCTCAGAGCGTTACTTCGTTGATCTTGTCCTACGTAACGATGCTTCTTCACGCTTTGGAAAGAATAAGAGAAATGGTCTTTCTGGTCATTGGGACTGCTATGGAAAGCTAAGAAAGAGAAGTTCTTACAAGACATAGCATGGTTAAATGATTTAGATGTAAAGGCTAGCTACGGTACTCAAGGTAACTCTTCTATCCCTCCATATAGCACTTCAGCTTATGCAGGAAAGGTCGGTCAAAAGATGGGCGACATGAGTTTAGGCTTCATAAGTATGGGTAATCCCGACCTTGGATGGGAGCATCAAAGCAAGTTCACTGTAGGTGTGAAGACTCGTATTCTCAATCGTTTAGACTTGAATGTGGAGTATTATAATCGTGTAACAAGCGATATGCTCTTTGAAGTTCCTCTACCTTATACATCTGGCTTAACGGTGGGTAGTGCTGGTTATCCTACTCGTTATGAGAATGCAGGACGCTATCTGAACCAGGGTATCGACCTCCAGTTGAATGTAGACATCCTACGTGGACGTGACTGGGGAGTATCTGCTAATGCGAACCTCAACTATAATAAGGATAAAGTTCTCGAACTCTTCGAGGGTAGGCAATCATGGCAAGAACCAGGCGGACAGCTCTCTTACGTTGTTGGAAAACCTGTTCAATTTGTCTTACCATTATATAAAGGTGTGAATTCTGATACTGGTGTGCCTGAATGGTATCGCCCAGGAGCAGACAAAAACAAGCCTCATCGTGATGATAAAGATGTGGTCAACGAGTGGTCAAGTTCGCTGAGTCAGAACACGGGAGTGGATGCTTACACTCCATTCACTGGTGGTTGGGGCATCTCGGCATACTGGAAAGGCTTCTATCTAAACGCTGATTTCTTCTTTGCAATAGGCAAACATATGATATCAATGGATAAGCAGTTCTATGAGAATGACTACTTTGTTCGTGACAAGAAAGATAACTTCAATGGTTCAAGAAGGCTTTTCGATTATTGGAAACAACCTGGAGATAAGACGGAATTCCCATCTCTTGCATGGGTTCGTGACCCTTCTCACCAGAGTACATACTTAGACTCGAAGATGCTGGAAAACGCTTCTTTTATGCGCTTAAAGAACTTCACTCTGGGCTATGAATTGCCTCATAGGATGCTTGGACAGCAAAAGGTTATACGTTCAGCAAAGGTGTTCTTCACAGGTCGTAACCTATTAACATTTACGAAGTTCCGTGGTATTGACCCAGAAGTAAACCGTAACGTCTCTTATGGAGTGAACCCTAATACTAAACAGATGAGCGTTGGCGTGGAACTAGGTCTTTAACAATTATACAACTAATGGATATCTATATGAAAACAACAAAGATATTATTCTGGGTATGCGCACTCTTGTTTACACTGCAAGCATGCGACTTGGATCGTGATCCTGCTAACTACATAGACTATGAAAAGTCGTATCGTAACATGCAGGATGCCAAGAAGTGGGATAATGGAATATACTCAACTTTACGTGGAAAGTTCGGTGGTGCGTATGTTATTCCACAAGAGGCTCAAGCAGACATGCTTAATGCACACGCCGCTTTCGGCAACCTTTATGGTGAGTTCCATGGGTGGACTATCAAGCCTGAGAGTGCTGTTTTGCAGGAGTTATACCACTCTTATTATGCAGCACTCATCGATGCAAACGTTGTCTTGAAACTGTTACCAAAAATGGAGGTGAGCAGTGATGAACAGGTACAAAGGAATCATTTTCTTGGTGATGCCTACTTTGCTCGTGCCTTTTATCACTTCAATTTAGCCTTACGTTGGGGTATGATTTACGATAAGAATACGGCTGATAAGGATCTTGGAGTTGTACTCGCAACAGAGCCTGGATCGATTGATAAACCGAAAAGAGCTACTAATGCAGATACCTATAAGCACATCCTTGCAGATTTAGGGAAAGCTGATTCACTATTAAAAGATGTACCAGTAAAGCCCGGGAATACTGAGATTAATGCTGATGCAGTAAAGGCTCTGAGAGCAAGAGTATACCTTTATATGGGAGACATGGCAAAGGCTTATAACGAAGCTAAGCAACTGATTGACCATGGGACATATCCTCTCATTGAGCCTTATTACGGTCGATTAGATGCGAATAATAGGGTAGATACACGTGAAGATGCCTTTGCGCAGATGTGGTTCTACGATGATGGGAAAGAACAAATATGGCAACCTTTCGTGGACAAGGAGAATGAGATTGCAACAACAACAGGTTTCTACGGGGCTGACTTATCTACTGCCACCTATTGGGATAATCAACATGATGCAAGTAAGATAGGCGATTATAACAAGCCTGCATATGTACCAACTAGAGAAGTTATCAACGATTTATTCTCTGGTGAGAACGACCATCGTGCACAGGTTCTATTCGAGTATGTCCATACGACAGTCAATGATATGAATGTCTCAACTCAGCTCTATGTCATATCGAAGTTTAAGGGTAATCCTAACTATGCAACACTCAATAGCACGCATTGGGGTGGTTATGTACCTAATGGGAATCAAGCTCCTAAGCCTTTCCGTATCGCTGAACAATATCTGATTGTAGCTGAAGCTGCATACGACTTAGGCAACATCAATGATGCACAAAACTATCTTAACCTATTGCGTAGATCGCGTGGTTTAGATCCAACAGACCTCACTGGCGACGCTTTATATCAAGAGATAAAGAATGAACGAGCACGTGAGTTGGCCTATGAAGGCTTCCGTCTTTGGGATTTAAGACGATGGAAACAAGGCGTAAAGAAGCGTACTTTCCAGGGCAGAGAGAATTATTACATGGTTCCTTCAGCATTCTATGCAGGTGGATATAAGGTTGATATTCAACCAGACAACTATATGTTCGTATGGCCATTGCCTATGAACGAACATTAATCAATACTAATCTCTTACCTAATCCAGGATGGGGAGACAAATAGATAATGCTTTATTAAAAACGAAACACTATGTATAAGAGATTTAAAATATGGATGGGCTTGGCTATAGCTGTACTAGTTGTTGCATGCCAAAAAGATCTTGTATTAGGAGGAACTGACCACATTGTCTTAGGTGAATCGACGGCAGTAACGCTTGTGCAAGAGGGTGAAACGAAACTTGTAGACGTCTCTTCTTTAGGTGATGAATGGCAAATTGAGAATGACACACACAATACCTGGCTCACAGCAATTCGAAGAGGAACAACTCTAGAGTTAAGCGCTACGGCTAATAATGATGCTGACGAACGTCGCACAGAGGTTACTATTGCGACTCCAACGAGCAAACAGACGATTACAATTACACAATTCGGAACAGAGCCAACAATCGCTGTTGATGGAAGTAATGGTACGCTTATTCTTAATCACGAGGCACATACTGGCGTTGAATTAAAGATTATTTCAAACTCTGATAACTGGACAGTTGAACAATTAGACACAGCCAATAACAACTGGCTTAGTTATGCCGTTGATCTCAAACAACGCAAGTTAACACTCAACCTCACCGCTATTGAGCGTAACAGCCCATGGGCACAGACCAGTCGAAGTGAGAAGCTCTTCCTATCTAATGGTAATAGACATTACGAGCTAACTATTATGCAGAATGGCTTTGTTCAGTTCCAGTTACCAGTGTGGGATTTCGATAACTTCGATATTAATAAGGTAATAGCAATGGAGGCAGAAAGGCATAATCTCCGTGATAAAGCATTTGAGATTGACTCGCTCTTACCTTATCATCAGGATCAAAAGAAGGTGTTTACTGTGTTTCATTCACCAGGAGAACAGGCTCCACACATCCTCTATCAACAGAAGAACTATGGTACAGATATGTATTGCGCATGGCTTAAAGCACCCAAAGGAAAACTATTCCAACAAGAGTCGTATGAGCCTTGGCTGAACCAAAACAACTTCAAACTAGGTAATAAGCAACGACTTGATACGGAGTCACAATATTATAATGAGGAGAAAGACAGAACTCGTTTACTGACAATATACAACTCTGTTGACAATTTCAAGATGGCTGGTGGCATCTTTAGAAGTGCCTGCATGAAGTACTTGGAAACGTCTAATAGTTTAAAACTGAATAGTGATGGAAAGGCAGAGACATTCCCTGTGTTCCCTTCAGATTACCTACATAATAAGGCTTTCAAACTCGATCAAGTAGTTGCATTCGAACGCCAACGTGGTATGAAGCCAGACTATTATAACCAGTTTAACTCAGAGAATGTCACAGCCACAACAGAGGATCCTCTCTGTCATTACTCACGCTTAATATTTGTACCAGAGAACGAGAGTTATGAGCCTGGAACACTAGCGTATGTTATCTACTTCTTCAACTGGCAAGGTATCACGGAAGAAGATATTGATGCTGGACTAGTGCAAGATAAGGACCTTAGTGGTACAGTGGGATCATGTCAAGTGTTCTATCAGGGAGGTGACGTTTTCTACACTCGTGAGGAACAAGGAACGCCTGGTGTCTACTCATGGTATGAATATTCTCTACCCTTTAGTACACGTCGTGCAATAGAAGATAAGGGCTATAGTCTATTCAGAGAGGCTAGTGGTGGATTCGCAACATTCTATCGCGGCAGTGAGAATCTGATAGACCTTCGCCCACAAGAGAGCCGTACCGTCATCACTTACTACAAGAGTAAGCACTACGTTGACTTAATAAAGAAGAACCTTAACTACTAGATTTTAAGCATGATGAAAAAGTTTAGAAACATATATTTATCGCTTATTAGCATGGCACTCATCGCTGGGCTCTGTACGTCCTGTAATGATGATATGCTCGAGTCAAGCAATCAACAAACTACAACAAAGCCTTCCAACGAGAGCTTTCCATGGGAACCTGGCATGGCTTATATCAAGTTAAAAGCAAGCGTATCACCTACTACGCGCGCAGCAACACAGACTGTTTCTCGTGCCACAATACTTGATGATGCAACCGTGAAAGTCGAACAAGTGTTTGACATGACGAATGAGTATGCCAACCTCAAGAGGGCTCGTGGCTTAGATAGATGGTTTGTTGTCGAGTTCGACAAGGCTAAAGATGTAGGCGAGGTTATCAATGAACTTAAGCGTGACCCAGCAATTGAAAAGGTGCACGGAAGTGTTCAGATTGTTCCTTCAGAAGTGACTTATACACCAACCACACGTGCTCCTATCAATCCAAGAAGACTTAGAGACGCTAATGATGGACAAGGACCTCTCTTTTAGTGACCCCTATTTAAAGTATCAATGGCATTACACCACAACGATAGAACAATATATGACGTTCCAACCTGGGGCTGATATTGATTTATTCCCTGCTTGGCAGAAGGAAACGGGAGACCCACATGTAGTCGTAGCTGTAATGGATTCGGGTATAGACTTCACACATGAAGACCTTGAAGGAGCGGCATGGGAAGGTAAAGATCCTAAGACTGGTGAGACCATCCATGGGCGTAACTTCTGGGCAGAAGAGACTGGTCAAGACGATCCGAATCATATCATTGCAGGTGCTCATGGTACCCACGTAGCTGGTACCATTGCTGCCCGCAACAACAACGGAATAGGTGTTTGCGGTATTGCAGGTGGTAATGGTGATGCCAACTCAGGCGTTCGCTTGATGAGTTGTGAGATCTATGGACATGATGGAACGACGGAGACTGCAACGACAAAGTACATTGTTAAGGCCTTTGAATTTGCTGCCGAGAATGGTGCATCAGTAATGAACTGCTCATGGGGATACGCTTTCGACCGCAAGAAATACCTTAATAATGAGAACTTCCAAAGCATTTTTAAGAGTCAATTCGACCTACTAAAAGATGGCATAGACTACTTTACTGACGTTGCTGGATGCGACAAAGATGGTAAGAAGAAACCCGATGCTTATATGAAAGGTGGACTTATTTTCTTTGCTTCAGGTAATGACTCTCAATATGACATAGATATGATTCCAGCCTCTTATAATCGTGTAGTAGCAGTTGGAGCTATCAATAGTCTCGGTGTGCCAACAGCCTATATGAACAAGGGACCATGGGTAGATGTACTTGCTCCAGGTGGTACTACTGAGACTGGATCTGTCAATCAAGGCGTATTGAGTACAGTGCCTAGTGACTATGAATATGGCATGACTGGACCCTATCCCAATACAGACTTTACGTTGCCATCAGACTCTCATTATGCCTTTGCACAAGGTACTTCTATGGCAACACCACACGTTACGGGCATTGCAGCTCTTGTAGTGTCTAAGTTTGGAAAGACGAATCCTAACTTCACAAATGAGGATCTTCGCCGTCGCATTCTAAGTGCTCTTAAAGACAAGAATCCCTATGAAGTTAAAGCTGATGAGAACCTAGCTGGTAAGATGGGACTCGGTTATATCGATGCTCTCTATGCGCTTTCGGACCCTGAGACAGAGGCTCCTGAAGCTCCAACTATCACTGTCACCGACTACACCTCACATGCAACAAAGGGTTATTACGATGCTAACATCACATGGAATGTGACGGCCGATAACGATGCTCTAAACGATGAACACACAGCTTTTGCCTATGACATTCAACTCTTCAAGAAGTCAGACTTGAGCACTCCTGTTCAGTCTTTTACACGCTTCTCTTATAATATGTCTGTCGGAACAGAGATGCAACAAGAGTTTACCGGATTAGAGACTGACATGGAGTATGTCGTTAAGATGGTTGCTCGCGACCGCTTCAACAATCGTTCGCAAGAGGTTTCAACGAACTTTAAAACGCGTCTGAACCATGCTCCTATATTCACAGATATGATCGAGAAGAATCTTCGCTTACTTGATACACAGCCTTACTATCATAAGATATTACCAGTGAAAGATGAGGATGGGCATAGTTGGACATACTCAACAACAGAACTCCCTCAAGGCGTAGAACTAAGCGTATTGGTGATACCTTCGACTTACTCATTAAGGTGGGGGCGCAGGGTACATATCAATTCGATATCACACTCACTGATCAACTGGGTGGTAAAACAACGCAGACAATCGCTTATGAGGTTATTCCTCATACCGCTCCAGAACTCACGAGTCCAATAGGTGACATCTCACTGTTCGCAAATGGGGAAGCAATCGAGGTCAATCTCGCTCATGCCTTCACTGCTTCTAGCGGAAAAACAATGCGTTACACGGTAACTTCTAATAATGAACAAGTGGCAAAGGTGGCTGTTGAAGGAACCAAGTTAATCGTTACTCCAGGACAAAAAGGACTTACGAAACTCACCATAACAGCCATTGATGGCAGTAGACGAACAACCACTTCGGCTATCGTCCGAGTGACAGATAAGAATGCACCTGACGTTCATGTCATTTATCCAAATCCTGCACATAGCTACATCAAAGCCCTTATGCGCAGTAATGTCACAAAGGTCAGAGCTATCGTAACATCACTTCATGGACAGAAACTCATTGATCAGTCGATGACACCCGATAGTCGAACACATGAGGTCACATTAGGTATCGACCGCCTTGCACCAGGTACTTATTACCTCTTGCTAACGACAGATCGCCTAACTAGTAAACACGTATTTATAAAGAAATAATCGGTAATTTATGAAGAAGATAACGATAGTTCTTCTCGTCTTGGCTATGGGTTCGACGATGAAGACAGCCGCACAGAGTAGGATTATACCTGTCCTTGAGTCTAATCCAGACGCTCGCACGGAAGCAATGGGTAGTACATTGCTTGGCAACACAAGCCAGATGCACATTTATACAAACCCTGCAGCCTTCACTTATGGCGATAAACAGTTCTCCATTGATGCGTCAATTACAGGACAACCAAAGACAGATGAGGGGCGACTCATGCAATATAACCTCGCAACGGGATACCAATTTAAGAATCATTCGGCACTTATGGCGGGTGTACGTTATATGGGCGGACTAACCATACAACCGATAGCAGCAGTGGGAGAGACGAAAGAAATAAAGCCTTATGACGTGGCTCTCGACCTCGGTTATTCGTTTCCTATAACAAAGGAGATTGCTGTTTATGCCACTGCTACTTATGCTCGAAGCCATGCTGAAACGAGTACTAACGCATTAGCCTTTAGTGTTGGAGCAGCATATCAAACGGACTTTAATCTCACAAAGGATGTTCCAACGACATTGACAGTGGGTGCACGATTGATGGACTTCGGCAAAGATGTGAAGTTTGATAACACTGGTATTCCTCAAAGTCTGCCCACTTCTCTTGTCATGGGAGGCGATTGGAACGTGCGAATAGCACCTAAGCATGCACTTACCTACGCACTTTCTTATCGCTATTTCACACCGAAAGATGGGCATGAAACGCTCGTTGGCACTGGTCTAGAGTACACTTACAATCGTATAGTGTCTGCACGTGTAGGCTATCAGTATGCTGACAAAGGTTCAGATGCGTTTACCTTTGGTGCTGGAGGACAATGGGCAGGCTTCAAACTAGACATTGCTTATCGTCAAGCCTTTAAGCATTATGGTATTAATGGACTCATCGTTGGGCTAGGGTATAGCTTCTAGTTATAGACATAAATAGCTTCAATAAGAACTATCTGAAGGCTCGTTTAATCTATACTAAAGATGTGTTATCCATGATAAGAAAACCTAGTAATAAACAAATAGAATATTACTTCAAATAGAACCTATTATCATTTGAAGTCGTAGATTATAATTGTTGGATTGAACGAGAGCCTTTCTTTGATACAAAGGGAGGCTCTCTTCCTATTGAAGGAACGCCCTCTTTCAATGCAAAAGGGCGTTCCTTGAAATGCACAAGTTATGTTGGTTAATTTGAAAGGACTTATTCGCCGTCAGCTGTTAAGTATGATTTCCAACGGAACTAATCGTCATTTTGAATATCCATGGGCATTTGCTTCAGTGCATAACCTTACTCCGTAAGGAACTCTGAGCGCCTTTCAGGCTTCGTGTCATCCGTATATTCAATGTTAAAACCATCTAACCTATATGCTTGTAATCTCTCATTTAGAATCCACAACTTCTATTCCTTCTAACCAAAAGAATATCATCCAATATTCGTTCTACCATTTTCTTCGATAGCGAAAGCCACCTCACAGAATATGAAGAAAGTGCTTTCTGCAGTTTAAAATATCGATAATCTGTCCTTTGATTCAAGTATTTTTTATAATTTTGTCGGCGTAATGAGGTACACAGTTAAATGTAATGAATGTGGCCGCGAGTTTGTGGCTGAGACGGAGAAGTATGGGACAATGAAGTATCGTTGCCCCTATTGTGGTAACGTATTGACCTGTCGTTTCGATGCACCGACAGCCTTCCGCACCCGTGCCCGTTCGGTATTACCCTTAGCTGATGCTACTCCCGTCGAAGTGAAGAAAGCGGCAAAGTTGCCTACAGTTGATACCAATGTGCTCAACACTCCATCGAAGGAAAGTTGGCAGAGATGCGTGAGAAGCTGGCAGAAGCGTCTCATAAAGCTCTTCAAGCATCATTACATGCAGGTGAAACTTTGCGTAATGCAACTGATAATGCCACCGAGTTTATGTCGAAATCATCCTCTCGTCTGCGTAAGTTCCAGGAGAAGTACGAGGATGGCGACCTATGGATATTCTTTGGATTCAGCCTTCTCTTCATCTTATCAGTGCTCCTTTGTCTATTCATCTATGCGGAGATTGTGAAGGTGATAGCCGATGCCAATGCTAGTTTATTCAAGGCATATATCGAGTTTAGAAACACTTATTTGTAACCGAGAAGGTCGATATTCAGCAGTTCAACACAACTTTATCTTCAATTATAAATATAATGTTGTGTAAGCGAGGTAATACTTAAAAGTTTTTCTTATCTTTGCAGTATCGAGTGCAAAATGACAATATGAAAGCATAAGAAGAGCTTTACCTCTTCTATTATCTTCATCTGATTGAAATATAAGTAACAATGTGGAGTAGTGCTTTCAATATGTTCATCTCTACTACTTGACATTCATTAATCAACGAATATACGATGAAGAGAACGAATAAAGTATTACTCATTTATACCGGTGGAACCATCGGTATGGGGCATAACAAACGTACAGGAGCATTAGAACCATTAGACTTTAGCCATCTTGTAGAGAATGTTCCTGAGTTCAAACTAGTGCCTACGAAGGTGGATACCTACCAGTTTGATCCCCCCATCGACTCGTCTGATATGACTCCACATCGTTGGGCACAACTAGTGCAGATAGTATCTGATTGCTATGATGCCTATGATGGGTTTGTGATATTACATGGCACTGATACGATGGCTTATACAGCATCTGCTTTATCGTTTATGTTCGAGAACTTGACTAAACCAATCATCCTTACGGGGTCTCAACTACCTATTGGTCAGCTGCGAACTGATGGTAAGGAGAACTTGATGACGAGTATTGAGTTAGCATCAGCACACCATAAGGACGGCACGCCAATGGTGCCTGAAGTGTGTATCTATTTCAGTGGTCACTTATTAAGAGGCAACCGTTCTACGAAGCAAAATGCCGATGAGTTTAATGCTTTCGACTCCTTTAACTATCCTCATCTATGCGAGGCTGGGGTTAACTTTACCTTTGATGAGCATAGAATACTTGTCCCTGATTATTCCAAACCACTAGTTACACACACACAGCTAGATAATAATGTGATTATCTTCTCACTCTTTCCAGGAATGGAGGAGGGGCTTATGCACCATCTTTTTGATGCTCCAGAATTACGCAGTATAGTAATGCGTTCTTATGGAAGTGGCAATGCACCACAGCGACCTTGGCTGATGAAGCTGTTGAAACAGGCGTCGGAACGAGGAGTGATTGTTGTTAATATCAGTCAATGTATTAGTGGACAGGTTGAGATGAGTCGCTATGATACGGGTTACCAACTCAAAGATGCAGGGGTTATCAGCGGTTATGATAGTACTGTTGAGGCTGCTGTAACCAAGTTAATGTACCTTCAAGCACGATATAAAGATGCTGATAAGGTGCGTTATTACATGAATCACTCCATTGCAGGAGAGATTACAATCCAAGAATAAAAGGCGCATCTTTTATACATCTAAGTCCTTTCGAAGGAAGCTGATGTAACCTAATAGAATCTTATAAAGTTATCTTATGGGGGACAGGCGAGAGCGTCTGTCTCCGCTGTTAGATATTATTTAAACAGCAATTAGAAGCCACATAGCCTATTATTAGATATCCTTTCAAGCAGAAAAAACGTCAATTTTACATGATTAAATAGCGTTATATCGACAGATTAAATAGCTAATAAAAAAGCACCAACCCCTTGTTTAAATAGGAAAAGAACTCTTATTTTCCTTAAAACAAACAAAGGCTCTGCTAAAAGCAGAGCCTTCTTGTAGTCGATAGGGGAATCGAACCCCTATGCCAAGATTGAGAATCTTGTATCCTAACCGTTAGATGAATCGACCGGAAAAGTAGCTTATCTCAAATAAAAGGGATGGTAGTCGATAGGGGAATCGAACCCCTATGCCAAGATTGAGAATCTTGTATCCTAACCGTTAGATGAATCGACCAGGGTTGCACCTGAGGCTGCTGAGTAATGCGGAAGGAGGGGGATTCGAACCCCCGGTACGCTTACGCGTACGGCAGTTTAGCAAACTGCTGGTTTCAGCCACTCACCCATCCTTCCTTAAAAGTATGTTAGCTGAATTACTAAGCACCATCTCAAATGCGGTTGCAAAGTTAGTGTTTTTATTTTATTCCTCAAAATATTATCATGTAATTTTTCGTTTTCTTGTAAAAAAATACACCTTTCTTCTCATCCAATTTATCCATACTTCCGATAGTTCCAACCTATTAACTGGTTTAGTTTCATGGCTTTCCTTACTCTCAAAAAGCATAATTATAAATCCAAAGTTATGATAACTTCTGTTGTTGAAAAGCATTAAGAAGTTCTTTGCTGGGGCATTTTCAACACTTAAGACACGGACGGCACGGAGCCAGAAAGGGGCACGGAGTTCCTAAAGGAACATGGGAATCCACAGAAACTGACGTTCCCTTCATTTTCAAATAGTAGTCTTCACGCCCCTCTTCATTCGGAGAGAAGACGGGGAAGAGACTTCTTCACCTATCGAAGAAAGCCTCTCTTTACATTGAAGAAACGCCCTTCTTATGCCAAGGAGAGGCTCTTCTCCTATCAAGGAAACGCCTCCGTCAAATAGAAAGTCAATTCTTTAATTCAGCAAAGATGTATCCCTAAGATGATATAAAGCAGTAACTCAGTCATGAAAAAGCCTCGTTAGGTATTCTATCATTATGTTTCGTCTGTCTAAAAAGATTTGTATCTTTGCACAAGTAACATATATCTCAGACAGTATGAAACGGAAAGTAAGCTATATCATCATCAGTATTCTGGTAATCGTCATAGCTGTTATTGCAACGTGCAACATCATCGTCAATAACAATGCTAAGGGACGAGTTTTCGATAATCCAGCAGATGTTCCAGCAATGAAAACGGCAGTTTTGCTTGGAACAAGCCCCAAAAGCCGATATACAGGAGGTCCCAATCAGTTCTTCCAAGCCCGTATTAATGCTGCAATAGAACTGTATAAGTACCATAAATACAAGCAGTTAATCATTAGCGGAGAGAAGCGTACGGGTTATGATGAGCCTTCCGCAATGAAGAGATGTCTCACAGAAAGAGGCGTACCAGCCAACATCATTCACATGGATGGTAGTGGTCATCGAACCTTCTTATCTATGCGTAACATTCAAAAAGATTATCATGCTGACTCTATCATCATCATCTCGCAGAAGTGGCATAACCAACGTTCCATCTATTTGGCAGACCATTTAGGTATATATGCTGTGGGTTACAATGCCGAAGATGTGCATAACTTCTTTGCTCAACTGACGCATATTAGAGAGTTATTAGCACGTGTGAAGTTGTTTAAAGATGTGCTACATTAATACTTACAAGCGTTAATTCTCTCTTTAAATCTATGTTCAATGACGGGACAGAGGTAATGGCAAAGACCATAGAGGATATTATGTCCAAGAGGATAAAAACTCGTAAACCTGTCAACGCACGAACTCCTCAACTTGTAAAGAGGATGATTTCAAATTGCCAAAGAGGCTTATATCATAATAAATCTTTATCTTTGTCGAAAAGAATAGATGTCTGATAAAAACAATGGAAACTCCTGATAAGACGATAAAATACAACCTTTTCGATTACGCCTACTATGTAGGACGAAGCTTCATACTCCCTTGGTTGGATGGGAATGCAGTGGTTATTTATCCTCTTATGATGGTCATTGCCCTTCTCTTACCGAGCTTTTGTGATGGTGTATTAGGCATTTCGGGCGATACAATTCCACTAATTATCTTCGTCTTACTAACGGCTTCTTTCTACATTCTCGTCAGTAAGCTGTACAAGAGGAACTACAGATCAATACTTGTCAAAGCACATTTTAATGAGACAAAATGGGCTAAATGGTATATGAAACTGCTGTTTTCTATCTTTTGGCTTTTACTCCCTTTTCTTATAATAGGGCTAATTTTTGTCCTTAGTGGTGGGTTAGAATAAGAAAGAAAAGGCTTCTATTAATTTATAACCGACCGATTTCTGATAGTACATCAGCCACATCTTCGGGTGTATTGAATAGGATACCTTCTTCCAACTCATTATCTGATAACTGATTAAGAAGCTCTTTTGCGGATGCCTCATCAAAGCGTGGTTCCCCCTTTGTGTTGGTCTTTTCGAGGAGAGCTGATAGTATTTCTTTGCGGAATTCTTCTATTGACATAATATTAATAAGTTATTGTTTGGAGCAAAAAGATTATACGTTTTGCATTAAAATAAAGTGTGGGTGCGCCTCATCTCCATAGTTGGCTTGATAAGTAAAACCCTCATATTCAAATGAAAGGAGGTCGCTTGACTTTGTGAGACGATTGCGAAGAATATAGCTCGTCATCGCTCCTCGACAGCTCTTGGCATATACACTCACAGCCTTCAGACGACTACCTTGATCTACCATAAACTGCGGTTGGACAATACGAACAGCCTTTTGAAGTCGCTTCCAGTCGAAGAGTTGCTGAAACTCTGCCGTTGCCAAGTGTACAAGAACGCCGTCATCATCTTGCACCGCATTGATGAGCATGTCGGTTAGTAAGGGCTTCCAATATGCAAACATATTTTTTCCTTCGTTCGATGTGAGTTTTGTTTTACCCTCAAGACGATAAGGATGAATGAGATCCAAGGGGCGCAAGAGTCCATAAAGAAAGCTCGTTATCCATAGATGATCATCGGCAAAATGGAAGTCATCGGGACTATATTGCTGTGCTTTCAAGCACTTATAAGCCTGTCCATAATAGGCTAGGAGAGCCGGAAGAAGTGCCTCCCGATTGAAGAAGTCTTGATAACGTAGCTTGTTTTCCAGAGCTATTTTCTCATTGCAATGTAGTTCCTTGGATAGGACATCAACGGATAGCTCGCCCAGTTCCAACGCCATTCTCCCCACTTCCTTACCGAAGTGTGGTTCGTGCGTGAAGGGTACTTGCACCGAAGTAGTGCTATTCATTATCTTTGCCGAAGCAAGTAGTATTTGCATATTTAGTGCTTATTGGGGGCTTTGCAGGAGTTAATGAGGTTATAGGAGTTAATGAAGTAAAGACAATACTGCCGTTGATTACATTGCTTTCATACGACTACAAGCAATAGAAGGGATATCTTAACTCCATTCACTCCTTCACTTCTTTCACTCCTACTGAAGTTTATCTCCTAATATTTCAACCCCATATTATAAAGGATGAAACCATAGATATCGGCTTGTTCCTCTAGTTGTTTGGATAGAGGCTTACCACTTCCATGTCCCGCCTTAGTATCAATACGAATCAAAACAGGTGTGTCGCCAGCATTACAAGCTTGTAAAGTAGCAGCAAACTTGAATGAGTGTGCAGGTACAACACGGTCATCGTGGTCGGCAGTTGTTATGAGTGTAGCTGGGTAATGAGTACCAGGACGAAGGTTATGAAGCGGAGAATACGAACGAAGATACTCAAACATCTCCTTTGAATCGGCACTTGTTCCATAGTCAGGAGCCCAGTTCCAACCAATAGTAAACTTGTGGTAACGCAACATATCCATTACTCCCACCTGTGGAATACATACCTTAAAGAGATCAGGGCGTTGCGTCATACAAGCGCCAACTAGCAGTCCGCCATTTGAACCACCTACTATGGCGAGATAATCCTTGCTGGTATATTTGTTTGTAATCAACCATTCCCCAGCAGAGATAAAGTCGTCAAACACATTCTGTTTATGCAGTTTCGTACCAGCGAGATGCCACTCTTCTCCATACTCACTACCACCTCTCAAGCATGCTTGTGCATAGATACCTCCATTCTCAAGGAACGGTATTCTGTTAGATGCGAAGTAGGGTGGCATGGCAATGTTAAGCCTCCGTAACCATAAAGATACACCGGATTCTTGCCATTGCGTTTGAGTCCTTTCTTATAAGTAATGAACAGTGGGACACGTGTACCATCCTTACTTGGATAGAAGACTTGCTCTGTTACGTAGTCAGAAGACCGAAACTTAACCTTCGGAGTAGCGTACACTTTGCTTTCATTTGACGCTATATCGTACTGATAAATAGAGTTTGGAATGGTGAAGGAAGAGAATGAATAGAACACTTCCTTGCGGTCTTTTTTACCATAGAAAGCGGCACTTCCCACTGTTGGTAACTTGATTTCAGCCAGTTGCTTACCGTCTAAGTCATAGACAAAAGCATGATTGGACGCATCCTTCATATAGTTTAGTATCATCTTACCATCTACGAAGGTCACATCTTCCAACATATCTTTACTTTCAGGAACAAGCGTTTTCCACTCATTGAATCCAGGGTGTTCTATATCCGTAACCATCAATCGGTTCTTAGGAGCACCATCATTCGTGAGGAAGTACATCTTATCACCTATAGTCTGTACAAGGCTATATTGCAAGTCAAGATTTGATGTCATCTGAATGAACTGACTATTGGGTTTGCGTAAATCACGTACATATACGCAATTACCAGAGCCTGCACCGCTCTCGTAAAGGAACATCATTGTCTCGTCCTCGTTGGTAGATACGGAGTAGAAACGCATTGGATTGGCTGGGTTCTGATAGAACAACTGGTCTTCAGACTGCGGTGTTCCAATCTTGTGATAATAGATCTTCTGCACTGCATTCACATTACTATATTCATGTCCTTTAACGGGTGCGTCATAGGCACTATAGTAGAATCCATCCCCCTGCCAAGCGGCACCTGAGAACTTAGCCCACATGATATGATCATCAAGGAGTTCGCCTGTTTGAGGGTTCATAACATAGAACTCCTCCCAGTCACTACCACTACGTGATATGGCATAAGCCGCGTATTTACCATTATGAGAGAAGCTAATACTTTCAAAGCAACCGTTCCGTCCTCTGATAACTTATTAGGGTCAAGGAGGATTCGAGCGTTCTTCTCATCACCAAGATGGTCCATTACGTAAAGGACGCTTTGGTTCTGTAGACCATTGTTCTTATAGAACAACCACTTCCCGATAGCCTTATTATAAGAAGGTGCAGATAACTTCTCGTAATTAGCTAACTCTTTCATGCGTTGGAAGAGTTTGCTTCGGAAGGAATGCGAGCAAGGTACTGTTGTGTTACCTCATTCTCCTTCTTCACCCACTCGGCTGTTGCTTTAGAGCTATCATTCTCTAATGGGCGATAAGGGTCAGCCACTTGCACACCGAAATAGGTGTCAACTGTGTTGTCTTTAGGCGCTTGCGGATAGTTAATCTTCTGTGCCATTACACTCGTTACGGACATTACTGCCGCTGTTAATAATACTTGCTTCTTCATATGGTAAAAGGTTAAATGAATTATCTTAGGCTTTCTTGATACCACTCATAGAGCTTCTCTACACCTTGATCTATCTCTACTTTATGTGTCCAACCAAGTCTATGGAGCTTCTCAACATCGATGAGTTTGCGTGGAGTACCATTGGGTTTATCAGCATCCCAGACAATTTCTCCCTCGAAGTGAACGGTTTCTTTACGAGTTCCGCTAGTTCTTTAATAGTCAATTCTTTGCCTGTACCAACGTTAATGTGGCAGTTTCGAATCTCACCTAACGATGGAATAGCACCTCCACGACCCTCTGAATTGTTGCGATCGACGGCTCCATCAATCTTAGCACCATAGAAAACACTTGAATACTTATCGATTCCGATGATGTCTTTGAAGTCTACATTCAAGAGGACATGCACGCTGGCATCAGCCATATCTTCGCTCCAAAGGAACTCACGAAGTGGACTACCATCACCCCAGAGTGTCACTTTATTGCTCTCGATTCCATAGAATGATAATGCCTTTAAAATGCGTTCCTTAGTGTTCTTTCCATCAACATTTCCTTCGCCAATGAGTGCCCTTAACTGGTCAGTTGGGTTGATGGGACGTTTATCCATGTCGTTGCGTATAGCATTCCAGTTGCCCTCGTGGATGAGTTTAGACAAGTAGATCTTACGCATCATGGCTGGCATTACATGTGAGTTCTCTAAGTGGAAGTTGTCGTTAGGACCATAGAGATTGGTTGGCATAACGGCTATGTAATTCGTTCCATATTGTAGGTTGTAACTCTCGCACATCTTTAGTCCTGCTATCTTAGCGATGGCGTATTCCTCATTTGTATATTCAAGAGGAGAAGTGAGAAGCGCATCCTCCTTCATTGGTTGTGGTGCATTCTTAGGATAGATACAAGTACTTCCCAGGAAAAGTAACTTCTCCACGCCATGGAGATAGCTCTGTTCTATGACATTGCATTGCATCTTCATATTCTGCATAATGAAGTCTGCACGATACAAAGAGTTCGCCATGATACCACCAACGAAGGCTGCAGCCAATACAACTGCATCGGGTTTCTCTTCATCAAAGAATCGCTTTACAGCAAGCTGATCAGTTAAGTCCAACTCTTTATGTGACCTACCCACAAGATTCTTATAACCCCTTTTTTCAAGGTTATTCCATATAGCTGAACCCACCAAACCATGGTGTCCAGCTACATAGATCTTACTATCTTTATCCATTCTTCCGTGTTATTACCTTATTTCACAATACCCTTCTCCAGATATTCTTCTAGGTTCGTTCTCACCTTCTCAGCAGCTCCTTCAGATGCAACCTTTGCCATATCATTGTCAACCATGATGTTAACTAGCTCTTCAAAGCTCGTACTATTAGGATTCCAACCTAGCTTTGCTTTAGCCTTCGTTGGGTCACCCCAAAGGTTAACAACGTCTGTTGGACGATAGAAGTCAGGGCTAACTTCAATCAAGACATTGCCTGTTGCCTTGTCAATACCCTTCTCATTCATACCTTCACCCTTAAACTCCAATTCGATACCAACACGTTTAAAAGCATAATAACAGAACTCACGAACACTGTGCTGAACGCCTGTTGCGATAACAAAGTCCTCTGGTTCTTCCTGTTGCAAGATAAGCCACATACACTCGACATAGTCCTTTGCATAACCCCAGTCACGTAATGAACTCAGGTTGCCCAGATAGAGCTTCTCCTGTTTACCTTGCTTTATTCTTGCTGCTGCGAGAGTAATCTTTCGAGTTACAAAAGTCTCTCCGCGACGCTCACTCTCATGATTGAAAAGGATGCCAGAGCAGCAATACATGTTATAAGCCTCGCGATATTCTTTTACAATCCAGAAGCCGTATTGCTTTGCAACAGCGTATGGACTATAAGGGTGGAAAGGCGTATTCTCGTTCTGTGGAACCTCCTCAACCTTACCATATAACTCTGAAGTTGAAGCTTGATAGATACGACATGTATCTGTCAAATCCAACTGGCGAACTGCTTCTAAGATTCGCAACACACCAACAGCATCAACATCTGCAGTGAACTCAGGCGAGTCGAAGCTCACTTGAACATGGCTTTGTGCGGCGAGATTATATATCTCGTTGGGGCGAACCTTACTTATAACGCCAAGGATACTCATAGAGTCTCCAAGGTCAGCATAGTGTAAGTGGAAATGAGGACGCCCCTCTAAATGGGCGATACGCTCACGGAAGTCTACTGATGAACGGCGTATAGTACCATGAACATCATATCCTTTCTCGAGTAATAACTCAGCCAAATAGGAACCATCTTGCCCCGTGATACCAGTGATAAGAGCTGTTTTCTGCATTGTTTCTAGTTTATCTGTTATTTTGTTATAAGTCGTTATGTCATCACATACGAATGTACAAAGATACAAATTATTATTAATAATCAACGTATTAAGGCACATATTCTTTATAATTAAGCGTTAGCAGTTTTAGAATTAAGTTTATGTAGCCATTAAGGAGAGGCTCTTCTTCCATCAAGGAGAGCCTTTCTTGATAGGGAGAAGAGCACTTCCTTGTCTCAAAGAAACGCCCTCTTCAAATAGCAGAAGACTTTTCTTTTAAGAAAACAATCCATGAATTATATAGAAAATAATGTCTACGAAAAAAGGATGAAAACATCATTTGTTTTCATCCCTCACGTTTTTTTATAATGTTTGATATTCTCTTGAATAACGGAGCATTTGCTCTGTATAGGTCTCAGAATAATCTACTATTATATCAACAACATCCCCTTTATCATTATGAACAGGCTTCAAAACGGGGTTGACAAAGCCTTTGTAAGGAGCAATATTTAAGCGATTGTAACGACAAAGAACCTCTTCATGGATATTAGGATCCAATTGGATGGCATAACGTTCTACCAGTTTTCGTGCTGACTCAAAGTCGCCTTCGCTCTTGATACGCTGTATCTCCGCTAGTTCTTGTGCAAAGATACGACGCAAGGCAGCATAGTCATTAATACGAACATAGGTTTTCTCCTTGCCAGTAGTAGTATCCATACGCTTAATGAGTTCGACAACCTTGTCCTCTTTACCTAGTTCCATTGCCCATTGAGCAATAAGAGCTCGGTTCTGCATGTGGGACTCTTCGATTTGTTTACCAGGCTTGATACGTACCTGCTGAGTGAGTAATCCATTCATCATATAGCCATAATATTGGGCTTTGTACGCTTCCTTGTCAGTGAGCAAGCCAAGTTCAAGGAGCTTATCATCAGCTATATAATAAAGACCAAAGAGGTCGGCACGGGCTTCTTCAATGGTATTTCCATAGTTCTTCAGCGCATCAGGATCGGTTCCAGGGAGTAATCTACCGCTTCCATGACCAAGACATTCGTGTAAGTCTGTATGTAAGTTGTCTGTTATATCAGCATATTTATCCATCAATAGGCACGTTTCTTTATCGATAACAAATTCTTCTCTAAATCCGTTACCCTTCGCTGCCATGTCATAAGCATGCGTCAGATTAGAGATCGTGACACTCTTAGATCCGTACTCTGCACGTATCCAATCGGCATTAGGAAGATTGATACCAATAGCCGAAGCGGGGTATTCATCGCCACCAAGCATGGCTGCACAAATAACATTCGCAGTGACTCCCTTCACCTTTTCCTTGCGAAACATAGGATTAACGGGAGAGTGATCTTCAAACCATTGAGCGTTAGTTGAAATCGTTTGTGTACGATGCGTCGCATCGAGGTCCTTGTATTCAACAATGCCTTCCCATGATCCTTTTAATCCCATGGGGTCTCCATAAACTTCTATGAAACCATTGATAAAATCAATGCGAGCATCTTGCTCCTTAAGCCACTCTATCGAATAAGCATCAAAGTCACGCAGATCTCCTGTGGTATAATACTTTATAAGTAGGCTAATAACATGACGTTGTTGGTCGTTTTCAGCATATTTCTTTGCTTGCTCTAACCAATAGACAATCTTCTCTATGGCTGCACCATACTTGCCATTGAGCCTCCAAACGTCTTCACGAATGATACCATTCTCTTTTATTAGGGTTGAATTTAGCCCATAAGAGGGTGCACCATATTGCTGTATTGGACTCTGTTCAACTGACGAACTATCACTAACAGACAGCTTCTTATTAACATCATCCAGCTTCATTTGGGCATAGAAAGCCTCAACTTCGTGCTGTTCTACACCATCATAGAAGTTACATGCAGACTCACGAACGATGTCAATACCATCCGACTTATTAACACGTTTGGGTTGAATTGTTGGGTTGAAGATAATCGGGCAAAGCTCATCAAGCATTGCTTCAACACTTTCTCCTTCTTTAAGTGGAAGTAACTTCGGATCAATCTTCATTGTTACTTCACGCAAAAAAGTCTCTGAGAACAAAGGAACAAACTTGTCACAAGCATAATGATGATATATTCCGCTTGCAAACCAAACCTGCTTTAAATATTGTTCTAAGCCATTATACTCATCCTCAAGTTTGTTTCTTTGACTATTATTATTACCTCTCTGGTCAGAAAAAAAGATTTTCTGATCAGAGAATATATCCCTTTGAACATATACGTAAATAGTCTCCAACAGCCTTCTAATGCGGAGATTATACTTTCCAAATTGGTCAAACGTTATGTCACGTCCATATAATGTCGCCTTAGAAAGGCAATATATGAGTTGCTTCTGATCAAGTGTCAGCTTGCTAAACTCGGGTAGCCGATACCTTAACATTTGTATATCGGCAAAACGTTCATCTAGATAATTAAATTCTTCTTCAACTGCTTCTATCATAGACTTAATTATATACTTACCGCCTTTTACTTCTTTAGCGGCTTCTTTAATCGCATCTCTTCAGAGGAGTGCTGGGCTAGATGACGCATCTTGTAGTCACGAGGAGTAACACCATTAATACGATAGAACGAGGCATAGAAAGACTGTCTATTAGAAAATCCTACCATGTCACTTATATCTTCCATATTGAGATCCTGATATCGTTTGTCAACCAGTAAAGCCATAGCTTCCTCTATTCTGAATTTGTTAACGAACGATGTATAGTTCATGTGAAACCTTACATTCACTACTGCAGAAATGTAGCGTGTATTAGTTCCTAAGTCCTCAGCAAGCTGTTTCGCAGAATAATTCTTGTCTTTATAACGCTGCTGGATTAGAATGATATTCAGAATTTTCTCCTTAAGTTCATCCATCAATTGCGGACTTACCAAACTACGGTACGCGGCCATCTTCTCCTTTTTTTCAGTTAAGTTGTACTTAGCCATAATCCGTGGATTTTTAGTTACCAAATATGTTATTACAATGCAAATATAGTATATTTAATTAATATTGTCAAGTGCAAAGTATAATTTTTAATATCTCTTAGTTGTTCATTTTCTGACTATTATACGACTTTCTTCAATGCTTAGGAATAAAATATTTACATGATAATAACTCATATCTTTGTGTGATAGGGAGTTCCCCTTTATTTCATTCATTGTACTTCTTTACACTTAAAAAGTCTTATACGGGATATTAGGAACGATTAACATTTAATATACTTTAACCTTGTAAAGTCACAAATGTTACCTAATAGCTATGAATTAGTCTATAATTTTGCCGTCGAAAACGAAATTAAAACATTACAAAGGAATAATTTAAAATGGCAGAGAACAAGATGTTTTGTTTCCAATGTCAGGAAACAGCAAAGGGTACAGGATGTACTATTCAAGGTGTATGTGGCAAGAAGGCAGACACAAGTCGTTGGCAAGATTTATTACTAGCAGTGACTCGTGGCATTGGAACTATCGCTGATTCGCTTCGTAATTCAGGTATAGAAACAAGCCAGGAGGTGGGTGATTACATTGTTGACTCTCTCTTCGTAACTATCACCAATGCGAACTTTGATGATCAAGCTATATTGGCAAAGGTGGATAAAGGAGTACAATTAAAACGAGAGCTTCTCGAACTTGCGGCATCAAAGAACATCATTCTTCCTGACTACCCAGAGGTTAAATGGGGTGGAGAAAAGGCTGATTACGAGGCAGAAGGTAACCGAGAAGGTGTGCTACGAACCGAGAATGAAGATCTACGTTCACTAAAGGAATTAACCATTCTAGGCTTAAAGGGAATGGCAGCATATTATGAGCATGCATCCCGATTGAACGAACGCAAAGATGAAATCATCGCTTTTATAGAGAAGGCCTTAGCGACTATCTCTAATCCTAATGCTAATATGGAAACCCTACTTGCAACCGTTATGGAGACTGGAAAGTATGGTGTTGATGCAATGGCACTACTCGATAAAGCAAACACAACAACATATGGTAATCCAGAGCTAACAAAGGTTAACATCGGTGTAGGTAATCGCCCTGGAATCCTTATCTCAGGTCATGATCTAAAGGATATTGAGCAATTATTGGAGCAGACAGAAGGTACTGGTATAGATGTATATACCCATGGCGAGATGTTACCAGCACACTACTATCCACAATTAAAGAAGTATAAGCACCTTGTTGGAAACTATGGTAATGCATGGTGGAAACAGAAGGAAGAGTTCGAGACATTCAATGGTCCTATCGTATTTACAACCAACTGTATCGTACCTCCTTCACCAAAGGCAAGCTACAAAGATCGTGTATTCACCACTAATGCAACAGGTTTCCCAGGATGGAAACACATTACAGCTGATGCAAACGGACACAAAGACTTCTCTGAAGTAATTGAGATTGCTAAGACCTGCAAAGCACCAACTGCTATCGAGCAAGGCGAGATTATTGGTGGATTCGCACATGCACAAGTATTCGCACTTGCCGATAAGGTCGTTGACGCAGTAAAGTCTGGTGCTATCCGTAAGTTCGTTGTGATGAGTGGTTGTGATGGTAGAATGAAGAGCCGTGACTACTATCGTGACTTTGCAAGTCGCCTCCCAAAGGATACTGTTATACTAACAAGTGGTTGCGCAAAGTTCAAGTATAACAAACTAAACCTTGGTGATATTAATGGTATACCACGTGTATTGGATGCTGGTCAATGTAATGACTCATACTCATGGGCAGTGGTAGCTATGAAGCTAAAAGAGATCTTTGGTGCTAACGACATCAATGATCTTCCTATCGAGTTTAACATCGCATGGTATGAGCAGAAGGCTGTTATCGTTCTCTTGGCACTACTTTATCTTGGTATTAAGAACATCCATATCGGCCCTACGCTCCCTGCTTTTGTATCTCCAAACGTACTAAATGTACTTGTTGAGAACTTCGGACTCGGTGGTATCACAACTGTTGATGAGGATCTCAAGAGCATGGTTGGATAAATTAATTATCTAATTTAAGTAAAGAATTAGAAGCCTTCCCTAATATTGGGGAAGGCTTTTTGTTTATGAGAAAAGTTTTATGATGATAACAAAACACACAAATTTTACGAATGAGCGAACAGCTACAAAACTTCAGAGAAACAAGAATTCGGTTAAGAAGTAGGGATGTCTGAGCGGACAAACAAGGGTATCAGCCTCTACATGAATCTATCTGTCATAGCGAAATTAGACTTTGTCTGAAACAAAGAGGGCGTTTCCTTGCTGTGAAGCAAGGCTCTCCTTTATACAAGAAGAGCCCCCCTTGCTATACAAAGGAGGCTCTTGTCTTTTGAATGTAGTTAGGTTCTTTCTCTCACCAGCACATTACTTGCAAGGTTTATCACCCATCATGAAATCTATGGAAACACCATCTTCAAGTTTATTGTGCTCCAAATAGTAATGCTGATAAGGCTGTCCATCCATTATTATACGCTGTATGAAGCGATTATTATCATCGTTTTTATCCGTATTGATGGTGATTATTTTACCATTTTCTAGATGTATTTTTGCCTTGTGAAAATAGGGTGTTCCTATCATATACTGCGTACTTCCAGGGCATACGGGATAGAATCCTAAGGCCGAGAAAACATACCAGGCAGAAGTCTGACCATTGTCTTCATCACCACAATAACCATCAGGCTGCGCTGTATATAATCGATTCATTACCTCACGAATCCAGTACTGTGTCTTCCATGGTTGACCGCTATAATCATACAAGTAAATCATGTGTTGGATAGGTTGATTACCATGTGCATAGTTGCCCATGTGCATTATCTGCATCTCACGAATCTCATGAATAGTGAAGCCATAATAGGTATCATCGAATACAGGCGGTAGGTTAAATACACTGTCCAACATCGTGTTGAACTTATCGTAACCACCCATCAGTTGTGCCAAACCAGACGGGTCATGGAACACGCTCCAGGTGTAGTGCCAACTATTACCTTCGGTGAATGCATCTCCCCACTTGTATGGGTTAAAGGGCTTCTGAAAGCTCCCGTCCGCATTACGACCACGCATTAAGCACGTTTCTTTATCAAATACATTCTTATAATTCAGTGCTCGTTCCTTAAAAGGTTGCAGCTCCTTGGCACTTTTCCCTAGCTTTAATCCCAACTGATAGATACACCAATCATCATAAGCATACTCCAAGGTGCGTGCTACACTCTCGTTGATACCAACGTTATAAGGTACATATCCCAAACGATTATAATACTCGAATCCCTTGCGCCCAGTCGAACTGATAGTGGGGTGAACGGCGTTAGCTCCATGCACAACAGCCTTCCATAACGTTTCAATGTCATAACCCCGAAGTCCCTTAATATAGGCATCTGCCACCACAGAAGCAGAATTATTGCCCACCATACAATCACGATGTCCAGGGCTAGCCCACTCTGGTAAGAATCCACTCTCTCGATAAGCATTGACCAAACCTGCCTGCATCTTCTCATTTATAGAAGGGTAGATAAGGTTGAGCAAGGGGAACAATGAACGGAAAGTATCCCAATATCCTGTATCGGTGAAGAGGTATCCTTCGAGTACTTTTCCATTATAAGGACTATAATGAATGGGCTTTCCGTCGGCATCAAACTCATAGAAGGAACGAGGGAAAAGAACGGAGCGATAAAGACAACTATAGAATGTGCGGAGGTGATCCACATTATCGTCTTCCACCTCAATGCGCCCTAGCACCTTGTTCCATTCAGCTTTTCCTTCAGCCTTTACTTGCTCGAAAGACTTTCCTTCTACCTCCTTTAAGTTACGAAAGGCTTGTTCTTCACTGATGAAAGAAGAGGCTACTTGCACATTTACCTGTTCGCCTCTCTTGGTTTGAAAACCTACTACAGCCATCGCATGATTGCATCTTGCAGAAAGCTGATTATCGATTAGTTTACCATCAGAAAGGCATCCTTTATAAACGAAATCATGGTCGAAACGGAGAACAAAGTAGTTCTTAAAGTTATCAGGAACGCCACCACTATTCTTTGTAGTATAGCCCACAATGGTGCGTTTGTCAGGTTGTATCGTCACAGAAGAGCCCTTATCGAAAGCATCGACAAGGAAGTAAGCCTCGCTAGTAGTGGGGTAGGTGACACGAACAGAGGCTGCTCTGCTAGTCGGAGAAAGCTCTACCGTTGCGTCATAATCGGCTAGATAGACCCTATAATAATAAGGTGTAGCTGTTTCCGCCTTATGTGAGAACCAGCTAGCTCGCCCTTCCTCGTCGAACACTTTCTTGCCTGTTATGGGCATGAAAGCGAACTGCCCATAGTCATTTATCCATGGACTGGGTTGGTGGGTTTGCTTAATACCACGTATCTTGTCGGCTCCGTAAACGTAAGTCCAGCCGTCCCCCATCTTTCCTGTTTGTGCTGTCCAAAAGTTCATAGCCCATGGTAATGCTATAGCGGGATAGGTGTTGCCCGTTGATAGTTCGCTTTTTGAAGCTGTGCCTACCAATGGATTAACATAATCAACGGGATTCTTTACGACCAGAGCATCGATATTCGTAATGCAAGATAGCACTGCAAGCGTAATAAACAACAGCTTTTTCATATATAGGTTTTTAATTGGGGTAATTAGAATTATACGCTACTTAGAAATAAAAAATCGGTAATCAACAAGAGTGAATATCGATTACAAATATACAAAAAAATATCTCACTCCCCACAAAAAGAGCAATGAGAATATAATGAGTAGACCTCAACACAAATAAAAAAGGCAACAGATAGTGGTGTAATCCCACATTCCGTTGCCTTTAAACCAATATTTCTTATTAACTAAAATACCTAGAACTTAGCCATTTTAATAGCATCAATAGCACATTCGTCACCCTTATTACCAAGTCTGCCGCCACTTCTGTCCTTTGCTTGTTGTAAGTCGTTTGTGGTGAGAAGACCATAGATAACAGGAATATTCTGCGATGCATTCAAACGTGCAATACCATAAGTAACCCCCTGACAGATGTAATCGAAGTGAGGAGTCTCACCCTTGATGACACTTCCGAGGATAATGATAGCATCAAAGCCATCGTTCTTTGTCATCTGTTGTGCACCATAGATAAGCTCAAAACTACCAGGGACTGTCTTGATGTGAATGTTCTCTGGGATAGCACCATGCTTCTCCAACGTACGTACAGTACCGTCAAGCAATGCCCCAGTAATCTCTGGATTCCACTCTGCGACGACGACTCCAAAGCACATATTACTAGCGTCTGGAACATTCTGCTCGTTGTAGTCTGATAGATGATGAAGTTCTGTTGACATGGCTACAGATTAATTAGAAGCACGTTCAATGTACTTGTCAATATCCTGGAAGATAGGAGAGTTGACATAAGTCTTCTTGATGTTCTTATAGATATCAAGCGCTTCTGCCTTCTTACCTTGGCTTTCCAATAGGATACCAGCCTTACGGAGTGCTAGTGGAGCAATGGTAAGGTTGATGTTGTCTTCAGCCTGAGCGTTAGCCATATCAGCTGCTTTCTTGAAACAATCAACAGCTTTGTCAAGCTGATTATTGTTTGCATAGATGTCTCCTAGAGCCATCTGTGAGGCTGGGCTAATCATCTCATCATTAGAAGTATCAAACTTCTCTGCATTTTCCAAAGCCTTTGCCCAGTTTGGTTGAGCCTGATGTGCATAGCAAAGAGCCACATAAAGGTTAGCAAGATTACCTGCATCAGTGTTACTGTAGTCGCTTTGTACCTTCTGAAAGCCAGTCAATGCCTTGTCATACTGCTGTGCATTGAAGAATGTCTGACTCTTTGCAAGCTCAGTACTAGCCTCTGCCTCGCGTGGAGCAGAGATGTAATTCTTGTAAAGGATAACACCCGCAATGATTACAATAATAGCGATGACTGCAATAGCAATCTGCTTCTTATACTTCAAGAATGCGGCTTCAGAATTGTTAAGGGTATTTTCATAAGTACCCTGTTCTTTGTTGTTTGCCATTTTAAGTTATGATGTTTTGTTTCTTTCTTATATATTATATGTGTGCATAATAGCGTCGCAAAAGTACGGAAAAAGTCGGATATATTGAAATTTATCAACGACTTTTTTCTTTTATTGATACGAAAAGGGGTAACTTTGCAGATGATTGATAAGAGGAAAGAAGAGTGTGATTAAAGACAAAGGAGATGCAATTAAACAAACTTTCTATCATAAACTATAAGAATATAGAAGCAGCCACCTTAAACTTGTCGGCAAAGCTTAATTGTTTCATAGGGCATAATGGTGAGGGTAAAACCAACCTATTGGATGCTGTTTATTATTTATCCTTTTGCAGGAGTGCCTTTAATCCGAAGGACTCTGAAGTGATGCGTCATGAGGCCGATTACTTCGTATTGGAAGGTGATTACACCACTGATAATGAAGACAAAGAACAGGTTTATTGTGGTATGAAACGTGGCTCGAAGAAGCATTTCAAACGTAATAAAAAGGAATATAAACGCCTCTCGATGCACATCGGTTTGGTTCCTCTTATATTCGTTTCACCAGCTGATGCAACCTTAATAGATGGTGGAAGTGAAGAACGAAGAAGGCTTATGGATGTTGTTATCTCTCAATATGATACACCTTACATAGAAGACCTTAACAGATATAATAAAGCTTTACAACAACGTAACAAACTCTTAAAACAAGAGGAGGAGCCTGATGCAACACTCATGGAATTGCTTGAAATGCAAATGGCAGAGTATGGGGAAGCTATTTATAAGAAGCGAGCTGCATTTGTGGAAGAGCTTACTCCTGTATTTCAACGCATTTATCAAACGATATGTGAGAACCGAGAAAAGGTGTTATTAGAGTACGTTTCGCATTGCCAACGTGGCTCATTATTAGATGTTATACAGCGTGATCGAGCAAAGGATCGCATTATGGGCTATTCACTACATGGTGTACATAAGGATGATTTGGTAATGAAGTTAGGGGATTATCCTATTCGAAGAGAGGGTAGTCAAGGGCAAAATAAGACTTATGTGTTAGCTTTAAAATTGGCACAATTTGACTTCTTACGTCGTACATCAGGAAATAATACACCTTTATTATTGCTTGATGACATCTTTGATAAGCTTGATAGCAGCAGGGTGGAGCAAATTGTTCGCTTGGTTTCAGGCGACGATTTCGGTCAGATATTCATCACTGATACCAATCGTGACCACCTTGATAAGATTCTTCATGGAAGTAGTTTTAGTTATAAATTATTCTCCGTTGAAGGGGGAGAAATAAAAGAGAAGAAGGAATAAAGCTATGTTCAGACGGAAAGTACAGACTTTGGACACCTTACTTAATCAAGTCTTAAGGAAGGAAGGACTCGAAGCTCCTCTCTTACAAAAACGCCTTATCGATGCATGGGAGGAGGTTGCGGGTAAGACTGTCGCACGTTATACACAAGAGAAATTCATACGCAATCAAACCTTATTCGTGAAGATTATCAACCCAGCCTTACGTGCTGATCTTAGTATGATGCAGTCAGAACTGGTGAAGAAACTCAACGCAGCAGTTGGTTCTATGATTATTACAGAAGTGAGATTCTACTAGTCTTCATGGGAAATGGATATTTGTTGCTTTCAAGGTATCATTCTTTAATATTCATGTAAAACCTATTGATTCATATCAATAAATACAAGTTCTTAAAGAAAAAACGCCGATTTATTTTGTTGTGTACGCAAACAATTGTACCTTTGCATCGTCAAAAGAAATAAAATAGATTGTTTAGGTTAGTAATAATAGATTTAGGTTTTTAGTTATTTAGTATTAAGGTAGAGCAAAAGAGATTGTTCAGGATTATAGTTGATAGGTTTAGTTAAGGTAATAAATAAGATTGATTAAAGGATAACAACGACGCAAGATGATTGGGTGACGCCGTGAGGCGGCAACCCAAAAGTCAAGCTCAATCACTCATTGAAAGGTGAGTAGGTAAAGGGTGTAACAATTATTTGTTACACCCTTTACCTATACTTACGATTGAGAAGAGCATTCAATGAGATTGTGTTGATGGTAAACACGTATGGTGCTAGGCATAAACACAAGTGCGATAAAGTAACATGAATATGCTCAATTTAGGACTAGATAAATAGAAATAAACGTTGGGTGCAAATTAAGAGCTTTATTTTTGCTGTCATCCCTGTCACACCATTTACATTCATAAGGTGTTGATTATAAAACAATTGTTACATATATTAAAAGTGACAACAACCACTTTTAAAACTATATTGGGCTTTTTAGAGAACAATAGGAACTGAATCTACTATGAGAAAAACGAAGAAGAAATAATTAATAATTGCTTTTTTTCTTGTAAATTTGTAGATCTTTAATTTGAGATAGGATATCTATGTCCAATGAAGTGAACAAAAGTTTAATCCGATACATATTATATAATAAGACAATGATGACTGATCAGACACACGAGAAACTAATGCAAATTAAACAATCCTTCCGCCTATTGATGAATGGTGTAGCATCACAATCAATGCGTGAGAAAGGACTATCATATAAAATAAACTGGGGCGTACCAGTACCGGAACTACAAAAGATGGCTCTGGAATATGGTAAGGATTATGAGCTTGCCATTGAACTTTGGAAAGAAGATATACGTGAGTGTCAAGTACTAGCAACGCTAATTATGCCTGCAGAACGTATGTCGGAAGATTTAGTAGACGTGTGGATGGAGCGCTTACGCACACAAGAAATGGCAGAACTATTGGCTTTCAACCTTCTTCAACACCTCAACTTTGCTCCAGCTTTGGCTTATCAATGGATAGCATCAGACAAGGATATGTATCAACTCTGTGGTTATCAATTATTAGCAAGACTATTTGCAAAGGGCATGGAACCAAATGAGAGAGGTATTAATGAGTTCCTCGATCAAGCTCATACAACTCTTGCTGGAGAAAATATAGCACTGAAGCACGCTGCATTTAATTGTGTTTTAAGTTTCTGCGAATTAGGTAATGAGATGGAGATGATAGCAAAGAAGGCACTAGCTGACCTTGATATTCTTTGATATTTCATATAACTTTAATAAAAAGAGAGCCGACACATTAATTAATGTATCGGCTCTTAAACTTATTATCATCAACCAGCTCACTATAATGTAGCGGTATATGACTATTTACTTGATTTCTTCCTCCTTTACCCTTGCTAGTCAAGATTAATCTTCTTAGAGACAATTAAAACCTCAGCAAGTAGTGCTGCAACGATTGTTACAATACCAAATGTTAACATAATATTTTCCTTTCTTCTTTGTGCAGAAGCCCCTTTGGCTTCGCTGTTATTACTTATTTTAACTCGAAATTCATTGCAAAGGTACGACAATTAGCCTACATATTGGTATAATATTACTTGATTTATAGATTTAATCCAGCATTATTGATTTTAATCAAGATGATTGACAACCATCAAAAATATAATCTTAGTCGATAAAAAATGAGGTTTGTTTATTGCTAATTGATTGAAAGAGTGTATCTTTGCAGCACGTTGTGTTTAAGATAACAAATAGATTATGGACAAGCTTATTGCAATGAACAAGGAATTCGATAGCAGCATGGATGCTCGTTTCCTACAGATTCAGAATGCACGTCGTGAGGCTCTTGCTCGTAAGATTAAACGTAGCTAATAGAGTCTAGACATGTGCTTTGGGCATTACAGAAGCAGGTTTGAAGTTAATGTAATTGCCAACAAGATTAAGATAGAATATTACAAACAGAATGAAGAAGAGCTTATTGAATTCGCTTCAATAAGGTCTTCTTTTGTTTTATCATTATATAAATAAGGTGGAGAGAAAACTTAAAAGTCATCTTCTTCCCCGACTTCTTCCGCTTGTATTTCCAGCTCTTCAGGATTCGTATCGAATGTTGTACGATAACTTTCTTCCGTCAATTTATCATCGTCAAAGTCGTCATCATCCTCTTCATCTGATGATTTTATATCCTTTGATAAGTCCTTATCTTCATCATAATTATCAAATTCCTCTTCATCACCCTCTAGCTCGTCTGCTTGAGAGAACTTAATGTGATTAACAGCTGCCATAGGCTTTTCTTTTGCAAAGATAGCCTCAGTCCATGAGCCCTTTGATATTTCCAATACTTCAAAACCATCGGCTGTCTTTTTATCATACAAACCTCCTGGCTTCTTTAAACGATCAGTAGGAAGGGTAGTTGTACTAATATCAAATCCACTTTGAATAATATCTTGTACACTTTGAGGGAGACTTTCCCAACCACCACCAAAATTACGTTCTAATACCTCAATGAGCTTTTGGGCAGATATATGATGTATATTCTCCCATGTTAAATCAGTGATTCGAAGGATTGGTTTCTTCTTCAATGCCCACTTCACAACAGTACCTTCATCAAGTCTTATCGTACCTACTTGACAGCCACGAGCCTCGTACTTCTTTATAACTTCAGGCTTATCAACCTTTACCTCTTCTATCGTGAAGGCACTTTTAAGCACGTCAATATAGTGATGCTCGTTATCCTTTAAGTCTGCATCACGTTCTGCTTGCGCCCAAAGGCGGAAGACATCGCTTTCCTGAATGTCCCAAACATTACTCTTCGTAAGATTCTTTAATGATAATGATTGTCCTTGTCGCTTCATATATATGTTACTCTATCAATTTGTTTTTTTGGCATATCTGCATGGATAAAAGCCCTTCAGACGGATTGCAAAAGTATAGACTTAAACGTAAATCTCCAAACTTTTCACGAAAAAAAACCATCTCCAATATAAAAAAGTATATACTATTTCATTGCTTGTAAGCAAAGAAGAAAAATGAGAAGAGGTGTAGGAGAGAAGAAGAAAGCAAAAATCCTGATTCCACTCACATGGAATCAGGATGGACTGTAAGCTTCTGGTCATATTTTATTAATCGTCATAAAACCAGAACAAGTGTGTTATCCTTTACCTTAAAAAAAACTAACCTGTATATCTTAAAGCGTGATTAGCAATAACTACTTGCGCTTTTCTTGCTACTACACAGCCTTTGTTTATATCACAATTAAACAGACTGACTAACTTTGTCTTATATCTGTTGTATTTGAATTTATCCTTATTTATCTTTCTTTAATCAGTTTATATCATTCATTCGTACATATAATTCCGAAGTAATGTAACCTTTGAACTGGCTGCAAAGATAATCATCATCATTCATATAAACAAGTATTTACTATTAAAATAAGCGTAATTTTACTCTTTCTTAAACCTTTCTTTCATTGACCCTGTATATTGGATATAAAAAGAGGGAGATTTTTAGCATTATATAAGTCATTAATTGTTAGATAATTTCTTAATACTTCCTCTAAGGCAACCATATGTGCCTAAACTAAGAATTACAGCTCTCCACATAGCTTACAAAGGTCTTTTTGGTTAATTATCATTAATTATCCTCATTGTTTAAATACTTATTTGTATCTTTAAAACAAAACTTTTATAAGCTTTAAACTGAAACTAAAAGCATGATAAATATACACGCTAACAATAATTTTAAAGACCCTTTAGAATGTGACACAGTAACGAGGATTGGTCTTGATAAGGCTGGTGCAAAGTTCTCAATATCAGTTTTGCACAAATCACCATTCCTTTCGATGGAAGGTAGAACGCCGCCACTTCCATCTCAGTTTACACATATTGACGTTGTGAGGCAAGGATCATTTAAAATACAGTTAAACAACAATGAATACGTTTGTAATGCTGGTGACCTCTTGTTTGTGAACTGGGGAGCAGTCATGATCAATGTTTCTACCTCTGAAGATATTGTCTTGGAAAGAATCGCCATACGCAAGGATTACCTTAAAGCTATCTTCTCTGCATCTCTACCTAAGTTGTTCTTATCACCTGGAGAGATCTTTATTTGGCAATTAACAAAGCTCAACTTCAACATTTGGCATAGTTATTTTGTATTGTTACATGAGTTGTCTTCTTGTGAAGCATTAGATACAAAGGTAATAGATGCACTCTTTTTATCGTTAATGCAATTTGTTTATCATTTCTACAAGTCCTATCAAGAAGCTGAAATGAAGTATAAGCCGCGAACAAAGCGACTTACAGAAGCATTCGTACACCTTATTAGTAAGTATTCAAAGAAGGAACATGAGATTATGTTCTATGCGGATAACTTATGTGTAACTCCGCATTATCTCGGTGTTATTATCAAATCGGAAACAGGAGAAACAGCCCGTGAATGGATTGAAAATTCACTCACTGTCTCTATGCAAGTAGCCCTTAGAAATTCAAATAAAACGCTTAAACAACTTGCAGCCTCATTCAATTTCTCTTCAAGCAGTGCCTTTTGTAAGTTCTTTAAACGTAGAACTGGACTTACACCAAACGAATACCGTAACAAGAAGTAATACCTCTCATTATTCAAGAAGACGCCTTTTAATAGTAATAGGAATTATGATAAATAAATTAAAGAAAAGACTCTCCTTTAATGCTTTAAGGTTGTCATTGTTGATGAGGAAAGGCTGTTATGTGAAAAAGAAAGTGTAACTTTGTAGAGAACTTAATGATACTATCAGTTAAAAATGATATTTTCCTCTGAAGAAGATAATACTTGCCCAAAGTATTAAGAAGGCATTTATCGAAGGGATATGATACCTTCACAAAGTATAAAGATGGCACTTATCGAAGGGAAATGATACCTTCATTAAGTATAAAAAAAGGCATTTATCAAAGAAAGATGATATATTTAAAAATATGACGAAAACGTTTTCACAAATCAAGAAGATTAATTTTCAAAAGGAAATAATTAGGCTTTTTAGAAACGAAGAAATTGGTATCCTGGATACAGGTTAATAGTCCAATAAATAAGAAAAGACGCTTAGCAATGAGAATGATTGCTACTTGTCTTTGCATGATGTTATCGTTTTCTTCAAACTTGTATGCTGATAACATTACCCCTGCAGAGGCTCTTAACATCGCAAGGCGTTATGTCAATGTAGACAAAAAGACCCAACGTAAGATTCTTACACGAAGCTCTTCAGCCGTCACCTCAAGTCTACCATATAAACAAGCAAGTACACCTTATTATATATATAATGACTCCAAGGGCAAAGGATTCGTAATTGTTGCAGGCAACGATGCCATGGGGCAAGTGTTAGCATATAGCCATGAAAGAAGCATGGATACAACTCACTTGAATCCAGAAGTAGCCTATCTTCTCCATGAATACCGCCAGGTTTACAAAGAACTTAATAATAATTCAAAACTTTCTACAGCTGCATCTTCATCCCAGACAACCAGTTCAAAAGATGAAGTCAAGCCTCTCCTCCACTCTCATTGGAGTCAAGAATCACCTTATAATAAGTACACTGGCTATTACACGGGATGCGTTGCAACCGCCATGTCACAGCTGATGTTCTATCATCAGTGGCCTGTTGCTGGCAGCGGACAACATACCTATACAACAACAGTTGACCAACAGCAACATTCTGCGGACTTCTCTAAATCAGTCTATCAGTGGGACTTAATGGACAATGACTATCGTTATGGACACTACAACGAAGCGCAAGCCAATGCTGTTGCCCACCTAATGAGTGATGTTGGTGTATCGGTTAATATGCAATATTCCAATAGTGGAAGTAGTGCTCAAAATGGTAGTGCTTTGAATGCACTTCGTACGTATTTTAATTATGACGCAACAATGATTGCCAAGGGAGATGAGGGCATTACGCAATTCACCGAGATAATTAAGAATGAGTTACGTAATGGTTTTCCTCTTTATATATCAGGCAATCCTGGAGGTGGCAGAAGCGGTCATGCATGGGTAGCCGACGGCTTTGATCGTAATGACTTGATACACATGAACTTTGGTTGGGGTGGTCAGGCGGATGGCTATTATTCGTTAAGAGCCTTAAACATAAGCTCTTCTGGCAAGGAATTTAATGGTAATGCATTGAGTTTCGGGAAGCAATTAATCATCATCCTAGCCCATCCGAATAAAGCAGGAGTGGCTAAGATTGATTACACATTGCGTGAGGAAGCACCTAACATAGCCTTTAATAACGAAGCTGATCTGCACTTTATAGGCGGTGAACCAACCACTTTAGAACAGAAGAAGATAGCCTATAAGAACTTTACAAATCAAAGTTCTATACCTTTCCAAGGCGATTTTGGAGTTGGTATCTATGATGAACAAGGACAGACAATAGCTGTTTTTCCATCAGATAGTCATAGCAAAGGTGGTTATACTCAGGAGTATTTTAAGATGAATGAAGGTAAGATTGTATCTGGAGGACTCGTCTTTCAAGATGTCACCTTCACGATGGATTTAAGTAGACTTCACGATGGTGTCTACTCCCTCTCACCTATTGTCTGTGCTCGAAAAGACAATGGAGAATGGGGCGAATGGGTGATGATAAAGAAGGCTCCACGCTATGTTTTCGAGGTTAAAGGGGCTAATATCACTTATCGTGAAAAGCCTTCTTTGGACGCTTCCTTCCAGTTTGCTTCATTGCCAACTACCGATGGTGAGGTGCAAGCGGGCAGCGACTTTAGACTTCATCTTGCCATTCGTAAGCTATGTGCTAAGCCTTTCGATGGTAAGATACAACTAGAGTTCTTAAACGATAAGGACCAATCAGTTTATACGCATACTACTAAGAGTGTCGACTTTGATGACTTTGCAACAACCCGTTTAAACCTACTTCTTTCACTTCCAGATAACCTCCTTCCAGGGCATTACCGACTGCGTGCAACCATAACAAGCGACTATAGTGATGAGACTTGTGTAGTAGGTGATGTGAATCAGATAGAGCCTTGTTACATTGATGTCATAAAGGTTGACCACCCTCAGGAACTCCTTTCTAAGGCGTTTGGATTTGTTCAGAACAATGCACAAGAGTCCATCGAGAGTTCTAATATAGATGTTCGTCGAGAAGGACTCATCAAAGTTGGATGCCTTATTTACGCCAAGGAGGATGCGAATTACAATGGTTCTGTCATATTAACTCTTATAGATAACGAAACTAAAGAGCGTATTCCGCTATCGACTTACCCGAATAGTATCAATCTAGCGAACGCCTCGGATGGTGTTACCATCATGAGTGGATGGCTGAAAGACAAGGACTTAAAGCTCATCAATCATCGGCAATATCGATTAGCCCTCATCGCTAATATAGATGGTAAGGAGCTAGATTTATGGCCAAGAAAGGCTTCTCCCCTACTCGTCTCTATCGTCAATGGATCTTACATTCCAACGCCTGATGGCATTGACGAATTACATTCTAAAGAACAAATCAGCTATCTCAATGGACTATTAGAGGTAACACATAGTGGTTTAAAACACGTCGATATCTATACGATTAATGGGCAACTCGTTCGCCATCAAACGATTAATGAGGGAGATAGAGTTGCCATTCCACTAGCTCCATCAGCCTATATTATAAAGGTGACTACCGATAAAGGATGTTTCACGAAGAAGTTAATTTGTCATTAATTAATGATTCCCAACCAATGTCTCAAAGCTATTTAGTAACTTTGCATATCAAACAATAAGCATAATGGAAACGACAGAATTACAATATCCTAACGAAGAGAAGTTTAAGAATAACTTGGTAAGCTATCTGCAAGAACATGGTCTTGTGGATGAGATGTTACCAGATGCTATTGATATTGAAGGGAAGTGGCTGGAGATTGCCCAGGCGTATTTACCAGACGGAACAAGGGAGTTTTCAGCTTATCCCACAGTCTCCTTAGGCTGGATGATGTATGTTGGTATGGCTGTTGCCAAGTATTGGGATGAAGATTGGGAACTATATAATAAGGTGGAAAACCTCTATACTTATCTTCGTGATCGCATTGATTATGACCACATGGACGACTATATTTGTGAGAAAGTCCTACTTCTCTCAACCGAAGATCATCAACGGTTAGCAAGTGTTGTAGGCGAATGTGCCGCACGAACAAATAGCCTCCTTCATCATTTAGGATTAGCTCCTGGTAGTCCAGAGGCTTTCCACTCTTATGTAGCAGCACTCCATCAGCTTTACACCATGGGGGCAGCTATGCAATTAAAGACCATGGGCTATCACATGACGAAATTATAAGTTGAAAGCCTCCACACGCTCTTCAGAAGAGCAAATAACCATGACTTTGGAATAAAGGAAAGGCCTTCTTCAAATGAAAGAAGGCGTTTCTTCGTAATGAAAAGAGCCTTTCCTTCTAGCAAGGAAAGGCTCTTCTTGATAGCAGGAAGTAATCTCCTGTCTTTTAAAGAATGATTGTATAGGAAACAGACCATTGTTTACTCCTGTACAGAAGATTAATTCTGACCCTTCTTCTGACGCTCTTTCTTGATCTTATCTTGTATCATCTGATAATGCGAAATAGCGTGCTTACGAGCACTGATAATCTGATATCTATAAACGAAACAAGTAGTGAAGATATAGATAGTAGCCTGTATCCACAACGCTCTCACTTCAGGGAGAATGTCATTAATAGTGCCTCCCATTGATGCTATTCGTAGATAGCCACGAACGCCAAAGGTGGACGGAATGATCCAACTGAAGCCCTGCCATATCCCTGGAATACTACTTTGAGGCCAAGAAGCACCTGTTAAGAATAGGAAAGGAATGGACGTAAAGACCACAAGGAGCATGACGTTTTCACGATAGCGAACGAGACATGAGAGGGTCATACCAAAGAAGATCACAGCAAGCAAGTAGGGTATTAAGAGCCAAAAGAGGTCAGTTGGGCGTGCTAACATCGTAAAGCTGAAGAAGTGCGGGACTGCCATTGTGACGTAAGCAGCCATCACGCAATAGACCATAAAGTAACAGAACGACTTGCCGAAGACTATTTTTAGGATTCCATCATAGTGCTTTCCGATTGGAACAAGGTCCTGGAAGCGATTGTTCTCACGTGCTGTACCAGCCGATAAGCCTATTCCTAAGAGCAAAGTCTGCTGTAAGATGAGGATTAAAACGCCTGGTAAGATAGCGTTACCATAGCCACCTGTAGTGTTAAAGATGGGTTCTGCGTCAACAATCATGGGTTCCGTGGTCAGCTCCTCATCCCTTTTAGTGAATGAGAAAGAGTGAGTTTTCACTTTGTCAGCCCCCATCTCGAGTGCAACTGCTTGTGCGGTTTGATAGATAGCCTTATAGGTTAACATCAAACTCATATCACAATAGACCCCAACATGCGCTTGTTCCCCCCTATTCAAGGTCTCATCAAAGTTAGACGGAAAGTATAATACGCCGTGAACAGCCTGTTTACCAACAAGGTTCTTAGCCTCATCTAGACTATTACAATAGTATGCGGCCTTAACATCAGGGGCTGCATCGAAGTCACGAATGAACTCCCTTGAGGAGGCAGTATGCGATAAGTCGACAATAGCGACAGGCACATCACGCACCACCTCATTGTTATAAATCCACGAATAAGCAGCGGATAAGCAAGAGGAACAAGTAAGAAGAATATTAACACACCCTCATCTTTCACCGTACTCTTCAATTCCAACCACCAGATATAACAGATAGATGAAAGGAAGTCAAGCGGTTGCTTGAGTACTTCTCTCAGTGTGGATCTTGTTTTATTATTATTCGACATAGATAATTATCAGCATTTATTCCTTTCAAGCAAAGGATATGTTCAATCAGTTATGGTATATAAACATATTCCAGCATAGCACGTTTCAAGTTCCATAGAACAAGTATGGGAGAGACCGCAAAAGCTACTAGAGCCATCACATTAACCCACGCCTCGACAAGAGGGAAGCCATTGAAGACGCAAAGCTGATAAACCATATAGTAATGACGAAGTGGTATGATCTGTGCCAGAGACTCTATCATTCCATCCATAGCAAAGAGTGGGAAGGTAGCTCCACAGGCTGAGAAACCAACGACAGCCCACAATGAACAAACGCTCATAGACATGCGTAAGGAAGGGATAAGACCAAAGACAAAGACGCCAAAGCCCTGCGATGAGAGGACAGTAAGCACTGCCATTAGGACGATCATGTGCAATCCTCCAGGGTGAGGGAAGTTCAAGTAACCATAGACATACCACTCATATCCGAGGAAGATAGTTAAGAAGATCAACGTTTGAGGCAGCAGTTTTCCTGTGACAGCAAGCATGATGTTGTTATCAGCTAACTGCATCCATTGGTGCGCCCTACCAAACTTTAACTCTGTTCCTATCGAATAGACGGTGATGAGTAACATAAATAACACGAGGATACCAGGTACCATGATACTTGTTAAATATATGTTATAACTCATCCACGGGTTGCCTATCATGTGAACATCTAAGGCTATCGGCTGTATGAACTCCTTAATCTCTTTAGGTGTTTTACCAAGCATTTGGAGCTTTGCCGCACCCATTGCTGCCGACCCAAGAGCGGTCACTGTCTTCATATCCTTGTATAACATTCCACCTGCAACAAGCGTCACATTACTATAATAAAGAGATACATGTGGCTGGCGTTGAGCGATGAGTTCGGCTGTAGTTCCTGCTGGGATATACAAGAATCCATATATCTCATTGCGTTGAATAGCTTGCCTTGCCTCGGCAACACTATTGTAATGAGCAACTACATGTGTACTTTGGAAGGCATCTAACTGTCGTATTAAAGCACGTGTGGTAGAGGTGTTATCATTGTCAACAACGCCACATGGGAGCTTTTCGGGTTGCCCTTCATGCATTAAGGAAGTGAAGAAGAAGATGGTAACTAATGGGAAAACAACCATACAACAGATGTAGATTGGATTATGAACCATCAATCCCACCTCCCTAGAAGAGAGTGCGAGAAGTCTTTGCACACCCTTACCAAGAGAATTAAAAAACGATTTTATGTTGAATGATAACTTCATTATAAAAAGAAAAAAACTCTTCCTTATTTAATAATCAACGACATACCAGGTTTTAAACCATCGACTTTCTGAACAGGACGAGCCTTCACTTGGAATGTCTTTAGGTCGTATTGTCCACTGCTCTTCGTAGCTTTCCACACAGCGTAAGAACCTTGGTCTTTGAGTGAGGTAACCTGCATTTCTATCTGTCTATCAAGTGCTGGGACAAACACCTTGAACTTAGTTCCAACCTTCATGTCCTTTAATTGATCCTCACGAACATTGAAGGTACCCCATATATCATTGACCATTGAGATGCTCATGATAGGACTGCCCAATCCAACGAGTTCGCCAACTTTAGGATAAATTGTCTCTACTTCGCCATCAGCTGTTGCACGTTGAACAGTCTCTTTGAGTACCGAACGAACCACATCAACAGCCGAGCGAGCTGCTTGAGCTTGCTTCTTTGCAGCCAACTTTGCCTCCTCTCGTGCCCCACTCTTGGCTAGTTCCCATTGCGACTTAGCGACTTGTACACCTGCTTGAGTTGCTTCAAAGGCAGCCTTCGCCTCGTCACGCTTCTGTGCACTCATTACTCCCTCGTCGAAGAGTCGTTGCATACGTCCATAGGTCTTTCGGCTATTCCGTTCGCAGCAATAGCCTGTTGATAAACCTGATAAGCACTTTCAACAGCCTCACGACGTGTTGGAGCCTCGGCTAAAGCACTCAAGGCATCGGTAGCACCAGCGGCTGCTTCAGCCACTTTCTCCTGTGCGTTGGCTTCAGGAATGGCCAGTTTTGCAAGGATATCACCCTTATGAACATGGTCACCTTCCTTTACCATGAGCTCAGTTACACGTCCTGGTAGCTTACAAGCCACACGATATTCACTCACTTCAACCTCTCCCTGGATAATTTCGGGGCTTCGATCAATCGTGAAATAACCAATCACTGCAACGATGATAACCACACTAACAAAGCCTAAAACAGCTAGAAGGATATTATTATGTTGTGATTTTGCTGACATAAATATTGTTGTTTTAATTTTAAAGAACCTATTTTCACCTTTATATATTATAGCTCTCCGATAGCTTTCTGAACACTCGTTTGTGCCAACTTAACAGCTATCTCTGCATCAATTATCGCTGTGCGGGCTGTCTGCCAGGCGGTTTGAGCCGTCATGACATCGGTTACTGTCATCACACCTTCTCGAAAACCAACATTCGCACAACGTAGATTCTCATCTGCTGCAGACATATTCTTTCGTGCTGTGGCAAGCTCCTTATTGGCATCTCTGAGCCGTAGACGACTCTGTTCAATATCAAGTTCTATCTTCTTATGAGCGTCATTTAATTCCATTTGTGCTATACTCGTTGCCGTCTTACTAGCACGTATCTTATACCGATTCGCACCCCATGTCCATAGCGGCATCTGCACTGTTACACCAATATTCCATACTCCCGAAAAACGATTCTGAAACCCATTAAAGACGTTAGGATTCATCACTGAGTATCCACCTGTTAGTAAGATGTGAGGGAGATAGAGTGCTGTAACGAGTTTGGTGTTCTGCTTACTGATGTCAACAGCATTCTGTAATAAACGCAGTTCGGGGCGTTTTGCTGTGATTGTAGCACTATCTGAGGCTGCCTTTAAGCGGTTGTCAAGTTGAGAGGAAGGCGTTGCTAGAATATCAGCATCTCCTTCATCAGCTAATAGAATATCCCCATCTAGACCAATACCACATAGTTCACACAATGCCATCTTGGCAAGTGATACACCGCTTTGAATACGTGCTAACTGTAAGTCGGCAGTGTTAACTGCAACGTCAACTTTCAATCCGTCGGCCCTTGTAGCTACTCCCTCGTTGATCATCTTCTTGACATCATCATCCAGTTTCTGTGCTAAGTTGCGATATTGAAGGGCAAGTGTTTGCTTCTTCTTGAGCGATACTGCCAGCCAGTAAGCATTATCCACACCATATAGAACAAGCTGTCTTTTCAGCTCGATATTGTTCTGTGCAACTTGCTCACCAAGGGCTGCCATGTCATTAGCGGCTTTAATGGCTCCCACCCATATAAATAGGTTGACTGACAACAACACCACCAGCATAAACATTCCTAGTATTGGTTCGGAAAGCGTCAGTGATGGTCGTTCCAATATTATTGGCAGCCTGTGTCAATGGAGAAGCAATGCTATTCAATACCTGACCTAACTGCTGTGCTGTCTGTTGACTAATCATCCCCTGCTGTGCAAGAGAACTTAAACTCTGACCTAATTGATTACCCAACTGCCCTACAGAATTAGTCCCGATGTTGGTAAGAGCAGACTTCTGTTTACCATTCAAAATCGACACTTCGCGTGAGAAATGTTGATATCCTGCAAGCCCATCTACTCTTGGAAGATATTTAGTTTTAGCCGCTTTATGTGTGTTCTCAGCAACATCTGCAGTCATCTTAGATATCTTCAACTGTCGATTGTTCTGCAAAGCTAACTCTCTACATTGGGCTAATGACAACACATTCTGCGCATAGGTGCTGTGGAAAGTACAGAGTACTAGTACACAAGTAAATAGTCTTCTCATCTATAATTGTTACACTTTTTAAATTGGAGAATGCAAATATAACCTTTTTAAATGACTTACTTGTCAAATAGAGTATGTTAATCCTTAAATTAAAAAAAAACACCTATTTTTAAGGAAGTATAGGACAACTTTAGAAATAAATAACTATCTTTGCAACCATTATCTGTATTAAATACAAAGTAAGAAAACATTTCATCGTGACAAAGAAGAGTTTTTTTTATCGTGCATATGACCTCTATTATGATGGCTTCAAGCACATGACTTTAGGCAAGACATTATGGATGGTGATTATAGTTAAGCTAGTCATTATCTTCTTAGTGCTTAAAGTTTTCTTCTTTCCAAACTACTTAAAACAAAGAACAAAGCCTGGTAAAGAAGGTGACTTTGTTGAGCAACAGCTTTTGAAACGTTAGTTACAACGACTATTCAAGTAGCTTGTTTTTAACCCAAATGACATTTATTTCAATTCAAAACAATTAATAATTAACAGAGAAACAATGGAAAACCTACTCTTAACCATTGACCCAGGAACAGTTGACTGGTCGCGTGCGCAGTTCGCACTGACAGCCATCTATCACTGGTTATTCGTCCCTTTGACACTAGGATTAGCTGTCATTATGGGTATTATGGAGACCTGTTATTACCGTACGCGTAAGGAGTTTTGGCGCTCAGCAGCCCAGTTTTGGCAGCGACTCTTTGGTATTAACTTTGCCATGGGAGTGGCTACTGGTATCATACTAGAGTTCGAGTTTGGTACTAACTGGAGTAATTACTCTTGGTTTGTTGGCGACATCTTCGGTGCTCCACTAGCAATAGAAGGAATCTTAGCGTTCTTTATGGAGTCCACATTCGTTGCTGTTATGTTCTTCGGATGGTCGAAGGTCTCTGCTGGTTTTCACCTCGCTTCGACATGGTTAACAGGCTTAGGTGCAACGTTATCAGCGTGGTGGATTCTTGTTGCCAACGCTTGGATGCAATATCCAATAGGCTGTACTTTCAACCCAGAGACGATGCGTAACGAGATGACCTCATTCTTTGACGTAGCCTTGAGTCCGTTTGCTATAGATAAGTTCACCCATACAGTCACCTCTGCTTGGGTACTTGGTGCAGCCTTCACAGTCGGTGTAAGTTGCTGGTATCTATTGCGTAAACGCCACGTGGAACTCGCTAAGCAAAGTATCAAGATAGGTTCTATTGTTGGTTTAGTAGCCTCTCTCTTAGCAGCATCTACAGGTCATGAGTCTGCTTACATGGTAGCTCAAACACAGCCAATGAAGCTCGCTGCAATGGAAGCATTGTATGAGGGAGGCAATAGCCAGAGCCTTACTGGTATTGCAATGGTCAATCCTTTTAGCCAACCAGACTATATGAATGAGTCTGAACCACCTATGCGTGTGGCTGTTCCCAATATGTTATCAATCCTCGCAACAAAGTCTACTACTGGCTATGTTCCTGGTGTTCGAGACATTATCAAGGGCTATACTAAGGCAGATGGAACCAAAGAACCATCCTTGAAAGAGAAGCAAGAAAGAGGCAAGAGAGCCATTCAAGCACTCAAAGACTATCGTGCAGGAAAGGACAAGGAGACCAATAAGAAGATCCTTGATAGTGATATGAAATACTTTGGTTATGGCTATATCAAAGATGCTAATCAATTGGTACCTTACATTCCAATTAACTTCTGGGCATTCCGCACAATGGTAGGTCTTGGCTGTTTATTCATCCTTGTCTTTGCTCTAATGTTATTCATTCTTTATAGGAAAGACATTACTCGTCCACGTTGGTTACAATATCTGGGACTAGCGTTGATACCGCTCGCTTACATTGCAAGTGAGAGTGGTTGGCTTGTTGCCGAGTTTGGTCGTCAACCTTGGACAATACAAGATATGCTACCTACTTGGGCTGCTGTTAGCGACCTGTCAAGTGGTGGTATCGCCTTCACCTTCTTCCTCTTTCTTGTGTTATTTACGGCTATGTTAACCGTAGAGATTAGTATTATGTGTAAGCAAATAAAGAAAGGACCAGCTCTATGACATATTATTTCCTACAAAACTATTGGTGGTTTATCATCTCACTATTGGGTGCGTTGCTCGTTTTCTTACTATTCGTACAAGGCGCTAACTCGATGATCTTCCAGTTAGGAAAGACTCCCGACGACCGCAGAATGTTGATTAACTCCACTGGACGTAAGTGGGAGTTCACCTTTACAACACTTGTTACATTTGGCGGGGCATTCTTTGCTTCATTCCCATTGTTCTATAGTACGAGCTTTGGAAGTGCTTATTGGATATGGTTACTGATCCTGTTTACATTCATCATACAGGCTATTAGCTATGAATTTCAGAACAAGGCGGGTAACATCTTTGGTGTTCGTACGTTCCAAACGTGCCTTATCATCAATGGTATTCTTGGTCCGTTGCTCTTAGGCGGAGCTGTTGCAACCTTCTTCACAGGCTCTAACTTCATCGTTGAAAAGGCTAACATCACCAATAGTATGCAACCCGTTATCTCTCATTGGGCTAATGGTTCACGTGGACTTGACGTCTTGCTCAATCCTTGGGTAGTCATCTTTGGTATTGCGGTGGTGTTCTTAGCACGCATCCTGGGTACGCTCTACATTAATAATAATGTGAACGACGATACTATCCGTACCCGTGTTCGCAAGCAGTTATTGGTTAATACCATTCTATTCTTGCTCTTCTTCTTACCTTTCCTCATTCTTACTTTGTTCAGCGAGGGCTATGCGGTAAATGAAGCAGGTACTATCGTCATGGAACCAATGAAGTATTTAATAACCTACTAACGATGTGGCCATTAGCAATTATTCTACTTGTGGGTGTTGTCCTACTTCTTTTTGGAATCATCAAGACCATCCTTAAACCCAATTATGTGCGTGGTATATGGCCTGCAGGTATAGGAGTTGTATGTGTGGTATTGGTTCTCTTCCTCATTGCAGGATGGAACAACACAGCTTACTATCCCTCTACTGCCGACTTACAGAGCTCTTTGACCATTCAAAACAGCTCATCAAGTGAGTTCACACTCAAGGCTATGTTCTACGTAAGTTTCCTCGTTCCATTCGTCTTGGCATACATTGTTTATGCTTGGAGAGCCATTGATAAGAAGGCTATCGATAGACAAGAAATAACAGAGGATGACCATGCTTATTAATTTGTAAGCGCATATTTCAAACATAGAAAACCATCAAAGGTGAGAGTTGCAACCTATCTGTAGGTTCTTCTCTCACCTTTCTCTTTGTCCTTTAAAACCAACTAAAAAAGCATTATTAAGGTTTCCCATGCCTGTTATTAGTCTATTTTTATATACCTTTGCAAGGCTCTCTACCTTTATAAGGTATCGTTGAGGAGCAACCTTATAAGTTATAAGATCAACTAAAGATAATGGCAATGAAGAAGGGACTAGTACTTGAAGGAGGAGCCATGCGAGGGCTTTTCTCCGCTGGTGTAATAGATATTCTCATGGAAAACAACCTATTGCCAGATGGCGTTATAGGTGTTTCTGCTGGTGCAGCCTTTGGTTGTAACATTAAGTCGAAACAGCCTGGACGCGTCATAAGGTATAATAAGAAGTTAGCACATGACTGGCGTTACGCCTCCTTCCGTTCGCTTCTAACCACTGGAGACTACTTTGGTGGCGAGTATGCTTACCATTATATGCCTCGTCATCTAGACTATTTTGATGTTGAGACATTCAATAATAACCCTATGGAGTTTTGGGTAGTTTGCACGAACGTAGGCACTGGCAAGGCGGTATATAAGCGTTTGATGGAAGTGGATGACAACTGTCTCGAATACATTCGGGCGTCTGCTTCAATGCCGATAGCCGCTCGTATCGTTACAGTAGAGGGCAAGAAACTCTTAGATGGTGGTATTGCCGACTCCATCCCATTGCGTTTTTTCCAAGAGCAGGGCTACGATCGCAACCTAGTTGTGCTCACTCAACCAGCTAACTACGTGAAGGAACCTAACAAACTCATGCCTCTTATGCGTCTTTGGTTGCGTCGTCACCCTCGCATCATACGTGCTTTAGAACAGCGACATATCATGTATAACAACCAGTTAGAGTATGTTCGTCAAGAGGAAAAGAAGTCCAACACACTCGTTTTACGCCCCGAGGCAGCCCTAACCATAGGGCATCTTTCACACAACCCAGACGATATGCAAGCCACATACGAGCATGGCAGAAAAGTTGCGACAGAGCATTTAGAAGAAATAAAAGCTTTCTTTAGCGAATAAAGGAAACGCCCTTCTCCATGTGAGAAGGGCGTTTCTTCATCGTGAAGAGAGCCTTTCCTTACTATGACGGAACGCCCTCTTTGTTTTGAAGGGAGGATGAATAGGCACATAACCACCTATTCTTCAGCCTCTTACTGAGTGATAGTTTGTATCTTCTCTACCCTCTTTGCGAGTGCTAATGACTTAGGACTAAGTTTCCCTTTAAGGTACTTCTCCATGATAAGACCAGCTATCGGAGCAGCCACATCAGCACCGAAACCACCATGCTCAACGTACACGGCGATGGCAATCTTCGGATGATTCATCGGTGCAAAACCAATGAATGCAGAGTGATCTTTGCCCGCGTTCTCCGCAGTACCCGTCTTTCCACAGACAGGATAGGTTGTTCCATTCAATATTGTAGCCGTTCCCTTCGTCACAGCTTGACGCATTCCTTCTATCACAGGACCATAAGCAGCAGCCGAAACTTTAGTTTGGTGCGGTGTAAGGAAGCGTGAAGGGAGGGGCGCATAATCAGTGTTTTTGTGAATATGAGGGGTGAAGAAGAACCCACGATTGGCTATTGTGGCTGCGAGGTTACACAGTTGAAGAGGCGTAACAGTGATGTCTCCTTGCCCCATACCAGCCCACATGATGGTCTTGGGAGTCCAACCAGTCTTATAACGACGCGTTAGGTAGTTCACATTCGCTACCAGTCCGCCTCGTTCGCCAGGCATATCTATACCCAAAGGACCGCCTAATCCCATACTAACTAAGTAATCGCGCCACACCGTAACAGCCTCATCTTTAGTGCCATACTTCTGTGTGTTGCCTATCATGGAGAGGTAGGACTTGAGGAACCAAGTGTTACATGAGACCGCTAAAGCACCTATTAAAGGCTCTGGGGAGTAATGGTGATGACACTTCACCCTTATGTTTCCGTCACGGAAACCATCGTGACAAGCAATCTTGGTATCGCTCTTTACCAATCCTTCCGATAAGTAAATCAAGGCTTGAGCAGGCTTTATTGTGGAGCCAGGAGGGTAAGCTGTGGCTATAGCTAAGCCGTCATTAGGACCATCGGGAGAATTAGTTACCATGCAAAGAACCTCTCCCGTGGCTGGATCAAGTGCCACGATACTCCCTTTCTTACCCTTCATCAGATTCGCTCCAAGCTCTTGCAGCAATGGACGGAACGTGAGGGGAGCTTGCTCATGAAACTCTTGCGCATGCAAACTACCGATACTTAGGAATGGTAATGATAGTATTGCTATCTTGAAAGAAGCAATTATCTTGTTACTAAATAACTTATACATCTACTATTAAATTTATCTTAAACAATTATTCTTATGCTTATCTATCATATTGGAGGGCAAAATTACAAATAAAAATGATGCCTATCAGCAACCTTCGGATAGTTTATAATTTATTTAGAAAGGGCTCATTAAATGTCAATCAAACTAAAGACGAATGTTGCTAAGTGACGTTCCTGACATGAAACGATCTAGGTCGACAAAGCCTCGGATGCCGTTTACTCTACCCCGTTCGCTAAACTGCCAGATGTTATGTCGGCCTACTCCCTTAATCGAAGGACGCTCCGCACCATACTTACCAAGGAACAGGAAGTTCTGATTAAAGCGTGGCGCAAGGTGCGAATTATAGAAGTTTGCTTGCGAGTAAATCAATGGTCTCTTCCCGTAATGCTTCTTTATTAACCACGCAAAGACGGCTACACTGTCTTGAACTTGCTTGCGTGTCCACCCTCGAACACCCTCTCGTTCAACGTCAATCATCGGTATGAGATCCTGAGAATAGCGCTTAATCGTTCGATAGAAATGGCGAAATTGCTGACGAATAGGTGTCTTTGAGGATAGATAATGGTAGGAGCCGCACCGTAACCCATGCTTACGTGCCTCACGAATATTGCGTTCGTAATACTCATCCTTTATAGTGGTTCCCTGCGTTGCTTTGATATATACGAATTGAATCTGGCGGTTCTTTGCAACTTCCGACCAGTTAATTTTACCCTGATGATGCGATACATCAATGCCATCGAAGTGACGTTTCGGCTCTTTGGAAGACTTAGCAGTAATAGTCTGAACACTCACCAGCAACAAAGAAAACAATAAGCAGACGATACCGAAAGGTCTAATATAAGATGACTTAACCATTGAATGTAATCTAAAAAGAATTATCCTTGCTCTAAAAATACGTTAGTTTTATCCTAAATAACAACTAATACTAACTGCAAAATTACCATATTTTTCCCGAACAAACACATAAAAATCCGAGAATAATGACTATCTTTGCAACGTAAATACATATTGAAACATCAGTTAAATGAGTAGTCAGGACATCACCCAACAGCTCATTCTCACCATAAATGAGCTCTCGAAACCTCAAGCCCTGCAAGGTCTCTTCCACGAACATCGTGATGGTGACCCCTTGCCATCGGCTTCTGAACTGGAAGAAATTATCAGTTTGGCTCGATCCATACTTTTTCCAGGATTCTTCGGGAGGTCTTCGGTGAACACAGATACTATAAAGTATCAAATTGGAGTGAGCGTTGAGAAACTGCATAAACTACTAAGTCGTCAGGTCATGGCAGGGCTTTGCTTTAATGAAGATTGCCATTGCCCCAATGCCGCCGATAAGCGAGTATGTATGAAGGAGGAGGCTGACAAGATCGCAGGACGCGTCATTGAGAAGTTCCCAACACTACGTAAGACGCTCTCAACAGACATTCAGGCGGCTTTCGATGGAGACCCTGCTGCAAGCAACCAAGGTGAGGTGATCTCTTGTTACCCAGCCGTTAAAGCTATTATCAACTATCGATTAGCACACGAGCTAGTACTTGAGAACGTTCCACTCATCCCTCGTATGATTACGGAAATGGCGCATTCAGAGACGGGAATAGACATCCATCCTGCTGCAAGCATTGGTTCTTACTTTACGATAGACCATGGAACTGGTGTCGTGATAGGGGCTACTTGTATCATAGGAAACCATGTTAAACTGTATCAAGGAGTGACACTTGGAGCCAAAAGTTTCCCTCTTGATAAGGATGGAAAGCCTATCAAGGGTATTCCCAGACATCCAATACTCGGAGACAATGTGGTTGTCTATGCCAATGCAACCGTCCTTGGACGCATTACAATAGGGCGAGATTGCGTCATAGGAGCCAACGTTTGGGTGACTAGAGATATGCGCCCGAAGTCGAAGAAGTATAAACAAACAAAAGTAGACATCCTTAACACCGACTTTGATAATGGTGGAGGAATATAAGAGAGAACCCTTATCAGCACTTTAATTGTATATAATTTATATCACACATAATGCAAGAATTTGAACTTATCGCTAAGACCTTCATGGGCTTGGAACAAGTGTTAGCACAGGAGTTAACCGATCTCGGGGCTAACAATGTACAAATTGGTCGACGCATGGTAGCGTTTACGGGCAATAAAGAAACTATGTATCGTGCCAACTTCCAGTTGCACACTGCGATCCGAATACTTAAGCCTATCGCACATTTCAAGGCGCGTAGTGCAGAGGACATGTACGATGAGGTGCGTAAGATCGATTGGAGTCAATACATCCAAGAAGGTAAGACTTTCTCTGTCGATTCAGTAGTTTATTCCGAAGAGTTCACCAATTCTCGCTTTGTTACTTATAAGGTGAAAGATGCCATCGTAGACCAGTTTAGAGAACGAACGGGTACACGTCCTAACATATCAGTAAGCAATCCGGACATTCGATTGAATATACATGTTGCAGAAGACAATGCCACTCTTTCGCTCGATTCTAGTGGTGAGTCTCTACACCGCCGTGGCTATCGTCAAGAGAGCGTTGAGGCTCCTTTAAATGAGGTGTTAGCCGCTGGTATGATTCTAATGACTGGTTGGCAAGGCGAGACAGACTTTATTGATCCAATGTGTGGATCAGGCACTTTGCCTATCGAGGCAGCGTTAATTGCACGCAACATATCGCCTGGTGTGTTCCGAAAAGAGTTCGCCTTTGAGAAGTGGCCAGACTTTGATCAGGAGCTATTCGATATGATTTACAACGATGACTCACAAGAACGTGAGTTCAAACATCACATCTTTGGATATGATACAGACATGAAGGCGGTCAATACGGCACGCATGAATGTAGCTGCAGCAGGCTTCTCTCGTGATATAACTATCGAACAGCAAGACTTTAAGGACTTCTCTCAACCAAAGGAGAAGAGCATTATTGTGATGAATCCCCCGTATGGCGAACGCATATCAACACCTAATCTTTAGGCACATATAAGATGATTGGCGAGCGACTCAAGCACCAGTTTATGGGTAATGAGGCGTGGATATTGTCTTACAGAGAGGAGTGCTTCCGTCAAATAGGGCTCAAACCAAGTATTAAGATACCTGTATATAATGGCTCGTTGGAGTGTGAGTTCCGTCGTTATCAGCTCTTTGATGGTAAGATGAGCACCTTCCGTCATGACGGAGGAATCATCAAAACCGAAGAAGAAAAGCGTGAGATGGCACAGAAACACCGCTTTAAAAAGGAGCGAGAGTTTAAGAAGAGACTTGAAGAGAACGATGAGAACGCTGAGGCGGACATACGTTCTTTCACATTCCACAGCCTTGACAAGGGTAGATTTGGTGGTGGCAAGTTCCGCGACGAACGCCCAAGTCGTCGTCCAAAGTTCGATGGTGAAGACCGCAATAGGAAACGTCCTTTCAGACAGGAAGACGATCGGAAGTTTGGCGGGAAACGCTTTGATAAATCTAACAAGCGCGGTGGTTACCGTGGCAAAAACACGTATAAACATGAAGATTAAATCATTACTTAGTCTCGTGGGGCTCGTTGCTCTCACGGGACTTTTACGTCCTACTCCAAGTATGGCACAGCGTCAGTTCACACTAGAAGACCTTAACTTCGGTGGTACCAATTATCGTAACATGCGTCCAGAAGCACGTTATCTAACGTGGTGGGGGAGGCAAGTTAGTAAGACAAGACCTCAACTCTTGCTCTCTTGTTGATAGTAAGACTGGTAAGGAGACAAGCCTTTTCAGCCTCGATGACATCAATCATTGGGCAGGCTTGGAGAAGTCGAATGAGATTGTACGACACCTCTATTCAGCTGAATTTCCATACCCTGATCGCCCCGTGGTGATGGTTAAGAATGGTACAGAAGACCTATTTGTTAACTTCAAGACTCATAAACTTGAAAAGCGAATCACACGCCCTTCTAACACACAGGCAAGCGATCGGAACGAACAAGATATGACCGCTTTCGTGCGCAATCATCAGTTGTTTGTCACCGAGAAAAGCGGTAAGGAGCATCAGTTAACGACTGATGGTTCAAGCGATATCGTATATGGTCAGAGTGTTCACAGGGATGAGTTTGGAATCAACGGAGGACTTTTCTGGAGTCCAAAAGGTAATCGTCTAGCCTTCTATCGCATGGATCAGAGTATGGTTAGTGCATATCCTCTTGTTGACATTCCAGAGCTCGATTGGACACCAGAAAAGGGTGAATCTCGTGCTGCAAAGCTGCACCTATTAGATACCCTATGGCTGGTGAAACCTCACATAAGGTGACTGTCGGTGTCTATGACGCCTCTACTGGCAAGGTTCTGTACCTTCAAGCAGGTGATCCAACTGATCGTTACTTTACCAATATAGCATGGAGTCCTGACGAGAAAACCATCTATATGTTTGAAGTCAATCGTGATCAGAATGATTGTCGACTTGTTTCTTATGACGCAACAACGGGTAAGAAGCTCAAAGAACTGTATCGAGAGACAGATGCAAAGTACGTAGAACCAACGCACCCTATCGTCTTCTTGCCTTGGAACGACAATGAGTTCATCCTTCAAAGTCAAAAGGATGGATACAACCACATATACCTATTTAATAAGGAGGGACAGCAGATTAAGCAGCTCACAAGCGGTAAGTGGGTTGTAATAGACGTGCTCGGCTTTAATACGAAACAAAAGAGTATCGTCTATGTATCCAACGAGTGCAACCCAATTCAGCGTAATACGTGGCTCGTGAACGTATCTACTGGCAAACGAACACTGCTTGACAATGGTCGTGGTTACCACTTCGCAACATTAAGCAAAGATGGTGGTATGTTGCTGGATAACTATAGTGAGCCAACAGTCCCACGTAAGTATGACATCATCGCAGTAGGTGCTAACCCACAGCGAACCAATTATTTCACCGCACCTAACCCTTGGAAGGGATACAATGTACCGGAATACTCTAATGGAACTATCAAAGCGGCGGATGGCAAGACAGACCTTTATTGGCGCATGGTAAAGCCTGTTAACTTTGATCCTAATAAGCAGTATCCAACCGTGATATACGTCTATGGAGGACCACATGCACACAATGTGGATGCTTCATGGAACTGGGGTTCACGTGGATGGGAGACTTACATGGCTCAAAAGGGCTATCTCCTCTTTATATTAGACAATCGTGGTAGTGAGCACCGAGGCAAAGACTTCGAGCAAGCAACATTCCGTCACCTTGGTCAAGAAGAGATGAAAGACCAAATGGAGGGCGTTAAGTATCTTCAATCATTACCTTATGTCGATAAGAACCGCATAGGAGTTCATGGTTGGTCATTCGGTGGTTTCATGACGATATCACTAATTACTAACTATCCAGATGTGTTTAAAGTGGGTGTTGCTGGTGGTCCTGTCATTGATTGGAAATGGTATGAAGTGATGTACGGAGAGCGTTATATGGACACACCACAGGCTAACCCAGAGGGTTACGCACAAACTTCTCTCCTGCAGAAAGCTAAGGATCTCAAGGGCAAACTACAGATTATCATTGGACTAAATGACCCTGTCGTAGTCCCTCAACACGCATATTCTTTCTTGAAAGCATGTATCGCTGCAGGCACTCAACCAGACTTCTTTGTCTATCCAGGAGAGCCTCACAATATGCGTGGACATCAAAGTGTACACTTACACGAACGTATTACACAATACTTTGAGGATAACCTCAAGCAAAGTAACAAGGCTTTATGAGAATATTACTATTAGGCAGTGGAGGGCGTGAACACGCCTTAGCTTGGAAGATTGCACAAAGCAAACAATGTAGCAAACTATTTATTGCTCCAGGCAACGCAGGCACTGGCGCAGTTGGAGAAAACGTCTCTATCGGTGTAAACGACTTTGAACGTCTCAAGGAGTTTACCATCGAACAGAAGGTTGATATGGTCGTTGTAGGACCTGAAGACCCACTGGTTAATGGCATATATGACGCTTTCAAAGATGATAAACGTACTGCTCACATCCCTGTCATCGGCCCTTCAAAGGCTGGTGCAGTGCTTGAAGGCTCTAAAGACTTTGCAAAGGCTTTCATGAAGCGGCACAACATTCCAACCGCAGCTTACGCCACCTTCGATGGTACAAGCATTGAGGAAGGATTGCAATTCCTCGATACGCTCAAGCCACCCTACGTACTGAAAGCTGACGGATTGGCTGCTGGTAAAGGCGTACTGATTGTTCCTACGCTTGCAGAGGCAAAGGAGGAACTGCGCAAAATGCTTGATGGTATGTTCGGAAATGCCTCTGCTAAGGTTGTTATTGAGGAGTTTCTCTCTGGTATCGAATGCTCTGTATTTGTCTTAACAGATGGTTCTCACTATCAAATACTACCTGAAGCGAAGGACTACAAACGTATTGGTGAACATGACACAGGGCTCAATACGGGTGGTATGGGCAGTGTTACGCCTGTTCCTTTCGCAACGAAAGAGTGGATGGAAAAGGTTGAGAAGCGTATTATTCGCCCCACGGTTGAGGGCTTGAAGGCTGAAAATATAGATTACAAGGGCTTTATCTTCTTCGGACTTATCAATGTTGATGGTGAACCAATGGTAATTGAATACAACTGCCGAATGGGTGATCCAGAGACAGAAAGCGTCATGCTACGATTGAAGACGGATATTGTCGACCTCTTCAAAGGCGTTGCCGAAGGGAATCTTGACCAATACAAGGTGGAGTTCGACAGCCGTTCTGCTGTCTGTGTAATGCTTGTTAGCGGTGGATACCCCGAAGAGTACGTGAAGGGTTATCCAATTACTGGACTCGACAAAGTGGCTGATTCAGTTGTATTCCATAGTGGGACAGCCCTCAAAGACGGACAGATTGTAACGAACGGAGGACGTGTGATTGCTGTATCATCGTATGGTAAGAACAAGGAAGAGGCGTTACAAAAGAGCTTCGAAGAGGCTAATAAGATTGAATTTAAGGATAAATACTTTAGAAGAGATATAGGACAGGACTTGTAACCTATGCAGAAGAAGCGTATTCAAAACCGAATAGCAGAGAGCCGCTGGACCCAAGCGTGGGTGGTTTCAGCGGCTATGCTTGTATGGATAGTGGCTGGTTTACATAGCTTAACAGTGGTTGCGCCAGGTGTTTGTTTGCTACTAGCTACCTATTTAATGATGGAACTTAACAATGCAAATGCACTCATTCGCATCTATAGCAGAATGGTGTCTTGCTCATTCATCGTGCTTGCGACAATGGCTGTCTTTATGTTTCCATCTATCCGTTCATCGATTGTTATGCTAGGAATGGTGGGCTTTTACAGCCTGTCTTTCCGCTGTTATCAAGACACAAATGCACCTGGATGGACCTTTTATGCGTACTTCTGTATTGGTATGGCAAGCGTGGTATGGGTGCAGGTACTCTACTTCTTGCCCATACTTTGGGTTATCTCACGCACCAACCTACTCTCTTTAAGCGGAAAAAGTTTCGTTGCGTCTCTGCTTGGTATCACTCTCCCCTATTGGTTCTATGCGCCTTATCTTGCAGCAAAGGGCGAGATCTCTTTGCTAGCTAAGCATTTCTTACAATTAGGTGTATTTGAGAAACCACTCGATTTCACGTCCTTAACCACAAGTAACATAGCCGTCTTGGCTTATGTCCTACTATGTGCTATCATTGGAATCATACACTTTTCAAATCAAAAACGCAATGACAGCATACGCATACGATTGTTCTTTCAAGTCTTTATCACCATTGACATTGCAACAATCGTATTCCTCTTCTTACAGCCGCAACACTTCGAAGCATTGCTAAGTGTGCTCATTGTGACCACATCACCACTCATTGCTCACTTCTTTGCATTAACTCACACACGTATAACTAACTGGGTGTTTATCCTCTTGTCGGCTGCTGCACTCATCATAACTATCATCAATTTATGGACGCTATCACCCACTTTCTAATCGACTACGGCTATTGGGGCATGTTTCTCTCTGCCTTCCTTGCTGGTAGTGTGTTGCCTTTTAGTAGCGAAGCTGTTATGCTTGGACTTCTTGCAGCAGGCGTTGATCCAGTGCCACTACTCATCTATGGCAGCATAGGAAACGTCATGGGCGGTATGGTCAACTATGGGTTAGGACGATTAGGAAAGCTCGAATGGCTTAAAAAATACTTCCATCTCAAACAGAGCTCCCTAGATCGTGCCTATAAATTCATGGGTGGTCATGGGGCATGGATGGGCTTTTTTGCCTTCCTCCCGATACTGGGTAGTGCCATAACTGTGGTTCTTGGACTGACACGTGCGAACCTTCCTTTGTCAGTATTCAGCATTACCTTGGGTAAAGTGATACGTTACGCCTTGCTCATCTGGGGGGCAAATCTGTTCATGTAAAGCCTCCGAAAATAACCAATAAAGGCTAAGATAGTCTTACAAGAAAGAATGAGGTTTAGTCTTATGTAGCATAGCCTCATTAGCAACCAACAAGCAAACGCATAAAAGGAAACGCCTTCTTCACATCGAAGAAGGCGTTTCTTCATTGTAAAGAGAGGCTCTTCTCAAATCGAAGAAAGGCTCTCTTTAAAGCCTGCTCAACATCTCTTTAGGAGAAGAGTGCCTAACAGAAGCGAATTAGGAGATTGTCTTTTGTTTCAAAAGTGGAACTTTACAGCACTCGAAGCGACCATAACCTTGAATAGTAAATCATGTTTTTAGCTGATACGACATCTATTCGTAAAAACGTAACGATAGGTTAAAACTTTATTACGAATAGGCTAGTAGATTCAGAAAATATTCCTATCTTTGCCTACATAACTAAATTTTAAATATTGAAACTATGAAATCGGATATTGAGATCGCACGCTCATGTAAGATGAAGCGAATAGAAGAAGTTGCAGCGACAATAGGTATTCCTGCAGACGAGTTAGAGCACTATGGGAAGTATATGGCTAAGGTTCCTCTCACCTTAATAGACGAAGAACGCGTTGCTAAAAACCGTCTAATCCTTGTTAGTTCGATATCCCCTACCCGTGCAGGTATTGGTAAAACGACCGTGAGCATAGGGCTTTCAATGGCTCTTAATCGCATGGGGAAACGTTCTGTATTGGCTTTGCGAGAGCCGAGTTTAGGCCCTTGTTTCGGAATGAAAGGTGGTGCTGCCGGTGGTGGATACGCCCAAGTGGTACCGATGGAGAAGATAAATCTGCACTTCACTGGCGACTTTCATGCCATAACAAGCGCACACAACATGATTGCAGCACTATTGGATAACTACATCTATCAGCACCGTAACCAGGGATTCACGCTCAAGCAGATTCTATGGAGGCGTGTTCTTGATGTGAACGACCGCAGTCTTCGCAACATCGTAACGGGTTTGGGCGCAACAACTGATGGTCTGCCGACCCAATCGGGGTTTGATATTACACCTGCAAGTGAGATTATGGCGGCTCTATGTTTAGCCTCTAATGAAAGCGATCTACGCCGTCGTATAGAGAACATGGTGCTTGGTATTACCTTTGATGACAAACCTTTCAAAGTGAAAGACCTAGGTATTGCAGGTGCAATAACCGTTTTGTTGATGGATGCAATCAAACCGAACCTTGTCCAAACACTTGAGGCTACACCTGCATTGGTGCATGGTGGACCATTTGCAAACATCGCTCATGGTTGCAATAGTTTGTTAGCAACGAAGATGGCAATGTCCTTGAGTGATTATGCAGTTACCGAGGCAGGGTTCGGAGCAGACCTTGGTGCAGAGAAGTTCCTCAATATCAAATGCCGCAAGGGAGAGATTCATCCACGCGTCACTGTGCTTGTTGCAACCTTACGAGGCTTGAAGTTACATGGCGGACTCACGGATGGCAGTACTCAAGAACAGGGTAGACAAGCACTTATCGAAGGTTTTGCTAATCTTGACAAACACGTTCAGAACATGCAAAACTTTGGTCAACCGGTCATCGTAACACTAAATAGATATGGTGATGATAGCGATGAGGAAGTAGCGTTGTTGGCTGACCATTGTAAGCAAATAGGTGTTGGCTTCGCTGAAAATAACGTGTTTATGAAAGGCGGAGAAGGTGCAGAAGACTTGGCAAAGCTCGTTGTTGAGACGATAGATAAGCAAGGTGCAAAGGCTATCAACATGACCTACTCTGATGAAGATAGTATAGAAGTAAAGGTTGAAAAGGTGGCTAAGAATGTTTATGGTGCACGATCTGTTATCTTCAAACCAATCGCTTTGAAGAAGATGCAACGTGTACAAGCATGGGGCATGGGGCACTTCCCTATCTGTATTGCTAAGACCCAATTCTCATTCAGCGAAGACCCTAAACAGGTGGGAGTAGCGAAGAACTTCGATATTACTATTCGTGACTTTGTTATCAATGGAGGCTCTGAAATGATTGTTGCTATCGCTGGTGACATGATGAGAATGCCTGGTTTACCAAAGGTGCCACAGGCAGAGAAGATTGATATTGTGCGTGGGCAGATAGAAGGACTGGCATAACTTCTTTCCCACTTGATTGTTGTGTGTTGCTTGCAAGAGACTTATTAGATAGGTGATCTATCGAAAGGCTCTTACCGAGGTAAGTGTTAACAGCACTTGCAAGCAGCACCAATTATACGTTTACAACACTAACCTTTACAATGAAAAAACAATATGAAACGGAAGACTATACTACTAACTATTTCAACAATCATCCTCTTCGTGGCTATCATTCTGTGTATTAGAATCCCTTACAAAGAGGTCAATATCACTGATAACCTACAAACGATACAAAAGCAAAATACCTGTATCTCGGTTCATTCACTCTATAAGGACAAAGACTGGGACATGATGGTTGTGGTCAAACCATACAATAGTATCACTGCAACTAACGAGAGTATCGACATGGGATATGGTGGAGATAGAGATGTTATCATCGATAACACCATGTATGATAACATGTGTACTCTCTTGTTCGTAAGGGGTAAGAAGCTCGTAGCCTTTACTAGTGTCTATCGAAGCATCATAGACTTTAGCCAACTGGGAAAGGATGTTTATAAGGCAGATGAGTCTATTCGCATTATGAATAAGATTGCTGGTGACTGCCAATAAAGGCCGTTCTGTTAGCTTTACTTCGGCATTTTAAAGTCGTCAACACTGACTCCTTCACGTAATTGATCTATGTCCACATGGGTCCAAATACCCCTTACTCTTCCCTTTTTACTCGATTGCCAAATATCATACTTGGCTGTTCCTAAGACTGGAGGGAGGTTATAATTAGCTATAAACAAGCGATAATGATTGAAGTCCGGATAGAGATGTAAATGGTAATAAGACTCATTGGTATAGATCATTGGGGCGTGTCCTGTGCGCTCTTTAACTAATTGAATGAACCGTGATAAGTTCTTCTTTATTAACTGACTATCCCATCCTCTTGTTCCATCACCCTCTATATCGACCAGAAGAAGCAAGTCCTGTTGCTGTAGGTCGATGTTAGAAAGGAAGTTATCAACCTGCCTTTCCATTGAAGTACGACGTGTGAGAAAATGATATGAACCTACTAGTAGGTTTCGTTTCTTAGCCTCTTTGAGGTTCTTCTGATAATAGGGATCAACCACAGAACTGCCTTCCGTAGCCTTAAGATACACGAACTTGAGCTGCGGATTCTTATCAACTAGCACGTCCCAGTGTATCTTTCCTTGATGACGAGATAGGTCTAAACCATCGAAATCTTTGGTATATTCTCCCTTTGTTAGGTCATGGTAAGGCCATTCATCACTAACAGTTGCATGCCTGTGACGCCATGGTTTAAGGTCGACCACAAGGATAACAGCAAGTGTAAATAGAGCCACACAGCCCCATATCCATAGTTTCCTATTATTGTTTTTACGCTTACTGCGCCTCCTTCTACGTCTTACCATGCTAAGAATAAACCAAGAATATAATTAGATTAAATGCCCTATAACGATTCAAAAAGAATATATGCACAAAGGTAATTAATCTTTTTGAATGTCACAAATTGTGGTTAGGTAGAGTTGACGAGTACACGAGTTACAAGTAAACAAGTTATTTGCTCCATTGATTAGAGTGCCTCTAAATGGTGACAGACGTCCTCTTCTGTCATCACTTTAAGACACACTCTCTAATTGACGAAGGCACTTCCTTGATACAAGGAAACGCCTTCTTCATAGCAAGGAAACGCCCTCTTGGAATGGAGAAGAGCCTTTCCTTCTTTCGACCTCTTTGATTCTTGTAAACAAGGCACAGCCTCGCAACACACCAACCAACCTCCAACAGCCAAACAAATACTCATCCCGTGAGGCACTCCTCCCTCTTCGGAAGGGCAGAGTGGGGCTTTATCACGCCCCTTCCCATTCGAGTAACTCTATTTGAAATAAATGCTAATTATTTGGTTATCAGCAATATTTTTTGTATCTTTGCAAGCGTTAATATGGAACTAAGGTGCGGTGGTAACTCATTCTCACATAGGAACGCACCATAGAAGGTAACTCTCTTGAGCAACTTATCTAAGGTTCCGGAAAGTTTTAAATGATGAGATTTTTTAAAGTAGTAATTGTTAGTTTCTTAATGATTTTGGCTTCATCTGTTGAAGCAAATGCTCAAAGTAGCAAGTTTAACTGGGGTCCTGTAATGGACGCAATCATCCAACTTGAAAGCAAGGGGAATGCTTTAGCGGTTAATGGGTCGTATGTTGGAGTTCTTCAAATATCCCCTATTCTAGTCAAGGAATGTAATAACATCCTTAAAAGTAGAGGCAGTTCAAAGCGTTACACACTATCTGATCGATTTAACGCAACGAAGTCTAAGGAGATGTTTGTTATCATCCAATCCTTCCACAATCCGCTTAATAACATCGAGAAAGCCATCCGCTTATGGAGTGGTGGTATAAAGTATGATGTGGCAAAGACCCAAAAGTACCTTACAAGAGTATTGAAACTCATGCGCTAACAGGCATACAGAAGATTTAAGAAATCCCTTTTTAAAAAGTCTGGCTATCTACTCCCTCTAGGACAGATAACCAGACTTTTTCTCTTTATTCTCCATCTTTTTCCTTACTTTTGTAGGTGGTTTAACACATCAAAATGGCACATCATAGACTATTAAACATAAGGAGGTCCTTCCTTACTTCACTATTTCTTCTTTCGCTAGGGAGCCTCTCTGCGCAAACTCAACACCCTGTTTATCATGGGGCAAAACACTATAGTATAAAGGTGAAACAGTTCAAAGAAGAGGGCAAACTGCCCTCCAATGTCATCGTAATGTATGGTGATAGCCATTCAGAATATGGTGGCGATTGGAACAGACACTTCCCTGGTGCAGGCAAGATCATCAATCGGGGAATCATTGGAGACGATAGCAAGGGGATGTACAACAGGCTTGACTTGGTACTTCCTTACCATCCCAAAAAGATCTTCTTCGAGTGTGGTGCGAATGATCTAAGCCATGGCTGGAGTGTTGAACGGGTCTTCCAAGGAATTACTAACGTGTTGACAACAATAAGAAAGCAGTGTCCTAAGACGGAACTATACGTTCAGAGCCTTCTACCACTTAATGAGGAAGTGGGTACGTGGAAGTATCTTAAAGGGAAGGATGACCTGATTATCCAACTAAACAATAAACTGAAGCAGTATTGTGCGAGCCACGCTCTCACTTACATCGACCTTTACACGCCGCTTCTTGGTGCTAAACCGCAAACAATGAAGGCTGAATATTGTCGTGACGGATTGCACTTAACCGAGAAAGGGTATGATATTTGGGCAAAGATTATACGCCCTTATATCTATAAGTAAAGCTTTAATTGAAAGCTAATTAGGTATTATCTTTAACTTTAGAGATATTTTATAATCACCTAATATACTGCATTTTGTATATAAAAAGAATATTGGCAGAAACAATAAGAACGCTTGTTTCTGCCAATATTCATATATAAGGATGGATTATCCAAACAATATCCTCAAAGCCTCTTCAACCTTCCTTACAGGGTGAAGTTGTATTGCATACTTGCCAGTAAGCCCTGACATGTTATACTTCGGGATGATAATATGACTGAAGCCGAGCTTCTCTGCTTCTGCAATACGTTGTTCGATACGACTGACGGGACGCACTTCACCGCTCAAGCCAACCTCTCCACACATGCACCAACCAGCCTCGATTGGGGTGTCAACATTGGATGATAACACTGCAGCAATCACACTCAAGTCCATCGCCATATCGGTTACTCGCAGTCCACCAGCTATGTTCAAGAACACGTCCTTCTGCATGAGTTTAAAGCCAACACGCTTCTCCAACACTGCAAGTAACATATTCAAACGACGCTGATCAAAGCCTGTTGCCGAGCGTTGAGGCGTTCCGTAGGCTGCAGAAGACACCAGTGCTTGTGTCTCAACGAGGAAGGGTCGAACGCCTTCGATGGTACTTGAGATCGCAACTCCTGATAGTCCGTCATGGTCTTCAGTAAGTAGTAACTCCGAAGGATTGCTTACCTGCCGCAGACCTTGCTGTTCCATCTCATAGATACCCAGCTCTGATGTGGAGCCAAAGCGGTTCTTTATGCTCCGAAGAATGCGATACATATAATGTTGATCACCCTCAAATTGAATCACAGTATCGACTATGTGCTCTAGAATCTTCGGTCCGGCAATGCTTCCCTCCTTGTTTATATGACCGATAAGAACCACTGGTACGCCGCTAGTCTTCGCAAATCGCAATAGAGCAGAGGCACATTCACGCACTTGACTGACGCTTCCAGGACTGCTGTCAACGTCCTCCGTGGATATAGTCTGTATCGAATCGACCACAACGAGTTCGGGTTTTACATCCTTGATGTGCTCAAATATGTGTTCAAGAGAGGTCTCCGATAAGATGATGATATTCTCTGGTATATCCTTAGTAATGCGTTCCGCACGCATACGAATCTGATGCGGACTCTCTTCGCCACTAACATATAAGATGCGTTGAGATAGGTGTAGAATAGTCTGCAAGGTCAATGTACTCTTACCGATACCAGGCTCTCCTCCTAACAAAACAATGCTCCCTGGCACCAGACCACCACCCAACACACGATTCAACTCATCGTCGTGCATATCCATACGAGGCTCATCCTTCGCAGAGACATCACGCAGTCTTTGAGGCTTGTTAGCCAATCCCGAGACAGCTTCATCAGCATTCGTATGACGCAAAGAAGTTGCTGCTTGGCGTGCAGCATGTGTACCAGTATCAGCGGCAATACGTATCTCCTTGAACGTATTCCACTGCCCGCAATTAGACACTTACCTATCCACTTTGCACTTTCCTGCCCACAGTTACTGCAGACATAAGCTATTTTATCCTTTGACATAGTGGGACAAAAGTACTAAGAATTTGCCTAGTTACAAAATTAATTATTAATTTTGCACAACATGAAACGTACTTATTACATATTCATCCTATCGATATTCTTGATCGTTGGTTGTGGGAAGTCTGCGAAGGAACTACAGGTCGAAAAGAAGGCACAAGAGCAGGCGGAGAAAGAGAGATATCAGCGAGCTTACAAGGTTGCAGTAATGCCAACGCTTGATTGTCTACCTGCTTATCTATTGAAAGATAGCGTATTATACGATACAACTAAAGTAGATATCCGACTAAAACAATACAATGCTCAGATGGATTGTGACACTGCGATGGCTGGAGGAAGCGTACAGGCAGCCTTCAGCGATTTGGTTCGGACGGAGCGTTTAAAGCACAGACAGAAAGTGTTAATGCACTATCTAACGGACACAAACCTCAACTGGCAGCTCATAGCCGATAGGTCCTCTAAACTAAAGAAACTATCCGATTTAAGTGATAAGATTATAGCCAAAACACGCTTCTCAGGCACTGACTTGTTGAGTAACATGGTCATTAAGAAGGCAAAACCGAAGTATCAAGTGTTCCAAGTGCAGGTCAATGACGTGTTAGTTAGGCTCAAGATGCTACAGAACCATGAGATAGATGCCTATTGGTTTACCGATCCACAGACTACGAAGGCACTGCAAGGTGACAACAACTCTCTATTTAATTCGGTGGATGCAGGTGTACATCTAGGGGTCGTAGCAATTATGGATAAGCACCGCAGACCATCGGAAGATGAAGAGTTTGCAAAGGCTTACGACAAGGCTGTCGACTTGATTAATAAACATGGTGTTAAGTATTATGCGGCTTTGATAAAGAAGTATATGCAGGCAGATGATGCCACAGTTCGGGCTTTACCTGACATCAAATACACAAAGGTGGGAGCACCTCGCAGAGCCGACCTAATAATGGCGAGGGATTTCTTAACCACAATAAGTGAGATAGATACATAATTAGTAACTTTAAAGAATAGCACAGTGAACGTAGAAGACATACTTAGTAAGACTATAAGCGAACTGATGGATAAGCGATTGGATAATGCTATTGAAGTATTAAATCAGCTCTTCTTACAACGTCCGTCACTGATGGGTAATGATGAATTTGAGGCTGTCAAGCGTGATTATCAACTGATGGTTGACTACATGGGGAGGGGACTTATCGATCAGCAACGCGCCTCTCTTTATGCATCGTTGCTACAACGTCTTTATCGTGTAACCGCCAACTTAGAGATTAGTTGGCGTTGCAAACATGTACCAGCATACATTGATGCCTTTAAAATAAGCGACCATCTCAACACTAGCCATGACTTTGTTCGCACCGTCTTAGAGTCTTTTGTCACTGATTTAGCTATGTTATCTCTACAACAAGAGACAGCCCAAAAGGAGAAAGAAAGCGAACTCTACGATCGTCATCAGTTGTTCATTAATCGTCTGTTCAACGCCTTGTTTACATCTTGCCAATGGACAGAAGAGGATTATCAATTCTATTCCCAACTATTGACATCACCTACAGTCATATCCAATGACCAGCAGATTCTCGTCAGTGCAATCACGTTGAGTGCAATGAACCAATTCGATATCTATAAGTTCAAGACACTCACTTCTATCTATCAGAAAACAACCGACATCCATGTTCGTCAGCGTGCCCTCGTGGGTTGGGTATTATCTGTCTTTGAGGGAATGGATATATTTCCGGAACAAGATTCTATCATCAAAGAACTTTGTGCGGATGCTAGTGTGACACGCGAATTGCTCTCTTTACAAATCCAACTCTTCTATAGTTTAGACACAGAAAAGGACAACGACAAGATTCAAAGGGACATTATGCCAGACATCATGCGCAATTCCAACCTCACTGTTGGGCGTATCGGCATTGTTGAAAAGGAGGAGGATCAACTTGAAAACATACTTCATCAAGATGCAGAAGACAAACGCATGGAGCAGATGGAGGAACAGGTTAAGAAGATGATGGATATGCAGAAGCAAGGTTCGGACATCTATTTCGGTGGGTTCCGACAGATGAAACGCTTCCCATTCTTTAGTGATGTAGTGAATTGGTTCACACCATTCTATATCGAAACCCTGCTCTTCGACCCACCTTAAAGGCGCTAGGAGATTCGAAGTTTCTCAATGTTCTCGTAGAGAGAGGGGCACTTTGTGACTCGGATAAGTACTCTCTTGCGATTGCTATGGAGCAAGTAATCAACCAGTTACCAAGTAACATTAAAGAGATGATAGGGACTGACTCTGCCTTCGGTCCACTCGGTTCTTTCGATGAGAAAGAAGGCGTTGCAAACATCCGCCGAGCGTACATTCAGGATTTATATCGCTTCTTCCGACTCTATAGAACAGCACAGGATTTCATCAACCCATTTGAAGATAATGGCAAAGGAGACTTCGTTGCAGACATCTTCTTCTTTATCTATAAGTCGTTTATGAACACTGGACTTGATGACATGAAGTTGCGTTTAGCACTGCATTTATATAAGCGACACCAATACAAGAAACTGATAGAACTACTCAGTACATTCTATAGTAACGACCCGAGATACAGCATTCTTATGGGTTACACAAACATCCATATCGGTAGACCTGATAGTGCTTATGACTTCTTCTTAAAGGCTTTAGAGAAGGAAACCCAACAATGAGTGGGCACTAAAAGGACAAGCTCGTGCGGCGCTAGATTGCGAAGATTACGAGACAGCAGAGCACACCTACGGACAGTTATTACAACTGGATGCAGAGAATAAGGACTATGCGTTGAATCGTTGTATCGCTCTATTGAAATTAGGGAAATCATCTGAAGTACGTGAAGAGTTGTTCCGCTTAGATTATCAGAACCCTGACGACATGAATGTGAAGCGTGTATTTGCATGGGCAATGCTCATGGAAAAGAGTCTTGACAAGGCTACTCAGCTTTATGAGACACTCTTGAATACATTACCAACGACGGAGGATTACCTCAATGCAGGCTATTGTCAATGGGCTAAAGGGGACGCTCAACGTGCTGCCGAATTGTTTAGTAATTGGATAACTAAGGGTAATAAGAATCGCGACCAACTATTGGATGAGTTTAAGAGTGACGCAGAGATTCTGAATCTATACAACATCCAAGAGACCGACTGGCTGTTAATGCTAACATTGGCAAAGCCACTTTAGGGAAAAGATAGCCCCACCCTGCCTCCCAGAAAAGGGAGGAGAACCTAACGGAAGCTAGTTAGGATAAGCGGAAGAGAGGGAGGGGCGGTGTGTAACGAGGCTATGCTTCATTAATAGAAGCAGCAGGAACGAAAACAAGGAAACGCCTTTCTCCATTTGAGAAGGGCGTTTCCTTGCTATGAAGGGGGCGTTTCTTCGATAGGAAGAAACGCCCTCATTGAATATTATGTCTTATGTTGTTCTCTCCTAAGCACACCTAGAAACGATAGCCAAAACCGATGTTTAGATAGATTGGATATAGCTTGAAACTAATCGTCTTAAAGTCTTTCTTGAAGATACCATTTGCTGCCCATGTCAAATCGGCATTGATGGTAAAATGGTTAAAGGCACGCCACGTCGCGCCTGCTTGAGCACCCCAATGAAGGGAGCGAAGTGATGAAGAGAAATCGTAAAAGGCTGTTTGTCCATCATTAAAGGTCAGTTTCTGCCCCACTGGAGTACCTTCTCTGAGGTATCCGTTACTAACATGTCCAGAGAAATTACCATCTAGTTTGATAGAAGAATAGACCCCGGCACGCACTTTCCACCTGTCATTGATGCGGTAATTGCCCATAACTGGGATGGTGAGGAGCGTTGAATGATAGTCAGTCTGCACTTCGCCTGTCCAATAACCGGCTATATGACTACCCTCATCAACAATCTCTGTCCTGTAATTCTTTACTCTTGCAGCAGTAATCATGCCCTTTTCTTCCAACTTCAAACCTACTGAGACACCCCATTGGCGGTCTTCTCCCAACCACTTCGTGGCTGTTCCTTCAATCGTTCCATTGAATCGTGGGTTATAACTAGTTATCTTTCTTATCTCAACAGGGATAGGAAGTGGAGACGAACCACCGATGTTTACACCTGCTTTCAACTCATATTCCCATCCGTTCTGATCGGCTGATTCTAATGCTTCTGTGCGGTCGGTTTGTGCGAAGAGACTCATGGTACAGCCCAAGCTAACGACTGCAAGTACTACAACTCGTATATTCATTTTAATGCAAAACACTATTAAGTTTATTCTTTAGTATTACTTTGTAAGTATTTAAATGACAGCTTATTTAGTGAACAACTCTAGTTCATCAACATAGAGTGTACTCCCCACTGCACCTTCAAAATTGGCTCCGTCCTTACTAGATGACATAATGATTGCCAGACTATATTTGCCCTCTTTCAACTTTTCTGCATCTATTGTCCTTCCGTCAACAGCCTTAAAAGGAATGCTAAAACGTGTCCATTCGTTTGTTTCCTTACGATCTTCTAGCATTGCTTTAAGCACTATCCGATCACTAGTCAGTGAATTATGACCATCAAGATACTCTACTCCATCACCAGTTTCAAACAATACGGCATAGAGTGCGAAGTCGTCTTTTCTATCCTTAATCTCCGTTTGATCCTTATCAGTAAACTTATCGCCAACTTTATACTTATAGTATCCAACGAGTGCTAAAGGCGTCTGTCGGAAGGGAACACCAAAGTGAGTTGACTTGCCAGTATCGCCAAAATCAAGTTCAAAGGAGCCTGTAAACAGGTTGCCTGCTGCTATTGGAGACCCGAACAAAGCACCCACAGCTCCCGTGCTGATGGTTGTCAACTTCAGACACTTGCCCTTATAGCCATCGTCTGCTTGGCTTGTTGGATAGTCTTTAGCCCCTTTTCCCGACAGAACAAACGATACTCCACTATTACCACTCGCCCACTCAAAGGTGCCACCATCAGGTGTTTTATCAACGAAGGTGTCGTAACTAACAGTGTTATCAACCTTTAATGTTTCGAAATGATAGGCTGTTGCAATGTCATTGTTAGCAATGAAAGAGACGGTGTAAGTCTTCTTCCACTGTCCATCCTGCGATGTGACAACATATTGCTGGGGCTGAGTGAAGTCACGAACAGTGCTATCCTTTGGTTCAATCGTTGCACCTTCTGTCAAGTTAAATACGGGTGCGAGATGGGTAACATCAGCCCATCCATTGACATAGAGTTGGATAGCATTATTCGTTATAACCGGTTTACGGATTAGTTCCGTACCCTTGACTGTGATATTGGTAATATCTGCTTCTGCATTTAAAGCCTCTTCTTTAATACAAGAAGAGAGCACAACTCCAGCCGACATAATGAGGAGTAATGATTTTATCTGCTTCATCTTTATTACTTAATAATGTATCTGTAATAGTCTAATCAGTTGACAAAGGTAAACAAAGGCGTACATGACAAAGAATTAAGGTACACAATAACAGACTACTAAGGCAATAATAGTAGTATAAGAAGCCAAAGGGAGGAATCGAGGAATCCCACCTTATTATATATAAAGGGCGATGTCTTGTCGAATTAGAACCTTCCCATCGCTTGCCAAAGATTGTCGTTAGGGAGAGGAGACTCCACTTTTATGAGTTCTTTAGACACTGGGTGGATAAATTCCACACGATGACTTAACAAACAGATACCGCCATCTGGATTAGAACGAGGGGCTCCATACTTTAAGTCACCCTTAATAGGACAATCCATATTAGACAACTGGCAACGTATCTGATGATGCCTTCCAGTCATCAAATTAACTTCTAAAAGCGTGTAATGGTCTGTCTGATTGATAACCTTATAGTGTAAGATTGACTTCTTGGAAGTAGGTACTTGATGATTATAAGCGTAACTCTTATTCTGCTTCTCATTACGCACAAGCCAATCAGTTAACGTCGCTTCTGATTCAAAAGGAGGTCGAGTAACGATTGCCCAATAGGTCTTATGCACCTCACCATTGCGGAACATGTTATTCAAACGGGTAAGTGCTTTGGACGTCTTAGCAAAGATAACTAAACCAGAGACAGGTCTATCAAGTCTGTGAACAACCCCTAGAAAGACATTACCAGGCTTTTGATATTTTTCTTTCAACCATTGTTTGACAATCTCTGACAATGGTATATCGCCCGACTTATCGCCTTGCACAATCTCACCAGCCTCTTTATAGACAATTATGACATGGTTATCTTCGTAAAGTACTTGCATAGTATATAGTTTTTCCAAGCCTCATTTAAAAGAGAGCTTGTGGTTCGGTGTATATTTCCTTTTAGTGATTTATGATTTTCAAGAGTATTGCTAACGCAAGTTTGAAGCCTTAGCAAGAATGCCTCCCTTCCCCTTGTTGGGGAATAGGGAGGCTTTTAATTACATATTCATACCACCATCTACCTGGATAACCTGACCAGATACATAGCTAGAAAGGTCTGAACCAAGATAAACTGCAGTGTTTGCAATATCCTCAACTGTACCACCACGACGAAGAGGAATCTTATCCGTCCACTCCTTGCGAATCTCTGGTGAAAGGGCTTGAGTCATCGCTGTATCAATGAAACCAGGTGCAATTGCATTAGCACGGATACCCTTTGGACCCATTTCCTGAGCCACACTCTTTGCTAAAGCGATAAGTCCTGCCTTTGAAGCAGCATAGTTAGACTGACCTGCGTTACCATGTACACCAACGACACTAGCCATGTTGATAATGCTACCACCACGCTGACGCATCATGACAGGCACGCACGCATGGATGAAGTTGAAGGCACTCTTCAAGTTAACAGCTATAACAGCATCCCACTGCTGTTCGGTCATACGGAGCATAAGACCATCCTTTGTTATACCTGCATTGTTAACTAGGATATCAATAGAACCAAACTCTTCTTTTACCTTAGCAACGACTTCTTCTGTTTGAGCAAAGTCTGCTGCGTTACTAGCGTAACCCTTAGCTTTAACACCCTTAGCAGCTATCTCTGCTTCAGTAGCCTTACCATTTTCATCAATAACAAGGTCAGTGAATGCGATGTTAGCGCCTTCCTCTGCAAATTTCAATGCTATAGCCTTACCAATACCACGTGCAGCACCTGTGATGAGGGCTGTCTTACCTTCCAATAATTTCATATTGTCTTAGTTTATATTGTTAGTTATTACTTTATAATACTCTTACCCAGTGCACCATAAACCACCTTTGCTACTAACGGACGAGACGACTCTTCAGTTAATCCATGACTAACCGACCATAGATAAATGGTACCTCTAACCCTTTAATACAATAATGTGTGATGTCTGCAACTAGCTCTACATTGTCAATATCAAACTCGCCATCTTCTTTCGCTTCAGCGTATACCTTGCGAAAGAGTTCAATCTCGTCTTCATCAAAGTTCTTGCGTACCTTCTCAACCATCCATATATTTCTAAAGAACTCAGCACGCAAGTTTCCATTACGCATAACCGTTTCCTTTATCATACTTAGGTGGGTGTAAATCAGTTCGATAATCTTATCTTGAGGTCTAATACGCTTTGCTGCCACCTCATCTAACTTATCCGATAGACGTTCCAACTCCGACTCTATCACTGCATAATATACATCATCTTTACTCTTAAAATAGGTGTAGAGCGTGCGTCTTCCTTTACCAGATGATTTCGCAATGTCGTTCATCGTTGTATTAGCAATGCCATTCTTTGCAAAGAGTTGGCGTGCTACATCTACAAGTTTCTGCCTAGTTTTTGATATTGACATTCGTTCGTTATTCCTCTAATCACTGCTTTGCACGTTGCAAATCTTATGTGCAAAAGTATATATTATATCCCACATTAGCAAATTTAGAGCTATAAAACTTCATGATTAGACGATCAGCTTGATAGAAAAAACATATAAGGAAAGTCTTTACTTATTACATTAACAACCACTATTTGGGCTTATAAAAGATCTCTAAAACCATAGTTTATTTTAGAAACAAGTTGCTGTCATTTTGAACAAATTGATTAACTCGCTAATAAATAACAACATAGAACCTACCAAATAATGATAGCAATGACAGCAAAATTATTCTCTCTCCAATCCACCTTATATATAGTTTGTGCACCTCCTTAGCCTTTCAACCTCAGTAAGAGAATATATTAGCAGTGGTGAGGAGCATTAACTCCACCAAAAATCCTCATCATCACGAAGAGTTCGAGCTTAACTCTCTCTATCTGATAACAATTAATTAAGACTGTAGAAATGACAAAGGGTACAGCATCAAGTGCCGTACCCTTTGTCAATTCACATCTTTGTGAACGATTGAGCTTGACTTTTGGGTTACCGCCTCACGGCGTATACCCAATCATCTTGCGTCATTGTTATCCCTTAATCAATCTTATTTATTACCTAAACTAAACCTATTTTATTGAAACCTGAACAATCTCTTTTGTTCTACCTTAAACTAAATAACTAAAAACCTAAATCTATTACTACTAACCTAAACAATCTATTTGTCTTTTGACAATGCAAAGGTAAGGCTGTTTTCGCACACAACAAAACTTTAGCAGACTATTTTTTGCATCGTACATCATTTATTGACTTATATCAAAGGAAACGACTATAAAAGTCTAAAAAAGGGGTAGAACACTTCGTTCAACCCCTCATTATATATTTAATCACAAGTTTTTACCTATTTAATTAATCAATTAGATAAGATATTGACTTGAGATACTTTCATTATTCAAAACACGCTTAATCGTCTCAGCAAACATATCAGCAACAGAGATCTGCTTAACCTTTGAACAGCGAGCAGTGTATGGAATAGAATCTGTGAAGACCATCTCTTCCAACGCAGAAGCCTCTACACGCTCTGTTGCAGGACCACTCATGACGCAATGAGAAGCAATCGCACGAACACTCTTTGCCCCTGCCTCCTTCATAATGTCTGCTGCTTTTGTAATGGTACCAGCTGTATCAACCATATCATCAACGATGATTACGTTCTTATCCTTTACATCACCAATGATCTGCATTGTATCTACAACATTTGCACGAGCACGTGTTTTATTGCAAAGAACGAGCGGACAACCAAGATACTTAGCGTATGTGTTGGCACGTTTAGAGCCACCAACATCAGGACTAGCTATAACTAAATCCTTCAAGTGAAGGCTCTGCACATAAGGAAGAAGAACACCGCTAGCATAGAGTGGTCAACAGGAACATTGAAGAAACCTTGAATCTGATCTGCATGAAGGTCCATTGTCATCAAACGATCGATACCAGCTACACTCAACAAATCGGCTATTAACTTTGCACCAATGCTGACACGAGGTTTATCCTTACGGTCTTGACGAGCCCAACCAAAGTAAGGCATAACAGCAATAATCTGTCGTGCAGAAGCACGCTTGGCTGCATCAATCATCAAGAGAAGCTCCATGAGGTTATCAGAGTTTGGGAATGTGCTCTGTACAAGATAGACATCCTTGCCACGAATACTCTGCTCATAAGAAACAACAAACTCACCATCAGAAAAGCGAGTCATCACTAAGTTGCCAAGAGGACAGCCTAAACTAGCACAGATTTTCTCAGCAAGATATCTTGTCTTAGTACCTGAGAAGACCAAAAAAGAGTTGTTTTCACTCATTTCTTTATATTGTTTATATTTATAAGGTATAAATCAACTACTATCTACAGAAAGCTCCTAACAAATCGTGCGAAGCTTACGGAAATATTTAATAATAGGATTGAAGTTCTGCTCACTATGGATACAAAACTGATCCCAAAGGTCATTTCGAACCACAACTCCACCAAAGTCGAGGTCGTGCAAGCGTGGGAAATCATCTATCGTAATGCCTCCCATTGCATAAACATGCTTTCCTAAGAGCCCTTGCTTACATGCTTCTTCCAATTCAATATCCGACAGGATATGTTCAGTAGCAGCCGTGTTCTCACGAGGCTGATGGATGTTTTTCAGAAAGACATAGTCTGATTGTCTCTTAATTGCCTTTAGTTTCATCACATCATCACAGCTCCGACTGATGTGCCCTCTATATCCGTGAGGTGCAGCAAGGCTGGGGTTATCCAAGTGGATACCACCTAGACCATACTCACTCTTCATCTGAAAGTGCTGATGTACAACTATTTTGCTATGATAATGAGATGGGATAAGAGCCAAAAGGCGCTCTAAATAAAGTGGAGACGGGTCAACCTTCGAGATGTGTAGGCAGTCAAGTCCTTCCTCGAAGAGCATACTTATTATCTTATCCTCCTCTACAAAGAAGGTGGACTTAGTCATAATAACCAGCTTCATGCTCATACTTTATTTGTATTGCAAAGGTAGATATTATTTCTGAAAACCGCAAATTTTTCCTTATATTTGCACCATGAAAGTAAATCCAAAGACTTACAACGAACTCTCCCGACCGATGTACATATTGGAAGAAGAGCGTTTACGAAAGAACCTCCAACTGATCGCCAGTGTTGCAAAGGAGGCTGATGTTGAGATTATTCTAGCCTTTAAAGCATACGCTTTATGGCGTACCTTCCCCATTTTCCGTGAGTATATCCATGCCACAACAGCGTCCTCTCTGTATGAGGCACGCCTAGGCTTTGAGGAATTTGGTGCTCCCACGCACACGTTCTCACCTGGTTATACGGATTATGAGATTGATGATATTGCACGATGCTCGTCTCATCTCGTATTCAACTCATTGTCTCAATTTGAGCGATACCACGTTAGGGCAAAAGCTAGCAAACGCTCACTTGAGTTGTGGACTACGTGTGAATCCAGAGTATTCAGAGGTAGAAACACTCATATATAACCCTTGCGCGCCTGGAACTAGGTTCGGTATCGCATCTTCAAAACTCCCTGCTACACTGCCAGAGGGCGTTGATGGCTTCCATATTCATTGCCATTGCGAGAGTGGCAGCGATGTTTTCGAACGCACATTGGAGCATATTGAGGCGAAGTTCGCCAACTGGTTCCCTCAACTAAAGTGGATTAACTTTGGCGGCGGACACCTAATGACACGCAAAGACTACGATATTTCACGTCTTATTCACGCCTTGAAAGAGTTTAAGAAACGCTATCCTTGGTTGAAGGTGATACTCGAACCTGGTAGTGCCTTCGCTTGGCAAACGGGACCACTGGTCGCTCAAGTGCTCGATGTGGTGGAGGATCATGGCATAAAAACGGCTATCTTGAACGTAAGTTTCACCTGTCACATGCCTGACTGTCTAGAGATGCCTTACCACCCAGCCGTTCGCAATGCAGAATTAGTTGATGAGGACGGCTCTTCAAAGGGTGAGAATACGTACCGACTAGGTGCTAACAGCTGCTTGAGTGGCGACTGGATGGGGTCATGGAGGTTTGACCATCCGTTGCAGATAGGCGAGAATATCATCTTTGAAGATATGCTTCATTACACGACAGTGAAGACTAATATGTTCAATGGAATCAGTCATCCAGCTATCGCCCTACTCCATCCTGACAACGAACTAGAGGTCTTGCGAGAGTTTACCTATGAAGATTATCGAGATCGAATGGACTGATGGCACGCTCTTTGCTACTATCTTTAAGTATGAAATTAACTATTATAAGGAGGCAAAGATATGGCATTTATAGATTATTATAAGATTCTAGGTGTGGATCGAAACATCCCTCAGAAGGATGTGCGGGCAGCCTATAGGAAACGTGCAAAGCAGTTTCATCCAGACTTACATCCTAACGATCCGAAGGCAAAAGCTAAGTTCCAAGCTTTGAGCGAGGCGTTTGAAGTCATTGGAGACCCTGATAAACGCGCTAAATATGACAAGTATGGCGAGCAATGGAGGAATGCTGATGCCTACGAGCAAGCGGGTGGCTTCGGTGGTTTTAATGGTAGTCAAGGGGATGCAAACTCGTTTGGAGGATTCGATTTCAGCAGCTTTGGCAATGGCGGAGGCGGCTTCAGCAGCTTCTTCCAAGACCTATTTGGAGGTGCAGGAAGGCGTCGCTCATCAGCAGGAAGTACTGGAAGAGCTTACGGACAGCCTAATCCTGGACAGATGGAAGCCACTGTTGGCATTGATCTCTACACTGCTCTATTGGGTGGCGAAGTGGTTATCCAACTCTCTGGAGGCAACAAGGTAAAACTGAAAGTAAAGCCTTTAACACAAGGCGGGACGAAGGTTCGGCTACGTGGAAAGGGTTACGACCGTGGTGACGGTACCTTCGGTGACCTCATCATCACCTATAACGTGAAACTTCCTGACCATCTGACGGAGCATCAAAAGGAGCTTATCGAACAGATGAGACGCGAAGGTTAACCCCAAGAAAAGGCTCATTCATGGCTCTTCCGACCTACTTTTAAATTTATCTTGTAACCCTTCTGATTATCAAGTAAATACAAGTTCGATTGAAGAAGAGCCTTAGTAAGGTACAAAGAGACGCCCTTTTGCAATGCAAAAGGGCGTCTCTTGTCTTGAAGAAGAGCCTTTGGTGCTCCTTAATGCGCCACCACTACCCTACCTGCCAATACTGCTATAAAGCCCAAAGCGAGGGAGGCTAGGATGTAAAGAACAGATACGACGAATCCATCATCGCCTTTCATCAAGCCGACATTCTCATTCATAAAGGTGGAGAAAGTCGTGAATCCACCACAGAAACCAGTAGTTAGTAGGAGGCGAGTGGACGTACTAATACCTCCATTCTCACCTGGTAATGAAGAGAATATACCAATTAGAAAACAACCCAAAACGTTCACGACGAGTGTTCCTAAGGGGAAGGAACCGGCGATAGCAAGCTGAACATACTTCGAGATAACCATTCGAAGACTACCACCAACGAAACTTCCAATACCTACTAAAATAATATCTTTCCACATAATCGATACTTATATCTAATCACTAAAACCATAAGTAAAACCCCAACCAACCTCCCCCAAGGGGAGAAGTGCCTAACGGAAGTTAGTTAAGAGACGCTTCCGTTCATACAAAGAGAGCGTCTCTTCATTATAAAGAAACGCCTCCTTTAATATGAAGAAGGCGTTTCCTACTCACATCCTAACAACCCCCTAAAGCACATCCCCTCCTTCGGAGGGGCTTGGGGAGGCTCTAGAACACAAGATTAAAACCAAATCTTATACCATTCTTAGAGATTCCTGGCACATGAGTATAGGTCAGTCTGCGCACATAATCGACCTCTAGACACTTGAAGATATTGTGTACTCCGACCACAAACTCTAGATAAGGATCATTCGTCATAACGCCTGTTCCATCAGGAAACTTATATAAGTCTGGATCGTTAGAGTTCTGTGGTAAGAAGGGATTGTTCTTATCTGTTAGGTGCCCCCACATGCCCTTGAAGGCTACATACTCACGCCACTTCAACTTCTTCAACAATGGAACTCGATTGAAAACTTTGCCTTCCAAGTCCCAAGCAAGGTTGAATTTGGCATACCTATCATTAAGGAACTCAAGTGGTTGCATGAGGTTGAACGTACCAAGGTGTTCGAAGTATGAGGTGTTGACAGGGGGTGTGATGAGGAAGGGGAATGGTACTTTATTCCATTGTGCGCCCCCTTCTACACGTGTATCAACGTGCCCCCAGCTCCCTAACCAGAATCTTTTATAGATTGCGAGTTCGGTGAGATTCGTATTAAAGTGACCTCCTAAGAAGTTTTTTAAGCCCATTGTGTGCTTCAACTTGAACTCTGGAGCATCGAGATTCACCTCCATTCGCCTCTGTTTTGAGTTCACATAACTCTGCCCAGGACGATAGTCTAGACTCAAAGAAAGCTCCGTCAAGCGAATACGATCAACCAATGAGCCATCCATCTTCTCGTATATCAACTTACCAGTTGGGCGATTGCTCTCTGTGCTAAGACCAATACTTGTTGCCAAACCATAGTTTGTTTCCCACTCAAACTTTATCCTCTGACGATTGTAGAAATAGAGTTTCTCCACCTTCACAGGGCGGAAGGTCATGAAGATGTTATCCTTGTTATGCTTCAAATACTTATCTGATGGCGACTCAACATCTCTATTTGATTCGATGGAGATAGTGCGTATCGGGAACTCAATCGGTTGATATTCTGGCTTGCTGAAAGAGTATATCACCTTCGCATCATAGTAGTTTTGATGCGACTTCGTACCGTATGCGTAATAGCCTTCGAAGAACCAATGAGGATTAAACTTAGCCGTTGTTCGAGCTGAAGCACGCACTCGGATACCATCGACAAAGTTCTTTGAAATGAAGGTGTTAACCGGTCCGATATCTACCTTACTAGGCTTATCTTCATTGCCAGTTTCGATGAAGTTCTCCACAAGAGCCTTCGTTGTAAACAGCAGCCACTTGAAGTGCTTGGTCTTAGACATGCGCTTCACGAACGAGTCCATACTGGCTTCGCTCTTTGTTAGTTGGGTCGTTCTATGTGCTGCCCAAAAGTCATTATCACGCATTTTAGCATTTGCATCATACGTAACCTTTGCCTTCCCCCTTGAAGAGTTTGTCGTCAATAGGAGTGAAAGCATAGTTATTCATGCCTGTTGTTCGTATCACAATGGCACGCTGAAGAAGGTCAGTAAGTTTCAACTCAGCCACCATGTTATCCGTTGTCAACGCCCATTCGCCATTATTCAACTTGGTAAACTCCTGTTCAAACTTCATCGCATCGACAAAGTTAACACCTGTGTTTGCAGGCAACTGCATATCACACTTCTTCACATGCAACGTACTATCGTTCAGCACATAAAGCTCCCCACGGAAGCCAAAGTCCTGTTGGTTAGCTGGCATAAACTGTAGTCTGATACATTGATCTTGGTTCACATAGACCGTATCATCTATATAGAAATGATAGAAGGAGATGGCAGTTGAGCCTATTGGAGAGGGGAATCTCTTTTGCAGAAGGTCGATTTGATCATCATAGAGGTTGATATCTTTGAAGAGATCCTTTACTATTGTGTTCAACGCCTCACCTGTTTGAATAAGTTTAGAGATACCCTTTGTTGTCTGACCTAACACTATATCCTTCTCGTCTCGAGGGTCTTTACGATAGATGTGTTGCGTGAGTGTCTCATCGACGGAGATAGGAAGTATGAGCTTGTTGTTATATGGGCACACCTCCACCTGATCGAGTAGCCAAGGTGCTTTCTTGAACATCTTGCCCTCAATGTCATCGGGAGTTAGGTTGTTAATAGCCATCGTTACCTTCTGATACTTATCATATTGATAGTAGCTATGGTTCGATAGTAACGACTCCTTCTTGGCTGCTATTACTCGTTTCATAAGCTCTACTGCAGGGTTATCCTTACGTGAGTAACGATGCCTGCGTTTGGCTTTTACCACCACACCTTGCAGTTGCTTTGAATCGGCAATAAGCGTTATATGTAACGTATTAGGCGTGTCATCCGTCACTTTGATTCGACGAGGTTTATAGCCAACTGCCGTCACGGTGAGTTGTTCACCAGCTTTCTTCTCTATGGTGAAATGCCCGTCTGCATCGCTCGAAGCCCCTACCTTGAGTGTTCGATAGATGGCATTGGCATAAGGAATACTGTCTCCTGTCTGTGAGTCAACCACATAACATTGCAGCAAAGTACTATCGACTATAGGGGCAGGCTTGCTTACCTCCTTTGCAAGAGAGTCCATCATCTGAATAAGCGAGTCGGTAGCAAGTGCCATAGAATCAGTGCCTAATAACAATGAATCAGCCTTAACTGGTAGGGAGTCTACCTTTAAAACTGAAGGAAGAGGTTGTTGCGCATGAGCTTTTGACGTGCCCACTACAATGAAAGGCACATCAACAGCATTATATTCAGTCGGTCTCGAAGCACGGAGAACACTGACTTTTGATGTTTTCTTACTCTATCTAATACCATCTTTTTAAATCACTTTTAAGCCCTTCCGAACGACTATATCGGATACAGAAACACTAGTCGATCTCTTCGTCGGCGGCGTATCCACCCATCTCACGAATAGCATTCTTGAGTATTGTGTATTGTTCGAAGAGGTTATTGACAGGCTCTTCACCTTGCGTGAAGTCGTGCATTGGGCTCTTTAAGAAGAAGCTCAAGAAGCGTTGAATACCATATCTTCCAGCCCTAGCAGCCACATCTGACAGCAAAACAAGGTCTAGTAACAAGGGCGCAGCAAGGATGGAATCACGGCAAAGGAAGTTTATCTTGATCTGCATTGGGTATCCCATCCATCCAAAGATATCAATGTTATCCCATCCTTCTTTGTCATCGTTGCGTGGAGGATAGTAGTTGATACGCACCTTGTGATAGATGTTTCCATATAAATCGGGCTGCTCCTCTGGTTTACAAATGGTTTCCAAGGTGGACAGCTTACTAACTTCTTTAGTGTGAAAGTTGGCAGGCTCGTCCAAAACAAGCCCATCTCTATTACCGAGGATATTGGTTGAGAACCATCCTGCCAAGCCTAAATTGCGTGTCTTAATGATAGGTGCAAAGCCTGATTTAACCAGTGTTTGCCCTGTTTTGAAGTCCTTTCCTGCAATCGGCATGTGCGTCTTCTCTGCTAATTCCCACATTGCGGGAATGTCCACAGTAGTGTTAGGAGCACCCATGATAAACGGGCATCTCTCCTCCAAAGCAGCGTAAGCATAACACATGGAAGGAGCTATGTGCTCTCTGTCGTCAGCCTTCATCGCAGCTTGCAGTTGGTCGAGTGTCTTATGATAAGCCGCATCGTAAGGTACATATATCTCAGTTGATGCAGCCCAGATAACCACTACTCTATCGCATTGCTCACGCTCTTTAAAGTCGCGGATATCAGCTCTTAACGCCTCAACCATGTCCCATCTCGTCTTGCAATCCTTAACATTATCGCCATCAAGACGCTTGGCGTAATTCTTGTCAAAGGCTGCTTTCATTGGCTTAATAGCCATTAGTTCGTCCCGAACAGGCTCAATGTCTTTCGCCTTCAAGACCTCTGCATAGACTGCAGCTTGATATGCGTTTTGAGGATAGACATCCCATGTTCCGAAGACAAGATCACGCAAGTCTGCCATCGGAATGATGTCCTTATAGTGTAGATACTGCTTATCAGCTCCATGCCCAACACGTATCTTGTCATACTGTGTCATCGACCCAATGGGCTTTGCTAGTCCCTTACGTGCCATCAACACACCCGTCATGAATGTTGTTGCAACAGCTCCACATCCAACGACCAACACTCCGAGTCTACCTTCTGCAGGCTTTACATCCATTTGTTTCATACGTTTATATATTATAAACTAAACGTTCTTATTTTATTTTTATTGCTTTTTTCTCTCTCTTATTCTGCCTGTTTACGCACTTAATTACACTCATTTGTACGCTAAAAGCGACTTTAATTCATGAATGATAAGGTCGGCAACGGGTGCTTCTGGCTCTTGTTTGTCCCATCCCTCACCCTTGAGCCAACAGGTTCGACAGCCTATCTCGTGGGCAGGCAGGATGTCCTTCGGATAGCTATCACCCACTACTAACACCTTGCGAGGCTCTACCTGCATAGCGGCAACGGCTTTTCTGAATATCTCTGGAGATGGTTTACGAACGCCTACAACGGCACTCTCGGTCACAACTTCAAAGAGATTAGACAGATGGAACTCATTGAGTACAACGGACATATTGCCATAGAAGTTGGTTACTAAGCCCAAGCTGTATCGCTTCCGAAGCTGTTCAAGAACGTTCTTACTGCTTCCGATTGTCGTTTCCACCTTATTATATAAGTGGTCTTCGAGCCTGGTTTGCATCTTCCTCGCACTTTGCTCATCAACAGTCAACCATCCTTTCTCTAAAAGGTAATCGAACTCTAAGCCGAGTTTCACCGATAACATCCTACGAAAAGTGTCGTTGGCATGAATCAAAGGTTCGCTTCCCAACTTACGTTCAGCATACACATAGGCTTCCCGAAACTGCTCTTCTGTCACAGAAACACCCATCGTTTCATATCCATGCCAAAGCATTTTACCCCAGTGACAGCCCTGTGTATCGAGCGTTCCACCGAAGTCGAAGAGGATAACGGACGGCTTTGTCTGCCTCTCCTCACCGATATTCTGTATCAAAGACGCACACAGTTTCTCGTGCTTCTTGTGCATATATATGTACATGAGGTTGTATATCGTGACTTCAAAAAGGAGGTAGATCCAAGGGCAATTCAGTAAGCAGGTGATGTAAAGGAGGATAGCTCTACTGTTAAAAGTAAGTAGGTTTGTGAAGGGCATAAGCGGTCGGCTTCCGTTTAAAAAACGTTCTTTCAGCTCTTGCGGAACCTGCTCTATACTGCCATACTGCGCCATCAACGCTTTGTGAAAACGCTGAAAAGCGGGTGTGCGACGCTCCTGACTTTTGCAATAATACTGATAATTAGCGTGGAAAGCACGCTCCCAAAAGACATTCGGCTTGCCTTTCAGCGACTCAACAATCGCTTGTTCCTGTACATAAGAGCCTAATTCTGACCCTTTCTTACCCATCAGGAAGTAAAGATGTATCTGACGATAATAGTCGCTCAAGGAGCTTTGTGGCGAGTGAGACAATAGACCTGCAACGGCTGCCAAGACCAATCCTCCAATGCCCCAAGGCACTGTTGTAAGGGGTATAGGCTCGTTCCAAAGGCGCAAGACAAGGGCTAGATAGATTGTAAAAAAACCATATATCACCAGCAAAACCATCCAAACAACGCCCCTTCATAGACCGCTGGTTGGTGAGACGAGCTAGTTGTCCATCGGTGGAATCACAAAAGTTTGCAAGCATCAAAAGCACTACGCCCACTACATTATATAATGTGTCTGTGAAAGAGAACATCACTCCTGCCGCCACACCAAGGAATATGGAGAGGATTGTAATGCTGTTAGGAGTGACGCCAAAGCGGTGCCAGAACAAGGCAAAAGCAAGTCCGATGGGACGTGTGAAATGCACATCTAGCCACTCTTCGGTATCTTCCGACTTCATAGAAGCACGTAGTAATGTGTCGAATTTATCTATTTTCTCACTTATTATCATGTATCTTTCAAGACTTTCATTATCGTTTGTTAATAGTCAAAAGGGAATGACTTTCACAACTGACGCACTCTTTCAACAATCGCTTGAGCTGCCTCTTGACGACAACGGGAGTAACTCGGCCAATCATTGAAGTCGATGATGACATAAGTTCCATCGGCTCGGATGATAGCATCGCCACCATAGATGGGGGTTTGCAAAAGCCTCGACAACTGTTCTGCATCATGTTGCAACTGCCCTTTGGAGTAACTGAAATGATGAGAAATACCGTTCCGCTGCTCTGCACCAAACTTCGTTTCGCCATCGTCACAAGGATAGAAACAACGAAAGAAATTCGTTCCTTCAACACCATAAAACTTGATTAAATCGCCTTCCACATGCGCTTGTACAATGAAATCGACGATTCCTCGCCGCTGAAAACGCTCTTTGGCAAGCTCCAATTCAATTCGATTTGCACAATAGCAAACGTCCTCTTGGGTCTCTGCACTTTGGTCGCCACGCTTCAACCAATAGCCTTTTTCGCCTTCTGATGGTGGCAATGGAAGATGATTCTCACGCATTACTCGTTCTATATTACGACGTTGGCAGGCTCGCACACCAGCTGTGGGATTGAGTACACAGACGCCTTTTTCCTCCAATGTGGATAGAGAATCTAAGGTCTGCGGAGCACGCCCCATGGAGAGAATGAGGGGTTTATCGATTGAAAGATTGCCCTTTGATAGACTCGTATTCAGTAATTGGATTGAATGTAGGGAAGTATCAAACGAATCTTCACTCACCACCTCTTCCGCACCCAATAGTCTACCGACTTCTGTCAAGATAGCCCAATCTTTCTCTTCAGAATGGGGCGAATAACGCTTTGCCCGTTGTATGAGTAACATGGTTAGAGCCTTTTATTCAGATATTCTTCAGCCTTTTTTATATCAGAAGCATGGTCTATGTCAAAGACTTTCGACAATGGATAAGCCTCAACACGAAGCCCTCCTGCCACCAAAGCACGCTGAAAGTTACGCATTCGATGTAGCCCTTTTGCAATGCAATCATCCAATATGGAGAGCGTTGAAGGGGCTAGTCCATAAATGCCCGCAGATACGTATTGCGTATCAGATTGTGCATTATCATAATAGCCCGTAACGTGTAGTTGTGGATCAGTTGACACGTAGAGCGGTTTCTCATCATCGATATAATCGGTCACACCCATCAGTGCATCCACCCCCTGATGTAGCCTTTCTCGGAAGGTAGAGACATACAAACTAAATGCTTGCTCATCGAAGATTGTATCAACAGTTGTCAGTATGAAGGGTTCGTCAAGCAGGTATTTTCGCAGCTCATAAAGGCTGTGCATGGAACTAGGAGTTGACTTAATCAGGAACTGCAGAGGGACATGATGCCCATTCAATCCCTGTTCCTCCACCTCAACAAGGTGCCTTGCAACATCCGTCATGTGCTCATTGCAGATAACAAGAATATCGGTTGCATCATTCGCAACAAACACTCTTATCAAGCGGTCAATAAGCCGTTCTCCATTCACCTTAACCAATGGCTTGGAATCAGTAACACCTTCTTGTGCCAGTCGGGAGCCGTCTCCAGCGGCGATGATTGCGTATTTCATTAAATGCAAAGATACACATTTTTGATTTCAAAAAGCACAATTTGTAATTCAAAGTTACGATTACTTCAAGTTGACGAGTAAACGAGTTGACTCGAAGTCATCATATTTTTGGAGTCAAGGAGATACCTCATTGTCTTTTTTTTCGTATCTTTGTAGCTTTAAAAACATAGTTTGGAAGATTGAGGATAATAGTTAATGGAGTCACTCAAAGAAATCTTTAGAATAGGAAAAGGGCCTTCTAGTAGCCATACCATGGGCCCTCAACGAGCTGCAATCATCTTTGCAGAACGTCACTCGGAGGCGTCACGTTTCGAGGTAACATTGTATGGTAGCTTGGCAGCAACAGGCAAGGGACACATGACGGATAAGGCTATTATCGACGTATTAAAGCCTATTGCACCTGTTGATATCATCTGGCAACCTAGCATCTTCTTACCTTATCACCCTAACGGAATGGAGTTTCGAGCTTATAACGAGGCTGGTGAGCAACTCGAGGAATGGATTGTTTATAGTGTCGGAGGGGGTGCGCTATCGGAAGGAAAGGCTACGGGCGATTACTTCAAACACCAGGAAGTGTATGATTTGCATACTTTGAAGGATATTCAAGGATGGTGTGAACATCATGGAAGGGGCTATTGGGAATATGTAAAGCAGTGTGAGGATGATGATTTCTGGGACTATCTGCGTGAGGTTTGGCATACTATGCAGGCAGCTGTTGAGCGTGGATTGGATAGTGAAGGGGCATTACCTGGTCCACTGAATTTGGCTCGTAAGGCTCCAACTTATTATATCAAAGCACGCGGTTATAAGCCTTCTTTGCAAAGTAGAGGTATGGTTTATGCCTACGCTCTAGCGGTAAGTGAAGAGAACGCATCGAATGGTACGATTGTAACAGCCCCTACTTGTGGTGCTTGTGGAGTAGTTCCTGCGGTGCTTTATCACCTCTCCAAGGGTCATGACTTTACAGAGACTAAGATCTTACATGCCCTTGCAACGGCAGGACTCTTTGGTAACATTGTGAAGTACAATGCGTCTATATCAGGAGCGGAAGTAGGTTGTCAAGGTGAGGTGGGGGTTGCTTGTGCAATGGCATCAGCCGCTTCTTGCCAGCTATTCGGTGGTAGTCCGTCACAGATCGAATATGCTGCGGAGATGGGACTTGAGCACCATCTCGGTATGACCTGCGACCCAGTTTGTGGTTTAGTACAGATTCCTTGCATTGAGCGTAACGCCTTTGCAGCTTGTAGAGCACTAGATGCTCAACTCTACGCATCGTTTAGTGATGGTAGTCACCGTGTATCCTTTGATAGGGTTGTAGAGGTGATGAAGCAGACAGGACACGATATTCCATCCTTGTACAAAGAGACAAGTGAGGGTGGATTAGCGAAAGATTATCAAGTATAAGAGTAGGACGTAAGCCTCCCCCAACCCCTCCCAAGAGGAAAGAAGAAGCCTCAATCACAACAACAACCAGCCTAACCAACAGCCCATCTACAGCCTCACCCCCGTCCCCTCTCCGAATGGAGAGGGGCGTGAATACTGCTGATTGCAAATAAAGGGGGCGTTTCTTCGATGTAAAGGGAGGCTCTTTTCGACATAAGGAAACGCCCTTCTCGAATGGAGAAGGGCGTTTCGTTAATTCTAGAATATTATTACATCTATTCCCGCTAACCATCCTCTCCCATCCTACTAGTAGTTTTCACTCCCCTCTCCATTCGGAGAGGGGTTGGGGGTGAGGCTTCTTCTCGATTGGAGAAGGGCGTTTCGTTAATTCTAGAATATTATTACCTCTATTCCTACTAACCATCCTCTCCCATCCTACTAGTAGTTTTCACTCCCCCTCTCCATTCGGAGAGGGGCTGGGGGTGAGGCTTCTTCTCTTTATTACTTTACCTTCGCTATTAACTCTTCTGGCGTCACAAACGCTTGTTCACCAGTAGTCATATTCTTCAAAGTAACCTTTCCTTCTTCCATTTCCGACTCTCCAGCAAGAGCCACGAAACCGATGCTCTTTGCGTTCGCATAGCTCATCTGCTTCTTCATCTTTGCTTTATCGGGGAACATCTCGGTGCGAATACCCGCACGACGAGCAGCTGCTACGATTGGAAGACAGTATGCTGTCTCCTGCTCACCGAAGTTGATAAAGAGTAATTGAGTGCCTTGCACGCTCTCTTTTGGATAAAGGTCTAGGGTGTTCAAAACGTCATATATGCGGTCAGCACCAAAGCTGATACCAACGCCAGAGAGCCCTGGCATACCGAAGATACCCGTGAGATTGTCATATCGACCACCACCAGTAATAGAGCCAATCTGCACATCTAACGCCTTAACCTCAAATATGGCACCAGTGTAATAGTTAAGTCCTCGTGCCAAGGTAAGGTCGAGTTGTATCTCATTCTTTAGTCCGGACGTCTTCAACATATCAAGGATAAAGCGTGTTTCCTCAACTCCCTTTAGTCCAGTCTCACTCTCCTTCAAGGCTTCCGCAATCACTGCAAGCTTCTCTTCGTTGGTTCCTTCTAACTTAATGATCGGTTGCAACTTAGCAATCGCATCCTCTGATATACCATCAGCACGCAACTCTTCGTTTACATTCTCAAGTCCTATCTTATCGAGCTTATCAATGGCAACAGTGATATCAACAATCTTATCCTTCTCACCAATCACCTCGGCAATACCCGTGAGAATCTTTCTATTGTTAATCTTTATCTGCACTCTCACCCCTAACTTGGTGAAGACTGTGTCCACAATCTGCATTAGTTCCACCTCATTTAATAGTGAGTCAGAACCTACAACATCGGCATCACACTGGTAAAACTCACGATAACGACCCTTTTGAGGGCGGTCGGCACGCCATACCGGTTGTATTTGATAACGCTTGAAAGGCAACTGCAGTTCCTCACGATGCATGACTACGTAGCGTGCGAAGGGGACAGTAAGGTCGTAACGAAGTCCCTTCTCGCATAGTTTCGTTTGCATCTTCAACGTGTTACGCTCCTTGAGTTCATCGTCACTAACCGACTTTAAATAGTCACCAGAGTTCAACACCTTGAAGAGGAGTTTGTCTCCTTCATCGCCATACTTGCCCATTAGGGTGTGTAAAGTCTCCATGGCAGGTGTCTCAATCTGCTGAAATCCATACAAAGCATAGACACTTTTGATTGTATCAAATATGTAGTTACGTTTTGCCATCTCCTCTGGTCCGAAGTCACGGGTGCCCTTTGGGATGGAAGGTTTATTTGCCATTGTCTGTTATAGTTATTCTTCTTAATATAAAAAAGGAGTTAAGAGCGTCGAAGGAGATAGAGAAGTGAAAGAAACGATATTGTCAGCTATAGAGGAGAGAACCATCTAATGACCTTATATCCTTGTCCTTTTACTTCCCTAACAACCTTATTCTCTTAACTATTCAAAATTCTTTTGTTCCTATATTGATTATAGAACGATTGTCTGCTCACGGTCAGGACCGATAGAGATAATGCCAATCTTGGTCTCAAGATACTCCTCCAAGAAAGCGACATACTCGCGGAACTCCTGTGGGAACTCTGCTGCGGAACGACAGTGAGTCATATCCTTCTTCCAACCACGGAACTCCTTATAGATTGGTTTCACATCATCAATCTCATATGGGAAATCCTGTGTTTGTGTACCATCAGGAAGCTCATAAGCAACGCAAGCCTTAATGGTTTCGAAGGTGTCAAGTACGTCACTCTTCATCATAATGAGCTCTGTCACACCATCAACCATTACTGAGTAACGAAGTTGAACAAGGTCTATCCAACCGCAACGACGCTCTCTTCCTGTTACAGCACCATACTCATGACCAAGGTCACGAATCCTCTTTCCAGTCTCATCAAACAACTCGGTTGGGAATGGACCAGCACCAACTCGTGTGCAATATGCCTTCATGATACCATAGACATTGCCCACTTTATTAGGTCCAATACCTAGTCCTGTACATGCCCCAGCACATATAGTATTGGATGAAGTAACAAATGGATAAGAACCAAAGTCGACGTCAAGCATTGTTCCTTGAGCACCTTCACAGAGGATGTTCTTGCCGTCACGTAATAGGTGATTGATGACATGCTCAGAATCAACAAACTCAAACTCTTTCATGTACTCAATGCCTTCCATCCATAGTTTCTCAGTATCTTCAAAACCTTCAAAGTCAGTCCACCCCAATGCTGCTAACATCTTCATGTGGCGTTCCTTGTGCTCTGCATACTTACGATCGAAGTCACATAAGATATCTCCTACACGCAATCCATTACGGCTAATCTTATCTGTGTAGGTAGGACCAATGCCCTTACCTGTTGTGCCAACTCTATTCTTTCCCTTAGCAGCCTCGTATGCTCTATCAAGGATGCGATGGGTTGGCATGATGAGATGAGCCTTCTTTGAGATACGCAAACGTTGCTTAAGTGAGTGCCCACTCTTCTCTAACTCCTTTGCTTCTCCCATAAAGAGATCAGGTGCCAAGACCACTCCATTACCAATGATATTGACCTTTCCTCCCTGGAAGATACCCGATGGGATGGAACGTAAAACATACTTCTCTCCCTCGAATTCAAGCGTGTGTCCTGCATTAGGACCACCCTGAAAGCGAGCCACAACATCATAACGTGGTGTGAGTACATCTACGACCTTTCCCTTACCTTCATCACCCCATTGGAGACCCAACAGGACATCAACTTTACCTGTGTTCATTTGCTTTTATGTGAGTTTTTACCTTGCTTTTGGGTTAAGAACTTGCTCTTCTGACGTGATAGAACAGCCTGACAGCGAGAGCATATACCATATATATATAATGAGAAACCATCTCTGCGGAACCGATAAAACTTAGTGTTTTTAATCGCTTCAGTGATCTCCTGAGACTCAACCTCGGTCACTGTTCCACATACGGTGCATATCTGGTGGATATGATCTTCATTATCGTAACAAGCCTCATACATGGTTTGTCCGATGAAACGATGCCTAACGATAAGGCGCAACTCTATGAATAGACGCATTGTATTATACAGCGTTGCACGAGATACACGGAAGTTCCTTGTTTCAAGCTCTACGCCCAATTCGTCTAAAGAGAAGTGTCCTTTCATGTCATACACGGCATCAAGAATAGCATACCGCTCTGATGTCTTGCGATGATTATTCGCTTCGAGGTACTCATCCAGAATATCTCGAACTCTTTTTTTGACTATGTCTTTAGTCACAACTTACTGATTAAATTCGCACAAAGTTAGTGTTTTTTAATGATATAACTAGTATGTGGTAATAAAAAAAAGTTAAAGAGAGGGGAAGAGATAGGCCGCTTCATCTTACTAATGCAGGGCATTCTCCCCTCATAAAGATTCTTATTTGCCATCTCTCCCATTGTTGTTTGCAAACTCAGGGAGCATTCTCCTACCTTTTCCTTATGATAAGTTGCCCCTCAACGTACCTATTCCTATCTTACAAAAACCCCTCTTTTATTTTAAATTATAGTTGCTGTCCCCTTTAAAATTAAAGCCACTTCTCACCACCTCCTTAGAGCGTATTCGTCGAGGAATAAGCATCACCTGTTCGGCATCCAGTGCCTCCATCTCGCCCTGCTCATCCTCTCCTATCACGGGGAAGAAGTTGAGTAACTCTCTGATATGCGCCTTTCTCGTGTCGATGTCGCCACCTCCCGACGCCGTCTCTACCGTTAGTCCGTTTGCCATCTCCTCATAGATACTTAGCGTGCGGGCTGGGTCAAAGTCGAAGACGTAGGCATTCTCTTTCCTATGATACCGACCATCAGCATCTATATAAAGGTGTGGTGTCTGCGCACGAAACGCCGTTTGCATATACTGGGAAGGGCTTTTCATATTGCAGAGTATCAACACTGCCGTCCATTCGGGGACTGTTACTCCAGTTGTCAACTGCCCTACGGAGAGCGTAATTGTGCCTTGCGGATGTTCCGCAATGGCTTTCCTTACACGCAGCAAGGAACTCTCGTCCTCTATAATCTCATCGTTATCGGTCTTGCCGTCACCTGCTGCAACAACAATCTCAATGCTTGCGAACTCTGGATGTCGTTGTGTGTCTCTTAGCTTCTTAGCGGTAGTCAACAGCCCATCTACAGCCTCTCCCCCAACCATCTACAGCCTCTCCCCCCATCCCCTCTCCGAATGGAGAGGGGCGTGAATACTATTGTTTGCAAATGAAGGGGGCGTTTCTTCGATGTAAGGAGAGGCTCTTCTCATAGCAACGAAACGCCCTCTTTGATTGAAGAAGGGCGTTCCTTTAATTTTAGAATATTATTACCTCTATTCCTGTTTAGCATTACTTTGCAAGCTAATAGCAGTATTCACGCCCCTCTCCATTCGGAGAGGGGACGGGGGTGAGGCTGTAGATGGACGATTGTTTGGCTTTTTGTTGTTTGGATGAGGCTATGTATTCTATCTAAAAAGATGGTGATATACAAATCTTTTTCTTACCTTTGCAGCATATAACAATAGATGGTCTGTTTAGCAAACCACAATAGATTAACGATATAAAAACAAAAAGATGAAACCTACATTATTACTTCTTGCGGCTGGAATGGGTAGCCGCTACGGTGGTCTCAAGCAGCTCGATGAGCTCGGACCCAATGGTGAAACAATCATGGACTACTCTATCTATGATGCCATCCAGGCTGGTTTTGGCAAGATAGTATTCGTCATTCGTAAGGACTTCGAGGACCAGTTTCGCAAGCAGGTACTATCTAAGTATGAAGGACATATCCCTGCCGAGCTAGTCTTCCAAAGCATTGATGCACTCCCAGAGGGCTTCTCTGTACCTGAAGGACGTGAGAAACCATGGGGTACCAATCATGCTGTTTTGATGGCAAAGGACGTTATCAAGGAGCCTTTCTGCGTCATCAACTGCGACGATTTCTACAATCGTGACTGCTTCAAGGTCATTGGTAAGTTCCTAGCCGACCTCCCCGAAGGTGCTAAGAACAAGTATGCTATGGTTGGATTCCGCGTTGGTAACACCCTTAGCGATAATGGAACTGTGGCACGCGGTATCTGCTCTACGAATGCAGAGGGTAACCTCACAACGGTTGTGGAACGCACCGAGATTGAGCGTCGTGAGGGCGAAGTGAAATACAAGGATGAGCAGGGCGAGTGGGTAGCAGTGAGTGATAACACCCCAGTCTCTATGAATGTATGGGGCTTCACACCTGATTACTTCGATTATAGCGAGGCTTATTTCAAGGAGTTCTTATCGGATCCGAAGAACATAGAAAACAAGAAGGCGGAGTACTTCATACCGCTGATGGTGAACAAACTCATCAACGATGGCACTGCTACTGTTAAGGTGCTTGACACGACGAGTAAGTGGTTTGGCGTTACATATGCCGCTGATCGAGAGAGTGTCGTTGCGAAGATTCAGTCGTTGATAGACGATGGTACTTACCCAGCTAAGCTATTTTAAATAAAGAAGTCATGGGGATGTGTGACCTGTGTGCTGGTGAGGAACGATTGTTCTAAGCCCCATAAGTCATGCACCCCAGCTTTTGATTTCTCCTTCCTTTTCGACATATAGGATGTGAAGGAAGGATTGTTTCACCCCTACAATATCTATAAGTAGAACAACACACAATGGATTTAAACTTATTAAAACAGGAGGAGCTTGCCTCATTACGACAGTTGCTTACCACTGCGAAAAACATTGTTATCTGTGCTCACAGGGCGCCTGATGGTGATGCCATGGGCTCTTCTCTGGCATGGATGAACTATCTGAATGGGATAGGAAAGACCAACGTGAAGGTGTGTATGCCTGATGCTACACCCGACTTCTTACATTGGTTGCCTGGTAGTAACACCGTCATTCGTTATGACCGACGCCCTCGTGAGGTGGAGCGAATCTTTAAAGAGGCTGACCTTGTGTGTTGTCTTGATTTCAATCAGCCCTCCCGTGTGGATGCAATGCAGGACGCTTTGGAGTCGTCGGAAGCCCCCCGTTTGCTCATCGACCATCACTTGGACCCTGATGAAGGGTGTGCGCTGGCTATCTCTAGACCAGATATGTCGAGTACAAGTGAGATTGTTTTCCGCCTCATCTGTCAGTTAGATGGATTCGAGACGATGACCCGTCAGTGTGCTGAATGTATATATTGCGGTATGATGACAGACACTGGTGGCTTCACATATAACTCTTCCCGACCAGAGATCTACTACATTATTGGACAGTTACTAACGAAGGGGATTGATAAAGATGAGATTTATAACCGAGTGTTCCACAACTATTCTACGAACGCATTGCGCCTTCGCTCGCATATAATCCTTAATAAGATGAAGGTCATTGAGGAGTTACATGCTTCGTATTATACGGTGACGAAGGAGGATATGACGCAATTCCACTTTGTTAAAGGAGACATGGAAGGACTCGTGAACATACCTCAACAGATCAAAGGACTTAAACTCAGTATATCGTTAAGAGAGGATACTGAGAAGCAAAACACCATCTTGGTGAGTCTAAGGTCATGTAACGGGTTCCATTGCCAGCCCATGGCTACAAGGTTCTTCAATGGTGGTGGACATGCAGATGCAGCTGGTGGTAAACTGAATTGTACGCTTGATGAAGCGGAACAGGTGGTTATCAAGGCGCTACTTTATTATAAGGATCAATTACAAACAAAGGTATTATGAACTTGTTAGAACTATCACAAAAGCGATTCTCAGTACGTAAATTCACAGCCGAACAGGTATCGGAAGAGGACTTAAAGTATATTCTTGAGGTGACACGCATGGCTCCTTCGGCAGTGAACAAACAGCCTTGGAAGTTCGTTGTGGTCAAGTCGTCAGAGGCACGCAAGCAGTTGCAAGCCTGTTACAAACGTGAGTGGTTTGCCTCAGCACCGCTTACATCATTTGTATGAAGGCAGTGGAAGGCTGTTGGGTACGCTCGGAAGATAGTAAGTCACACGGAGATATTGACGTAGCCATTGCCACAGAACACCTTTGTTTGGCTGCTGCAGAACGAGGCTTAGGCTGCTGTTGGGTTTGTAATTATGATGTAGCAAAAATCAAAGAGGCATTCCCTAGAGCTGGATATGAGGCAGTTGCGGTGATTCCTATTGGTCACATCGCCCCTGACTGTCCGATGAATGAGAAGAAACGGAAGCCTTTGGAGGAGATAACGGAGATAGTATAACTTAACCTCGTCACGCTTTCTACCTTATTTAACAACTTACACCTTATTATATATATGCGCTTTATTGGAAACCTTCTGTGGTGGCTCTTCGGTGGACTGGAGGCTGCCATCGGTTATTTCACGGGGAGTCTTGCCATGGCATTAACCATCGTTGGCATCCCTGTCGCTATACAAACTTTCAAACTCGGACTGCTCTGTTTATGGCCGTTCGGGGCTGAGGTGCATAACACAGACAATACTTTCGGGTGCCTCACTGTACCCCTTAATATCATTTGGATTATCTTCGGTGGATTGTGGGCATGGCTTTGTCATGTCTTCTTCGGCATCCTCTTAGGGATAACCATTATAGGGATTCCCTTCGCAAAGCAGCACTTCAAGATGGCAGGATTGTGCCTTGCTCCCTTCGGAAAGGATGTTACGTTGAACTTATAAAAAACTCTTTATAATTCTTGGTGGAGCCACGAAAAGTCTGTAACTTTGGCGAAAAACATAGGAGGTAACGCCCATGATTACGCTAGACAACTTCAACCAAGAATACACTGACCCGATAGAGGAACAGAGAATACGCCATTTCGTTTGCATGGAAATGGGGCGACGTATCCACCGATATATCAAAGCTATGCACGGAAGTAAGCAACAGATGTTGCGCTTCGAGGAGCATTTAAAGGACTTATCGTTGGAAGAGAAGGAGGCAGCAATAGCCCATTACATCGACTTGAACCGCAAGGTTATCAAGGGATTAGATATGAAGATCGTCCTAGCTCGTGCTATGGCAAACTATTCCGACACCTTTGATTATCTTGTAACGTTGGTCAATGATAAGCGAAAGATGGTCAGATACTTGAACTTGATACGTGAGATTTACATCAAGTATCACGAGGTCATCGAACGCAATGGACGCTTTGGTATCCTCGACCATAGGGGTCGCACGCTCGTAGAACCTAAGTATGAGTTCCTCCGCACATGCTATGTTTATGTGGACGACTTGCGTACTATGCCGCTAATAGCGCAACTGGATGGCAAGTTGGGACTGATTCTTCCAGATGGTAAAGGCACTGTTGTGGCACCTTTCATATATGATAGTATATCGTTAAGAGACGAACCGCCATACTTTGAGGCACGCATTGGTGACAAAGAGGTGTTGCTTGATACGGATGGAAAGGAGCAAGCCAAAGAATCCGAGTAAGGCTCATCTCCATGCGTTATCATTGGTTGCTAGGGGTCTCGAAAGGCTTGCGTAAACCTTTACGCACAAATAACTAGAGGCTTTGAAAGACCTACGTAAACCTTTATGCACAAATAACTGAAGGCGTCAGAAGTTCGATTAACAGAACTTCCGACGCCTTCTAGCGTATGAAATAATACTCTTTATTAGATCTTCTTCAGCAAGTTTGCCAAGCCATCAAGCTGACTTTGCCATAGACTTATCTTATCGTTGACCTTCTGAACATCAAGGTTTGATTCAACTCGGGCGTATCGCACTCTTGTTTCAACAAATAGATGTACTGGCTAACGAGCTCCATTTTAGCTTGAACTGTCTTCTTCTTAGGGTAACCACGCTTGTCGATCTCACGTTGATATTGTGCAGATATATCGTTAATCTTGCGTCCTACCTCTACATACTGGCTCAACCACTGCTGGTAAACAGGGTTTACTGTCTTGTTCTCTAGTGGTGTTTTGTTATCCGAACTGCCCACTGGCTCATAAGTGCTCTGCGCCATTACCATTGTAGGAAGTGCTATCAGAGCCATTACCAATAACTTTTTAACTCTCATAATCTTATTCTTTTAAAATCAAAAATAGGCTGCAAATATAAGCGAAAAGCCACAAAGAACCAAAGTTTTTTCGTACTTTTGCATGAGACTCAACCCTACTTAAACTTCTTTTAAGCATATTCGTTGAGTGTAGATAAGAATTATTAAGAGTTATGAATAAGTATATCGAGGTAAAAGGAGCACGGGTGAATAACCTCAAGAACATTGATGTCAAGATCCCTCAAGGCGATTTCGTCGCTATCACAGGTGTATCGGGTTCGGGCAAATCGTCCCTTGCTTTCGACACACTCTACGCTGAAGGACAACGCAGATACGTAGAGAGTTTGTCGGCATACGCACGTCAGTTCCTAGGGAGAATGTCGAAACCTGAGGTCGACTTCATCAAAGGCTTGCCCCCAGCAATAGCCATTGAACAGAAGGTAATAGCACGTAATCCACGCTCAACAGTGGGAACTTCGACTGAAATATACGAGTATCTCCGTCTGCTTTACGCTCGTATCGGGCGTACCTACAGCCCTATTTCAGGCGAGGAAGTGAAGCATCACTCCGTTGAAGACGTCATTGAACGTGTAAAAACATATCCTGAAGGGACGAAGTTCTGCATTCTCTCGCCTCTACATGTGGTCGAGGGACGCTCTCAAGAGGCACAACTTGAGATGGAAATGCAGGAGGGCTACTCTCGTATCTACGTCAACGGCGAGTTCATTCGCATAGAGGATTGGCTCGAAGAACACCCTGTAAATGAGGCTGATAAGCAACAGAAAGATAAGAAGAAACCATCGGATGAGAAAGAGAAAGCCGAAGTCTACCTTGTAATAGACCGTATGTCGGTGGAGAACTCAAAGGATGCTATCTCTCGATTAACCGACTCTTGCGAGACAGCCTTCTATGAGGGAGACGGCACGCTACGCCTGATGATACTGCCCGCAAAGCTCTCTTACACCTTTTCTACACGTTTCGAAGCTGATGGAATACGCTTTGAAGAACCCAACGACAATATGTTTCATTCAATTCACCGCTCGGTGCGTGCCCTACCTGTGAGGGTTTTGGCTCCGTGATAGGCATTGATGAGAAGTTAGTCATACCTGACTCGGGGCTATCAGTGTATGATGGTTGCGTGCAATGTTGGCATGGTGACAAGATGGAAGCATGGAAGGAAGAGTTCTGCAGACGTGCTGCTCAAGACGACTTCCCCATCTTTAAGCCCTATTTCGAGCTATCGAAGCAAGAGAAGGAGTGCCTTTGGAAGGGACTACCAAGCGATAGGAAGAAGGATATACACGACCGTGTCTGCATTGATTCATTCTTCCAAATGGTCAAAGAGAACCAATATAAGATTCAATACCGCGTCATGATGAGTCGTTACAGAGGTAAGACTGTATGCCCAGAGTGCCGTGGAACACGATTAAAAAAGGAGGCTTCGTGGGTGAAGATAGGCGGACGTGCAATCACAGACCTCGTTGATATGCCTATAGTTGAGCTCAAGCAATGGTTTGACAAGCTGCAACTTACGGAACACGAAAAGGAAGTTAGCAAGCGACTTATCACTGAAATCACCCACAGATTACAGTTCCTTTTGGACGTGGGATTGGGTTACTTGACCCTAAACCGCCAATCGAACACATTGAGTGGAGGTGAGAGTCAGCGCATAAACCTCACCACCTCGCTTGGATCCTCACTCGTTGGATCGTTGTATATACTTGATGAACCCTCCATCGGACTGCATAGTCGCGATACTGATAGGCTCATCCACGTACTCAAAGAGTTGCAAGCTCTGGGCAATACAGTGGTAGTTGTGGAGCATGATGAGGAGATTATGCGGGCTGCGGATTACTTGATTGATGTGGGACCTGACGCTGGTAGGCTCGGAGGAGAGATTGTTTTCCAAGGTAAAGTGTCGGATATTAAGCGCATTGACCCCACTGGTAAAGACAAAGAAGGCAATGCCGAATCGAAGAAACTACTATCGGAATACCCGAAATCACATACTATTCAATATCTTACGGGGGCTGAAATGATCCCAACTCCAACCTCTCGTCGCCCTTGGAACATGGCTATCGAACTGAAAGGAGCACGCATGAACAACCTCAAGGGGATAAATGTTCGATTCCCTCTGAACGTCCTCACGGTTGTAACGGGGGTGAGTGGTAGTGGTAAGTCGTCGCTTATCAAGGGCATTCTCTACCCTGCCATGAAGCGCAGACTGGATGAGGTTGCTGACGTTCCAGGCGAGTATTCAAGTCTTGGAGGCGATTGGAAGCAGATTAAACACGTGGAGTTTGTGGATCAAAACCCCATCGGTAAGAGTACAAGGTCTAATCCCGCAACTTACGTGAAGGCGTATGATGAGATTAGAAAGCTAGTTGCTGACCAGCCATTAGCCAAACAGATGGGCTTCAGCCCACAGTTCTTTTCGTTCAACATAGACGGTGGTAGATGTGAAGAATGCAAGGGGGCAGGTGTCATAACAGTTGAGATGCAGTTCATGGCAGACCTTGTTTTGGAGTGTGAAGCCTGTCACGGGCAACGTTTCAAACGTGAGATTCTTGATGTGCAGTTCCATGGTAAGAACATCAATGACGTGTTGAATATGACCGTATCGGAGGCTATTCAGTTCTTTACGGAGCATAGGCGACGTGCCATAGTGAATAAGTTAAAGCCCTTGGAAGATGTTGGTTTGGGTTATATCAAGCTCGGTCAGAACTCGTCCACGCTGTCAGGTGGAGAGAACCAACGTGTTAAATTGGCTTATTTCATTGGTCAAGAGCAACAGGAACCAACGCTTTTTATCTTCGACGAACCGACTACAGGACTTCATTTCCACGATATTAAGCGATTGCTCAAAGCCTTCCATGCACTCATCGAACGTGGTCACAGCATCTTAGTCATCGAACATAACCTTGACGTCATCAAGTGTGCTGACCACGTCATTGACCTTGGTCCCGATGGAGGAGACAAAGGGGGACACCTCGTGATAGCTGGTACTCCAGAGGAGGTAGCCAACTGTAAGGAGAGTCTTACGGGTCAGTACTTGAGGAGAGGGAGCCTTCTTAATCCGACAAAAAGGCTCCCCACCAACCACAACAAGCCTAACCCCCAACCATCTACAGCCTCACCCCCGTCCCCTCTCCGAATGGAGAGGGGCGTGAAGACTGCTATTAGCTTGCAAAGTAATGCTAAACAGGAATAGAGGTAATAATTTTCTAGAATTAACGAAACGCCCTTCTCGATTGAAGAAGGGCGTTTCCTTATGTCGAAAAGAGCCTCTCTTTACATCAAAGAAACGCTCCCTTTATTTGCAATCAGCAGTATTCACTCCCCTCTCCATTCGGAGAGGGGGCGGGGGTGAGGCTTCTTCTAACCAGCTCCCGTTAGGTACTCCCCTCCTTTCGGAGGGGTTGGGGGAGGCTTTTACTTCACCACCTTATCCAACACAGGAACAGTAACTCCCGATAGAGATGACTGCTTTGTATCGTTGAGTTGTTCGAAGATTACGATGTCATTCTTGCCCTTGTTGAGGTAACAACCAGGTAAATAAAGGGTTTGTTGAGGTCCCACTTTCCAGTAACGACCTAAGTTGATACCATTGACAAAGACGATTCCTTTGCCCCAATGTGCCATATCTAAGAACGTATCCCCTACTTTATCGAGGTTGAACGAACCACTATAAAGAACTGGCAAACCTGCTTTGTAGCCTGCTGGTAATCGGTTGGTATCAGGCATAGAAGCCATTGGCAACGGGTACATCTGCCACTCGCCAGTAATCTCGTTATCGTCTATTGTAATAGGACGAGTGATTCCCTTCGTACTTTCCACTATACGTGCTCCGTAGTTAATGCGCCCCATGTTCTCCACAAGAATATCCAAGGTGCTGTTGAAAGGAATGTCGATTTCCATGCTATCTTTGTCGAATACTTTGTTTAACTCGCCCTTCTTCTCACCATTCACATAGACTACGGCGTAATCTGCCAAGCCTTTCATGCGCATGAGTCCACTAATGGGTTGGTTGAAATGGCGGCGATAGAGCACATAACCAGAGCCTTGATTCAACTCCTCAAAAGTCATAGGATGATCGTTCTCAACGGCTTTCATCGTGTTAATCATCGTCATTACGTCGACCGATTTACCCAAAGTTATATTCGGAATAGCGATGACAGGATGCGTTCAGGCACTTCGGGCACCTTATAAGAGACCGACTTTGCAATCAAGTCGCGCAATGCGTTGTATTTAGGAGTAGCCCAACCCGCCTCGCTGATAGGTGCATCATAATCATAACTGGTCATGTCTGGCTGTATATTCGTTGCGTTGCTATAGTTCGCACCAGCGCTAAATCCGAAGTTAGTACCGCCATGTACCATGTAATAATTAAAGCTGATACCATTGTCGAGATACTTCTTTGTTTGCTTAACAACGCTTTCCGTCGATACACGTGGGAAGGGCTCCGCCCAGTGACTGAGCCATCCTGGATAGAACTCAGCCACCATGTAAGGTCCAACACCACCATGATACTCATTGACAACCTTCTTTAGTTTATCAATATCACCCTCTCCGTTGGCTGTTGGAAGTGCCCCTTCGATGGCTCCACCCTTAAAGAGCCAACTGCCATCAGACGTGAACATGGGTACAGAAAAGCCCGCATTGAGCAACAGCTGACGTATTTGTGCAGCGTACCTCTTGTGTGTTTCGAGTGGAATATCCTTGCGTTGAGCCACATAGGGAACCAAATTCATTCTCTGCTTGAACCATTATCACGGGTCCACCCTGCGTCACTTGAAGGTCAAGGACTTGCTTTGCTAACTGATTGATGTACACTCGGCAGGAGTCTAAGAAAGGCTTATTATCGGTGCGAATCACCAAATCCTTGTTCTTAGGAAGCCACCACGGATAACCTCCGAACTCCCATTCTGCACAGCAGTAAGGGCCTGGTCGGAGGATAACCATCAGTCCCTCCTCGCCCGCAGTCTTAATGAATTGACGCAAGTTGTGCGTTCCTGTGGTCCAATCCCACACCCCCGGACTTGTCTCGTGATGGTTCCAAAAGATGTAAGTAGCCACTGCGTTGAGCCCCATAGCCTTCATCATCTTCATGCGATGACGCCAGTATGGAGCTGGAACACGCGCATAGTGCATCTCACCCGAGTGTATCTGGGTGGGCTTACCATCGTAGATAAAGTTGCCATTAGCAATGGCGAACGTATGTTTCGTTTGTTTCGCAGCCACGACAGAACCTGCTGCTAGCAGACAGACTGCCAATAGTAAGAGTTTAATTTGCCTCATTCTATCAATTATATAGGTTAGATTAAATATTTATCTATAGGTTTTTAGAAGTCCGTTTAAGCCCCTTCATGAGTAGAGATAGGTTCAGACTTCGAAAGACAAAGTTCTTAAAAAAGAACGAGAGTAGCAAATAAAACGATTGAAAAGTGTGTCTTTTGTACGATAACAGGATGATAGTAAATCATGAAGATATTGGTTTTTAAGGCTTTCGTCAGCAATAATTTGCGGTAGAGATGAGGCTTTCCTTAGTTTTTTCTAGTAAACGAGATATAATTGAAAAGAATGATGTATTTTTGCAAGACAATACATCTATTATATATTGTCAAGCTATTCAATGAAACGTAAAGTCTTAATAACTATACTCCTTGCAATGGGTCTTGAGGTTGCTGCGCAATCGCATTCAACGTCCCTGTCAGTAGGTGATAACAAACCAACCAATAGCGTTGCTCAATCCTATGCAGACTCTTTGCAAATGTTGCGAGATAGTCTTTTCACACCGAAGAAACAAAAGCTAACATCGGTGAAAGTATCAGATACAAACCATATGCGGCTTCTCCTCCCATTGACCTTCTATCGGGATGTGACAGAGCAGTTGTTCTATAACGCCAATGCCGAGCGTGATTTCAATGCTAATCTCATGCACCTTTATCTCTATCGTCCCGACTTAGTGAGTACGACGGAACGAGCTGTGCAGCAACAACAAACGACACTCAATGACATTGAAAAGCCTATTCAACATGAGGTGGACATGGTTAGTAGGGTGAAAGAACCACCTATTGAACCAGTCGAAGCACCTGTTGAAGTACTGGTTAAAAAGCCTAACTTCTGGACTTACAAAGGCGACTATGCCTTGCAGTTCTTGCAGAACTACGTGTCAGGAAACTGGTTTCGAGGGGGCGAAAGCAACTATGCTGCACGTGGATCAGTGGTTATGCAGGCTAATTATAACAATAAACAAAAGGTGAAATGGGATAACTGTTTGGAGCTAAGATATGGTATGCAGAGTAGCAAGTCGGACTCGTTACACAGCTTTAAGAGTACGGAAGACTTGATACGTCTTACTTCGAAGTTGGGCTTACAGGCAACAAAACAATGGTACTACACCCTTCAGCTCATCGGACAAACACAATTCTCACGTGCTTATAAGTCGAATGATCCAACGGTATATGCCGACTTCCTTGCGCCATTCAACTTGAATCTCTCGCTCGGTATGGACTATTCCGTCGATTGGTTCGAACACCGATTAAAAGGTAATATTCACCTTGCTCCGTTGGCATATAACATGAAGTACACCCGCTTCCAGTCGTTATCAAAGCGGTTGGGTATCGGTGATAACAATCACTTCCTACATGACTATGGATCGGAATTCACCGTTGATTTGGAGTGGAAGATTATGGAAATGCTCACATGGAAGACCCGTCTTTATGGCTACACCACCTATAAGCGTGCCGAACTGGAGTGGGAGAACACCTTTACCTTACGCTTCAATCGCTTCATCTCAAGCCAGTTGTTCATCTATCCTCGCTTCGATGATGGAGTGAGTAGAGACTCCCGTTATGCTTTCTGGCAGCTGAAAGAGTTTGCTTCTATCGGTTTCCAGTATAGCTTCTAAGGCCTCCCCAAGCCCCTCCGAAGGAGGGGATGTCATTCCCAAAAGCCTATCTTTAATTCAACAAACAGCCTCACCCCCATCCCCTCTCCGAATGGAGAGGGGCGTGAATACTGCTATTAGTTTGCAAAGTAATGCTAAACAGGAATAGAGATGATAATTTCTAGAATTAACGAAACGCCCTTCTCCAATGGAGAAGAAGCCTCTCTTCCATCCAGCTACAGCCTCACCCCCAACCCCTCTCCGAATGGAGAGGGGAGTGATGACTGCTATTAGCTTGCAAGTTAATGATAAACAGGAATAGAGGTAATAATATTTTAGAATTAAAGGAACGCCCTTCTCCATTGGAGAAGGGCGTTTCCTTATGTCGAAAAGAGCCTCTCCTTACATCGAAGAGACGCCCTCTTTATTTGCAAACAATCGTCTTCACGCCCCGTCCTATTACTTTGCTGGAGTGAAGATGTCCTGACATGCCTTCCAATCGTAGTGCTTGTAAAGCATGTTCAACTTCGCTTCACGCTCCATAAAAGAGCCGTAGTTCTTCTTCGCATTATCGGTCCATCCCGTTTCAGCCAAGGCTGCCACACGTGGTAAGAGTTGGTAGAAAGCGAGGTCACGACCCATTATATACTCTGTCCAAAGGTTAGCTTGTACACCCTTAACATGCGTCTTTAACGCTGGAGTTGCATCATCAGGAACAGGGTTATAACTATATGTCTTCTCTGTCGGGAGATACCCTCCTATGAGCGTGAGTCTATTGTCCTTCGTCTGGTAGTAATCGATGTAGTAGTACGTAGTAGGCGACATGATGACATCCAAACCACGCTTAGCAGCTTCGAAACCTCCGTCTGTTCCACGCCAGCTCATGACCGTTGTCCCCTTGTCGACATCGCCTTCGAGGATCTCATCCCAGCCTATTATCGAGCGTCCCTTAGCGGCAAGGTGCTTTGCAACTTGGCTCATGAAGTAACATTGTAATTGCGCTTCTGCAGAGAATCCATTCGATCCTTTCAACCCGAGTTTCTTAATCTCTGCCTGGCAACGAGGGCATTCCTTCCATCTGTCACGAGGGCGATTCATCACCTCCAATGTGGATGTATTTAGATGGAAATATGTCTACTATCTCATCGAGAACATTATTAACAAACTCGTAAGTCTGTGGGTTTCCAGCACAGAGAATGTCGGGGAATACGCCCCAAGACTCAGCCACTTTGTAAGGTCCACCAGTACATCCAAGCTCTGGATAAGCAGCCAGTGCGCCTAGCATGTGACCGGGCATATCAATCTCAGGAATCACTGTTATGTGACGTTCGGCAGCGTATTTTACGACCTCACGCATATCGTCCTTGGTGTAATAACCACCATAAGGAGTATCGTCATAAAGCCCTGTGTTGCGTCCAATTACCGTCTGCGCACGCTTCGAACCGACCTCAGTTAACTTCGGATAGCGGTCTATCTGTGCCCTCCACCCTTGGTCTTCTGTGAGGTGCCAATGGAATGTGTTGATGTTATGAAGTGCCAACATATCAATGAATTCCTTGATGAAATCCATCTTAAAGTAATGTCTCGCACAATCGAGCATCGTACCACGATAGCTGAAACGAGGGCTGGTCAATGATTTGAGCAAGAGGGAAGCTGACGTTCTTTGCCTGCTCTACTGGCAATGACTTACGCAATGTTTGTATGCCATAGAACACTCCTGCGGCTGTCTTCCCTTCGATGGTAATGGTCTTAGTCTTTACTGTTATGACATATCCCTCATCGTTTTCTATCTTGTTATTGAGCTTTAGTATGATAACAGAACCCTTCTTGCTCGTGCCTTCGGGACTAATTCCTGTGGTCTCACGAATATATTGTTTTAGAAATTGCACATTGCGTTGCATCGCCTCATCAGTGCTTAGTGAGAGGACAGAAGTTGTACCATCAAGTACAAAGGCTTCGCCTTTCTGCAGCGCAATAGATTGTGGTAAAGGTACTACCTGATAGTCTGCATCTGTGGCATGTAGGGCTATTGACGCCATCATAAGAGCCACAGAAAGTAGGATCTTTCTCATTTTCTTCGTTGTTTCTAAATGTTTTGTATTGATAAATAAGTTGTTTTCTTCGTTAGAGATAGGACTGGATAAGCCCATTACTCATCGTCCCGTGAGATTGTCTAAAGTGTGAGTTCGAGAACATAGTCAATCTCCTTCGGAGCCTCATCCATGTTAACTGTAATGCCATCACCCGTCTTTGTGAATCGAACAGGCTTACCCGTGGCAAAGACTTTAGCACTCTTTACCTTGCGATTACCCGTCGGGAGATACAAACTAGAGTCTATGCAATCAAGGATGTGGACGTATAACTTGTTGCCACGCTGCGTGCTTACGCCCCAGTCGTGAGGTGCAATTATACCGCCACGAGTGCCATAGATGGTCTCACCATATTGTTTCAACCATTCCCCCATAGCCTTTAGTCTATTCAAGGCAAGGTCTGGCAGGGCTCCACCAGGCTCTGGCCCGATGTTGAGCAAGAGGTTTGCATTCTTACCAGCAGCCCTTACGAGCATCTGAATCAACTCCTTCGGCGATTTGTAAAGGGTATCGGTAATGTTGTAACCCCAGTGGTCGTTGATTGTTTGACACGACTCCAATGGTAACCGACTGATGTCTTGTCCTGACAAACCAGCCTTATTCTCACCTGGTAAATCACGTTCGAAGATCTGGATATCCTCGCCTTCATTAGGTGTTTGATGGTGGTTATTGCCTATGAGACATTGCGGTTGTAGCTTGTGAATGAGGGCATATTGCTCTGGTAACTGCCAATCGAAAGGCTTTGAATCACTATCATGATCCCACCAACCATCAAACCATATCGCACCGACGGGACCATAGTTTGTGAGCAACTCGGTTAGTTGTGTGTTCATGAAATGATAGTAACTTGCCCAGTTTGCCTTTGCTCTTGTCACGCCCAGTACCTAGTCCGGTGCGCCCTTGTGGATAGTCCTCCCTACCCCAATCAAGGTGTGAGTAATAGAGGTGGAGCTTGATTCCTTGTCGCTTGCAAGCCGCTGCCAGTTCCTTAATAATATCCCTTTTAAAAGGCGTTCCATCGACAGTGTTATAGGTACTTGTCGCTGTCTTGAAGAGCGAGAAACCATCGTGATGACGGGTGGTAATGGTGATATACTTCGCACCAGCGTCCTTGATAGCCTTCACCCAAGCGTCTGCGTCGAACTCAGAAGGGTAGAAGGTCTTAGCTAACTTAGGGTACTCTCGATAGTTAATGTCCTTGTTGTGCATCACCCACTCGCCCACTCCCATCATCGAGTAGAGCCCCCAATGCAGGAAGACACCGAACTTCTCATCTTGAAATTGTTGACGTGCTTGAATGTTTTCAGGCGTTGGATGATAGGCTTCTTGTGCCCAACTCGTGTGCGCAAGGAGCATGATTACAACTGAAAGTAAAGTCTTTCATTCTAATAGGTAATTGTTTAGGTTGTTTGCAAAGATAGTTAAAAACTTTGATAAGTATGCACTCAAAGGGAAGAAGATATGTCCTTTATACAGGTTAAACCTCTTTTCGATTGCAGGAAATCCACCCTTAGTGGATTACCTGCACCTTTCTAGGCTCTTCCTCGCCCACCTTTATTATATAGACACCTGATGGTAAGTTGTCGAAGTAGAGCTTATCTCCCTTGCTCATCATACTCTTAACCAGCATACCTGCCGTGTTATAAATACCAACAAGAGTACCAGTCTTCGTGCCTGTGAGCGTTATCTGTCCTTTATATGTAGTGATGTTAATGGCATCCGAAGCCTTGGTTGCGGTGATACCATTGGGTATGTTACCTACAACATCATCCTTTTTACGTTCGATGAAAGCTGTACACCGCTCGTTTTACCGCCTCGTTCCACTGTCCATGTGCGTGTGGTGAGGTTATCGTCAGTGGTTTCTCTATAAGAGAGAGGTACCCTCTGTCCCCGAACCAATGCCGTGATATTTGGTTTCGGAGGCATTTCATCGTCCTTACCAATGGTCATATAGGTTTCTTCTGGCACTCCTTTAAACTCCACTTCAGGCTTCGTAACCTCAATACCACCGTCTTTTTTCGAGTTATTCGATATGTCATAATAACGGATATCATCGCCTATTGTCTCGATACGAAGCAGTCCCTCGCTAGCAAAGTAGATGTCTATTTTCTCTCCAGTATCGGGTATTACGAAGCTATAAGTGGGCACTCTCTTCATCAATCGTTGCGGGATAAAGACGTCACAAGCGCCATCGTTGTCCGTTGAAGGGAGTAAGACGTGGCGGAAGGTATGCCCCATATCATCCGACATCAGCACTCGCACCTTACTTCCTGATCGAAAGAATGACTTGTCAACTGTCCATGTCAAATGTAGGAGATCACCCATTTCATAAGTACTGCCAATGCGTGTCTTGAGTTTAAAGGTATAGCAGGAACCACCTTAACATTCGCTATGTAACTATCGTAAAGGGGTGCTTGATGTTTCTGCATAGCCTCTTTCACAGGAAGAGCATCACTCACACTGAACCAGAAACGATAGTCTCCTACGGGAATACTTCTCGAGTTGGTCACCTCCGCACCAGTGCCATTATACCTCACACCAAAGTCTATTACATTGCTTTGTTGTGGTGCATAAACAGGGAAGTGAGCGGGCTTCTGCTGTGTACATCCATATTGATTAAAGGTGTAATGAAGCGTTTTTTGCTCTTGATCCGTTGCATAAACAGGAATAGAGAAAAACGTCCCTTCTGGTACAACATAGGTGTCCTTCATGCGTTCGCGATCGATGTGTGGAGCTGTATTAGTCGTATTTGGGAATCGTTCCACCAATCGGTAATCAGCCTTCGGAGTCTCATGAAGAATCCTCTTGAGGCACTCCAATGATACAAAGTCCTGCTCCGATGATGATCCATAACTAATGATTGACTGTCCAGAACCAGGCTCCGTACCATATCCGAGCATCCCTTGACTCTGTGTGAAGGGGTGGTTTGAACCCAATAAATGCCCCAGTTCGTGGGCGATGGTGGGCATGGATTGATTGATGACAATGCCTGTTCCCTTCCAAGTATCATTCCATATCCCCCCCGACGGAAGCAAGTCCTTGCATTCCACCACTATCTGAGTAATCGAGAACAATACCTATATCGTAGTTGTCAATACCAATAGCTGCATTGATGAGAGCGGTTCCATCTTGATAAGTATAGTCCCGATTGTAAGTCTTCTCAACCAATCGTTCGTCCTTGATAACCTTGAATTGCAATCCAAAGTCACGTACATAGATACCATTCAGATAGGTTTCCAGCTCTGTCCAAAAGGCTTTGATCTTATCGAAGTTGCCGTTGAATTTCTCGGAGTTGTACTCCTTTGCACTCATAAAGACAGCCAGTCTCATCACACGATAAACACCCATCTGTCACCTTCGTATCCTCTTCTTCACTACCTCGTGTGCGTACTCTCTCTTGTAGGGGATCGATACCCAACACTCCACACTTCATCTCCTTCGCCTCTAACGGATGGTTGACAACCTGCGCATGGAGCTTTGACTGCAATGTTGGAAACACCATTAATGCACCCAACGAGGGTAATGGTTGGTAAGATTCGACTCATCTTGTAATGTTTTAAATAGTTGTTTCTTAGAAATAATTAGAACTCTGTTTGATTACTGCAAAGGCTTGACAGGTATCTTATCGACAAACTTCTTCAATAGATCTCGTCGACAGAAATTGAAGCCAGCAAGGCTTAGGTAGGCTGCATCCTTCGACACTCTTTCACGGAAGCTATCGTAGTTTTTGAGCTTTTCGGGCGTCCATCCTGCTTCAGCAACAGCCAAGAGACGTGGCAAAGCGAGGTATTCTAGGTAAGAGACTGTCTTTACATGCTCTGTCCAAAACGTCGCTTGCACACCTTGATAATAGGTTTGCAATGATGCTGGTAAGCCCTCGGGAACAGGCTTCGCACAATAAGTAACACGCAAGCTATCCGCTCCTTTGCCTGCTGCGTTAGGCTCATCTGCAGCCGTACTCTGCCTCCTGTTGATATAATAAGGGCCGAAGAAGGTCACGACATTATCGAGTTTCTGCTCTGCTGCCATGCGTGCCGACTGTGCTGCGGGGTACCAACAATAAACCTTCACACCCGCTTGTTTGATAAGTTCCAATTCTGTTCCTTCAGCCGTAATAGCCTCGTTCCACACTGCTGTCGTGCGTCCTCTCGAATGGAGATAGTCCGCCATCTGCTTGATAAAACGGCTCTGCAACTGTCGGTAGTTATGGAGTCCTTGCGCCTTAAAGAGGCTTTGGCACTCCTTATTCTGCCGCCACGCATCATCTGGACATTCGTCTCCTCCAATGTGAACAATGCGTCCGGGGAAGAGATCGCACACCTCTTTTAATATGTCACGAGCTAAGTCCACGGCTGCAGGATTAGCCACATTCAACACGTCATGAGATACTCCCCACTCTGTCCAAACGCTGTGCTGCCCTGCAGGGGCGCAACTATACTCTGGGTAAGCGGCCATTGCTGCCATGAAGTGACCGGGCATGTCAATCTCAGGAATCACGTTGATATGTCGCTGATGAGCGTAAGTTACAACCTCCCGAATCTCCTCTTGCGTGTAAAAGAAGGGTCCGTAAGGTTCGTTACTACGCACTTCTCCCAACTTCACATCCGAGTATTTCGTGCCCGGGGCAGTAGCTCCAATGGTGGTCAAACGTGGGTATTTCTTTATCTCGATACGCCATCCTTGATCGTCAGTGAGGTGCCAATGAAAGTTATTCATCTTGTAGTTCGCCATGAGATCAAGCAGTTTTTTAATCTCAGAGACGCCGAAGAAGTGGCGAGCCACGTCCAACATGAAGCCACGATAAGCAAAACGTGGACTGTCCGTAACGCTCATGCAAGGTAGAGTGAGGGCTGTCTTCTCCATCTTCTGACGGGCTGCGAAGGCTGGTGGCAGGAGCTTTTTAATAGTTTGGAAGGCATAAAAAAATCCTGCTGTGGTCGTTGCCTTAATCGTAATATCCTGCTGCGTTATATGGAGCTGATAGCCTTCTGCGCCCTCGGTTGTCGTGCGTATGAGATGGATAAAAGGGTTCTTAAGAATCTTCGAAACCTTGAGTTGGCGGTTAGTCACCTGCTGGTAATGGACAGCGAAGTTCTTGGCTTCCGTCAAGATAGTATCTGGAAGCTGTTTACCACCTATCGAGAACGAGGCGGGTAAACGCAGTGTTCCACCCGTCGCAACGATTTCGCGCGGTTGAGGAATGAGTCCGATGGCTTGTTGCGCACGCATAGCACAACTGAAAGTAACGACTATCAGTAAAAGAAAGAATCTGTTCTTTTGCATGAGGATATAGTTATATAATAAGGTATTGGTTATATTTGGTCTACATAAAGATTAGGTTTTCATGTGCCATAAACACGCCCACAAAGATAGCAAATTATTTTTGACTTGTTCACTTCTTCACCCCTTTTTTTGTATCTTTGCAGCAAGTTAACTAAAATGTAAGGAATCGTTATGGGAATGATAGATAAATGTTGTTCGTGGATGAAGAGACGTATGGGAGGACAGGTAACAGTCGGTGAGATATTCTTCTCGATGTTACTCCTTTCATTCCTTCTTGCATGGCCTTTAGTTGCCTTCGGGACTCTCTTTTTATATGACCAAAGCAGTGTTCCGCTGGCTATTGATATATCCAGATGGGTGGTTACACTCGTTATCTGGCTTTATCCTGTATATATCATTCCCTTGCTCTTCATGGCTAAGAAGATGGCAAGGAAGCATGGGAAAGCATTGTTGTTTTATATCATCTCGGGTGCACCTATTATATTACTGGCACTCAGCATACTCTTAGCTGTGAGTCCATTAGCGCAAGAGTTGCCCGAAGGAGCAGACTTCTTCACTTATAAACGGATTGGAGATGACATCGACGGAAGCTATTCGAAGGATAGAAACCATGTGTATTATATGCTCCAAGAGATTAAGGGGGCGGATGCCAAGACATTCCAGGTTATGACCAACGAGGGCGATTATGCCGTGGATAAAAACCATGTTTACTATCTTGGGGAGGTGCTAAAAGGGGCTGATCCAACGACCTTTAAGGTGGGAAAGAACGGCAAGGCTTACGACGGGAAGGACTATTTCATCTATGGGAAACCCTATCATGTCGCCGATTATAAGACGTTCCGCATGGGTAAAGGGAACTGGGATTTGGATTGTAAATACGCCTATTATGTGGGTGAGGATGTGCAGGAAGAGGATTCAAAGAGGGTTCGGATCAGCGATTGGAAGTCGTTTAAAGGCTTGAACGAACTGTACGCCAAGGACAATAAACAGGTGTATTTTAAAGATAAGGTGGTGCAGGGTGCCGATGCCGCCACGTTCTTTACTTATAAAGACAATAAGCATGTGGGACAGGATAAGACGTGCGTTTACTACGATGGACAGCCTCGCGAATTGAAAGATTATCGACTATTAACGCCGTCAAACATCAATGATAACTATTATACTTATGGGCAATCAGTCTATAACTCTGAGCTTCTGAAGATGCCTTCATGTACTGACTTAAAGCACTTGCAATCGCTTGATTACACCGATTGGAGTAAGGACTTGCATCACGTCTATTGGAAGAATAGACTGGTCAAGGGGGCTAACCCAGCCTCATTCAGCCCCTTGCCATCGTTGCTATTAACGATTGATTCGAGTGATGACACTAATAAAGATAACGATTACGGGAGGGATGCGACGCACATATACTATCGTGAGGTAATGCTCAAGGATGCCGATTACAACAGCTTCACCTGTGGGTGGGATGCACAAGAGCAGATGGCTTTCGCCTTTGATAAACACCGATATTATGAGGGGCACCCAACGCCTTTGATACGTAAGTATAGAGGCTCCACCCACGCCCCCTCTCCGAATGGAGAGGGGAGTAGATAGTATTATTTGCAAATAAAGGGGGCGTTTCTTCGATGTGAAGAGGGGCTCTTTTCGACATAAGGAAACGCCCTTCTCGAATGGAGAAGGGCGTTTCTTTAATTCTAAAATATAATTACCTCTATTCCCGCTAACTATCCTCTCCCATCCTACTAGTAGTTTTCACGCCCCTCTCCATTCGGAGAGGGGTTGGGGGTGAGGCTTCCTTTTTGATTGGAGAAGGGCGTTTCTTTAATTCTAGAATATTATTACCTCTATTCCTGTTTAGCATTACTTTGCAAGCTAATAGTAGTAATCACTGAAGTAAGCCACACTTAACAGCATTCGTGACACTATACAAAAATAGGGACACACAAGCTGCGCATCCCTACTAAAATATTAATTAAATTCTACTTTCGGAGACGTTATTCATCGTCCTCATCATCGTCATCTATCACGATAGTATCGGCTACTCGCATTCCTTCAATTGGTAAGGCGCGGTCGATAACAGCGTTATAAGAGATAGAACTCTCGCTTCTTGACAAGCCTAAAGGCATTAGTTTGTCATGGATGATGGACATCAGATGATGGTTATTATATGCGTACATCTTCAAGAAGAGGTCGTATTCTCCTGTCGTATAGTGGCATTCCACAATCTCAGGAATCTGCTTTAAAGCATCGACAACATCGTCAAACTTCTCTGGATTCTTTAGGTTAAGACCGATGAAAGCACACGTCTCGTAACCTATACGCTCTGGGTCAATAACAAATTGCGAACCCTTTAGTACACCTAAGTTTGTTAACTTCTGAATACGTTGATGGATAGCTGCTCCACTCACATTACACGCACGTGCAACCTCTAAGAAAGGGATTCGTGCATCCTCAGATATCAAGTGTAATATCTTCTTATCAAGCCTGTCTAAACTTCTATGTGCCATTCTGTATAAACTATTATATTTATCTGCAAAGATACAAAAAAGCCTTTAATCCGCAAAGAAAAAAGTCTTCTTTCGTAACAATCCACAACTAACAGTGCTTATTCCTACCCTTTTTTATGGCTCATAGTGGCTGAGAAATTGACGTTGAGGATGTTTGCTTCACGCAGAGCTTGCTTAAGGTCAATGATCAAGCCCATGTCTACATGACGGTCAGCCTTTATGCTCACGCTTAACTGCTTACGCTCTTCTGGAGGCAAGGAGGCAACCAGATGGATGAGATAATTGCGTATTTCGGGGATGTTCGTGACCTTATCATTCATCTGCACAACGGGTGTTTGGCTTGTAACCTTACCTGTTTCGTCCATCGGACGACCTATATATATATGTTGAACGAGCGACTTGTTGTCAAGTCGAGATAGCTGCGTTGCTGACGGCACTTGGTATTTTACATGTACAGTAGCCTTTCGCATGTGTACAACTAACATGAAGAAGAAGAGGATGGAGAAGATAAGATCAGGCAAAGAAGCGGTGTTCAATGCTGGAATATCGTGGTTACGACGTCTGTAAAGTCTCATTCCGTACCTCCTTTCTCGGCTTTTCCTGTTGCAGGAATAGCATATACTTCAGATATTCTTAGCGGTATCTCATCCATGATTTGGGCTTGTTGCTCATGACTACAAAGCTCAAATTCCTTTCCAAATAACTCCTCCGAACGTGCATTGCGAAGGGTGTTATAAGCCTCAACTAACTGATTTTGCACCTGCACATAGACGTCATACGAAGCCTTACGAGAGGTTTGCAGTTGTATCATGTGCGCCTTTCCGTTAGCCTCAATGAACTGTTGTACACGCTGGTGAAGCGTTTCCACGGCTATAGCCTTCCCCTCCAACTGCACCTTACTATCGTCATCTATTGCTATACGCATTAGTTTCTTCCCATCGATGGCAGTTGCTTGTTTCTGCGTCTTATCCATCGGTGGCAACTGACGAGAGATTCCTTTGTCTAGGTCCATGGACGAGGCTACAAGGAAGAGTATCAACAACATGAACGAGATGTCGGCTGTTGATGTAGTATTCAAACCCGGTACTGTGCGTTTCTTCTCACGCCGAAATCGCATCATTTTTGGTGTTCCTTTCTATAATAACGGGTTGCTCCAAAGATGACAACACCCGCTGCTATGACAAGAAGAGACAATGAAGTATTGACGAACATATCGGTTACACGCAACCAAAAAGCATCTGTGAAGTGTGCTCCGTTGACCATCATTGCCTTCGAAGAACCGAATGCGAAGGACAAAACAAGGAGTAGAATCGTAATGCCGTAGGTGCTATATGCAATCTTCCGAGACGGTATTCCATTGCTCAATCCCTCCTCTTGATTGCTCATGCGAAGTCCCTTCACCATTGCTACTAAGGCTGCCACGACAGCAAGAACAAGCAAGACCCACATGAAGCCAATCAACACATCGGTTAGCAAAGGAGCATTAAATGCAGGGTCACTAGCCAATGGTTCGTTGAATCCAACAAGGTAGAATGCCATGAAGACAACGGCTGTCAGTGCAACAATAACATAGAGAATCCGTTGCGAAATACGCTCCTCATCCTTCTTTCTAAAACCTTTTATCTTCTTCATCTCTTGAGTTTATACTTCATAATAGCGTCTAGTAAGGAGATTGCAGACTCCTCCATTTGGGCTGTGATGTGCTCTATCTTCGATAGAATATAGTTATAAAATACTTGCAAAACAAGGGCTACTATGATACCAAAAATCGTGGTGATCAATGCAACCTTCATACCTGCTGCAACGATAGTAGGGCTGATGTCGCCCGCTTCTTGTATCTGATCGAACGCCATCACCATACCAATCACGGTTCCAAGGAAGCCCAATGATGGTGCCATAGCGATGAAGAGTGTAATCCACGAACAGCCCTTTTCAAGGTTAGCACTCTGCACACTACCGTATGAGGTAACGCTTCGTTCGATGTTATCAATCGAATCGTCAATACGAAGTAGACCCTGATAACAGATTGACGCAACCGGTCCGCGCTTATCACGACTGAGTGTTTTTGCCCCTTCGATATCGCCTGCCTCAATCATATCCTCTAGCTTACCAACGAATCGTTTAGCGTCTATCTCCGACAAACTAAGATAGATGATTCGCTCAATACAAAAGGCTAATCCCAATACTAACGCTAGTGCAACAAGGGACATAAAGCCCGCATTTCCCTCGATAAACTTACGTTTCAACGACTGGTGGAAACCTGTTGGCTGTTGTAGAGACTGCACCTTACTAGTATCGGCAACACCGGTATCCTTCAATGCATCATCTGATAGAGTATCGGCTGACGCAACGGCTGTTGCGGTTGGAGCAGGACTACTGGATGTTTGTGCTGACACGATGGTTACGCTTGTAAATGACATAACCATTAGCATTGCAAAAGCTGCAAATAAATTCTTCATAATTGATAACCACTTATGGTTCAAATTGATTGATAAGGGCAACATCGCCCTATTTTTAACATCGCAAAGGTATAGAAAATAATTCAAAATGCGTAATCTATGATTTAAAATTATGATTACTTTGAGTTAACGAGTTGACTGGTTGACAAGTTGACGAGTGATTAGTTCTGTTATTGAAAAGCATCAATAAGTTCTTTGCTAGGGTATTTTTAACATGGAGAAGAGCCTCACCCCCGTCCCTCTACAGCTCATTTCCCGTCCCTCTCCGAATGGAGAGGGGCGTGAATACTATTGTTTGCAAAATGAAAGGGGCGTTTCTTTGATGCAAGGAGAGGCTCTTTTCGACATAAGGAAACGCCCTTCTCGCTTGGAGAAGGGCGTTCCTTTAATTCTAAAATATTATTACCTCTATTCCTGTTTAGCATTACTTTGCAAGCTAAGAGTAGTAATCACGCCCCTCTCCATTCGGAGAGGGGACGGGGGTGAGGCTGTAGTTAGGCTATTAGTGCGGCTTCTTTCTCCTACTTCTCCACCCTCTTGATGACTTTACCATTCGATAGCTTGAGGATGTTAATGCCCTTTGCTGGTGCAGAGAGGCGGTTGCCATTCAGGTCATAACGTACTGATTCTGAAGCATTGTAAAGCTGATTTGCTGTCTTAATATCCGATGTTGTAATATCGAGTACATCGTATCGACTGCCCAAGACAACGCTGTTCTTCACTAGAGCATCCTTGAATCTCGTTATTACCTCAGCAGGTACAAAGATGGAGAGTTGCGTGCGGAAAGCAGTAAAGACTGACTCTCCGAACTCCGGGATACCCGTACCTGCGAAATGAACCACAGCTAACTTCTTTGCACCAAAGAATGCTTTATTATCGATACCAGAGACAGCTCCCTTGAAGTTAACGCTTACTAAGTCTATACAACCTGTAAAGGCTTGCTCCTTAATAGATAACCCTGAGGCAAGAGATGTTATATGAGTTAGACCCGAGTAAGCAAATGCGCTCTCTCCAATGTTAGTAAGTCCTTCGGGCAAGACAATGCTCTTTAGGTTCTTAGCATAGGCGAAGGCGTTTGCTTCTATATCGGCTATCTCTGCAGGAAACTGCACTGTAGTAGAGGTGCTACCAGTAGGGTAAGCTATGAGAGAAGTCAGCTCTTTATTATAAAGCACACCATCAAAAGCAGCATAATCTTCGTTTTCCTCTGATACAGAGAATGCAGTCACTGCAGTCTTATAAAAGGCATTCTCTCCTATATCTGTCAATGTCTGGGGGAACTCAGAAAGCGTGGTAAGGGCTGAACAACCCTCAAATACATGCGCACCAATCTCTTCCAAAGCAGACGGGAAGGTCATAGTTGTGAGCTTTTCACACGATGCGAAAGCATAATCCCCAATGCTTGTTACATTCTCAGGGATGGCACATTCCGTCAAAGCTGTACAACCCGTCAGAGCAAATTTGTCTATTTTCTTTATCGAAATAGGGAGTTGGATCTTAGTAAGTTGATTGAGCCTATAGAACATATAAGGGGGTATAGCATCTTTTTTGGTAGGCGTATAATATTTGGTGGATAGCCCTTGCTTTATCGCACAATAGTTATCACCTCCTTCAACAATACGTACTTCCGAGAGGTCAAGAGAGGTGAGTTTTCCCTCCGTCTTATCGCTCACCTGGAGTCCTTTACCAGCCATTTGGCGGAGGAGCAGGATGTCGGTTCCGTTGATTTCTCCCGTCACCTTCAAGTCAGTTATCTGATACTTCTTAGCCTCTGGGATGTGAGTTGCGAGTTTCCCAGCCTCTGTTTTCACTGTTAATGACTCCTGAGCATGAGCCGTGAAACACGCACATACAAGTGCAATTACGGTTAATACTTTCTTTGATGTAAAGACTTTCATTTGTTACTGATTGTTTTTTAATTAATAAATATCATCTTTTTTCATAAGGGATAACGAACTTGTAGCCACGTCCTCGTAGTACAACATCCTTCTCCCGAACCTCTTCCACATATAATTGTTGTGCTCCCTCTTTTAGTCCACTACTACTAAATTCATCGGGATAAAGCATAGAGAGCGAGACTGGAATACGTGTTCCAACAACTGGGTTGACGATGGCTGGCGTAATCTTAACGACCTTCTTCGACGAATAAGGGCGTGCTCCATTGCAGAGCCAAACGCCTACTCCCGGTCGGCGAACCGCCATCACCGTGTTCATCTGCGCATAAAGGCTGTGCGAAGTGGTGCCATAAACGCCCACACGAGAGGCAGTTCCCTCACAACGCACCGTCACTTTCAATGTTTTCTCTTGCTTGTCTTGCGAGATAACACGTATCTTTGCCTCCCCTTCATAGTGTGCTTGAATCTCCAAGATATTGGTTTTTGCATTCCATTTAACGCTCATCACCTTGTCTGGATCATCCACTTTCAAGTCGACAATATCACCTCCTCCGTTCAAACTAACGAACTTGCTCTCGTCACGAGGGAAGAGTCTGATCTCCGACTGACTGATACTGATTTCCGGAGCAACCACATGGATGTCAATACGCTGACGCTTATCTCCAGAGATGATAGTCGCATAGGTCGTACCTTCCCAGATACCATTTACACGCAAAGTGTCCTTACTGATGTTCACACCAGCAACCTTTGAATCGGCAACATAAGCGATATATTTCCCCGTGCCACCCGTTAGGAGGAACATACGTGTGGATAGTTTCGTGAGTGCAACCTCGTTCGGTGTCTCCCCATTAAGCTGTATGTCCTTTGCTTCAGGACTATTGTCTTTATCGCAAGCAACACAGAGAATGCTGCAAGCGAAGAGTAAGATAAGATATAACTTTTGTCTCATAACGTCTTAATCTACCATCAGTTTATATTCAATCTCCCACTTTCTTTCAGGCGTCTCCACAATCTCTATTTGTAGAAGATGCTGCCCTTTTGAGGGAAAAACAATCTTTCCATCAACTGGCGTAACCGGTGTGCCGTCCACTTGATAGGTGATAGCTGCATTCGGATTAGCCAAGTCGTGATAATAAAGAGGTAGGCTTCGAGGACAAGTCCCAGCCTCACTCACCTTATATAAATAAGGTATGCGTCCTTCCTCTTCAACGCCCATGTTCATGCGTTGCGTTTGTTCGGTGATAGGGTCTGTGGACTTCGATTGCTCCGAACCTTTGACAGTCTTCACGCTAAACTGATAAGAGCTGCCTGGCTCGAGCGCCTCAACAACAAAAGAGGTTGACGCTGTCGTGGCTATTACCTGTCCATTCTTCAACACTTGATAACGCACATCAGCATCAGCAACAGGCTTCCATGAAAGTTCAACCTCACGTTGTTGCGGACGGACAACGAGGTTAGAAGGAGCCTCCAAGGTGGGTGTCACCGTTCCTTTCTTCGTCATTTTAAAAGAGACATCATCGATGAGAACGAATCCACCAGACTCTGCCGACTCATAGTCATTCTCGATATACAAGCCCACACCAGCACGATTCACTCCTGCCGGCGCTTTGACAGTTATGGTCATCATCTGCCATTGATTCGTAAACTTCCGAACCTTTTCTTTCTCGCGCGTATCCTTTTTTATGGATGTTAAGTCACGATACCAGTCCACCGTCACAGTGATGTTTGGACGCTTCAAAGAGCCTTTGTACCAATAAGTAAGTTGATATTCAGCACCTGGTTCTACCACGATGTGATAAGGATTAAACTCCTTGTCGCGTGAGAAAAAAGAGCCTCCATTGGGATAGAGTTTTATAGCATAGGTGCCGTTATGAGCATCTTTTGTCCTTGAGTAAGCCAATGAGGAATTGAAGTACCAATAGCGTGGTTTGAGGTAAGGATCATAATAGTTAGGATCCTGTTCCTCGTCTTCTTCCTCATCATCACTTGGTTGCATCGTTTCTGGAGGATAGTCTTCAAATCCCCCATTGAGTATCAGTTCTTGTCCCACTTGTCCCTTTGCTGTATAAGAGAAGGACAATAGGCAGAACAGAAAGAGATAGATTTTATTTGTCATAGAATGCGTATTTATTGATTAAATTGATTGATGTCTGCAAGCGTCAAACCATAGTGTTTGCCTATTGCCGAAGCTATATTGCGCAGCGAACCCTCGGTGCTTTCCGGTGCTAAGAGGCGTTGCGTATCCCATAGTCCGCCATCGGCTGTGAGCTGATTGATATATTGTTTCACCTCGTCATAACTAAGATGGGGCTTGCCAGAAGACTGCACCGTGAACTGCAAACCATATATAGCTCCACAGCCACGAGACAAGAAAACGAGGGCATTCTGGGCATCTTCATCAAGATTGACACGTGTTATCTCGCCCACAAGGAAGGTCATGGCTTGTACGGCAGCGACCTTTGATAACTCACTCCTAATCAGTTGTAACTGTTCGTGAACATCGTCATAACGATATTCCGTGAGTGCTTGTCGACCTCGTGCAAAGGCGTTGTAAATCTTAATGCGACTCTCCCGTAGCACGGGCAAACTGCTTGTTTGGATCACAGGTAACCAATATTGATAATAGCCATAAGCCAAGTCCCAATGGTGTTCAAGATCTGTGTAATTACGACCGGGCAGTAGTTTTGTTAGCTCATGGTCGTGTCGTAGACGGCTGTCTGTATATAAACTATCATTGAGGTGTACGTTCAGTACCTTATCAAGATACACTCCTCCCCATACGATACCATTAAACATCTCCGCCACAACAAGCCCTTTCTCATTGACAAAAGCGATGTTGACATCACCGATATTCGTACCCACATAGCCTGCTTCTCCTCGTGCTGCACGATGATTACGAGCCGTTCCCGGACTCGGTTGCGACAGTCCACTTAACTTGCCCGTAGTGGTGAAGATGTCGTTAATATCAGCCAGTATGCGGTTGCGGTCAGCCTTGTGTAAGGACGAAGCAGCCACTTCCTCCATTGGTTTTAAGCCAAATTCGCCATTCTGAAAATAGTCTTGTACCTTCGTCATGTTGGCTGGATACATGATAGCCGCTATCTTTAAATAGCTGTTATAGATATAGTCCATGGGGTCACGCAACAAACTACACTCCAAGTAATCAACGCTACTTGCACCATTACGTTTAAACTGATAGACAGGGTCGGGGATAGTTGGTTCACGATAAGCCGACTCTACCGTCTCTCCTTCCCATTGGTTACAAGCGAGGCAGCAGAGCGGTAATAAATAGTAAGATATAATTGATTGGATTCTTCTTCATCATTTTCTCTATTATGGAAGGATAATATAACCACAGAAAGGAGACTTTATCTTGTCGATTCCCTCTTCGTTTTGATGCTGGTTGACAGTGAGTGGCTTCACGATAGTGAGTCCATCTTCTGATACTGCAGAGATGGTTGCCTTAATGGAAGAACCACGTGGTCCGACGCCATTCACACAGATATACATAGGATAACCAGAGTGTGCAGTGAAGGTGAGATTAAGCTCCTTTCCATTGGTCAGAAAGGTTGTTGCAGTTTCATCTCGGCGATTGCTTGCTATGACATGCAGCTGTTTATCGGGCGAAATGTACCTTACGGTGTATCGAGAAGAGATGTCACTATCTGCCACGAGTTGCCCCAAAAGGTCCACCTCTGTATAGGAACACGTGAGCGTAACGGTGTAGTCTCTTACGTTATCGGTGATGTCTACACCGGGATACACATAATCAGTAACAGGTGCATCGGGGTTCTCGAGCTGTATAACCTGATCTTCGTAAGAGAGCTTCGGCTTATCTATTCCTTTGAAAGGAAATAGTTTCTCGTAGTCCTCCTCGGCATATTCTTCACTACTCCTTGTGCAACCCGTAGCAAGGAGCAGCACACCTATTAATATATAATGAATCAGTTTTTTCACCATAGTTGATTGTCTTATTGAATGTATTTACCTATCTCCTATTGTTGAATTATTCGGTGGGTGCATCCCAGATTTCGGCTTCCAAGCCTGTAAACTCACCTTCGGGATGAAGGTGCTTACTGACCAGTCGGGTGGTACGCAATAGTGGATCGTACACCGAAACAAGCTCGGCAACAAAGCGATCACCCTGTCGCTGGAAGTCGAAACATCGTTTTACTGTCATAACGAAGCCCAGCTCGGAAGGTAATACCCTGTTCCGTGCCTGCATAACCAGAGCCTAATCCTGTCATCTCTTTGGCTGGATAACCTGGAATAGGATTCTTCTTCTGTGTGAAAAGGAAGAGATAATAGCGCTTCGCAACAATCTCCTTCAATAGAGCTTGATTAGTCTCTACATTGCGTTTGATGTATATGTCACTTTGAAAGAACGTGCGCCCACCACGATGGATACGCAGTTGTGGGTTCGTCATACGCTCAAAGAACGCCCGATTCTCATACGCTTTTTGCACGAAGGAGGTTGTTTCCTCTGGTGCTTTCAACTTCGAAAAGACGATGTACTCACGTGCGGGTTGAAGGTAGGATGCCGTGCGGAAAACTAAATCTCCATCCTCATTTCGCCCCATGAAAAGGAAGTCTGACGACCCTTCAAAGCGGTCGTTCACTAATTGATGGATATAGTTATAGGTGGAGAAAGTCAGTTGGGTGAAACTGTTCCTACCAATAAGATACTCGCTTGTCATTGGTTGTGTAGCAGTCTGCTCGGTGTAGTCAGCACGCATTACAACCGTGTTATCATCCTTAAACTGCATTGTGTAACAGTCGCCTCCATAGCCATATCGACCCCTGAAAGCCTGTTGTGAAATCAGTTCTGAAGGGTTGGAAAAGAGCAAGGAGTCGGTCTTTGGGAAATAAAGGACACGCCATCCGTAAGGTGCCTCGACGAGTTCTCGTTTCAAGTTAGCAATGCTCTCACTATTGCGTTGCGCTGGACTCTTATCGAAAACATCATCATTACTGGTGCAGGCAACCAAGAGGAGCACCATTACTAATAGATAGTATTTCATCTTATTGTTATTCATCTCTGGTGTTGTTTGACGTAAGCATTAATTCTTCTGATGCTTATCACTTGCATTTGCTTAGGTTTATATGCCACGACTTGAGTACATACTCATTCACAAACGACTGTTTCTCAGTAAACTCCTTATAGGCTTGCTTCGCCTCTTCTGCATATCGGGCGTTCACCTCGGGATCGATGTCTGTGTCGGGAGTTTGGGCTGTGATTGATGCGTCATAAACCTCCTTAGGCGTACTGGTAAGCGTGGCACTGATGATTTCGGCAAAGTCATCTTCAGGCGAGAGGAAGCCTAACATCGTATAAACCACGTTTATTGGCATAGGAGTCGAGCCCAAAACGTTCCTTTCCAGTGCGTGCATAGCTTAAAGGAGCAGCCAGAGACTCTGTAGAACCAGTGTATCGTTGTTTACTGATCATCGAGAATTTGTCACGATCATAGGCTATGTGTAGCATTAAGCACTTGGCTAATTGATGGTGAACACTGCGCATAAGGACAAAGACCTTATCCTCATCTGCTGGGTTGAAATCGTCTACGTGATAGATACACATCTCTTTCGCAGTGAGTTGCGGATTGTTAAGTCGCTCCACACCATGCGTATCTGGATTCCCTCCTCCATATAGATATAACTTGATAGGGAGCCTCCCGAGCAATAGTTCTTCCCCACCCGTCTCCTTGAGGCGATAGGTCTCTAAGCCCATTACTCGTACTGCTTCAAGCACCTTACGAACGTTCTCCAGCTTTGGAGGATAAATGTAAGAGCCAGCTGAACCAGCGTTCTTTTCCCATCGATAGACCACCTCTATCCCATAAGGGATTGTGATATTCTCAAGGATCCACTTATCCAGTTCGGTGGTTGCTATCTGCTTTCTCCCTTCGTCAATGACGCTTGTCTCATTTAGTTTCTCACTACTACAAGCAGCGAGAATGACGGTTGCGAACAGGAGAAGAATTACTTTTATCTTTATCATCTTTCTAATCATTTACTTGTTCATCATACTTATCTTGGCAATTGCTGACGCTCACGGGGATTAGGAGTAAGCCCTCGTTGGATAGCTTCTGTTGGTATCTGAAGAACTTTTCGAGGGTCATCTTTCTCCAAGGGGGAAGTAATAGGAGCTCTTCGACGAACGCTTTACTGCAATATGAAAGCGGCGGATGTCAAACCAACGTAAGCCCTCTTGGAAGAACTCCTTTTGGCGGAAGTCGAGTATAAGTTGTACCATTGCAAGCTGCTTCAAGGTCATCCCGTAGAAGGGAGAATATAGGTTATATCGATTGCTGTTAGTCGATGTGTACACTGCTCGTTCAACGGATGGCATGAAGCCAAACTTACCTTGCATGTATTGCAGGTAATCATCGATGGCATGGTCATAGTTCCTTAGCATAGCATAAGCCTCCATCCTGTTGAGGAGCACTTCATCGACAGTGAAGAGCACATTGGTCACATAGATGCCACGCGGCTTAGTGCCTGTTTGCTCTGAATTAGCCAACTCATCAAATTTAGCCATATATCGTCCTGTGGTTGTAGGAGCTGGTGAGGAAGTGAAGAGATAAGTACCAATGAAATTCATCTTAGCGTAATCTCCGCCTCCTTCTATACCCCTTTGCGCAAAGATCTTATCAATCGTGTTAAATGTAGAACCATATTTCATTCACCACAGAACGTGCCCATCGCGACTCGGTAGTGGTTAGCAAGAGGTTAGCTGGTTCATCTGCAGCCATGTACCTATGGTATAGGTTTTGTGGAGAAAACTCCATTTCATCAGCGTAATGACGCCATGATCGAAGCTGACTCTTCGGTTCACTCCCTAAGACATAATCGGCATACTCTATCACAGACTGCCATTCCCCTTTCATGAGATAGAACCGAGTTGCGAAAGCGTAAGCGGCTTTCTTATTAAAATGGAACTTAGGATGTGTATAATAGTTATCCGATACTAAGGATATACCTAAGCGTAAGTCTTTCTCTATCTTATCGTACACCTCATTTACAGTCCCACGTTCGTAATTGACCAAGGCGTGCTTCTCTGGCTTGGTGATATAGGGTATTCCTGGGTTATCCGAAGCTCCTCCATAAGGCTCCGCCCATATATTCACCAACATAAAATGTAGATAGGCTCTCAACAAGAAAGCCTCTCCGTACAACGCTTTCACACGCTCCGTTTTAGGGTAACGACTTAATAGTTCCAATGCTTTGTTAGCCTGCGCAATACCTTTGTAGCATGCATTCCAATAGTTGAGAGGCGTGTCTAAATCCTCTTGATCATAGTCTTCCCAGAAGAACATAGCCTCATTCAATCGTGTATGAACCCCATTCGTGCGTTCCTCCACATTATCTGTTCGAGGTTCAAGAAAGGGTATATAGCTTGCTTCCGGATAGGCTCCCGTAAGTAGTTCAGCTACTTTCTTCTCAGAATCAATATTGACATCCAAGTCCGAATCGGGGCTCTTATCGAGGAAGTCGTTACAGCCGACAAGCAGACAGCTAACGGCTAAAGCAGTAATGATATGTATTTCTTCATCTTCATTCAGTTAGAAACCAATATTCAATGTTAGGGTATATTGCTTGGGAGTTGGTAGTGACACACCACCCGACTTATAGTACTCTGGATCCTGTCCCTTTAGTTTCTTGTCTGAATAAAGGAGGAAGGGATTGGTCACATTAAGGCGTAGATCCATTGTTTGGAGCCTCATCTTCTTTAGGAAGTCACTGGGTACATGATAGGCTAAAGAGATGTTCTTCATACGCACGAAACTACCGTCTGCAATCATCATCTGCGAGTAGTTATAAGTATTATACGCCCTTTCGATATTCTCCTTACCCACTTTTTCAATCAACTCTTGCGATGGAAGCACCGGAACATCCGTCCTTCTCTCGTCTCCGGGATTGAGCCATCGATTGTAGTAAGACTTCGAGAAGACGTTTAAGTCACCAAACTCGGGGTCGAAAGTGGGGTTCAGCCGGATCTTATTACCTGCTTGCATGGTCAGAAAGAACGATAGTTCCCAGTCTTTATACCTAATAGTATTGGACAAACCACCTATTACCTGTGGTTCAATAGGTCCATAATATAAGAGGTAAGACTTGGCATATTGTGTATCAAGGAAGTCTGCCCCAGCATTCTTCGCATACTCTCCTTGGTTAGAAGGATAAAGCCCGAAGTCGAAAGTTGGCAGTCCGTTCTGATCCAATCCTTGGAAGTTAAAGGCAAAGAGAGAGAGCCTCTTGGGTAACCAACTATGTTCCCCCTGCCTCGCCCAGCGACCATATCAAAGGCATTAGGAGTGTTCAGTAAGCGTGTAATCTTTTGGTTCATAGCACTCAAGGTGAGGCTTGTTGACCATTGAAAGTCCTTACTGATAATGTTCTTTGTATGCACTCCGAGTTCCACACCCTGTGTACGCATATCACCAAAGTTAGCGTACTTGTAATATTCACCCCCTACTCCCGATGTTCGGACGAGATCGATGAGATCGAATGTATTTCGTTGATATACATCCAGTGTTGTACTTATTCGGTTGTTGAATAAACCTATTTCCATACCAATGTTCAACTCGTACATCTTCTCCCATGTGAGGTCTCTGTTCTCTAAGTGGAAGATGTTTAGTTTGTTCTCTCTATCGCCGAACTGGAACCGATTCACTATCCCGCTTCGATAGACAGCATTAGCATTGATGGCCTCTTCATTCATCTTCGCGGTCAAGCCGTAACTAGCTCTTAGAGCCAAACGAGAGATAGTTTGATTGTTTTTCAACCATTCCTCCTGGTCTAAGTTCCACTTTCCTCCGATGTTCCAAGTGGGTAACCACAAGGCACGAGCACCCTTTCCCGATGTGTTCGAACCCTCGGTATTAACCACAACATTGAATATGTACTTGCCAGCATACCCATAAGTACCATTGAAAGAGAAGGTTATTCCTCGGTCATTCCGCTTGTGGTAACTGAAGTAACTACTCCCTTCATCAATGAGCTTATTGAATATCAAGGGGTTAGTATATACCTGATTGCCTCGGTCGTATTGGATGCCGTAACCCTCGAAAGGATTGGTTGTGCGAATAGCCGAACGCAACTCTGCGAAGGCAAAAGCCTTTAGGTCATGTTGTCCCAACCGCTTATCAAAGTCGATGGCTATACGTCCCAAGAAACTCTTTAAGGATGCTTCTGTCTTGTTGAGAATGCCTCCGTGAGTCAGACCTACCCTCGGTTGCAACTGCGGATTGTCCTTATCATGCACCAAATAGATATTCTCCTTGGCAACAAAGGATTCTCATTCGCACGGAAGGCCTGTATGATGTTCGATCCTTCAAGCACCTCATGCGTCGTATTGGTATAAGCATGTCTGAGTGCAACTAAGCCTTTCAAAGCCAGCTCAGGGTTGATTCGGTAGGTTGCTTCGGATTGTATCTTGAAGTCCAAGACATCGATATCCATCTTGTTATTAGCATACTCATTCAAGATGTTGAAAGGTGCCCAGTTGTTGCGATAATATGCCAGATTTCCCTCATCATCATAAGGACTTAAAGTCCTACTCGTACCTAATGCGTAAGAAAAAGGATTGATATCGAAGTCACGTTCAAACACTCCTAAGGCGTTATTCTTGCGTTGCGGCATCGTTCCCGGTGCTTTTTGCGAACGGATATTGCCCTGTGCTGTGAGCGTGGCAGTCAGTTTGTCGTTAATGTAAAAGGTGTTTTTTACATTTGCCGTAAAGCGACTTACCTTATCAGCTATCGTCCATCCAGCATCATGATAGAAACCTAATGAAGCGTAAGTAGCTGTGTTCTTGCCACCACCCGACAGTGTTATCATGTGATTAGTGGTAGGATTCATCGTGAAAAGGAGCTTAAACCAGTCAGTATTGGCATACTCCCTCTTGCGCAGGAAGTCCATCTTTGCGTCAGGTGTATTGGGCAGATAGTAAGTACCCGTTGCCGGATTGACGGTGCTAACAGCCTTATATAGCTGGTAATAAATTCCACTTCGCCGTCCATATAACGATTTGGTCACACCGAAATAGCCCTTATCATTCATCTCCTGATAGAGTGACATGGTCTCTTGTGAGTTCAGTAAGTCGAAGTCGGAGTACCTCGGTCTGAGGCGAATGGAGTTCTCTGTGGAATAAGTTACACGTAGGGGAGACTCTCTTCTACCCGCTTTAGTGGTAATGACGATTACTCCGTTCAAGGCACGAGCACCATAGACTGATGTTGCAGAAGCGTCTTTCAACACTTGAATATCCTGTATGTCGGCAGGATTCAAACCTGATATTGCTGAGGAGATGAGCGTCACAGCATCACCAGATGCGAGTTGATCGAGGCTGAGATGCACCAAGTCTTCATACACCGCACCGTCTATGACATACAGAGGTTGCACGTTTCCGATGATTGAAGCACCACCACGAATATTAATACGAGGGGCTGATCCGAAGGTTCCCGATATGCTCTGAATAGACAAACCAGGCACTCGACCTTCCAACATACGCGATACGTCGGCAACACCTTCCAGCTTAATATCATCCATCTTAACCGATGTTGCCGCTCCTGTATATACTCTATTACGGATGTTCTGATAGCCTGTAACAACGACTTCATCAATCTGTCGCGCATCAGCCTTTAGTGTGATGGTAAGGTTCTGACCGCTCACTTTTACCTTCCGAGGTGTCATTCCGATGTAACTCACCTGTAAGGTCTGTCCTTGCGAAGCCTTGATAGTGAAGTGACCATCCATGTCGCTCACTGCTTTCTGCTTAGTTTCTACAACCTGCACAAAGGCTCCGATGAGTGTTTCGCCCTGTTCGTTCTTGACCGTTCCACTGATGGTTCCTGTTGTCTGTGCCGTCAGTGTGAGCGTCATAAACAGCAGGAAGAGGGTCAGCAGAGCTTTTCGTTTGTTGATAAATCTATTTATCTCTTTTATCATGATTGTTCTTTTTGCTTGTAACTATTGATGGTTTATACACTATCAGAGCTTAAATTGCAATCCTCCATACACTCCCAAAGGGTGACCGGCACGCAATCCTGAAGGATGACGGGACACGAGGTAGCGTTTATTCGTTAGGTTGATAGCATTCAAAGTGAGGGTGAGTCGCTTATTGATACGCCCTTTCAATGAGGCATCTAATATAAGGTGATGTGGAATCTTTTCCCTTTCTGCAATGCGACCTTGCCCTGCCGTTGTGCGCATATCACCATTATATCGTGCTCCAAAGTTGGCTTCCAACCATTTATACTCAAGTCCAATCTGTAGGTTCACAGCGTGCTTATATATATAAGGTATCTCATCTCCATAGACAACATGTCCCCATGCCGAACTGACGAAATCGTTTTTCATCTTCGTATTGGTATAGGTGTAAGATAGTTGTAAGGGCAGACGGAGACCGAGATGTTGCGGGATGGGCTGATAATGGAACATGAACTCTAATCCATTGACCAGTGCCTTACCCACGTTGAATTGCTCCAGTGTACCTTGCCCACCCTGTGCTGCGAGGTCACTCCCAAGCATATTGGAATAGTTGTTATTGAACACAATAGCCTCAACTTTCATCTTTGTGGTGGTGTATCGCAAGCCTGCTTCAACGTTAACACTGCTCTCTGCCTTCTGACCTAAAGTGGCACTGGGGGGAGCGAAACCCTTATGAAGACCGCCGAAAGCCGATAGTGTAGGCAGGAGTTTAACGTTTACTCCAATACCAGGCAATAGTGCTCTTGCATGGTTAGAAGTCTCTATGCGCACCATTCCTGTTCGACGAGGATCGGCCTTAGTATAGTCTCTCTGCAACAGATCAACGTCTTCGTAACGCATGCCGGCAGTAAGGGTGACGATCCCTTTCGACCATTTCGCCAACCAATAACCAGCCCAAGCATGTGCCGTAGTAATGCGGTTGGCGTTGCTTCCGGGGAGCCCCTTCAAGAAGAGCTGCATGCGTCCTCCTTGCATGGAATAGCCGTCGTCTTGCTGAAAACGGTCTTCACTGTCAGCATGATAACGCAATCCAAGCTCGGCAGTGAGGTATCCGTCCCATAGCATTGTGCGGTATTCTCCCTTCGACTGAATGCCTCGTGAGTGATAAACACGATGGTTGGCACGCAGCATTAAAGCCTCCCCTACGTAATCGGTCTGCCCTGTCACAATATCAAAGTAGGCTTTATTTGTCTCGGGGTCAGCCAATACTGCATCTATCGAACGGCGTTCAGCTTTAGTATTCCCCACCCTTACTTCGTTGAGTTTATACCAGTTACGAAAGAAGTAATTATAGTATAGGTTGGTAGTTATTTTGAGTTTCCTTAACGACTCGATGACGTAAGTTGCCACCCATTGGGTATGTCTCGTCTTGAGGTTATCCTTCTGTGCTCCAGCATAGCGATAGTACGGGCGGAGTGCAAAATCCTGTTCGGACAATCCGAGATAGGTCTCATCTGAGGTCTCATTGGCAAACCCGAACTTCAGTTCAAACAAATGATTGAGCCCTTCCTCATTATTGGTCTGGGCGGCAAACTTGGCTATGATGTCATTGCGTTTGAATCCTGTTCGCTCGTTCGGAACGTCCTTTCTGAATCCATCTGATTGGTAACGTAGATACTCAATGATGAATCCTGTGTACTTGAAGCGATTACCTACACTGAAGTAAGACTTCAATGTGTTATAGCTACCATAGGATGCGTTCGCCTTCAAACTGAACTTGGAAGGAATGGGGGTAGACACCATATTAATAGCACCACCCGTCGTGAAAGGACCGTATTGCACCTGACTACTACCCTTCAAAACCTCTATGGCGTACATACGACCCGCATTCGGAAAGTAATAAGCGGCTGGGGCTGCATAGGGAGCAGGGGCTGCCAGCACACCATCCTCCATCAAGGTGATGCGCTCACTACGCTCGGCTTTAGTGCCTCGAAGACTGATGTTCGGTCGAAGACCATATCCATCTTCCTCGTAAACATTCACTCCCGGCACACTCTTGAGCATACGATTAATATCGGTGTAACCAAATTTCACAATCTCAGTGGGAGATATATAATAAGCCGAACCAGTCCGGTTACGAGCTTCAAACTTGCTCCCCAGCATTTGATTGGAGCGTACAATCACTTCGGTCATACGATGAACCGAATCGGTTAAAGCACTCTTTTTCTCTGTTTGTAGGCTGTCTTGTGTCTGGGCACACACGCTCATTGGTGTCAGAACAAACAGTAGAGGCAACATGTATTTTGTATTATAAAGCATAATTTAGATAATCAAACTTATAGCAACCTTGCATTGGGTTGAGAATCCGAAGATTCTTCTTTTATAGCAGCTAATCGTTTAGCATGCCACTGCATGTAGACAAGTTGTTTACTAATTGTTTGTAAATTTTGTGCAAAGGTAGCATGTTGACACACTTACCACAATACCTATTTGTAAGTATTTTAGATGTTTTTCAAGTTGAATAGATTACTAATTAATAAGTAAACGAGTGTTAATTTCAGGTTGATAAGTAAACGAGTCCACTTGTTAACTCGTTTACTTAATAAATAATTTGCCTACTCTTCAACTCAACCTAACCATAAGTTTGATTTGTAAATTATGATTTTTGAATGTCAACGAGCCCTTTCCTTCCTCAATATCGTCTGCATTTTAAAAACTTCTTCGGGCTGTTCGGCAGCACAGTTGTGCGTTTCGTATTTCTCTGCCTGCATATCATAAAGCTGAGGAACAGGTGCATTGCCTGTTTCAATCTTTGGTCCCCATTGGATCATCGGAGCACCATCATTCGGTTCGATATACCTCCATCTGTGGGTAAGAACAGACAGAACATGATTACTGGAAAGCCCAATGACATAATCGCGCCCCTGGTTATTGCGACCGAGCAAGGTTGAGAGATAATCCTTACTATCCGGTGCACTCCCCTTTGGAAGGGTGGCATGAATGAGCGAACCAAGCGATGAAAGGAAATCAATCTGGCTCACCAAGGCATCCGAAACCTCACCTCCTTTCACCTGTTTAGCCCATGACACAATCAGAGGAATAGCCGTCCCGCCCTCGAAAGCACTGTATTTATTCCCACGGAAAGGACCTGCCGGGCTATGACCATGCAGCAGTTCCTCGGCTCCATCAGCATATCCATCATCCACAACGGGACCATTGTCGCTCGTAAGAATCACCAAGGTGTTATCGTCAAGGTGCAGTTCTTTGAGCTTGCGGAGCAACTCTCCGACCGTCCAATCAAACTGTTCGATGGCATCGCCACGCACTCCCATGATGTTATGACCCCTGAATCGGGGATGAGGAAAGCGTGGAACGTGTACGTCGTTGGTAGCGAAATACATAAAGAACGGCTCTTTCTGATGTTGTTCTATGAATCGCGTGGCATGCACAAGGATAGAGTCTGCAATGTTCTCATCCTTCCATAACGCCTTACCCCCGCCTTTCATGTAACCGATTCGACCAATTCCATTAACGATAGACATATCATGTCCATGGCTTGCATGCTGATTGTAAAGGAGTTCGGGATTGTCTCGTCCAGTTGGTTCTCCGTCGAAGTTCTTTCGATAAGACACCTCTATCGGATGCTCGGGGTCATAGTTTGCCACCTTCCCATTCTCTATGAACACACAAGGAACACGATCCGCAGTGGCTGCCATGATGTAGTGATAATCGAAACCAATGTCGCCTAACGCCTGTGGTAAGGGTGCATTCCAATCCTGCTCACCCGTTTTATCACCCAATCCTAAGTGCCACTTGCCAATAGCGCAAGTGGTATATCCCTGACTCTTAAACATATCTGCCATTGTAAACTGGCTCGGCTTAATAATCATTCCAGCATTACCAGGAGCCACATCCGTACCCTCTCGTCGCCAAGCATACTCCCCCGTAAGGAGCGAGTAACGTGAGGGAGTACTCGTGGCAGCCACTGCATGACCATTAGTAAAGCGTATACCCGACTGTGCCAAGCGGTTGATATTCGGTGTGTGAACGTTCTTTGCCCCATAACACTCTAGGTCTCCATAGCCTAAGTCATCGGCTAAGATGATGATAACATTTGGTTTCCCCGCTTGTTTCCCAGTCTTTTGTGCCATCGCAGAAGTGCCTACTCCTACAGCAGAAGAGAGCAACGCCAATGTAAGAAGTTTCTTTTCCATTTGGTTTTTAATTATCTTCTATGTGTCATCATGGAGTATCGTGCAAGCAAGACAATCCATGTTCTTCGTTGGATAAAGTTGTACAAAGAAAAGGAAAAAAGTTGAGTTATTCAAATAAAAAGGTGCTTTTTTCTATACTAAAAATAATCTTTTCGAGAGGAGCTGATTATATAAAAAATGTGAAATAACGGCACTTTGTTGGAAAAATACGTGCTTTTATACTTGAATATAGCGATAACCTTGTATCTTTGTATCGAAAGATTGAATAAGAGAGGAGGCTTCTATGAAGGAAAAAAGACAATCAGTCTGAATTCAAACCTTTTATCCATTGTCTCATAGGAAAGTATTTCCTAGATAAGAGACTATTCATGATATACAATTATCAAATTAGTTGGTTTGAGTTTATGAGACAGATTACACTTCTAGCATTCGACGCTGATGACACCTTATGGGGGAGTCAGACGTACTTCGATTCAGTAGAGCAAGTGTACTGTGAGATCCTTGCTTCGTATGCAGAAGCAGATGAGATATCAAGGTCTCTTCGGTCTACTGAGAGAGAGAATAATGTTCTTTATGGTTGTGGAAGTAAGTCTTTCATACTTTCACTAGTAGAGAATGCAGTTTATATAAGCCAAGGAAAGGTTACAGGAGAGGAGATAGAACAGATAATTGGGATAGGGAAAGAGCTGTTGCGATTGCCTGGTAAGCCCTTTGATAGAGTGCGATCGAGCCTAGAACAGCTACGTTCAACGGGTTTATATCGCATGGTTGTGTTCACACGAGGCGAACTTCTCGATCAGGAGAAGAAGATGGAACGATCGGGATTAAGGTCTTTCTTCGATGATGTCATCGTTGTTTCGGACAAGACGGAGGACGCTTATCGCAGATTATGCAAGCGTTTCAACGTCAGAACAGAGCAATTATTGATGGTGGGCAATTCGTTTTCTTCGGATATCGAACCCGTTTTAGACGTTGGAGGATGGGCTGCCTACATCTCTAATTATAGCTCTTGGAAGGACGAGGCGATGGTTGATAATGTTCATCCTAGGCTCATCCGATTGTCAAGGATTACTGATCTTGGACCGTGGCTAAGCTCTCCCTCGATGTTTATAGATAAATCGAGACTCTCGTGAATTAGATAATGTATATAATGAGGAAAGGCTCATAAGTTGGATGAATTGTCCTTCTTATGGGCCTTTCTAATTGTGGGAGAGAAAGCCTCCCCAAGCCCCTCCGAAAGGAGGGGATGTGCATAAAAGGCTGTAAGAGGGGGTGAAGAGAAAACCTCACAAAGCCTAAATGAAAGGAGGAGATGTGCATAAAAGGCGGTAAGAGGGGGTGAAGAGGAAAACTCACAAAGCCTAAATGAAAGGAGGGGATGTGCATAAAAGGCGGTAAGAGGGGGTGAAGAGGAAAACTCACAAAGCCTAAATGAAAGGAGGGGATGTGCCAAAGAGGCTGTAGATGAGAATTGCAAGGATTGAAGCAGACGCCTTCGTTAATAGGAAGAGAAGCCTCACCCCCCGTCCATCTACAGCCTCACCCCCAACCCCTCTCCGAATGGAGAGGGGAGTGATTACAGCTATTAGCTTGCAAAGTAATGCTAAACAGGAATAGATGTAATAATATTCTAGAATTAAAGAAACGCCCTTCTCGATTTGAGAAGGGCGTTTCGTTGCTATGAGAAGAGCCTCTCCTTACATCAAAGAGACGCCCCCTTTATTTGCAATCAGCAGTATTCACGCCCCTCTCCATTCGGAGAGGGGTTGGGGGTGAGTCTGTAGATGGTTGGGGGTGAGGCTTCTTCTTTCCCTACGAATAGGGCTGGGTGGGGTTTTAACTACATCCCGCAGAAGAACAGGACGATGATTTGTGCGGTGAAGATACGCAAGAACATACTTAAAGGATACACCGTTGAGTAACCAATGGCAGGGGCTTCACCATTACAAATAGAGTTGGCGTAAGCCAGTGCTGGTGGGTCGGTATAGGTTCCAGCAAGCATTCCCATGATAGTAAAATAGTTGAATTTATACTTCATGCGAGCGATAGTTCCAACGATGAGAATAGGAACAATCGTGATGAGGAAACCCGTATATACATACTTCAAACCGTCTCCCTGCACCACAGTATCCCAGAAACCTGCACCCGCCTTAATGCCTACTGAGGCAAGGAACAAGGCTAGTCCGAACTCGCGTAACATCATGTTTGCGGAGGTTGTAGTATATGTTACGAGGTGCATACGATAGCCAAATCGACCAATGAGGATGGCTATAATCAATGGACCACCAGCCAAACCGAGCTTCAATGGTACGGGCATGTGTGGTATAGTCAATGGTAAGCTACCAAAGAGGATGCCCACGATAATGCCGATGAAGATGGTTGCGATGTTAGGAGTATTTAGACGTTTTTCAGAGTTACCCATTAGTTCGGCAACACGATTAACATTCTCTTCTGGCCCTACAACCATAATGCGGTCGCCCACATTAAAGTGGTGATTACGACTTGCGAAGAGATCCATTCCCTGACGACTAATGCGCGTTACGTTCACACCATACACCGAACTGAAGTGCATCTTAGCCAATGTTTTACCATTCATAGCACTGTTGGTGACGATAATACGCTTGCTGACCATCTTCTTGGGTTGGTCTTCTTCGTGCCAATCAACCTCAATCTCTGGACCAATGAAAGCCTGGATAGCCTTTGCATCGCCCTCTGCTGAAACGATAATCACCTCATCGTCCGACTCGAGGATGGTATCTCTATTAGGTACAGATATGTCTCCCTTCTTATTAATACGTGTACAAACAATGTCACGATTGAGGAACCCTGAGATCTCTTGTAGTGTACGTCCTGCAATGTAAGCATTGGCTACCTTGAGTGACATAATGTGTGGTTTGGCATTCGGATTCTCACCTTCTTCCTCCATCAACTTGTCGTTCTCCTCTTGAAGATTGACCTTGCAGATGTAGCGAACAGCGATAGTTGCACCGATGATACCCACTACTCCCAATGGATAAGCGCATGCGTAACCATTGGCAATATCGAAGTTCATGTTGTCTTTGAACACACTATGCAAGGCTTCAGTGGCTGCACCAAGACCCGGAGTGTTGGTTACTGCACCATAAAGTGTACCTACCATCATAGGCAGGTTACTGCTGTTTGAGGTGTCAAAGAAGATGTAGTAGCATGCAAACATCATCAAGATGTTCAGCAGAATGGCTACTGAAGAGAGGATATTGAGCTTCAATCCGCCTTTACCGAAACTCTCAAAGAAACCTGGACCAACCTGTAGACCAATCATAAAGACAAAGAGTATTAGTCCAAAGTCTTGTAGAAAGTTCAATACTGGGCGTGGCCCTGTGAAGTTAATGTGCCCTGCGAGGATGCCAACAAAGAGTACGAAGGTGACGCCGAGGGATATTCCTCCGATCTTAATCTTACCTAAGTAGACACCAAGAGCAATGACGATAGAATACAGTAACACGATGTGTGCTACCGAGTCTTGTGTTTGGAATAAATTTATTAACCAGTCCATAAGTATTAATATATCGCCTACAAAGTTAGACTTAATATTTTACTCCTGCAAATTTAATGCTTAGAAAAGGTAAAAGAGAGGCCTCACGTCTAACCATAACCAGCCTAACTCTCGTCCCCTCTCCGAATGGAACAACCCCTCCCAGCCTCCCCCAAGGGGAGGAGTGCCTAACGGGAGAAAGTTAGTAAAAGGCATCTTTAATACAAAGGGGGCATCTCTTTGATGTAAGGAGAGGCTCTCTTTGATATGACGAAACGCCCTTCTCCAATCGAGAAGGGCGTTTCGTCAATTCTAGAATATTATTACCTCTATTCCTGTTTAGCATTACTTTGCAAGCTAATAGCTGTATTCACTCCCCTCTCCATTCGGAGAGGGGACGGGGGTGAGGCTGTTTGTTGAATAAAAGATAGGCTTTTAGGAAGACATCCCCTCCTTTCGGAGGGGCTTGGGGAGGCTTCTCTTCCCTTCCTATTCCGCAATAATTTCCTTGATCATAGCGATGAGTTTCTCCTCACCTAAGCCCGAACGCTCACCAGCGGAAGCAATCGTTGCCTTCTTAAGGATGAGCTTTCCGAGTGGAGAATTTAGCATTTTGAAAGGTGTGTAACGTGCTGCAAGTTCTTTTTTCAGTGTTGGATAAGCTGCAAAAAGGTCTTTTAGCTGCGTTTCGGGAGTGATGGCAATAGGTTTCTTTGCCGTCCCTTCAGTTGAATCAGAGCCTTCTTTGGGATTAGCTGGGGTGCTTCCTATGTTGTTACCAGTGGGAGAGTTTGGTTCCTGATTAGCCCATGTTAATAGCGTTTGAGAGCCTGTCAGCGAACGAATATGTGTGCAATCCTGCATCATTTCGAGTACACCTCGGAAATTACCAGCGTCATCATGCACCGCAAAATAGACGATGTAAAGGAACACCTCAGGCTTGTTAATCCAGAATTCAGCCTTATCCTGCTCCCCATTACGGAACTTCTCGACAATCTCCTTAACGATATGTACGCTCTTACGAGGGTGACAGTTGGATACTTCGCGACCAATGACATTCTTCGAACGAGGGAATATTCGATGGTCAGTGTCCGAATAGAACTTCACCAATTCATGCTCATCTACGAAAGAGATGTCTACTGGTAAGTGCTTATAAATAAGGTTGATTTGTTCCAAGGTGAGCTTTCCCGTGGTTACATCTAACTCCTGATCTTTCCCAACGGAATAGCCATGTTTCTTTAAAAGTGCCTGTAAGTCAGCCGCAAAAGAGCTATCATCAGCGGTGGACGTTGTGGCAGTCTTTGGCGTTTCTTCATGCTTAACATCGAAGAAAGCAAAGCCTATCTCTTGATCACCCGACTTCATATCCTCAAATTCGGCAGGCCGATTAATGCCAAGGAAGTGGGATAGAGGATACGTTCCTCCTTATCCATAAGGTCGCGCGCAAGCTCTATCATCTCCTTTTGAGCAGCTATGAACTGCTCTTCATCACCAGCTTCCAAGAGTTGATAACAGTTCTTGATAGCATCTCGAACGATGTCATCAAAGTTCCACATCGTCGTTGTTGGGCGATCAAAACCTTTCTTTTCCAATAACGGATAGAGCTGGTTTTGCTTGCGATGGTAGTGCTTTGGATATTGACGGAACTGATCGTATAATTCGAGCCATTGGTTTTTAATGACGGGATATTGCACTAGGTCCTCTGCAGCAAGCAATAGTTTGCGCATCTCATCATTCTCTTTATAATAATGTGTAAGCGGATGGTCGGCTGGTAACTCTGGTCGACTCGTGTCCATGAAACCCTCCAGTAGCTCATTCACCTTGCGCATATCCACACGTACACACTCATCTTCAGCACCATCTTTAAGCGTTTGCTCCATGTAAGCAATGTGATAGGGGCGAATCTTCCCCACCTTTGTTCGCATGATTTCACGTGCTTCCTCGAGTGTAATCTTACCTGTTTCGTAACGCTCCTCAACGTCAAGAAGCGCCTTCATCTTATCCATTTCTATCTCTGGGAGATAGTCTTTCATCTTATTAACCATAGTCTGTTACAAATTAAATATTCGTTTGTTGCAAAGTTACTTACTGATCACGAATATCTAAGATAACATTTGTTACCTGGTGATGTTAAATCCTTTTGGTTTTTAGTTAAATAATCTTTTAAATCCTGGGAGTCGCTACTTCATAATCAGAAAGTAGTGTGTTAGCAAGCCTTAAAAGGCCTCTCCTCTCATGACTTCATCCACTTTTATATCCGTCTTATCGGTTGGGATGTGTGCAAAGAACTGAAAGGAGAAGCAGACAGCGAGCTTATAAGCACGACTTATCAGCGGTAGGAAGCGATCGTAATAGCCTCTTCCACGTCCGAGGCGATTACATTCTGCATCGAAAGCCATGCCCGGAATAAGGGCAAAGTCGATGCTTTCATAATCATCGAAATAGTTACCAGTGGGCTCCATGATTCCAAATGAACTGCATTCCATTGCTTCCCACCCCCGAAAGAGACGCAGTTCCATCTCCTTCGGACTCACTACTACGGGTAGCAGTATGCGCTTCCCGTCATCGTAGAGTTGCTGAATAAGCTCGTGTGTGTTGACTTCGTCGGGCATTGAGTATATAAGAAAATGGTATTAGCAACCCTTAATTGCGGATGAGCCTGCACCTTATTTATAATAAGGTGTGACTGTTCTGTGAGTTCTTCTGCCGTGAACTGCTGTTTGAGCAGTCGTACATAACGGCGCAACTCAGGCTTCGTTTTCCCCCTAAAGTCCTCTTCCCATGTGGGAAAAGAGGGTTTAGGAGACAGGTTGTATGTCATTATCTTCTTAGATTAGGACGGGTTCGTCCGTGTGAAACAGACGTATCCCGTGCATGATTTTGAGGTTTTAGAAGAAGGCTCCGAGGCATCTTGAAGACACTTAAAGCCCGCTTTATAGTTTCGTCCGTGAGGTTAGCATACTCGTAAAGAGCCTGCTCATCAAGGATATTATAGATGATTCTACTGTTGAGGTAATCCTCCAGTAGGGTGTGCGAACGCATAATCATGAGGTTACGACGGTGTAGCCCGTTGCGGTCGGCATAGTTAGCAAAGTCGCTGACAAGGTTCTGCTTAGACAGATAAGCAGCCAGTGGGCGCATCTCTGTGTAGGTACTTAACTTCTTACGATACTTGTCCGTGTAATTGAAGCAATACTGCATCATCAGTCCACTAAGCACCGCCTCTTTGAAATAAGACGTCACCTTCGATGTGTCCTCAGGCACGAATATATCAGGCGTAATGCCTCCTCCACCATAAACAGTGCGCCCGTTATGAGTGTGATAGGCTGGTCCTTTATGCTTGATACTATCCTGTGAGAAGAATTCCCCATTCTTGTAACGTGTGAGAATGTCGTTCTCATAGTCGATGTTATCGCCTGGCTTGAATGGTTTCTGTATGCATCTGCCTGACGGAGTGTAGTATCTTGCCACTGTAAGGCGTATCATGCTACCATCAGGGAACTGTATTTGCTGTTGCACAAGACCCTTTCCAAATGATCTGCGACCCACTATTAAGGCCCTATCATTGTCCTGCATTGCCCCCGCAAAGATCTCTGCTGCAGATGCAGAGTTCTCATTGATGAGTACAACCATTGGTATATGTTGATAGCTTCCACGCCCATCACTACGGTAATCTACCCTTGGGCTCTTCCTTCCTTGTGTATATACAATGAGTCTATTCTTCGGTAGGAACTCATTAGCCATTTGTACGGCGGCATCGAGGATGCCCCCTCCATTGTCTCGAAGGTCGATTACTAACTGTCTAGCTCCTTGTATATTCAAGGATTGCAGAGCGGCAAGCATCTCTGCATAAGTGCGTTCGCCAAAGTTCTTAACACGTATATATCCAGTGGAGTCATTCAACATATAAGCTGCCGAAATACTCTTCACTGAGATGTCACCACGCGTCACTGTGAATATTCTTGGTTGACGATCTCCATAGCGCAAAATGCCTATCTTGACCTTAGAATCTTTAGGTCCTTTGAGCCTGCGCATGGCTTCTTCGTTTGTAGCAGACTTCCCCACGAAAGGCTTACCACCGATACTTACCACCTTATCACCAGCCAGAATGCCAGCCTTATCAGCAGGTCCATCCTTGATAACATTCTGTACTCTCAATGTGTCGTTACGTATGATAAACTCAATACCAACGCCTGAGAAGGAGCCTTTCAAGTCGTCAGTAGCAGCCTGAACATCCTTCGCGCTGATGTAAACAGAGTGTGGATCGAGCTCCGAAAGGATCTCTGGTATAGCCTTCTCTACCAGTTCGTCGATGTTGACAGAGTCGACATACTGATCATCAATGATGTGTAGTAAGTTATTCAATCGATTGCTTCCACTATTGATGATATTCAATCGGTTACCAGAGAAGTGATTGGCATAAAGGTGCCAATGAGGACTCCGATGACTACTGACACAGCCATCAACAGCGGTACGAAACGATTATTTTTATCTTTATTCATAAATGTTCTTACTTATCAGCGGGCATTTCTTACACCTTATTATATTAGTCCTGTCCGCCCTCCAAAGCCTTATATTCAACCTTTACACCAGCCTTTTTCAGCAAGTCAATACCATCTGTTAGACGATACTTCTCGGCATATACAACCCGACGAATCCCCGATTGGATAATCAATTTGGCGCATTCTATACAGGGCGAAGCCGTTACGTAGAGCGTTGCCCCATCACTATTATTACTACTTCTAGCCAGTTTCGTGATAGCGTTAGCCTCGGCATGCAAGACGTAAGGAAACGTCGTTCCAGTCTCGTCCTCACAGACATTCTCGAATCCACTTGGCGTACCATTATAACCGTCACTAATAATCATCTTGTCCTTAACTACTAGTGCTCCGACCTGTCGACGACGGCAGTATGAGTTCTCCGCCCATATCCTTGCCATGCGTAGATAACGATAGTCTAGAAGGGATTGTTTGCTGTTCATGCTTAAAGCTCTTTGTTAGTTCTTATTCCATCACGCTCCATCAACGCCTGTATCGTTGGTTCCTACCACGGAAACGCTTATAGAGTTCCATTGGATGTTCCGTCCCTCCGCGAGAGAGAATATTGTCGCGGAAACGTTGCGCAGTGCTTTGGTTGAAGATACCCTCGTGTTTGAACACACTGAAAGCATCGGCATCCAGTACCTCAGCCCACTTGTAGCTATAGTATCCGGCAGCGTATCCTCCTGCCATGATATGCGAGAATTGCACCGTCATACACGTATCTTTGCGTTGTTCACCGATAATCGCCTTTGCCCAAGCCTGCTTCTCGAAAGGAATGATATCATCGGTAAACTCATCCTTTTGTGTGTAGTACGCCATATCGAGCAAACCGAATGCAACTTGTCTTAAACAGGCTGTTGCAGCACCGAAGTTACGACTGGCAATAATCTTGTCAATCAGTTCGTCGGGCATCGGTTCACCTGTTTGATAATGGAAGGCAAAGGTTTTTAGGAACTCTTTCTCTACTGCGAAGTTCTCCATGAATTGCGAGGGTAGCTCCACAAAGTCCCACCACACGTTGGTACCAGACATGCTTTCGAAGCGCGTGTTAGCGAACATTCCATGTAGAGAATGCCCAAACTCATGCAGGAAAGTCTCGACTTCTCCGAGTCGAAGTAACGCTGGTTTGTCCTCCGTTGGCTTAGATAGATTCATCACTAAAGACGCATGCGGGCGCACGTTCTTGCCGTCTTTATCAATCCACTGACCCTGGAACTCGGTCATCCAAGCACCATCCCTCTTGCCTTTACGAGGGTGGAAATCAACGTAGAGAACCGCTAAGTAGCTGCCGTCCTTGTCGTAGACTTCATAAGGCTTAACGTCTGGATGATACACAGGAATTGCCTTATTCTCCTTGAAGGTAATACCATAAAGGCGAGTGGCAAGCCCGAATACACCTTTAATGACATTATTTACTTCAAAGTAAGGGCGTAACATCTCAGGGTCGAGATCATACTTCTTCATCTTCAGCTTATGCGTATAATAAGCCGTATCCCATGGCTCCATCTTGAAGTCATCGCCCTCTATTTCCTTTGCTAAAGCCTCTACTTCCGCATGTTCGGATAGTGCAGTAGGCTTGTAAGCTGTTATGAGGTCATTCAGTAGTTTATATACATTCTCCACCGAAGAAGCCATGCGATATTTCATGACATAATCAGCGTATGTATCGTAACCAAGCAACTGTGCCATCTCACGACGTAGGTTCACGAGACGCTTGCAGACCTCAAGATTATTCGTATCATTGTCCTTTATGCACAGAGTATTGCGTGCCATGAATAATTCCTGACGCAAGTCTCTTTGCGTACTGTACATCATGAACGGTCCATAACTGGGTGCATCGAGTGTGAAAACCCACCCTTCAAGCTCGCGTTCTTTGGCTGCTTCGCGTGCAGTCTCACGTGCCGTATCAGGTAAACCATCGAGTTGCTGTTCGTTAATAATATGTAAGGTGTAAGCCTTATTCTCCTTAAGAAGGTTCTGAGAGAACTGCAATGAGAGCATAGAAGCCTCTTCGGTGAGTTGTCGGAGGCGGTTTTTTCCATCCTCATCGAGCAACGCACCACTACGAACAAAGCCGTCATAGCTATTCTCCAATAGTCTGGCTTCCTCCGGGGTAAGCTCCCGATGGTGTTCATGGACACGTTTGATTCGTTCGAACACCTTAGGGTTTAGACTCACATCATTGCTATGCTTCGTGAGAATAGGGCTCATCTTTTGTGCTAAAGCATCCATCTCATCGTTTGTTTCCGCACTTAGCATATTAAAGAAAACAGCCTCCACACGATTCAACAAATCGTAGTAATGCTTTCGTCCCTGTACATCATCTTCGGGTATGATAGTATTCTCGAAGGTTGGTTCTTCAGGGTTATTAACGATCTTCTCTATTTGTTCATCCTCACGACGAATGCCCTCCATCATAGCTTCCTCATAGTCTTCTAGGCGGATGCGATCGAATGGCACCGTGTCATGCGGTGTATCGTATGGTAGAAAGAAAGGGTTTTTGTGTGTCCCTTCTGTTGGTGTTTTATCTGTCATATTATATCTCTCAATCTTATCAATGTACAAAGGTAAACAAAAAAAAGGACTTTTCACTTATTTAAGAGAGTTTTTATTGAAAATTAGGCAATGCTCTTCTTTAATTCAAAATTCAAAGTTCATAATTCAAAATTATGATTAGTTCTGTTTGGAATGAAGGTCTGCTAAGATGCTCTGTAGCATATCGTCCAATGTAACGGGGCTGTCCCTGGTTAGCTTGAGTCATGAAGTAGAAAATGAAGAGACGCTCTTCTCGAATTGAGAAGGGCGTCTCTTTGCATTAAGGAAGGCGTCTCCTCACATCGAAGAAACGCCCTCTTTGAATTAAAGTAAGCCTCCCCTAATTGGCTCCCGTTAGGCACTCCTCCCCTTGGGGGAGGTTGGGTGGGGTTATTCCATTCGGAGAGGGACGGGGGTGAGGCTGTTTGTTGAATCAAAGAAGAGCTTTGGTGGAATACATCCCCTCCTTTCGGAGGGGCTTGGGGAGGCTGTTTGTTTGCACTTTGATTATGCTTTTTGAATTCCAGCGAATAGTCTGTATGATGATAAAAGGTACTCGGTTTGCCTAAAAAACCTTATTATAAGCAATCTAATTCATAGAAAAGTAGTATCTTTGCACATTAGTATGTAATTATAAAACATAGGTAGTTTAGACAACAATTAAACATTCATAATCGTGGCTGAAACAAAGTATATCTTCGTAACGGGCGGCGTTGTTTCCTCTTTAGGGAAAGGTATTATCTCGTCGTCAATCGGTAAGCTCCTGCAAGCAAGGGGTTACAACATCACCATTCAGAAGTTTGATCCGTACATAAACATCGACCCTGGAACGCTAAACCCATACGAGCATGGGGAGTGCTACGTAACTGTTGATGGTATGGAAACCGACCTTGACCTCGGTCACTATGAGCGTTTTACGGGTATAAAGACCACTAAAGCCAACTCAATGACTACTGGTCGTATCTACAAGAGTGTCATTGATAAGGAGCGTCGGGGCGATTATCTCGGTAAGACCATACAAGTTGTTCCACACATAACAGACGAGATTAAGCGTAATATCAAGCTCCTTGGCAAGAAGTATCATTATGACTTTGTGATTACAGAGATTGGTGGTACGATCGGAGATATTGAGTCGGCACCATTCTTGGAGGCTATTCGTCAGATGAAATGGGAACTCGGAAAGCGTGCTATCAACCTCCATTTGACCTATGTGCCATACCTTAAAGCAGCGGGCGAGTTGAAGACTAAGCCAACACAACATAGTGTGAAAGAGTTGCAGAGTGTGGGTATTCAGCCTGATATACTCGTGCTTCGTACAGAGAAACATCTCGATGATGATATTCGCAAGAAGGTGGCTGCTTTCTGTAACGTGGACTTCGACTGCGTTGTACAAAGCGAAGACTTGCCTAGCATTTATGATGTTCCTATCAATATGCAAGCACAAGGTTTGGATGCAGCAATATTGCGTAAGTGTGGCGAAGAGGTAGGTCCTGCACCGAGCCTAGGCCCTTGGAAGGAGTTCCTCGATCGTCAACGCAAGGCGAAGAAAGGAGTTCATATCGGTCTTGTGGGCAAGTATGACCTGCAAGATGCATATAAGAGTATTCGTGAAGGATTGCTTCAAGCAGGTGTATATAACGACCATAAGACAGTTATAACATTCATTTCTTCAGAAGAGATAACCGAAGATAACGTTGCAGAAAAGCTAAAGGGACAGGACGGAATAGTGATTTGTCCGGGCTTTGGACAGCGTGGTATCGAAGGGAAGATAGTGGCAGCACATTATACACGAACCCATGACATCCCGACGTTCGGAATCTGTCTTGGTATGCAGATGATGGTTATTGAGTTTGCACGTAACGTCCTCGGATATAAGGATGCGAACTCTCGTGAGATCGACGGAAAGACCCCGCACAACGTTATTGATATCATGGAGGAGCAGAAGAACATAACCAACATGGGTGGAACAATGCGTTTGGGAGCTTACGAGTGTGTACTTCGTCAAGGCTCAAAGACATTTGATATTTATAAACAAGAACATATCCAGGAGCGTCACAGACATCGTTATGAGTTTAATAACGACTATGAGAAGGAATTTGAAAAGCATGGTATGCAGTGCGTCGGACGCAATCCTGAGAGTGAGTTAGTCGAGATTGTAGAGGTATCGGGACTACGTTGGTACATCGGAACTCAGTTCCATCCAGAGTATCAATCGACGGTTCTTCACCCACACCCATTGTTCCTCTCATTCGTAAAAGCATCTATAGACAATCAGAAAAACAATAAATGGATAAGAAAACTATTACTGGGTTCATCCTTATAGCCCTAGTACTTTTTGGCTTTGCATGGTGGCAACAACCATCTAAAGAGCAGCTTGAACAACAACAAAAAGAGGCTCAACTCGATTCTATCGCAGCGGCTAAGAAGAACGCAAGTCAGAAACTCCTTGCAGCAAAACAGGCACAACAAAAGGCACAGGCTGCCACTGATACGACGGCTCTCTTTCATTCGGCACTGAATGGAAAGGCGCAAGATATCACTCTAAAGAATGGTAAGGTGGAGTTGACCTTATCGACTAAGGGAGGTGTTGTTCGTAAGGCAGTTATCAAGAACTATGTAGGTCATGACATCGATGTAAAGGATGGTTCTAAGGATCAGAAAGACCTTACTTTATTCAGTGGGAACGATCAGAACCTTAACTTCATGCTGTCTGCTAAGACTTCAAACATCGAAACAAAGGATCTTTACTTCACGCCTTCTAATGTCACAGATAGTACTGTTACGCTTACTGCTGAGGCTGGAAAGGGTAAAACCTTGACGCTGAACTATACCCTTGGAAAGGATTATCTCCTTCACATGTCATTGCAGGCTGAGGGCATGAGTGGTATGTTTGCACCTAATTATAACCAAATGGATATCAACTGGGAAGATAGGTGTAGACAGCAAGAACGTGGCTTTATGTTTGAGAATAGATATGCTACTCTGACCTACAAGAAGCACGATGGCAGTACAGACTACCTCAGTGAAACCTCTGAGAAAGAGGAGACTACAGAGGAGCCAATGGACTGGGTGGCATTTAAGAATCAGTTCTTTTCAGCGGTGATGATTGCTAAAGACAACTTTGCAACAGGTGCACAGCTCAAGAGTACACCACTTGAGAAGGAGACAAAATACCTCAAGCAATATGCTGCCAACATGAAGGCTGGATTCGATCCAACGGGTAAGAAGGCATCAGAGTTTGAGTTCTACTTCGGTCCGAACGACTTCCGTCTATTGCAATCTGTCGAGAAGGAGAGTCGCTTCGGGAAAGACCTTGACATGCAGAGACTCGTCTATCTTGGGTGGCCACTGTTCCGTATTATCAACCGATGGTTCACTCTTTACGTCTTTGATTGGCTAAGTAAAGTGTTCCAATGGGCGTTGTTCTCATCCTTATCACCTTACTATTAAAGCTCATAACATTCCCAATGGTGAAGAAGAGTTATATGAGTTCGGCTAAGATGAGGGTGCTGAAACCAAAGCTCGATGAGGCTACTAAGCAGTTTAATAAGCCTGAAGATCAAATGCAGAAGCAGCAAGCTATGATGCAAAAATACGCCGAGTATGGTGTGAGTCCATTATCTGGTTGCTTGCCAATGCTTATCCAGATGCCTATTTGGATTGCGATGTTCAACTTTGTTCCAAACGCCATCCAGTTGCGTGGAGAGAGCTTCCTTTGGATGAAGGATCTCAGTACTTACGACCCAATCTGGTCGTGGAATAGCGACTTATGGCTTATCGGTGATCACCTCTCACTGACGTGTATTCTATTCTGCGGAGCCAATCTTCTCTACTCTTGGTTCACAATGCAACAACAGAAAGATCAGATGGTTGGACAGCAAGCAGACCAAATGAAAATGATGCAATACATGATGTTTGCGATGCCACTCTTCTTCTTCTTTATGTTCAATAACTACTCTTCTGGACTCAACTTCTACTACTTTGTGTCCCTCTTCTTCTCGGCTGCTATCATGTGGACATTGCGTAGAACGACCAATGACGAGAAGCTTTAGCAATCCTCGAAGCGCACCGAAAGGAAAAGAAGAACGATCCGAAGAAGGCGAGCGGACTCTTTGCTCGTATGCAGGCATTGCAAGAGATGCAGCAGAAACAGCAAGAGGAAATGCGTAAGAAACAGGACGAATTAAATAAAAGAAAGAAAGGTCTATAACTATGAACAGGAACTTAACGGTCGCAATGACAGCTGCGTTGATGATGACGGGGACTGTGTCTCAGGCACAGGAAGTCAATATCGGGCGTAGCAACATCACGCTAAAAAGCGACCTGATGACGCCTGAAGCTCTTTGGGCTATGGGTAGAATCGGGTCGGCACAAGCCTCTCCTGATGGTAAGAAAATCGTCTATCAAGTAGGCTACTACAGCGTTAAAGAGAACCGAGGACATCAAGTGCTTCGCATTATGGATGCCGATGGTAAGAATGACAAACTACTGACTACCTCTGCTAAAAGTGAGAGTGATGTAGCATGGTTGGACAACCAGACTCTAGCCTTCCTAACCGATGGTCAGCTATGGACAATGTCGACTGATGGCAGTAATAGACATCAACTGACTCACTCTGACATAGCCATCGAAGGCTTTCGATTCTCACCTGACAAGAAGCGCGTGGTATTGGTCAAGAGCATTCCTTATCACGGCACTATCAAGGAGAATCCAGATGATCTTCCAAAGGCAACAGGTATGTTAATCACTGATATGAACTATCGCCATTGGGATCACTACGTAACTTCTAATGCTCACCCATTCGTTGCCAACGTCACTGCTAATGGTGTGGATGCAGGCAAGGACATACTTGAGGGCGAGCCGTATGAGAGTCCGATGGCGCCTTTCGGAGGGATTGAACAGATTGACTGGAGCACCGACTCAAAGTCAGTTGCCTATACTTGTCGTAAGAAGGAAGGCACTCAATATGCCATCTCAACCGATGCCGACATATATATATATAATGTGGAAACGGGTAAGACAACCAACCTCTGCAAGCCAGCCGACTATGTGGAGCCAAAGATCGATGCGACAAAGAGCATGCGAGATCAGGCTGTCAACCATCAGTCAGGAGACTTTAATGTAGGCTATGATGTCAACCCTAAGTTCTCACCTGACGGCAAATACATTGCTTGGCAGAGCATGAAACGCAATGGATATGAGAGTGATCGCAATCGACTCTGCGTCTATGAACTGGCAACAGGACGCAAGACTTATGTCACAGAGAGCTTCGACTCGAATGTAGATGACTATACATGGAGTGCTGACTCTAAGTCTTTATACTTCATCGGAGTATGGCATGCAACCGTTAATGTCTATCAGACTAACCTCAAGGGGGCTGTTCGTCAGCTTACAAAGGGCGACCACAACTATGTAAGTATCGCTCTATTAGGTAATAAACAGCTCTTAGTATCCGACAGAGCATATCTCAACCGAATGAAATCTATGCTATCACGCCCTCAAAAGGCAATGCGGATAGCCAACAGACACAGCTTACTTTCGAGAATAAACACATCTTCGACCAACTCGCTTTAGGCGAGGTAAAAGATCGTTGGGTTGCTACTTCAGACGGAAAGAAGTTACAGGAATGGGTCATTACACCACCTCACTTCGATCCTAACAAGCGTTATCCAACTCTCTTGTTCTGCGAGGGTGGACCTCAAAGTCCCGTCTCTCAGTTCTGGAGTTACCGCTGGAATCTACAGATCATGGCGGCTAACGGCTATGTAGTAATAGCCCCGAACCGTCGCGGACTACCGGGTTATGGCAGTGAATGGAACGAACAAGTAAGTACCGATTGGACGGGTCAGTGCATGCGTGATTATCTATCGTCTATTGACGACGCAGCGCAGAATTTGCCCTTTGTTGACAAGGATAACTTAGCCGCAGTAGGTGCTTCTTTCGGTGGATTCTCGGTTTACTACCTTGCAGGAATACACAACAAGCGATTCAAGTGTCTGATTGCTCACGATGGAGCATTCAATCTCGAGAGTATGTACACGGACACTGAAGAGGCTTGGTTCAGCAACTGGGAGTATGATGATGCGTATTGGAACAAGGACAAGAGTGCGTCTGCTCAACGCACATATGCCAACTCTCCACATCTAAACGTTGATAAATGGGACACCCCGATACTATGTATCCATGGTGAAAAAGACTATCGTATTAATGCCAACCAAGGCATGGGCGCATTCAATGCCGCTCGATTACGTGGTATCCCAGCAGAGCTCTTGCTCTTCCCAGATGAGAATCACTGGGTGTTGAAACCACAAAATGGTATCCTCTGGCAACGCACCTTCTTTAATTGGCTCGACCGCTGGTTGAAGAACAAGTAAGCACGAGGAGGACTGGTTCTAGGTATCCTAATTGTTTAAGATACCTAGAACTTCTAGAAAACCAGCACTCATTAGAAAAACAAAAGACAATAATCAAGAAAAAACAAAACAATCAATTATAATGGTAGAAACAATTCAAAGAAAGCTCAGTGACAGTCCTAAAGCCCGTTGGACAGCCCTGATTATAGTTGCATTTACTATGATGATGGGGTACTTCCTCACTGATGTAATGTCGCCATTGGAGGCACTCTTAGAGACTCCAAAGGCTCAGGGCGGACTCGGATGGACGTCAAGTAACTACGGATTCTTCGCTGGTAGTTATGGACTCATCAATGTCTTCCTACTCATGTTGTTCTTCGGTGGCATCATACTAGACAAGATGGGCATACGATTCACAGGTTTGATGGCATGCTCCTTGATGGTGATTGGTGTTGCAATTAAGTACTTCGGCGTTAGCACCGACTTTGGTGATAGCGTCTTCTCTATCAGTGCTTTCGACTTCAGTTTACCAATGTCTGCGGCCGTAGCATCGCTTGGTTACGCTATATTCGGTGTAGGTTGTGAGATCTGCGGAATCACAGTTTCAAAGGTAATCACTAAGTGGTTCACTGGTCACGAACTTGCTCTTGCGATGGGAATACAGGTAGCTTTGGCTCGTCTTGGTACTGCCGGTGCCATGATGGGTTCGTTACCATTTGCCAAGGCGATGGGTGGTCACGTTAGTGCACCAGTCCTTCTTGGTCTCGTTCTACTCGTTATTGGTTTGCTTGCATTCATTGTTTACACCGTAATGGATAAGAAACTCGATGCGTCAACAGAGGCAGTTGAGGGACAGAATACGGCAGATAGCGAGGATGAAGGGTTCCACTTCTCCGACTTGAAGTTTATCTTCTCCAACCCAGGTTTCTGGTGTATTACAGCTCTATGTCTGCTCTTCTATAGTGGAGTATTCCCATTCCTTAAGTTCGCAACGAAGCTGATGATTGCCAATTATAACGTCTCCGACACCTTTGCAGGAGTACTTCCAGGATTGATCCCATTCGGTACCATCCTCCTCACCCCATTGTTCGGAACGCTTTACGACCGCATTGGTAAGGGTGCAACCTTAATGCTCATTGGTAGTACAATGCTCACTTGTGTGCACTTCATCTTTATGATTCACATCCTCCCAGTGGGCTGGTTTGCAGTCGTAATCATGCTTGTCTTAGGTGTAGCCTTCTCTTTGGTACCATCTGCTATGTGGCCAAGTGTACCAAAGATTATCCCTATGAAGCTCCTCGGTTCGGCGTATGCAATCATCTTCTACATACAGAATATCGGTTTGAGTCTAGTGCCAATGGCAGTAGGATCATTCAATAAGAACGACCCAAGCTACTTCTCTATGGAAGCGTTCTTCACCTCTTGTGGCGTTGCAGCTATCGTTGTTTCGCTTGTACTTATCGTCATTGATAAGAAGAAGAAGTACGGTCTTCAGGAAGCAAATATCAAGAAGTAAGGATGCAGGAGGGAGGTTCTATCCATCAAGGATAGCCTTCCTTAAAGCCTATTCTTACACCCAGAAAAGCCTCCCCCAACGCTATTCGTAGGGAAAGAAGAAGCCTCACCCCCGTCCATCTACAGCCTAACCCCTCAACCCCTCTACAGCCTCTCCCCGTCCCCTCTCCGAATGGAGAGGGGCGTGAATACTGCTGATTGCAAATAAAGGGGGCGTCTCTTTAATGTAAAGAGAGGCTCTTTTTCGACATAGGAAACGCCCTTCTCGCTTGGAGAAGGGCGTTTCGTTAATTCTAGAATATTATTACCTCTATTCCTGTTTAGCATTACTTTTGCAAGCTAATGGCAGTATTCATGCCCCTCTCCATTCGGAGAGGGACGGGGAGAGGCTGTAGAGGGACGGGGAGAGGCTGTAGATGGTTGGGAGGGTGAGGCTGTTTATTGAATTAAAGATAGGCTTATGGGGAAGACATCCCCTCCTTTCGGAGGGGCTTGGGGAGGCTTTTAGTTGAATCAAAGAAGAGCCTCCACACGCAAACACTCGGTGGTTTCTTCGGTGAGACGGAAGCAGTGGTTAATACGCTGACCAACAACCCATAAGATTGTCCCCGTGGCATCTTGCAATACAAGTTGCGTGCGTTTCTCAAAGCGGTTACGCTTCCGATTGGTTAAGAAGTCGCTTACTAATTGCGTTCCCTGCATACCCAATGGGGTGAAACGATCGCCCACCTCTGTTCGACGAAGGGTCAAAGGGAAACGGATGGAGGCTGCATCAAGGTCGATGATATTCGCATCCTTCGAAAAAGAAAGGGGTGTTTGTGGGTTGCGAAAGACGCCATTAGGCGGATAGAAATGCGCTCATCATAGACATAACGCCCCATTTCAGGAATGACAAGCGGGCGTGGAACATCGTGTTCAAGCGGTAGAACGAGCAGAGAATGACGATCGTGAGTAAGCTCATAAGCCGCTGACTCCCATAGTTGTCCCGTCTTTTCGTCTGCAAGTTCGGCAACTTCTGTAATCTGAGAAGTAGTAAATCCGAGTGGTTTCAACACATAAAAAAGAAGGTAAGAAAGCGCAGGGAATTGTCGAACGACCTGTAAATCAAGAGCGAAAGGAACATTCTCTTCGGGCATGAAAGGACGTTTGAAAGATATTTCCTGACCTTTCCTAAGGGGCTTGACAGCCGATTGTAACGCCTGTAATAAAGATGCCTCTACAATCTTATCAACATCCATTAAGTGCCGAGCCGTTGTAAGAATAGCATCGTTAACAGACGGGTTGATGGCTGCTAACTGGGGTAAGATATTCAATCGGAGTTTGTTTCTTACAACGTCATCAACGAGGTTTGTACTATCAGTAACATATGAGATAGCCTGCTGAAGGAGGTATTCTTCAATCTCCTTACGGCTCACGCAGAGCAGAGGACGCACAATGTCGCCCTTCTTCGGACGGATTCCAAGCATACCGCTAAGCCCCGTTCCACGCACAAGATTGATGAGTATCGTTTCGACGGAGTCCTCTTGATGGTGTCCAACACATATCGCATCAGCCCCAAGAGCCTCTTTCAACTGAAAGAAGTAACGATAACGCAGTTCACGTGCAGCCATCTCTATGCTCACTTTATGCACCTCGGCATAGGTCAAAGTGTCAAAGTGAGCAATGTGAAGAGGTATGTTTAATTGTTTACACAGGCTTTGGCAATACTCCTCATCACGATTGCTTTCATCGCCACGGAGGTGGAAATTGCAATGAACAGCGTTTGTCTCGTACCCTAACTGGCGCATTGTCAACAGCAGGGCGACGCTATCTGCACCGCCCGAAAGGGCTACAAGGCAATGAGCCTTAGGCTTTAAGAGCTGTTCCGAGGCTATGTAACGCCTGATCTTATTCAACATATAGTACCAAGCCCTTCAAGTATTCGCCTTCAGGATGATATATATTGATAGGGTGATCGGCTGGTTGATGAAGCTGATGGAGTATCCGAACCTTTCGACCCGCTTGTGCGGCAGCTGTGAAACAGCCTGCCTAAAGTTGTCTTTAGTCACTACTTGAGAGCAACTAAACGTAAAGAGAATACCGCCAGAACGTATCTTTTCAAAGCCTTTCACATTAAGACGTGTATAGCCACGAAGCCCATTCTTCAATGCTTTTCGGTGCTTGGCAAAGGCTGGAGGGTCGAGTATAATAAGGTCATACTTGCCCTCGTTGTCATCAAGATACTTAAAGGCATCCTCGCAGAAAGCCGCATGTCTCTTATCATCAGGGAAGTTTATTTCGATGTTCTTATTGGTTAGTTCGATGGCTTTCGCCGAACTATCGACAGAATGAACACACTTAGCTCCACCGCGCATAGCGTACACTGAGAATCCACCTGTGTAACAGAACATATTGAGAACACTGCGTCCTTGGGCATAGTATTCCAATAAACTGCGGTTCTCCCGTTGGTCAATAAAGAAGCCAGTCTTCTGTCCTTTCAACCAATCAATATGGAACTTTAAACCATTCTCTATCGCTATGTTGTTATCCGTCTGACCATAGATAAACCCATTCTCTTGCCCTAGTTCGGCTTTAAAAGGTAAGGTGGTCTCACTCTTGTAATAGATACTATCGAGTTGATCCCCCCATCACTTTCACCAGCGCACGAGCAATGACTTCACGACAGACGTGCATTCCGACGGAATGAGCCTGCATAACAGCTGTTGTGCCATATATGTCTATTACAAGTCCTGGAAGGTTGTCGCCCTCACCATGAACGAGGCGGTATGTGGTATTGGGATAGCCCTCCTTGGCATCACCCGACTGACGAATTACACCGATGGCATTGCGTACCTGCAAGGCAGCTGAGAGCCTACTCTCCCAGAACTCATCGTCAATCTTGACATCATGAAATGATAAAACTCGTACGGCAATAGAGCCTATTTGGAAGTGACCAACAGCTATGAAGCGGTTGTCGTGGGTCATCACTCTGACGATATCACCCTCTTCCAATCCTTCATCAATACGATTAAGTGCACCAGAGAATATCCATGGATGGAAACGAAGTAAACTCTCTTCTTTTCCTCTATTTAAGTATACTTGTTTATACATAAAGTGTTTTTTCGTTTATATATCCTTTCATCTTGTTATTATCAAAAGGCTCACACGGGGGCTTACTCGCTCTTGTGTGCAGCCTCAACGGGTGTCGCTGGCTCTGGAGTGGGTACAACAACTAGCTTGTAATCGCCCGTCTCCTTCATTTCGTGCAGACGTTCATAGAGCTTAATACAAGTCCATGCATCAGTGGAAGCATAGAGTTTCTGCTTGTCATTCAACACCTCATTCTCCCAGTTGGAGAGCTGTTCACGCTTGGCAATACGCTCGTGGAAGACGTTAGCATACAACTTCTGAAGACTCATGTCTTCGATTCCTAACGACTTAACATAGTCCTGTAAGTCAATAAAATAGCCTGGTTTGAAGTTGGCGCGTTGGTGAAGCATGAGCATATCATCGCTTAATGAGAGTCCAACCTTGGGCACAGTGGTATCTTCAAGAAACCTCTTTATACAATCAGGGATACCTATGTAGTTCAGACGAAAGAGGAAACACACATCGTGATCACATGCTTGTAGGAGCGCAACTTTGCGTCGGTGCCCCTTTTTAAACACTGGTCTGGTCTCTGTGTCAATGCCTATAATATCCCTGGAAAGCAGATAATCTACTGCTTTCTCAGCCTCTGTCTCATTGAGAATGACAACAATTCGACCGGGAAAGGTCACTCTTGGTAATTGAGATATCCTACTTTTATCGAACTTATTATATATTACTTTATTCATTTCCAATACTCAACTGACTTGCAAAAGTATAAAAAAAGTATTAAAACATGTACTTATATGGCACGAAATTATTACTTTTGCAAGGATAAAACATTGATAAGATAAATGGCAAAGAAGAAATCCGAACGCAAGAGCAAGACGTTCACTGAGGCACTGGGGCTCAATAATATCATTAATGACAAGACGGGGTTTGTGGTCGGACTCATACTTTTGTGCGTTGCTATATTCATCTGCATTGCTTTCATTAGTTACTTTTCTACGGGACAGGCAGACCAGAGTTTGGTTGTAGATATGCGTCCCGGAGAGGTTCAGAATGGTGCTCGTGAGTTCCAGAACTACTGTGGTTCTATCGGAGCATTGCTTTCTTACGGTCTTATCTCACGTTGTTTCGGTATTCCCGCATTCCTTATTCCTGCCTTCATAGCGCTTTGTGGCGTTCGAATGATGGGTGCTTACAAGCAAATAAGTCTAACGAAATGGTTTCTCGGGATGGCTCTTGTAATGGTATGGGGGTCTGTCACGTTTGCTAAATTCCTAACTCCTTTGATGGGAGAGCAGGTTTTAACCCTGGAGGCGACCATGGGGCATTCTGCGTTCAATATATGGAGAATCTTATAGGAGCACCTGGTTTGGTGTCGATACTAGTAATCGTTATGATTGCATACCTTACCTATTTGACTGCAGAAACAATCACTATCGTACGCAAAATACTAAACCCTGTGGGCTACATACGTAGTAAGGTGAAGTTCACCGTGGTGCGTGGTCGACATCAGGGAGATGCTAACAATAATGATGAAGAGGATGTGCTCATGCCCAACGAGGAACTGCAAGACGAGGTTGAACCCATTGATTCAAGCCTTACCGAGCCTATCGACTTGCCCACCGAGCCTACTGGTGTAGAGCGTCTACCCGACTCTTTCCCAGAAAAAGCAGTCCTTGCTACACCACAGAAAAACGAGAAGAAGAATGAGAAACCGGGCTTTGATATTGAAGAGACACATAAGACGGAAGAAGCAAGCGGGAACACTGTTGCCAACGACGAATTACTCTTAACGCCTATAAACCCACGTGAGCCATTCACGAAATGGAAGTTTCCTACACTCGACTTACTCAAACAGTACGATTCAGATAACCGGACTAACTATGTGAGTCAAGAGGAGTTAGAGGCTAACAAAGACCGCATTATAAAGGTACTAAACGACTTCGGCGTACAGATAAGGAGCATACGTGCAACGGTAGGACCCACTATCACGCTCTATGAAATTACTCCCGCGCAGGGCATACGCATATCTAAAATAAAGAACTTAGAGGATGATATCGCTCTAAGTCTTGCTGCCATCGGTATAAGAATCATTGCTCCTATGCCTGGAAAGGGCACTATCGGCATTGAAGTTCCTAATGCGAAACCTAACATCGTATCGATGTTCTCAATCCTAAACTCTAAGAAGTTCCAAGAGTCGAAGATGGAGTTACCAATCGCATTAGGCAAGACTATCACTAATGATGTGTACATGGTCGACCTCGCAAAGATTCCTCATCTACTTGTAGCGGGCGCCACTGGACAAGGAAAGTCCGTTGGTTTAAATGCTATCATCACTTCGCTCTTATACAAGAAACACCCGAATGAATTGAAGATAGTGCTTGTTGACCCTAAAAAAGTTGAGTTCAGCGTGTACTCCCCAATAGCTAAACCATTCATGGCAGCCGTTGAAGAAAACGAAGAAGAGCCTATTATCACTGACGTGCAGAAGGTGGTAAAGACACTGAAAGGACTTTGCGTGCTCATGGATGAGCGTTACGACAAACTCAAGGCAGCCCGTGTTCGTAACATAAAGGAATATAATCAGAAGTATCTGAACCACCACCTCAACCCAGAAGAGGGGCATGAATACATGCCATACATCGTTGTTATCATTGATGAGTTCGGTGACTTGATCCTCACGGCAGGCAAGGAAGTGGAGATGCCTATCACTCGTATCGCCCAACTAGCACGTGCCGTTGGTATCCACATGATTATTGCTACACAGCGACCAACGACTTCTATCATCACAGGTAACATCAAGGCGAACTTCCCAGGGCGCATTGCTTTCCGTGTGGGAGCGATGATGGACTCTCGAATTATCCTCGATCGACCAGGTGCGCAACAGCTTGTTGGACGTGGTGATATGCTTTATCTCAACGGAGCTGACCCTGTTCGTGTGCAATGCGCATTTGTGGATACACCCGAAGTAGAGAGTATCTCGAAGTTTATCTCTAATCAGTTGGGACCTGTGGCACCATTGGAAATTCCAGAGCCATTGTCTGATGACGATGCTGCTGGCGGTGGTTCGCTTGACACCCACAGCCTCGATCCGCTCTTTGAAGAGGCTGCTCGTGCCATTGTCGTCAATCAACAAGGATCAACGAGTATGATTCAACGCCGTTTCTCTATCGGTTACAACCGTGCTGGAAGGCTCATGGATCAGATGGAGAAAGCTGGTATCGTGGGAGCTGCAAAGGGTTCTAAACCACGTGAAGTATTGCTTAGTGACGAGGTGAGTCTCGATAATCTCTTGGCAAGTCTACGTGGATAACAACCCAAGAACAGCAACTTTAATTAAAGAAAATACGTCGATTAAAACAATACGACAATGAAACAAATTAAGTATCTACTATTACTTGTAGCCATCTTGATGGCTAACAGCACCTTTGCACAGAGTGCGGCAAAGGCGAAGGAGTGCCTCGATAAGGCAACAGCAATCGTCTCTAACCAAAGCGGTATCACCGCTCGTTTCACCATTTCAAGCCCTAGCATGGGGCATACCAGTGGTTCTATCTCGGTGAAAGGCTCTAAGTTTGTTGCCACAACACCGCAAGCTACCATTTGGTTTAACGGCAAAACGCAATGGACTTACATGAAGTCTACCAACGAGGTGAACGTTTCTAACCCTACTGAGGCACAGCGAGTAGCCATGAACCCATACGCCTTGATGACCCTATATAGACAAGGTTACGACCTGTCAATGACATCTCAAGGTGGCTCATACGTCGTTCACATGAAGGCTGCAAACGCTAAACGCAGTGTGTCTGAGGCTTATGTAACAGTTAGCAAGGGCTATCAGTTGCAGGGAATCAAGATGAAACAAGGAGGGGAAATGGACTACTATTAAGATTAGTTCTATCCAACGCAAGAGCCTATCGGACGGCATTTTTAACTTCAATAAGAAGCACTGCCCGAGTGCAGAAGTTGTTGATTTAAGATAATAAACACGCTCTTTTCTTCCTTTATTTATCAATCAACAAGAAAAGAGGAAAGCGATAAGAAAGAAGCAGAAGGAGACTGAGATGACTTATTGGGAGACCTTTCTAACTCTTCGCCAACACTTCTCTCTCGCCGAAAAGCGCATAAAACAAAGGAGAGCCAACCGCATAGCAAGGTATATCTACTATGCGTTGACGCTCTTTGCGTATGCTTATATCGCATGGGGCGGATGGCAACTTGCCAACTTAGCAAGCGAACCTGAATATGGTGGCTATCGTCTCATCTTTATTCTCTTACCCCTCTTTCTCATCGTTGACCATATCTTTCGCTATGGAACAATACGTCAGGAATTCTTCCGATTGCGCCCTTATCTTCTCTTACCATTGCCTCGTTACGCTTGTGTTGACTATCTCATCCTGCGTCAGATAGCGCAACATGGTAATCTCTTCCTACCTCTCATCGCCATTCCCTTTGGTTTGAAAGCCTTATTACCAGCCGTCGGACCGATGGAAATGATGGGCTACACTCTTGGAATATGCCTACTTAGTCTTATCAACGGACAGTTTTTCAAATCACACAAACACTATCCTCACGCCGACTTGTTTATTATCTCTTACCCATAGTGGTTTATCCACTCCTCTTCATCCCCTTTTTCTTCGTGCCATCTGTAGCTGATCTCTTTCATCAGGCGGCTCTCTTCGGACAACTAATCATGCGAGGGAACATCGCTTTCTATCTACCAGCTCTGTGCCTACTCATCATCCTCACACTCATAAACAGGCGTGTTCTGTTGAGTCATCTTTATTATGAAGCATACACAGCAGGCGTAGCAAAGACGACAAAAAGGCGTGTTCTATCGCTCAATTTCCTAGAGTATTTCAAAGAGTTAAGCGAATACTTGAAACTGGAAGTGCGTTTCATCCAACGCAACAAACGCTTGCGTCACTCCTTTATCAACAGCACCTGCTTCATTATCTTTTATTCGATAGCGATGATTTGGCAGTCGGAAAGCGGTTCAACCATCACTGATACCATTCTTCTCTATTGTTTTTCAATCTATGGCATAGCCTTTCTTACACCCTTGATGTGCTATGATGGCAACTATTTCGAGTGCCTTGTCATGCTGCCAAAGAGCCTACCTCAACTATTACTTGCCAAGTATTACTTTTATTCAGCACTCTTGCTCATCCCCTTATTGTGCCTCCTTCCTGCCGTGATAATAGGTAATGTGAGTGTGTGGCTCATCCTCGCATTCTTCCTTTATACCGCTGGATTCACTTATAGAATACTCTTCCAAATGGCTATATATAATAAGGTGTCATACCCTATGAACGCCTCTCACTCGGCGACTCGATCGAACACAAAGATACCATATATGCAATACATCGTGCCTTTCATTGTCCTCGGTCTGCCCGTACCTGTCATCCTTTTAGGGAAAAACTACCATCTAGAAAATCTATCTAACCTTCTTCTTGCTCTCATCGGATTACCCTTTATTCTTACGCACCAGCACTGGATCAAACAGATCAACCGCCGAATGAGAGCACAACAACACGAACAGATTGCAGGCTTCCGAGGCTGTTAGACGCAGAAAACGTAGACTAGTAAGGTTCTGTGAAGCATTGTTTGGCTGTGCAGATTAGCCATTTCTCTTTTTATCCCAACCCTCTTCCGTCAAAGAAAGTTCCCTCCCCTATCCCATTGAGAATAAACGAACTACAAGAAAAGAATGTGTTTTGTAGATCACTATGAAGGATGTGTAAAAACGGAGATAAGTCACTTCTGATATTTATTTACAATCTCGTTAGGAGATAAAAACAGGTTTCCTGAATGATTGAAAACCTACAAGCAATAAAAAAGCGATGGCCTTCTCAGGTGATCGCTTGCAATCTAATAGGTATTAGTTACTTTCTAAAAGGTAAAAGATTGTGTTCAGGATAACGATACAAAGATATGATTTTTTATTGTAACTAGCAAACTTATCCAACACTTTTTCATGACATTCTACGTGTGTACGAACACATATTTAAGTGATAAATGGGCGTAATTAAAAACCTATCTAGCCATCTCAACAACCTCAGTCAACCTCCCCCACAAAGAAAAAAAACATCATCCTAACTTCAACCACAGCCTCACGTCTAACTCCTCTACAGCCTCCCCCCCATTCCCTCTCCGAATGGAAAAGCCTCCCCCAACCCCTCCGAAGGGAGGGGAGAGCCTAACGAGAGCAAGTTAGGAAAAAGGCATTCTTAATACAAAGAGGGCGTTTCTTCAATGTGAAGGAACGCCCTTTTCATTGCAAGGAAACGCCCTCTTCACATGCAAGGGAGGCTCTTTTAGATAGAAAGAAGCACTTGGGGGAACACATCCCCTCCCTCGGAGGGGCTTAGGGAGGCTGTTAGTTGATTTAAAGAAACAGCCTCACCCCCGTCCCCTCTCCGAATGGAGAGGGGAGTGAAGACTATTAGTAGGATGAGAGGGGGGTAGTGGGATTATAGATAATTGTATTTTGGAATCAAAGAAGAGCTTTTGGGAATACATCCCCTCCCTCGGAGGGGCTTGGGGAGGCTGTTTAGTAGAATTAAGGAAACGCCCTTCTCCAATCGAGAAAGGCGTTTCTTTGCCTCGAAGAGAGCCTCTCCTTGCAACAAATAAATGCCCCCTTTATTTGCAAACAATGGTTTTCACTCCCCTCTCCATTCGGAGAGGGGGCGGGGGTGAGGCTGTAGCTGGTTGCGAGTAAGCCTGTAGCAGGCTCTCTTATTAAGCTCCCCTCTCTCTTACATAGATATACCCTGCATCAGAGCTGACGTCAAAAAAAAATGCTAAAAAGTTTGGTCAATTCATTAAAAAGCTATACCTTTGCACTCGCAAAAACGATTTGAGCGCCCTTAGCTCAGCTGGTAGAGCAACTGACTCTTAATCAGTGGGTCTAGGGTTCGAGTCCCTAAGGGCGCACAACTAACAGGTTTTTGACCCAGACCAATCGTTTAGCTTGCGCCCTTAGCTCAGCTGGTAGAGCAACTGACTCTTAATCAGTGGGTCTAGGGTTCGAGTCCCTAAGGGCGCACAAAGAGGATTTCTATTTATTAGAAGTCCTCTTTTTTTATGCTTGCAAAGATGGATATGTAAGATTAATGACGAATTATCCGTACGATAGAATCACTGAAATATACGAAACAACTTCCTGATGCAGATTTCCACACATATAGAACTACATTAGAGGAATGCCGTAGTCAATTCAAGAACAAGTCGATTGCTGTCTTAAATTCATTCCCCTTGTTCTTGTATGATTACCTTAAATAAGATTCTAAGATAGCAATGGATGAAAGATAATACTTATCTCTTTCATTATAATAAGATGAATGGTAAGCAGTGGTGCAAATGCTGAGAAGTAAGTTTATATACACCTATTATTATATAAACTGACAATTAATAAGATTCTTGAGAATTGATGTTTTCCAGTGGAGAAAAGAGTTGAGCGGAATACGGGAATCGAACCCGCCTCTCAGGCTTGGGAAGCCCGTGCACTACCGATATGCTAATTCCGCAATGGAGCCGATACCCGGACTCGAACCGGGGACCTACGCATTACGAATGCGTTGCTCTACCAACTGAGCCATATCGGCGGTCTTACAGATGCAAAGATACTGCAAAAAAAACAAACAACCAAATTTTACTTCTTTTTTGTGTAGCATTTTCTATTGTGGATGAAGCAATAATAAGAAAATCATCCAGTGTTCTTTGCAAAGATCCCCTATAGACAACCAAGGGGAAATGATATGCACTTGATGGCTGTATGGGGCGAACTATCAGAAACTAATCTACATAAAAGAGGAACTGATGTTGTACGAAAAGTGAGCTGAAACAGCACCCACAATTACTTGTAGGAGCTGCCCAGCCCACTAACACTTAACAAACTAACCTAATTATTTCTTGATGACTTTCAATGTCTTGTAAGTCTTTCCATCCTTCATTACTTGTACAAAGTAGATACCACGAGCACCACTGATTGCAACATTTACAACCTGTCCTTCTACTGCTTCAAACTGGTTGCTCTGTAAGAGTGAACCGGTTGCACCAAGGATATTTATTGTATAATGACCATTCTCAGCAAAGCGCATGTTCACACTTTCAACAAATGGATTAGGATAAACACTCAAGCCTGTTTGAGCCTCAACAGTAGAGATTCCGTCTGGAATTGCAGTGATATCAACGATCTCATTCACCGTCTTCTCATCTTCACCCATCCGTTCTTCAACTTCAAGGTAACGTTCTTCTTACCTGGAGCAGCATAGGTTACAACAGCAGTCTTATCACTTTCTGATGAAATTCTGCCATCACCTAATTCCCATGTAGGAGTAGTCTTCACCTCGTATGTACCAACAACACCTGGGAAACCAAGTACATTGTTGTCTGGTTGTTGGTCTACATAAGCAGCAGTAGAAGTGTTTTCACCACCGCTACCTTCCGTAACGACAACAGAACCATCAAAGTCACGACCAGCAGTACCAAGGTTCTTGAACTTCTTACCATCAACCTCTTCAAAGGTGAAGTAAGCCTTCAAGTTAGAAGGTATTGAACCTTCCTTATAACCCTTCATAGCCTCTAGAACTTCTTCTTTAGACAATGGCTTATCCCATACCTGAACCTCATCAATGACACCATTGAAGCCGCTCTTGTAAACACCACCACCACCAATAAAGATGTCAGCTACCTCATAACTGCGGATACGGTTATCGTTTGAATCCTCACGACGGATAGAGTTTGAGAAGCTGTGACTAGCAACTTCACGACCATTGAAATAAATCTTTTGAATGTTACCATCCGTATGGGTTACAACAATGTGATTCCATACTCCAGGAGTAACACTATATCCCGTAGTCATCACATCCTCGTAAGGAATATCATGAGAGGTCCAACCCATCGTATTGAAAGATACTTCATTCGCTGGGTGGAGAGAACGACCTTGCCACTCAGGACGGATTGTTACCCAAAGATCACCCCAGTTGTTATGTGGCCAGCTATCCTTGATTGAGTTCTTATTGATAAGGTTTGTACCCTGCTTATCATGGTTGAAATTATCAGCCTTGAACCACAATGCATAAGAATAAGACTTACCTTTTTGAACATCACCAGGGATGCGGAACATCTTAGGATCGGTGATAACCAAACCATGTGAAGCCATACCCTCACCCAAACGAGCGTCGTAAGTGTAAGAAACAGGCTTTCCTGTTTGCTCTGTTTGCTTATCAGCTGTAAGTGTATTGATGTGAGGAACAGCACCAGTAGCCTCTGGTGTAATCTTCACCTTACCACGTGTTGTGGTTGACTTACCCTGACTATCAACAACAACGAGGTCGTAAGTGCCCTCTTGGTCAACCCTAAATGTAGCACTTGTACCACTTCCTGCGGTTGCTACAGTAGCCCCTGTCACAGCATCATTCAATGACCATGAGGTAGCTGCAGGCACCATCTCATCAAGATACTTGAGTGTGAATTCCTCTCCTGGCTTGATAACTGGACGATCAGCAACTACATCGCTCAATGGCTGGTTGTATTCAACTCTCTGGTAAGGAGTCCAAACAATCTCAGAACCCTGCTTGCCATCAGGTGCAACGGCACGTACACCAAAGCGGCAATCACGCTTATCATTGCCTGATACCATAGGTGCATCTACAACATAAGCTGCCCATGAGGTAGTAGCTGTAAGGAGCTGTTCTTTCTGCCCTTTCTGCTGGAAGTAGATTTCATAATACCATGTTCCAACCTCGTCATTATAGGTTTTCTCCCAGTCTTTCTCCTCTTTTGAAGCATACTGCAACTTAAAGTCACAAGCATTGTAACGACCACGGAGCACCTCTACTTTCTTAATAGTTGGAGTTGCAGTATTGAATAATTGAGTCGAATTACGCAATGCCATCTCACCAACATGGAGCTGGTAATCAGCAGGACTATTCTCTACAACAAGTCCCATCATAGCCACCTTATCACCTGCAGCAAGCCCTAAATCGGAAGCCTTAACGGTGAATGTGCTCCATTTACCTGCTGCCTCTGTAGCTGGTAATCAACTTGTTTGTAGTCAGTGGTGTGATCCTTCAATGCAACAAAGAGTTTTGCATGAGAATCTGTACCCTTCAATGTCTTATAGGTAACCGAGAACTCATAGTCAGGTTGCACCTCAAGCATGGTCTTAAAGAGCTTCACACGAGAGAAGTCAGTCTGTCCAGAGAGTGACAAACAAGAGCCTCCCCAATAAGCATCATCGAAGGTGAGTTCTGCTTTCACTAGTCCGTTGATGTTGCTTCCATTCACTTCATCATTGCTATCAGTGATCCACCAACGCCATGTTGGCATGAAGTCTTGAGTATTGAGATTATACCACTTATGATCAAAAGCGACCTGTCCATCCTTGCGGAAACTCAATCCATTACCAAGGTTGAAACGTGAGACAAATGGTATCTGCTGTATGGTTGACTTCGCTGTAAGGAAGGTTGCAAGCCCATGGAAGTTCTTCAGGCTAGAGTTAGCCAACGTACAATTTGTGTTGATACCAGGCAGATAACCAGGGTTGTTATTACCTCCACTGAATATCAATTCTTGCTTCTTTAGATAGGCTTTCTGTATTGCGATGTCTGAAGTTCCATCGTCGGTTGCACTCTGATGGATGAGACTTTGTGAGTGAGCTCCCCAAAAGCCGATAGAGATGTCATTGTTTAGTAATGCACTCCAGTTGTTATTTCGCAACGCACGTCCTTGTATATCGAAACCTGCATAATAGTCGAAGCTACTTCTACCTAATCTATTAGCTGTGCTGACAGAACCGTTTAGCTGCCAATTACCCCAGTTGTAATTCGCAAAGAGCATATCGGTAGCAATGTTGTCTTTATCACCAAAGATCTTCTTGTTATGATCACCTAGACCACCATCAAAGTGAATACTACCACGATCATCTGTACCATCATACCAATGTACTTCGAACTTCCAATCAATCTTCTTAGCCTCTTTGTGACATTCAACGAAGAACTCTGTCAACTGCGTCATCACGTCAGCAGTGGTGTGGAACTCCGAGTTAAAGCCAATTCCATTGATACCATAATACTTCATTAAGCGCACAAATGGTGCCGCATAAATGAACTTTCCACCCCTCTTTTGCGTCAATTTATATAATACGCGACTATAGGTATCTGGGCGCCACTGACTTAGATAAATAGAAGCACCCCAACCTATTGACATCACACAACCTACTGAAACACCATTCTTATGGGCTACATCAGTAAGACCAGCAGACGAACGAATCCATGGAGAAGTCCAGTTTCCATGAATATCAATGTATGACCACAAGCTGAAATTATCACCTTCGAAACAATAACGAGGTAATGCCTTCCACTTAGATGTAGGGTCGTCAAGTGGTGTCCAAAGACACATCTTACGTTCTGGATTAACACCTTGACGCACCTGATAGTCACCATCTTTAATGCGCTCCAATGGGCGGACACGAGAGATGTAGAACTGGTCGTCAATAGCACTGACACCTTGTGGCTGTTTCATCTCACCTTTCATCCAGGCTTCTAGATAGTTAGGGAGATCTTCAAACTTGGCGTCCTGAATGTCTAACGGATGTGTTGGAGTGCGCTGTGCAGTAGCACTCAAACAACTAGCTAGAGCCAAGGACGCAAAAAGCGTAAACCTTTTCATAATTTAAATGTTTAGTTAATACTTAGTTTAAGGGGTTATTATTTTAGGTTTTTAAGGGGAGTTATTTTGAGAAGTGAAAAGAGTTTTGAGAAGCAAAGGGAGTTACTTTCATTTTATTGGACTCCCCTCACTTCTCAAAAAACATCTTATCTGCAGATTAATTTAACGGTACGAAGTGTCTTACCATCCTTCTTTACGTTTACAATGTAAACACCTTGAGCACCAAGATGGAGGCGAACATTATCGGTACCATTGACAGATAGACTCTTACCAGCTACAAGCTGACCATTTGTAGAGTAAATCTGAACAAGATAGTTACCTGCTGTCTCAATGTCGAGTAATACGTCACGATCAACAGAATAAACCTTCATGTCAGCAGCCTCAGTGCCGTTGATACCTGTTGGATCTGCCTTCACCTTAATAACCTTGAAGGTACGAGTATCTGAACCATGAGCGTTCTTCAATGTCAAAGTTACTTCATAATCACCTGGTTTAGCATACGTTAGTTTAGCACTACCAGCGAGGTCGTTACCCTCATGTGACACAATAGTAGCCTTCTTAGCAGTCCACTCTGCTGTAGTCTTTACTTCGAAGTTACCAGAAACGAATGGGCTACCAGCATCAAAAGTTGGTTCGTCAGGAATAAGAGCAGAAACGCCCTCACCTTGTCCAGCGCGTAATTCACCATGAGCCAACTTAGCATCACCTACCTTACTTGCGAAGTAGTAGTCACCATCAGCATTGTTCTCAAAGTCCCAATAAGCCTTCAAACCAGCCTCATTAGGATTGGTTGACATCATTGACGCTGTTGCTTCAGCTTCAGAGAGATACTTATTATAGAACTTAACATCATCAATGGTTGCATTCATAGCAGCTGTTTGATGGCGACCAAGACTAATGCCAAGGATGTTAGAATCCCACCAGCCATTATTAGCAAATCTTTGAGGACAGAGACCTGTACCATCAGTACCATAGCTCCAAGTTGTAGCTTCTGCCTGTTTACCATTAATGTAAAGCATTGGCTTGGTTGTTGAGCCATCACCATTCATAGCTAAAGTAAAGTGAGTCCAAGCACCTGGAACGAAGTCAACTTTCCAACGTTGCTTGTACTCTGGAGAGCCACCACCATTCCTAGCACGGAGTGTCAACTCATAGATACCAGTGTTAGGATCGTATGTAGACCACATTGTACCCCAGTTATTCTGTGGCCAGCCAATACCTGGACTACGCATATCAATTATCTGAGTACCACCAGAGAAGCTATTGAACTTCACCCAGAAAGCAAGTGACCAAGGCTGATTGTTGTTTGCCAAGCCTAGTTCAGAAACCTTAACGCCAACTGGCTTCTCGAGAGTCTTGATACCTCTTGAACCAGAACCATCAGCCTTCTTACCCTCGTACTTCATTGTTACTTGTGCATTGGGAAGAACTTCGATAGAAGTTGTCTGATCGTCAGCTGTTAGAGAGTTGATATGAGGAACGGCACCAACGGCTTCAGAAGTAATCTGAATGTAGTTAGAGTATCTTACTTCCTTATCGGTGCGAAGACCATTTTGATTCACCTTACCTGTAAGTACAAGATCATAGAAACCTGTAGCACTTAAACCATCAACATGAATCTTCTTAGATTGCTCGCTGGTCTTAACAACTACACCATTATGCTCAATCTTCCAGTCTCCTACTTCATGGCGTGGGTCTACATAAGCAATAGTAAATTCTTCATTAGGCTTGATGACAGATTTGTCAGCCTTGATTTCATCGCTGTAATCGTATCGATTAAAGATATTATGTTGCTCTGTGCCCCATGCTATGTCACTCTCCTGCTTCATATCAAGAGATACGGCAGAGACACCAAATTTAATAGTACCCTCACCCTCGAAATTAACAGGAACAGAGTAATACATACCAGCCCAAGAAGTTGTAACACCCATTAAGATTGGCTTTTCATTACCCTGTTGTGCCCAGAGTTTGAAGAGAGAAGTCTTCACATCAGTATTGTAGCAAGGCTCGCCTGGACCTTTATCATTAGGCATGTTGAAGATAATCTTACCATCAACACCATTCTGTGCAGAGTGTAACAAAGCTGTAGATACAACCTGTGGCATTTCTGGCTTCTCGAATGTTCCACGTACAATAGAGAACTCGCCAAGATAGAGATTAAGGTTGTTTGCATTCTCCATCTTCAATGCAACGAGGGCAAGGTGCTTATTTGCTAAGTTACCATCAACCGTGAAGGTCTTCTCTACCCACTTATCTTCATCTGTCTCATCAGAAACATTCAGAACCTTATAATCATTCTCGGCATTTACGTTATCCTTTGTTAGAAGAACCAAAGAAGCATCTGACTTACCAGCCTTTACCTTATAACGGAAGGTAATCTTATCGCCTGCCTTCAACTCAAAGTCTGTCTTGAAGAGGTGGAGATACTCCTTAGGAGTGTTACCAAAGATGTGTACAGTAGAACCACCAAGATACGCATCATCCCATACGAACTCGGCATCCAAGCCTGTTCCATCATCTGGAACATCAATAGGTTCACGACCCAACAACTTCTTAGCAAACCACCAACGCCATGTTGGCAAGTAGTCCTGTACACCTACGTTAGCCCAAGGACGATCGTTCTTACGCTCACCATCATAGTTGAAGAACTTACCATTACCCAAGTTGAAATAGCTGATGAATGGTTCTTCGGCTAGATTCCATGACATGGAACTGCGTGCGGTCATCATGGAAGACATACCTGCAAAATCAAAGTTATCAGCATTGTAATTCAAGCTATTATCAATCTCAAGGTTGTTAACAGGGTTACGGGAACCGCTTGAGAACCAACGCTCTGTACGCAACATATAGGTACGCTGCTTGGTTTCAGGGTCACTTCCCTTCTCACCACGGCTCTCAAAGAACATGTTCTGAGAGTGAGCACCCCACAAGCCAATAGAGATTGGATAGTTTTTCAACAATGTCCAACGAGGAGTTGAGTGTGGTTCACCACCTTGCATATTGATACCCGCATAGAGATACAATGGGTCACGATGGATTTCTTTAGCCTTCTCTACAGACTGACTTAACAACCATGGACGATTCCAGTTATAGTTGAAGAACAATGAAGCAGCCTCACTTCCCTCTACACCAAACACATTCTTGTTATTATCTGTCAATCCTTGATCGAAATAACGACTACCATTTTCTTGTGTACCATCATACCAGACATTCTCGAAAATAGGGTTAAGCGACTTCATTGCTCTATTCAGATTAACATGGAAATCCTTAATTGCTTTCGTCACTCTACCACGAGTATAAATCTCTGTGTACTCTGAGTTATAACCAAAACCGTCATAACCATAGTAATTCATGTAGGCAGCAGCCTTGTCAATCTCAACTTTTGAGAGAGTCTCTAAAGCGGATCTCCAGCCACCATCTAGATTACCATAAGGGATACCTGCAACCGAAGATACAGGCACACCATTCTTATGTGCTACGTCCAACAGTGCTGCAGGAATACGACCTAAGCCACAATTCCAGTCTCCCCAGTGAGTTACGTAAGGCCACATTGAGAACACCTCAGAATCGAATACACCATCAGGGAGAGCATTCTTGCTAGGCACGTTCCATGGTAACCATGCGATAAGACGCTTGTCATTCTCTGCTGTAATGTTTGTTCTTACCTGTGTTTCAGGGTTGCGGAAACGCACCTTTGGTTTCACACGAGAGATAAAGAAGTTATCGTCCGCGTTAATCTTTGGATTTGTTTTTGACCAATTCCTTAATCTATTAGGGAACTCTTGTGACTCAAATCCCCACGAGATGTAGCCTTCCTTCAGTTCCTGCGCCATAAGCGTAGAAGGAGCTAAGAAACAGCCCAAAAGGAGTAGATTTAATTTCTTCATAAATAACTTAAGTTTTGATTTTTATTAATTAGGTTTTCTTTAAATCACTTGTCTTTTACGTCCCAACCATTTATTTCTTAATTATAAGAAAGGTGTGAACTTCTTTGTTTTGTATCATGACATGAAACAAGGTTAACCAACTTGTAGTATCCAAGTTGGATAACCTTATTTCGATTCTATTACTTGATTGCTATCTTTTGTGTGCGAATAACATTCTTATTCAACATCTTAACGAGATAAACACCTGGTACTAACTCATTTGTATTAAATGCCTTAGGTTGAACCATACTCTTGATAGTCTGACCATCAGCAGAGAATACCCATGCACGTTCAACATTGTTGAAAACAACCTTACCATCAGTAACAACAACAGAAGAGGCTGCACTAGCGTTAGCTGTCTGGATGTTAGTTGAACCACCTTCGAGCATCTCTGGCTGTTCAGCTGTACCCTTATCGTGGGTATCAGCCTTACCACCACGAGCAGCATGAGTACCTGTAATGGTTACACCGAAATCGATAGCAAAACCCTTATTGAACTTACCCGTTGGGGTCAAACCACCCTGGAACCATGCATCACAGAATACAAGACGGAGACGACTCTTACCTGGTTTAGCATCTTCTGGAATGGTAAACTCATATTCATTAAGCTGTTGTACCTGTGCTGGCACACCAGAACGTACCTTACCAAAGAAGACTACACACTCGCCCTCATTAGGATTAGTTGAAAGATTGTCTGGATTGAATTGCTTGTCACCATCAAAGTCCATCCATGCCTTACCCATGCAGTAACGAAGGTCGTCATGGCTATTATCACGTGCTGGAGTAGCCTCGTAACCCTTAATCTTCACTTTCACTGTCGCACCCTGTGCCACTTCGAGTTCTTGACTCGTAGCATCCACATAGTTCGTCTCGTTTCCTGCAGGACCGTTAGCAGTATAGTCGATATTCTTTGTACCACCCTCTGTCTGGAACTTCTGAACGTAACGAATTCTCTTCGCAACGTCTGCACCAGCTGCAGCATTGTCGAGTTCAACTGTTCCGTAGCCCTCTTCTTTAGCATTAGGAAGATCTGATTGCTGAGCACGTGGAACCTCTATCCATACTGTCTTAGAGTAAGTTTTGAGGTCAGTTCCTACAGAACGAACACCAATAAATGGTTTATCATTTACGTCAGTAAACTGTATGTTTGGAATGAGAGTAGCCCATTGTGATGTACGACCTACTTCAGATACGGCACCATCCGGACCATTCTTATAAAGGATTTCGAAGTGATCAATGTTTGCATCATCGTTGTAGATGGTAGGATTATCACCTGGATCTTTATCAATACCCCATACAGCCTTAACAGAAAGAGAGTTTTTAGTTTCTTCCTTTACCTGGACAGTTAGCCCCTTCACATTGGCTGGTGTAGCTGTCACGTCATCATTGATTTCGAGCTTACCAACAAGTACCTTATAATCTGCATCTGGATTATTTACACGCAAACCAATACGCTCAATCTTCTGACCAGCGGTGATGTCACTCAATTCAATACTCTTTTCTGTCCAATTGCTGTTATCTGTATTGCCTACTGGATAAACCTTCCATGCTCCATTTACACGTACAATTAAAGAAAGTTTAGAGTCTGTTGTCCCTTCCTTGCCTGTCTTGATAGCCAGCTTTGCTACAACCTTACCCTTAGAAGGAGTGAGGTTAGTCTTATAGAGGACAACGTCTGTCGCACTTGCATTACTTACACCTTTCAAGCTTAAGCAGGCACCACCTGTATAGGCATCCTCATTGGTCAAAGATGGTTGAACTGCTGTGCTTGCAGTCTCAGTACCTGCATCAACAACCAACCAACGATAAGTTGGAACGACATCTTGACTACTCATGTTGTACCATGAGCCTGCTGTTTTCTTACCTTTATAATTATAACGTTCACCATTACCCATGTTAAAGTGGGTAGCGAAAGGAAGGTTGCCTGAGATAGCTGTGCGCTCAGGAATCCAAGAAGCAAGACCAGCGAAGGTTCTCAATGGCGGTGTACCACCTTGTGCTTCAACATTATTACCCCTATTGCTAATTGCTGGACGTGATAATGGATTACGATTACCACCAGAGAAAGCACGCTCAAGATACTCTTGATAGTTAGACATACGAGACATTGCGTCACCACCTGTATTATAACTCCAGAAGCGACTTTCTGCATGTTCACCCCATAGACAGATACCACAACGCTTAGCATCTTGGTTGTTAAGACTATTCCATCGTCTGTCCATACTTACTATCCACACACCTGCATAAAGTCCATCAGCAGAGCCCATTGTGCGTTCTGCCTCTTTTACAGACTCTCCCATACTCCAACTGAAGTCGTTGTTGTCGTAATTCAACATTACTTCACAGATACGATTGTCCTTGTCTTGACCCCACATATAGCTCGAGTTATAAGAGGTAAGTCTAGAACTCGTTGTATAATACATAATCTTGAAGTCGTTGAAACCTTCAGCCTTCGCAATCTTATAGAGTTCCTTGTGGAATGCAATATTATCTGCATCCTGATACTTATTTGTACTTTCCCAGTTATAGTTGATACCATCGAAACCAAGGAAACGCATGCAGTTGATGATAGGATGCGTATAGCGGAAGCTACCATCGCTATTACGAGTCATGATAAAGCTTGCCCAACTGTTAGCAGCTCCACCCGTTGTATGATCGAAGAACTTAATACCAGCGAAGATGCTTGTACCATTGCGGTGAGCAGCATCAGCCCATGAACCTGGTGCTTGGAAAAGTCCGTAGTTCCAGGCACCAAACAGGTTGGTATAGTTCCACATAGAGAAGTTATCGTTCGCAAAAGTATTCGAAGGATAACCACCGAGGTTCTTTCCTGCACCACCAGGAATATTCATAAAGAGGTTACGATTCTCATATGTTCCTGGAAGAAGACGGTCAGCACGAGACTCAATAGCACGTTTCTTCACGTGAGAACGAATAAATTCTACTTCGTCTTTAATGCCCCATGCCTCTAAATCAGCGTCTGTTGGATATTTCTTTCCTTGGTCTATGAGCTGTGCAAAATGGTCTAACAAGGTCTGATCACTGAGCTTAGAAAGATCATAAACCTGGGTTGAAGAGGTAGAAGAATAGGTTTGTGCATGAGCTCCTACAGGTGACATCGTCATCATCGCAGCTATAAGCCATGCATTAAGGGTAAATTTTTTATTCATATAATTTAGGTTTTGTTATTAGTGTTCGATAGATTTAGTTCCTGGCAGAGAGTAGGTTAAGACTCTCTGCCAGAATATTATCTCGCAATAACGAGACAATTAGAAGTTAGGAGTTAGTCTATCCCAGAAGAGGCGAGTCGCCATCTTATCAGGACCACCCAATGCAGGAATACCAGTGTTATCAACATCTTGCTTTGTAGCAATGTCGCTTGTGCCAGGGAATGGCAGACGGCGCATGATATCGCCAGGAACTAAACTACCATCAGCCTCATCGATGTTCAATACTGGCAACATACGTGGGAAACCTGTACGACGAAGGTCTACCCATGCTTCGAAACCATTAGGATAAGTAGCGAGATACTTCTGTGTGATTATCTTCTCCAACTTAGTCTCTTGAGAGTCACCATCGTTCCACTTTACACCAATATGAATAGGTGATGCAGCGTCAGGAGTATCACCCGTAGGATCTTTATAAACGTAAGCAACAGGGTTCTCTTGCTCCATGTACTGATGAATCCATGCGTCATACCAGTTCACATTCCCCTGACCATTAGGTCCTTCACCATCCATAGACTTCATTTCTGGGTCTTCACAGTTACCATGGAGAATACCTTCTTCATAGAAGTGTTGTGCTGTTCCTCCCATATTCCAACCACGAAGTGCACCTTCAGCACGTAAGAAGCATACCTCTGCGTACTTCATGAGATAGAGTGGTGCAGCATTGAAGTATTGTTCATTCAACTTACTGAAAGCAATGTATTGATTCTCATCATAACCCTGACCTTCACCAGGATGTGTACCCGTGCGGATACCACAAATACGGCTTTCTGCAGGTGTTGTCTCACCAGTCTTATTGTTCTTGATAACGTTGTCATTCTTCTTGAAGAGATATTTCAACCAAGGATGATTGAAGGTCTTTAAGGTTATCTCCATTGTAGCACTCATTCGGCTATCACCCCAGTTCTCAACTCCTGGTAATGGATTACTGAATCCCATCACACCTGGACGTATAGAAACACTCTGTGCTTCATTCTCAATAACACCATCAGCAACAGCCTCTTCAGCCAATTTCTGTGCACGAACAGGGTCACTCTTAACCATGTGCATTGCAATACGTAGCTTTAGAGAGTTTGCGTAACGCGCCCACTCTTTCAATGTTCCATCAGCTGCACCACCATCAGACATTACTACAAAACGATCTACGAAAGCCTCTTTGATTTTCTGCTTGTACGCAGCTGGCTTTTGATCGAAGTAATGGAAACATGCGATAGCAGTGTCGAGGTTGGCAATAACATCATTATAAACATCCTCCACCTTATTATATGTATAAGGACCAACTTGCAAGTTTGTCTTCAACTCACGATATGGCATTGGACCATAAACATCAGCTACCTCAACAGCTTGCTGATTGAAGAGTGTAAGATAAGCAGCCTTCAACTCTGGAACAGCGTTTACCTTCTCGTTATTCAAGATAGGCACAAGACTTGTCTTCATCTCAGTGAATGAACCCCATGCACCACCATAACACTTTTGATCAATAGCGTAAGATGATGCCAAACGAATCTTTGAATACTGGAAGAAAGTATGTGGGACAACTGAATACTCAGCATAATTATCAACACCTAGAGAGTATTGATACTGATAAGCATGTGGACCTGGGTTCTCACCATTCTTACCACCACGCATAGAGAACTGTCCACCAACTCCTGCATCAAGCAAGTCTTGCATAGCATTCAAAGCAGCATCAGCCGCAGCTGCATCAGTAGCCTGACGGAAAGGAATGTTGTCTACATCGCCACGACTCGTCACCTTCTCAACGTTCTTAGTAGTTGAATTAAACTCATCGCCTGGGTTATCATAGTCAAGACATGACTGCAAACCCAATGTTGGCAATGCCATCGCCATGAGTACAATTATATGTTTACTTTCATTACTTTAATTCTTTAGATTGTTATTTAATAGATTTACTATATTGTGAGAGAGCTGGAGTAAAGGTATTGGAGACTCATGCAAAGGACATCACTCATTACATGAGGTTCTACACATGAGTATTGATTTTTAGTTCAAATCTCCTAATCTCTTTAACTCCTTTAACTCCTCAAAAACTAGAAGTTTGCCTTCAAAGAGAAACCGAATGAGCGTGATGATGGCATATTGAAGCTCTCAAATGCTCCGAGACCATTCTGTGTAGAAAGTGATACATCTGGGTCTGTTGGTGCATCCTTATAAAGGAAGAACAAGTTACGAGCAATGAATGAGACTGTCAAATTACGATTCATACCAAAGACATCACGGAAGGTGTAACCCAATGATAGCTCACGGAGACGGAAGTTCGTACCGCTATACAAGTAGCTTGAAGGATTGCTTGAAGCTCCCAATGCTTGATAGTAAGCTTGAATAGGAACAATGCGACCACTACCATCATTCAATGCCATTCCTGGAACATTACCATAATCAGCAGCTACGATATTATTCTTCTCTGCCGCTAGACGTGCATCTGCTGTACGCTGTGAAGCACCAATATAATCAAGATAAGATTCTGTCAAAGAGAATACCTTACCACCAATACGACCATTGATAAGTACCGAGAGTTGGAAGTCTTTATAGTTGAAAGTATTGGTCCAACCCATCTGCCACTTAGAATTCATATTACCAAGATAACGATCATTTGAACCTGTCTTGTCAAATGTTGGCTCACCCTTAGCTGTCAAGACGATATGACCATCGGCATCACGCATGAAGTCTCCAGCGTAAATATCGCCAATAGAGCCACCCTTCTGGTAAACAACTTTAGCCTCACCTACAGTCTGCTGATATTTACGAGATGTTCCGTCCTTATCATATCCAGTCTCAAGAATCTCGTTATCATTAAATGAGAGGTTGTAAGAAGTGCGCCAACGAAGGTCTCTTCCAAACTTGAAATCGTAACCAATAGTGGTCTCAAAACCTGTATTACGAACCTTTGCTGAGTTCAACAACTCTGTATTACCACCAAGAGAACCCAACTCCATGTAGAGATGTCTTACCACCGTATTATAGAAGGTGAAGTCGAAACTCAAACGATTATTGAGGAATAATGACTCAATACCTGTCTCGAATGAACCTGTCTCCTCTGGTACTGGAGCAAAGTCAAGCAACTTGTTACCAGAAAGAGCACCTGTCTGGAGGTTACGACTCATTGCGCTATAAGCTTTATTTGGAATAGAGTTACCTACAGAAGAGTAAGAAACACGATATTTCAAGAAGTTAAACCAATCTGGTAACTTCACCAACTGACTTACGATAGCGTTGGCACCAACACCGAAGTAACCATAGTTATCGGTATCAATCTTGCCCAACTGCTTGAAATAGCGGAATGGACGATACCAGTCGCGACGATAAGAAGCATCGAAATAAATGGTCTCTTTCCAACCTAATTGTGCTGTAAAGAGATAAGAACGATCCCAGTTAGAACTCTTTGAAGTATTTGTCACGCCATAGCCACCTGCACTGGTCTCAAAGTAGTTGACCATTGTTGGAAGCTTACGCATAAGACGATCATAGTATGTTGCTACTGCATCTGTTCCCTTTGTTTCGCCCTTAATAGTATGACCAACAAAACCTGCTGTTGCAGAAACAGAGTAGTCTCCAAAGGTTTTGTTATATGATAAGAGGTAATCAGTGTAGAATTCTGTTGTCTTCTCATCTGAATCCCAGAGGCGACCATAGTCTTCCATAGATGCTGGAAGGAACGTGGTAGCATAACGTGTTGCGTGGTTCTTAAAGCGAAGTTGACTATAGTTAACACGTGCTTGGAATGTCAAACCATCATAGATATCAACATTTGCTTGCAATGTACCAAACAATCTACTTTCATTCTGCTGGCTATTCCCCATGTTCAACAACCAATATGGATTGTTATTAGGGTGTGATAGGAATGCCCATTCCTGCTGTGGACCAGTTAAAGTAGTACGCTGTCCTGCTGCCCAAGAGAAGTTTGAGCCATTCAACTTATAATATGAAGCAGGGTTTGACAACCACTTTCCTTCTGCATTCACGTAATGGTCACGATAATAATTCATATCTAGGTTCTGTGGTGCAGTGTATAGATGATACAATGGATTACCAACAGTACCACCACCAGGACGATTTCTTGTCTTCGTCTCTGTGTAGCTCATTGAAGCATCAATATGTAGACGCTTAAAGAAGTTATAGGTCTGACGGAAGCTGATAGAGTTACGATTGTATGAGTTATTACGCATCATACCTGTTGCGTGGCTATTAGCAACTGACACATAGGTACGTGCCGTCTCTGTTCCACCTGATAGTGAGAGAGAGTTATTGGTGGTTACACCTGTACGGAAGAAATTGTCCACATCGTTTACTGTGCGATTACGCAAGTGTACATCATGACGGCGAGCCATGATAGCAACGCCCGAAGCATCTGTTCCTATCTGCTCTGGTTCGTAACCTACCCAACGATCATCCAATGGAGAACGAACGATGAGGTCGTTATCAGCACGATCTGCGACTTTTCCTCCCCAGTTGTTCAATGACAATGCACCTGTTGCTGGATCGTATGTTGAACCGTATGTCTTTTGAATCTTTGGTGTCAACAATGGACTATCGAAAGTAATGTTAGAGGTAACATTGATATCCACCTTTCCTTCACGACCACGCTTCGTTGTAATCATGACAACACCATTAGCAGCACGCGAACCATACAACGCAGCAGCATTAGCACCCTTGAGGACGTTGATTGATTCAATATCATCTGGGTTAATCAATGATAATGGGTCAGAACCTTCAGACATACCTGTTGAACCGAAGCCTTCACCACTCATACCCTGCTGACCACGGATACCATTACTCATTGGCACACCATCAACAACGATCAATGGCGAACTGTTACCAAGGATGGAACGGTTACCACGAAGTACAATCTTCGATGCACCACCAGCACCACCGGCACTTGGTGTAATCATGATACCAGCTACCTTACCTTCAAGAGAGTTTGCGGCATTAGGATCTTGAACCTTCATAAGATCCTCAGCCTTTACTTGCTGTGTTGCATAAGTAAGTGATTTCTCCTTACGCATGATACCCATTGCGGTCACAACAACCTCATTCATGGTGTTGGTCTCTTCTTTCATTGAAACATCAATGGTAGACTTACCAGCCACAGGGATGGTTTGTGCAGTGTAACCAACATACGAGAACACTAGCTTTGCATTAGTGTAGTGTTGAGAACAAAGTTACCATCAATGTCGGTAACAGTACCATTTGTACTTCCCTCAACCATTACAGTCGCACCAATAAGCGGCTCTCCTGTTGAGTCAACAACTTTACCCGTCACTTTGTGATTACCATTCTGCTGTACTGACTGCACAGAGGTTGCATGATTGCCACCAGGGTTAGCATAAACACTTGTCGCTGATAACGACAATGCGAACGCAAAAGCCGCTGAGAAATACAGGTGCTTTTGCTTTGATTCCTTAAAGATTTTCATCAGGTTTAGGTTTTTAAACATATTATTTTTATACCTTGTTTTAATTGTTCAGATGGAGGATACAAACACTTCTGTAAGACATCTGCAGTTGTGCTCGATGATATTACACCTTATTATATATATGGAATTGATAGGTTTCAAATTCTCAACTTATATTATAGGTACAACACTTTCCAATCTAGGTCTTGCTCGCATCAAGTCTTTCTCAGACTTGTTACCTCTTCTTGCATCCATCTATATTTATGTAGGAAACAGCATCTTCCCTTCATAATAATAGGCTGACTGTCAAAGAGATAATCATAACACCATATTGTTTAGATAGGTTTATTTAATCCTCACACGTACAAAATTAACAAAATAATAGTAATTACAACACATAATCTCAGCGCTTTTAAGCATTATAAGCATTTTTAACTATTCCGTAAGTAACAATGAGGTAAGATTAAAAGAAGGCTCTTCTCCCATCCTTTCATTAAATGACTAAGGAAGTGGACAGACTTGAAAGGCATGAAATCATTTATTTATAAGCCTATGCTAGATATATAACAACACACAGAAAACACAGGAAGTAGGAAGTAAAGCACCCAGCCACATACATGCCAACAATCCCTACCTCCTATCAACCTTACGTTTTTTTATATAAATTCTGTGAATTTATTGAAGAAGTAGAGATTATTGTTTAACTTTGCAGAGATAATTTATAACATAAGCAAAGGGCGTATGTTACAACTAAGCATGAGCTGATCCAGATTCAAGACAAGTGAAGTCTTGAAATGAGGTAAATACTAGTTATAGGCATAACGACCTAAAAACATGTGTTTTATGAAGCGGATAACAAATCTTATTCTCCTATTAGCTGTGTTGCTATGGGGGTGTCAATCAAAGAAAGCTGAGCAGCAAACAAATGTCGTTTACACGTCTACAACGCCACTAGTTTCTGATGTTAGTCTTCCGCAAAGTTATGTGGCTAACATCCAATCTAAGCGTAACATTGAGGTTCGTTCACAGCAAGAAGGTATCTTACAACAAGTCTTTGTTAGTGAAGGACAGATGGTTCATGCTGGTCAACCCTTGTTTCGTATTGCCATCGTAGGCGAAGATGAGGAGATTGAGAAAGCTCGTTCAGCACAAGAGCAAGCTGAGATTGATTTGCAAAACACAAGTAAACTAACCGACAACAACATTATTTCCCCTAATGCAAAACGCATGGCAAAGGCTAAGCTGCAATCTGCCAGTGCAGATTATAAGCTAGCCGTATTGCATAAGAAGTTAGCTCTTATCCGTGCACCCTTTACTGGTGTCTTAGGGAGAATACCGCAAAAGGTGGGTAGTTTCATTCAACAAGATGACCTATTGACAACGCTCTCTGACAACTCACAAATGCAAGTCTACTTCAACATCTCAGAGACTGACTACCTTGATTTTCAGCAACACCCCGACCTTTACACACAGTTACCTCTGAAGCTATTGTTGGCTAATGGCAGTACATTCCCAGCCCAAGGACATATCAAGGACATCTCTGGACAATTCGACAATGCCACTGGAACCATCTCTGTTCGCTCTCTCTTTGCTAATCCAAAGGGGCTTTTACGTAACGGACAGACAGGAACTGTACAACTACTCGTGCGTAAGAATCATGCAATGATTATCCCTCAAGAGGCTGTCTATGAGTTGCAAGATCGCAAATATGTCTTTGTTATTGATAAAAACAACGTTATTCATCAACGCCAAATACAAATTGCAGCGGAGGCAACAGGCATTTACGTCATTGCATCAGGGCTCAACGCCTCTGATCACTACCTGACAGATGGTATACAGAAGGTCAACGATGGCGATCGTGTTCGCACTCGTTTTGTTAATCCCCGACAAGCAATAAAGTCAAACGAAATCACTATTTAAGTAGATGTTTAAGATATTCATACGCCGTCCGGTTCTATCTATTGTGATAGCACTGGTCATTGCCTTTATTGGTATTCTTTGTCTTTTCAACCTACCCATCACGCAGTTTCCATCTATCTCACCGCCTAAGGTGAACGTAACTGCTGACTATCCGGGTGCTAACAATGAGTTGTTAGTAAAGTCGGTCATCATTCCTTTGGAGCAAGCCCTCAATGGTGTGCCTGGCATGAAGTATATTGAAAGTGATGCAGGTAACGATGGTGAGGCAGAATTGAACGTGGTATTCAAACTTGGTACCGACCCTAACGTTGATGCCGTCAATGTGCAGAATCGTGTTTCTGCAGCCACTAACAAATTACCACCAGAGGTCATTCGAGAGGGTGTAAAGATCTCCCGTGAGGAGCCAAACATCCTCATGTACATCAATCTCTATAGTGATGATCCCAGTGTCAATCAAGACTTTCTATACAACTACTTCGATATCAACATCTCACCAGAGCTCTTGCGTGTAGATGGTGTGGGCGACCTTGATATCCTCGGAACCCGTAGCTATGCTATGCGCGTTTGGTTACATCCTGACAAGATGGTTGCTTACGGCTTATCAACGGATGATGTGAGCGATGCCTTGGAAGACCAGAATATAGAAGTATCACCTGGTAAACTCGGTGAGAGTGGAGGTACACGTCCACAGGTTAAGGAGTTTGTCTTGAAATATCCTGGGCGTTACACCACTGCCGAACAATATGGTAATATCATCGTCAAGAGTACTTCTGATGGACAAACTGTGCGCTTGAAGGATATTGCCGACATACATCTTGGTAGTGAGGTATATGATATTTATTCCACACTAAATGGTCGTCCTTCTGCCGCTGTGACGTTGAAACAGGCTTACGGAAGTAATGCCAGCAACGTTATCAAGCAGGTGAAACAAACCATGACACGCCTTCAGAAGGACATGCCAAAGGGTATGCATTATGAGATCAGTTACGATATTAGCCGCTTCCTTAACGCTAGTATCGAGAAGGTAATACACACTCTTTTCGAGGCATTCGTGCTTGTTGCTCTCGTAGTCTTCATCTTCCTTGGCGACTGGCGATCGGCAGTTATTCCTGTACTTGCCGTCCCTGTCTCTCTCTTGGGTAGCTTCATTGCGATGTTAGCATTCAACATCACACTCAACATGATATCCCTCTTTGCGTTGGTGATGGCTATTGGTATCGTCGTCGATGATGCGATAGTTGTGATTGAGGCAGTAAATGTTCAGATTGCACGAAACAAACTCTCACCAGTCGAAGCGACGGAGAAAGCAATGCAGGAGATATCTGGTGCCATCATTGCTATATCTCTTGTCATGGCTTCAGTGTTTATTCCTGTGGCTTTCATGGGCGGTCCTGAGGGTATGTTCTATCGTCAGTTCTCTATCACGATGGCTTCAAGTATCCTCTTCTCTGGCTTTGTTGCCCTCACACTAACGCCTGCTCTTTGTGCGTTGATATTGACGAAAGAACAGGAACATAACGTCAAACTCGGACCTATCGGACGCCTCTTAAAGAAGTTCAATACCACTTTCGATGCTGGTAGCAAGCGGTATGCTAGCTTACTGCAACACACTGTTAAGCATAAAGCCTTTACAATGATTGCCATCTTAGTGTTCTGTGGGCTTGCCTATTGGGTGAACCTTGGTCTACCTTCAGGATTCATCCCGCAAGAGGATCAAGGTATGATTTATGCCGTCATCGAGACGCCTCCAGGCTCAACCATAGAGCGCACGAACGAGGTTGCTCACCAACTCCTTGCCATTGCCGAGAAGGAGGATGGCATTGAGAGTGTATCTTCTTTGGCTGGTTTTGAGATCCTTTCAGAGGGTACAAGTGCCAACTCTGGTAGCTGTCTGATCAATCTCAAGGACTGGAAACACCGCAAGCGTACAGCCAAAGAGATTATCGAAGACCTTGAACAAAAGTGTAAGGTCATCACGACGGCGAACATTGATTTCTTCGAACCACCATCGATTCCAGGTTATGGAGCAGCCAGTGGATTCGAGTTGAGACTATTAGATAAGACTGGTAATAACGATTATCACCAGATGGAGAAGGTTAGTAAAGACTTCGTAAAGGAGCTTAATAAGCGTCCAGAAATAGGCAACGCCTTTACGTTCTATTCGGCTAGCTTCCCTCAATACATGCTCAACGTCAATGATGCAATGGCGTTACAAAAGGGTGTAGAACCCGGTAAGGCGCTCAATAACTTATCGATATTGGTGGGCTCAGACTATCAAACGGGATTCATCGAATTTGGCAAGCCTTACAAGGTAATTGTGCAAGCCGCACCACAGTATAGGGCGTTCCCAGAGGACTTACTCCATCTCTATGCAAAGAATGATGAGGGCAACATGGTGCCTTATTCAGACTTTATGACGTTGCAGAAGGTGTATGGTATGAGTGAAATCACACGTCATAACCTTTACAACTCATCAGAGGTAACAGGTGCGCCAGCACCAGGCTATTCCAGTGGACAGGCTTTGAACGCTATCAGCGAAGTAGCAGAAAAGTCCTTACCAAAGGGTTATGACTATGATTGGGCTGGTATTTCAAAGGATGAAGTGGACCAGGGTAACACCGCAGTCATCATCTTCATCGTCTGTCTTGTCTTCGTTTACCTCATCTTGGCAGCGCAGTATGAGAACTTCCTATTGCCTCTTCCGGTCATTATCTTCCTACCCGTTGGTGTCTTCGGAAGCCTTCCTCTTCCTGAAACTATGCGGTCTGGAGAATAACATCTATGCACAGATTGCCCTCGTCATGCTTATCGGTCTATTGGGTAAGAACGCTGTGTTAATGGTTGAATATGCCGTACAACGAAAGAATCTCGGACAGCCTATTCTGCATGCAGCAATCGAAGGTGCGGTAGCGAGATTCCGCCCTATTCTGATGACAAGTATCGCTTTCATCGCTGGTTTGATCCCACTCGTCTTTGCTTCGGGAGCTGGTGCTATTGGTAACAAAACCATTGGTACTGCCGCAGTGGGCGGTATGTTAATTGGTACGTTATTTGGTCTTTTGCTCATCCCAGGGCTTTACAATATCTTTGCATCTATGGCGGACAAGATCGTTCACTACCAGAAAGACAAGCCATTAAGCGAAGAGAAGGACAAACGTTACCACAAGGAAATCTAAAGAGGAATCAGAATGATGAAAAAGAACCATAGACAGTTACACATTATATATAATATAGCAGCCCTGCTGGGGCTGTTATCTCTCGCAGCATGTAAGACTCCGCAAGCGACCTTACCGAAGGACATCATCAAAGCAAGCCTCCCTGTTGCAACAAGTGACACGGTGAGTGCCATCCCTGTTTGGCGTGATTTCTTCCAGGATGAGACGCTCCGTGCACTCATCGACACGGCTTTGAACAATAATCAAGACCTAAAGATAACCTTGCAGGAGATGGCTATTGCGAAGAGTAATATCCTAGCCAAACGTGGGCAGATGTTGCCTTCCATCACGGCAAACATGTCTGTTGGTGCATCGAAGGTGGGACGTTATACGGCTGACGGAGCTGGTAACGTGGGTACGCAAATCACGCCTGGTCATAACATCCCAACCATCACACCAGATATAGCACTAGTTTGCAACTCAACTGGACGATAGACCTTTGGAATCAACTCAATAGTGATAAGCGTGCAGCCGTCGAACGTTACCTTGCTTCGGAGGATGGTCAACGCACGCTAAAGAGCCAGTTGGTGGCTGATGTAGCAGAGAATTACTACTCGTTATTGGCGTTAGATAATAAGCTGGATATCATGTTGCAATATATTAAATTACAACAGAAAGCGGTGCAGATAGCCCGTGTTCAGAAGGAAGCAGACGCTGATACGCAATTAGCAGTGGGAGAAGTTTGAGGCCGAGCTAGCGAAGGCATCAGCTGAAGAATACGAACTCCGACAGGCTATCACAGAGACGGAAAACAACCTGAATATGCTACTTGGACGTTATCCAACGCCTATTCTCCGCAACAAAGAGAACCTGATGAATAAGCAGGTGCCTACGTCCTTGCAGACAATTCCTACGAGTCTCTTGCTCAAACGACCTGATGTTGTACAGGCAGAGCACCAACTTGAGGCTGCAAAATGGGATGTTGACGTAGCCCGCAAGGCTTTCCTTCCTTCACTGAACGTGTCGGCTTCGCTTGGTTTAGATGCTTTCAACCCTAAGTATCTATTGCATTTACCGAAGTCATTAGCCTTTGGTGTCATCGGTGGACTGGCTGCTCCTATCATCAACAAGAAGGCTATTCAAGCGAATTTCGATCAAGCAAATGCCTTGCAATTAGAGGCTCTTTACAATTATGATAAGGTGTTGCTATCGGCTTATAGTGATATGACAACCTTGCAGGCAAAGGCTCATAACCTTGCACAATATCAGGCGTTGAAGGTGAAACAGGCGGATGCTCTTTCGAAGGCGGTCATCGCTGCCCAGCAACTCTACACCTATAACCGCGCAACCTACCTAGAGGTTCTCGATAGCGAACGCGAACAACTCGATTGCCAAGTAGAGCTTGTTGACACGCAGTTACGCCAACTCTCTACACTAATCGACCTATATAGAGGTTACTTCTAAAGGCTCAACTCATAGCTAACTATAGGCTCAACGCCTGTCTATCTACAGCCTCTCCCCGCCCCCTCTCCGAATGGAAAAAGCCTCCCCAACCCCTCCGAAGGGAGGGAGAGCCTAACAGGGAGCTAGCTAGGAAAAGGCACTCTTAATACAAAGGGGGCGTTTCTTCGATGCAAGGAAAGCCTCTCTTCATAACGAAGAAACGCCCTTTTCACATGAAAGAGAGGCTCTTTTAGATAGAAAGAAGCGTTTTGGGGGAATACATCCCCTCCTTCGGAGGGGCTTGGGGAGGCTGTTTTTCCGTCCTTACTTACCGATACAGAAGTGCTTAAAGATATTCCCCAACACCTCATTCGGAGTAATTTGTCCACCCGTGATATCGGCTAGTTCGTCGAGACAAATGCGGAGATCCTCACTGATAAGGTCGCCTGAAAGACTCATAGAGAGGGCATCTATCACGCGAAGAATCGACTCGTCGGCACGAGTGAGTGCTTCGTAATGGCGAACGGAAGTGATAATTACACTGTTCTCATTGATCTCTGGGATATTAGCAGAGGCGTAGATAAGTTGCTCCAGTTGGTCGATATTACGCTTATACTTGGCAGATATACTAACTATCTGGCAGTGGCTATCGCCTACCGAAAGCTCTTCCGCAGTCGTCTCGTCCACTTTGTTGCGCACAAGGATAAGGCTCTTTCCTTCACAACGAGCCTGCATATCAGATAGTTCCGATAGACTAGGAGTAGCATCAACCACCCACAAGATGATACGAGCCTCAGCCAGTTTCTTATACGATCGTTCGATTCCGAGTTGCTCAACCTGGTCGTCCGTGTTACGCAAACCAGCTGTGTCAATGAAACGGAAGGTAATCCCCTGTATCTCTGTTGTGTCCTCAATGACATCACGGGTAGTACCATGAATATTTGAGACAATCGCTTTCTCCTCATGTAACAAGCAATTCAAGAGCGTTGATTTACCCACATTTGTCTTGCCAATGATGGCTACTGGCACCCCACGCTTCAGTGCATTACCTGTTTCAAACGACCTGATAAGCACCGAGATACGCTCGTGTATTGTTTCAGCCAACGCCTTCAACTCCCCTCTATCAGCAAACTCTAACTCCTCATGATCGGAGAAGTCGAGCTCTAATTCAAGTAGGGACGTCATCTTCAAGAGCTGGTCTCGTAGCTTGGGAAAGCTCCGAACTGAAGTGACCCTTCAGTTGGCTCAATGCCACTTGATGTGATGCTCTGTTCGTCGCAGCAATCAGGTCGGCAACAGCCTCAGCCTGACTCAAGTCCATCTTACCATTCAGATACGCCCGTTGGGTGTACTCTCCTGGTCGAGCCTGCCGACATCCAGCATCAATGAGAGCCTTTACCACTTGATTAAGAACGTATGCCGAACCATGACACGAGATCTCCGTACTATCCTCACCAGTATAACTATGCGGTGCACGGAACACACTCACAAGGACATCGTCAATCTCTTTTCCATCCTTGCCAACGATCTCACCATAGTGTAACGTGTTCCCTTTGGCTTCGTGGAGCGGCTTCTTCCCCATCCCACGAAAGACCTTCTCCGTCAGTTCTATTGCTTTCGAGCCACTCACACGCACCACTCCAATGGCTCCACCGGGCTGCGTTGCAAGTGCTGTTATCGTATCTGTTGATATTGAAGAAATCGTGTCTAATATCATAAATTATCTATCTCAACCTTATTATATACGCTCAAGGACAAGAGTAATCAGTCCGTCGATGGTATTCTTATAGTTTGCATTCGCCTCCTTAGCCAATCGGTTGGCAATAACCATGCAACAGGTGACAGCCTTATGACCCATGAGTGTTGCCAAACCAGCCAACGCTGACGACTCCATCTCAAAGTTCGTCACACGCATACCATCGTATTCAAACTTCTGAATCTTCGTATTTAGCATTGGATCTTGCAGTGGTAAGCGCAATTCGCGACCCTGCGGACCAAAGAAGCCACCGCAGGCAATGGTTACACCTCGCACCATATCGTCGCCCGCAATACGCTCAAGTAACTCGTTATCAGCGCATGCCACGTAAGGATTACCCATCTGCATATCCCATTGCACCTGCTCTTTAAACGCTTGTTCAAAGGCTAAGTCGCTTGCTTGATTGCGCCCAGCATAGAAGTTCAGAAGCCCATCAAAGCCGATACTCTTGGCTGATGCGATGTAAGTACCTACTGGTGTGTTAGGCTGCAAACCACCACATGTACCAATGCGAACCAATGATAACTGTCTTAATTGTTCGTTTTCATAACGTGTCTGAAAGTCGATATTTACCAAAGCATCAAGTTCGTTAAGAACGATGTCAATGTTATCACAACCAATACCCGTGCTCACTACCGTTATACGCTTGCGATGGTAAGAACCTGTAATGGCTCTAAATTCACGATTAGAAACCTCACACTCAATGTCTTCAAAGTGTGATGCCACGAGTGCCACACGCCCTGGATCACCCACAAGTATCACTTTCTCTGCAAGATCTTTAGGCTTTAAATGTAGTGGAAAACACTTCCATCACTATTGATAATTAGCTCTGAGGGGGCAAAATACTTCTTCTCCATATCAAAAGGTGTTTTGGTAAAAATATTGACTACTGTTTGTTAACTGACAAAGATACGTATAAAAGTGGAAAGAAACAAGTTTTTTCATATAGAAAGCGTATGTTTCTTTCATTCAAAGGTAAGCTACAACAAGGCTAGGAGTGACATTTATCACAGCGACTCACGTATGATTACAAGTTTTTGTAACGATTTATAGGGTAGCCCAGAGGCTGCAACAAGAACATCGGGAGAGCCTCACAAGAAACATCGAAGCAACCACATAAAATCGAACAGCCCCACAGGTGGAAAGGAAGAGACGCCCTTCTTGCAGGAAAGAGAGCCTCCCTTCACTGCAAGGAGAGGCTCTCTTGCTAACGACGAAACGCCCTTCTCTATAACGCATAACGCCTCGATGGGAGCATAAAATTATGCAAATTATACTAACGTAAGCAATGATTCTAATAAAAAATATCTATCTTTGCAGAAATAATAACCAATTAATGGTATAATACATGGAGTTTTCTGCAAAACAGATAGCGCAATTCATACAAGGACGTGTTGATGGTGACGAGAATAAAACCATCCATACTTTCGCCAAGATAGAGGATGGAAAAGAGGGAGCAATCTCTTTTCTTGCCAATCCGAAATACACACATTATTTATATGAGACGGCTTCGTCAATCGTTCTCGTTGATGAGGACATTCAGTTGGAGAAGCCCGTTAAAGCCACATTGATACGTGTTAAGAATGCACGTGATTGTGTTGCGAAGTTGTTGCAGTTATATGAGAGCATGAAACCTAAGCGTCAGGGCATTGACAGCTTGGCTTTGTTTCACCCAAAGCAACCATCGGTAAGGATGTTTATATTGGTGCCTTTGCATACGTAGGGGACGGTGTGACGGTTGGAGATGGCTGTCAGATTTATCCTCATGCAACGATAATGGAAGGCGTAGAGATGGGTAAGAATTGTATTATCTATCCTAATGCTAGCATTTACCAAGGCTGTAAGTTGGGCGATAGAGTTATCCTCCATTCTGGCGCAGTGGTGGGTGCTGATGGTTTCGGGTTCGCTCCTAACGCAGAAACAAATAGTTATGACAAGATACCACAGATAGGTATTGTGACCTTAGAGGACGATGTTGAGATTGGAGCAAACACTTGTGTGGACCGCTCAACGATGGGTAGCACCTATGTTCGTAAGGGTGTTAAACTGGATAACCTCGTGCAGATTGCACACAACACAGACATTGGCGAGAACACAGTCATGTCTGCCCAAGTGGGTATCGCAGGCTCTACAAAGGTGGGGCAGTGGTGCATGTTCGGTGGACAAGTGGGCATTGCAGGGCATATAGAGATAGGTGATAAGGTATTCCTAGGCGCACAGTCAGGTACACCTGGAAGTTTGAAGGCTAACCAACAACTGATTGGTACACCTCCAATGGAGCAACGCTCTTACTTTAAGTCGCAAGCCATCTTCCGCAGACTGCCTGAGATGTACAAGCAACTAAGCGACTTGCAGAAAGAAATAGACCAATTGAAAAAGAACAGATAACATTCATGGATACAATAAAGCAGAAGACATTAAAAGGGAGTTTCTCGCTCTTTGGCAAGGGACTTCACACTGGTTTGAGTCTTACCGTAACGTTTAATCCTGCTCCAGAGAATACTGGTTATAAGATACAACGTATAGACCTTGAAGGGCAGCCAATCATTGATGCCGTTGCAGAGAATGTAGTGGATACACAGCGCGGAACGGTCTTGGCAAAGGGTGAGGCACGTGTAAGTACCATAGAGCATGGTATGTCTGCCCTATATGCAATGGGCATTGACAACTGCTTGATACAGATAAACGGACCAGAGTTCCCTATCCTCGATGGCTCTGCAACGATGTATGTTAATAAGATCAAGGAGGTGGGCATTGTGGATCAAGCAGCCCCGAAGGACTATTACATCATACGGAAAAAGATAGAGATAAAGGAGGCGAACGGGTCAGTAATTACTATCTTGCCTGACGACGAGTTCTCTATTACTGCCATGTGTAACTTTGATTCAAAGTTTATCAGCAGTCAGTTCGCTACGTTGGACGACTTTGGTACATACGCAGAGGAGATTGCGCCAGCTCGAACCTTCGTCTTCGTGCGTGACATTATGCCGTTGTTACAAGCGAACCTCATTAAGGGTGGCGACTTGGATAACGCTATTGTTATCTATGAGCAGCAGGTTTCTCAAGAGAAACTAGACCAACTGGCAGACCTCTTGAAAGTGCCTCGCATGGATGCCAATAACATTGGTTATATCCAACATAAGCCTTTGCAGTGGGATAATGAATGTACCCGTCATAAGCTCCTAGATATCATCGGAGACATGGCACTCATAGGTAAACCTATCAAGGGACGCATTATTGCAACTCGACCAGGGCACACAGTGAACAATAAGTTTGCGCGTTTAATGCGTAAAGAGATACGTAAGCACGAGGTGCAAGCACCGATTTACGATCCTAATGAAGAGCCTCTCATGGATAACAACCGCATACGTGAGTTGTTGCCACATAGGTACCCCATGCAGTTGGTAGACAAGGTTATCTCCATGGGAGCAAATAGTGTAGTTGGTGTGAAGAATGTCACTAGTAACGAGCCATTCTTTCAAGGTCATTCCCTCAAGAGCCCGTTATGCCAGGTGTACTTCAGGTAGAGGCAATGGCGCAATGTGGCGGTCTTTTGGTGCTATCACAGCTTGAAGAGCCAGAGAGATGGTCTACTTACTTCTTGAAGATAGACGATGTTAAGTTCCGTCAAAAGGTCGTTCCAGGTGACACCCTCTTGTTCCGTGTGGAGCTATTAGGTCCTGTTCGCCATGGAATTAGCTCAATGAAAGGCTATGTATTTGTCGGTGTCAACGTTGTCACAGAAGCAACGTTTACAGCACAGATAGTGAAGAATAAGTAAGGAGGAGTTTAGGAACTCCTCCCCAAATACAATGATATGAACCAAATAAGCCCACTTGCCTTTGTTCATCCAGAGGCACAACTAGGTGACAACAACATTATCGGTCCGTTCTGTTACATCGACAAGAACACCGTAATCGGTAGTAATAATGTGTTCCAAAATGGCGTTACCATTCATACTGGAGCACGAATAGGTAATGGCAACGAGATATTCCCTGGAGCTAGTATCTCTACAAAACCTCAGGACTTAAAGTTCCGTGGTGAGGAGACAGAATGCGTCCTTTGGAGATAACAACTCCATACGTGAGAACGTTACAATCTCACGTGGTACTGCATCCAAAGGGAGGACTGTTGTGGGGAGTAATAACCTCCTTATGGAGAGTATGCACATAGCACATGACTGTGAAATTGGGTCTGGCGTCATCATCGGTAACTCGACTAAGTTCGCTGGAGAAGTGGTCGTTGAAGACTATGCTATCATATCAGCTAACATCCTTTGTCACCAGTTCTGTCGCATTGGTGGATACGTTATGATACAAGGAGGAAGCCGTTTCTCAATGGATATTCCACCTTATATTATAGTAGGCAAGGAGCCTGCTCGTTATATGGGAGTTAACCTCGTTGGATTGCGCAGACGTGGTTTTACAAACGAACAGATAGAACTCATCCATAACACGTATCGCCTACTTTATGGTACAGGAACGCGTGCTGAGAATATAGCTCGTATAAAGAGTGAACTGCAGGTGACGCCTGAAGTACAGCGAATCATTGACTTCGCAGAGGCTTCACAACGTGGTTTGATTAGGTAAGAGTTTGAAGGAAAAGACATTAATAGTCGTCACGGGACCAACAGGTGTGGGCAAGACGGAGGCTACCTTGCGCCTTGCCGAACACTTTGATGTACCTGTTATCAATGCAGACTCACGTCAGATCTTTGCTGAAATACCTATCGGAACAGCTGCACCAACGGCTGCTCAACAGGCACGGGTGCGTCATTACTTTGTTGGAAACCATCACTTAGATGACTACTATTCGGCAAGTCTGTTTGAAGAGGATGTTTTGAAGATTATTAATGAGGCTTCGTCAAAGGTTTCCTTACTATCGGGTGGATCAATGATGTACATCGATGCGGTTTGTAAAGGTATTGATGACATTCCAACCATACGCCCAGAAGTACGGCAGGAGATGATGCAACTCCTTGAGAGTGAAGGCTTAGAAAAGATGTGTGAGTTGCTTCATGAATGGGATCCAGAGCACTGGGCTGCAGTCGACAGGAACAATCCTCGACGGGTTATTCATGCTCTTGAAATATGCAAACAGACGGGTAGAACCTATACATCCTTCCGTTCTAATACCATCAAAGAACGTCCTTTTAATATTATCAAAATCGGTTTGAATCGTGATCGTGAGACCCTCTATCAACGTATCAATCAGCGAGTTTTGCAAATGATAGACGATGGTATGATCGAAGAAGCGCAACGCGTCTATCCGAAAAGAACGCTTAATTCGCTAAACACAGTGGGTTATAAGGAACTATTTGAGTATCTTGACGGATTGACAACACTTGATGAAGCGATCTTTAAGATACAAAGTAATACCCGTCGCTACGCCCGCAAACAACTCACATGGTACAAGCGTGATGCGGAAATGACGTGGTTTTCACCTGATAACATTGAAGAAATCTTAAATTATCTATCGACTATCTCCCTGTAAGCAAGTAAATAACTACTTTTGCAGTAATAGGTGAGTTATGTTATAAAACGAAGATTGTAAAGGCAATGATAAAGAGACTTTATTCATTTATTAAAGCTATTTTCCAAGGGATAGTACACTTCTTTCCTTGGTACATAAAGCTCTATAAGGGTCGTGCATGGTACACGAAAGCAGCACTGGGGATTACTTCCTTCATCGTTGCCATATTCCTTTATCTAGGCATGGTAGACACTAACTTCCTGTGGCTCTTTGGTAGATCGCCTGGCTTTATAGAGATTAAAACACCTCCAACGTACGCTGCTTCGGAGATATATAGTGCTGACTCCGTACTTATTGGACGCTTTTATAAAGAAAACCGCACGCCTATCAAGTATGGAGAAGTCAATCCCGCCTTCTGGAACGCACTGATTAGTACAGAGGACGAACGCTTCTATAGCCATCATGGAATCGACTTCATGGGTATCGGTGGAGCGATTAAAGACGCTGTTACTCGTGGTGATGGACGTGGTGCATCGACGATTACTCAGCAGCTAGCAAAGAATATGTTCCGTGTGAGAACACAGTATTCTACAGGCTTACTGGGGCACGTTCCAGGGCTTCGTATGCTTATTATGAAGAGTAAGGAGTGGATTATTGCTGTGAAATTAGAGCTCATCTATTCCAAAAAAGATATATTGACAATGTATGCCAATACCGTCGATTTCGGTAACAACTCATATGGTGTCAAGACCGCAGCAAAGACCTATTTCAATACCACACCAGCGAAGATGTCGGTTGATCAAGCAGCCACCCTCGTGGGTATGTTGAAGGCTACTACCTATTACAACCCCATCACGCACCCTCAAAACTCTATCCGTCGACGCAACACAGTATTATATAATATGGTGACACACCATGTATTACCTCAATCAGAGTACACCGCTTATTCGAAGCGTCCTCTACACCTTGATGTACACATGGAAGAGAACTATGACGGTCAAGCGCAGTACTTCCGTCAATATGTTGCAGACGAGTTTAAGGAGTGGATGAAAGACCATGGTTACGACTTGTATAGTAGTGGTCTAAAGATCTACACCACGATTGACACCCGCATGCAGAAGTATGCCGAACAGGCTGTAGCGAAGCAGATGGAGCGTGTGCAAAACAACTTTAACAATCATTGGCGGGGTCAGAACCCATGGAGGGACGCAAGTGGAAAGGAGATACCAGGCTTTATCGAGGGCATAGCTCAGCGCCAACCTTTCTATAAGAAACTTGTTCAAAAGTATCCCAACCAGCCTGATAGCGTTCTTTATTATCTAAATAAACCACACAAGGTAAAGCTCTTTGATTATGCAAAAGGTACCATTGAGAAGGAGATGTCATCGATGGACTCCATCCGTTACATGGTACAGTTTATGCATTGTGCAATGGTTGCAATGGAGCCACAGAGTGGTGCAGTAAGGGCGTGGGTAGGCGATATCAACTTCGATACATGGAAGTATGATAAGGTCATAGCAGAGCGTCAACCGGGTTCAACCTTCAAGCTTTTTGTATACACCGAAGCCATGCGACAAGGTATGACGCCATGCACTCGTCGACGTGACGAATACATCAGTATGCAGGTTCTCGATAAGAAGACTGGACAGATGAAGACGTGGACTCCGCATAATGCTAATGGGCGTTTTTCTAACGACTCCATACCTTTGATGACCGCATTCGCTCGAAGTATTAACTCCGTTGCAGTGCGTGTTGGACAGGAAGTCACTATACCAAGTATCATCGAGACAGCGCAGAAGATGGGCATAAAGAGTCCGTTAGATAACGAGCCATCATTGGCTCTTGGATCAAGTGATGTCAACTTACTTGAGATGGTGGATGCCTACTCTACGATCGCAAACTATGGTGAGCATATTGATCCTGTGGTCGTTACTCGAATCGTAGATATGAATGGTAACGAAGTTTATACAGCCCCTCAAAACCACGAGAGAGCCGTTGATACGAAGTCTGCCTTCCTAATGCAACAGATGCTCAAAGCTGGTGTCAATCAAGGAGGAGGTACCAGTCAGTCACTGAGACAGTATGTTCCTAGCGATACAGACTGGGGTGGTAAGACAGGTACAACCAATAACCACTCCGATGCATGGTTTATGGCTGTTAGTCCGAATCTAGTAGTTGGTGCATGGGTAGGAGGCGAATATCGCTCCATACACTTCCGTACTGGCGCCCTCGGACAAGGCTCAAAGACAGCCTTACCAGTGGTGGGTGAGTTCCTTCATAGCCTGATGTACGACCGCAACTATAGGCGTTATCATGCCAAATGGGAGGTAGATGAGGATGATGATATCGACCCAACAATGTATAATTGTCAGCCAGCTCCTGTCCAGCGACAGCTCCCTGACTCTCTGAATGGGCTAAACGCAGGGCACAGACGTTATCATGGTGATAACGAGGAGGGCATTCCTTCTGACGGAAACGATGCTGAAGGCATACCTTCAGAGCCTATCCAACCAACAGAACCAGTAAGCAGACACCAGTCTGAGAATGGCTCTGAAGGGGGCGGAAACAGCCATGAGAGCAGGTCAGAGAAGAAGAAGGAAAAGAAGATAAAGGCTGCTAAAGACCCAACGGTAAGTAATATTGAATGGGACTAAGCGGCGTTCGTCAGCATCATGAAAGCTGCTATTAATAACGCAATAGATCTACAGAATCCAGAGCTACAAAAGGCTTTGCAGATTATACAATTTACACATAATTCCCTGTTCCTGACCGGTAAGGCAGGTACGGGGAAGTCTACTTTCTTGCGTTATATATCGTCTACTACAAAGAAAAAACACGTTATTCTCGCCCCGACCGGCATAGCTGCCATCAACGCAGGAGGCAGCACTTTGCATAGCTTCTTCAAGTTACCTTTCCATCCATTAGTGCCTGATGACAGTCGATACACGCCTCGTCACTTGCGCGGAACAATGCGCTATAACGGCGACAAGTGCAAGCTCTTGCGCGAAGTAGAGCTTATCATCATCGACGAGATAAGCATGGTTCGTGCCGACATCATTGATTTCATTGATAAAGTATTGCGTGTTTACAATCGCAATATGCGTGAGCCTTTCGGTGGAAAGCAGCTCCTTTTGGTTGGAGACATCTATCAGTTAGAGCCAGTCGTTAGGGAGGATGACCGCAGACTATTGCAACCTTATTATGCAAGTAACTATTTCTTCGATGCTAAGGTATTCCAGGATTACCCCTTGGTCAGCATTGAGTTGAATAAAGTTTATCGTCAGAACGATTCCACCTTCATCTCTATTCTCGACCACATACGCACCAATCAAGTCACAGACACCGACTTTAAAATGATTAACGCACGTGTGGGTGCATCCTTAGAACCGCAGGATAAGGACAAAGAAAACTTCACCATCACCCTATCAACGAAGCGAGATACGGTCGACTGGATCAACAATGAGGGACTAGACAGGCTCGAGGGCGACCCCGTGATGTTCCTTGGTGAGATCAAAGGAGAGTTCCCTGAGAGTAGTCTACCTACCCCCATGGAGTTGAATCTCAAGGTGGGTGCACACGTAATGTTCATTAAGAACGATATAGAAAAGCAGTGGGTCAATGGCACACTGGGCATTATCATCGGTATAGATGAGGAGGAGGGAATGCTCTATGTACGCACGGAAGAGGGTCACGACCTGCAAGTTCAGCGTGAAATGTGGGCTAACGTGCGTTACACCTTCAATGAGACTGAGAAGAAGATAGAGGAAGAACAGATAGGAACTTACATCCAATTCCCATTGAAACTAGCGTGGGCTATCACCGTACATAAGAGTCAAGGACTAACGTTCAAGAACGTTAATATCGACTTCACGGGCGGTGTTTTCGCTGGTGGTCAGGCGTATGTTGCACTCTCCCGATGCACCAGCTTGGAAGGAATTAGCCTCAAAGACCCACTGAGACAGAATGAGGTTTTCGTCCGAGCAGAGGTTACGCAGTTTGCACGTCATTATAATGATCGCAATATGATAGCCACTGCCTTGAAGCAAAGTAAGGCTGATAAGGAATATTACGATGCTGTGCAAGCGTTCGACGAGGGCGATTATGACAGTTTTCTAAACAATTTCTTCCTTGCCATCCATAGCCGATATGACATAGAGAAACCCGTTGCGAAACGTTATATCCGTCGTAAACTCGAAACTATCAATCAGCTCCGACGAGAGAACGAAGCCTTGCGGCAGCAACAACGAGCGCATGAGGATTTCCTCAAACAGCTCTCTGTTGAATATGTGATGATGGGTAAGGAATGTGAAAAGGAGGGTATGCGTGAGGCTGCCATTGCCAACTATGAGAAGGCAATCAAGCTCTATGAGGATAATCCGATAGCACGAGGACGCCTCGAGAAGCTATGTTCGTAATGCAAAATAAAAGGCCTCCCCAAGCCCCTCCGAAGGAGGGGATGTGTTCCCATAAAGCACTGCTTTGATGTAACAAAAAGCCCTCCATTGATGCAAAATGTATATTCGATTAGTGCTGTTGGGGCTAGATTCAAAAAGAGAAAGGAATGAGAAGGAGTGAAAGGGAGCGAAGGCAATAGCACTGACTGCTGTTAGTTGTACTCTCAAAGACGAATGTCTTAACTCCAGCACCCAGTCTCCTGCCTCTTAAAATAGAATTAAATTACATGGAAAAGAAGAATAATCAATCACGAATCATCAGTTTGATCTTCCTCAGCATATTATTGGCTGTGGGCGTCATTGCGTCTTGTCACCATAAAAACAGCATTGAGGTAGAAGACAATAAAGACACTGTTGCGGCGAAGGACTTTGCCCCTTTGGTTGATAATGGTAAGTTATCAATCGACCTAAAAGGCATTACTTCCGTTGCTTTCCCTAAGTATAAACTATCCAAAGCAACGCCTTTCATCCCCGATTCTGTTAGTGTTGCTGCAGATGAAGAGAGCGTTTCGAGCGGTAATTACTCGGCAACTCTTATGCTCGACACCATCCCTCCGAAAACCTTTTACCAGTCGGTTGAGATGGCAGCACAACACGATACTTGTTGGCAGATTAACAACTTTGCTTTCACTTACGAACGCAAAGATAAGAAGGGAGGAGTGTATAAGGTTAGCTTTAGTAAAGGCGGTCAACAGATCTTTGTCACCCATCTGAATAGTGACATGGTGGGGCTTACTGGTAAAAAGAAGTAGGGTCAATGTAAGTCAAAAAACGGCCTCACCCCCATCCCCTCTCCGAATGGAGAGGGGCGTGAACACTGTTAGTGGGATGAGAGAGGATGGCTAAGAGAAATAGAGATAATTGTGTTTTTGAATCAAAGAAACAGCTTCTGGGTAAGACATCCCCTCCTTTGGAGGGGCTTGGGGAGGCTTTTAGTAGAATTAAGGAAACGCCTTTCTCCAATCGAGAAAGGCGTTTCTTCCTATCGAAGAGAGGCTTTCCTTGCATCGAAGAAACGCCCTCTTTATTTGCAAACAGCAGTCTTCACTCCCCTCTCCATTCGGAGAGGGGACGGGGGAGAGGCTGTAGATGGGCGGGGGAGAGGCTGTAGATAGACTGCTGGTGAGCCTGTACAAGCTGGCGTTGAGCCCTTACTTCTTCTTCAAATCAAGCACTAGCTTGCCCACAAAGATAGCGTGCTTGCCATTCTGATCATCACCAACTAACTTGCCGTCGAGGTCTTTTACGTACTCAAGTTTCGTTAGGTACGTGTGAGAATGCCCTCCCAAGACTAGATCAAGACCACGAGTTCCAGCGATAACTTCCTCATCGCTGACCCCTTCAATGTCCCATCCGAGGTGCGAGATACAAATGATTAAGTCGCACTTCTTGCCTTTCAACTCGTTAATAACCTTCTGTGCGCACGCAACAGGGTCGTTATAAACAATCTTACCATAGTTAGCTTTCACCACAAGACCATCCAACTTAGGAGCAAGACCGAACACTCCTATCTTCAAGCCGTTGCGTTTCAAGATGACATAAGGCTTTACCAAGCCCTGAAGTGGCGTACCCGTGAAGTCGTAGTTGGCACATACAATAGGGAACTTAGCCATCTTAAAGAGGCGAACCATGTTGTCCATACCAAAGTCGAACTCATGGTTTCCTATCGTAGCAGCGTCATAGTGCATCCGATTCATTAGACCCACTTCAACGTCACCTTTGAACATTGTATAATAAGGAGAGCCTTGCGAGAAGTCTCCACTATCGAAGAGTAGCAAGTCAGGTTGCTTCTTTCTCTCTTCTTTAATCATAGCCACACGCCGCACGAAACCGCCTCGTCCAGCCTTCATAGTGTCTGCGAGGGTTGCACTTAACGGATAAATCTGACTGTGCGCATCGTTTGTATGCAGGATTGTTAACTGCTTTGTCTGTCCGAAAGCGAGGATTGCTATCAAACAGAAACTCATCAATAATATATTTCTTTTCATCTTCTTCAACTCTAGATATGGTTATTCTACACGAATACGACCCTCTTTCTGAGCATTGACAATGCGCCCTTTAGCGGTTTGCTCCTTAAAGAAGTTCATGATAATAAAGCGTGTGTTATTGCTTGTTTCTTGCGGAGATACAACGCTAGTAGCCGACTTGAATGCCTCCATCTTATCGTTTCCTTGTGCCAAATAATCGAGTGTTGCGATACGATAAGACGCCTTCGGGTCAATCTCCTTACCATTGAGAAGAGCCGACTTCAACTTGTGGTCGCGTGTGAAAACAAGCTCTACTCCATGGCTAACAGCCTCTCCACCAGTATAAGCCATCTGACGGAACAACTCTAACACCTTCTCTCCAGTGAGCGTAACGAAGCATATCTTGTTCTCAAAAGGAGCTATATCAAGGACGTCGCCATAGGTGATTTTACCCTTAGGGAGGGCTGCACGAATGCCACCCATGTTGTAAACACCAAAGTCAACACGCTCATTATAATCGCGAGCACCCCACACCATGATGTCAGCCAAGAGGTTGGATAGGTCGCTCTCAGGTCTGTGTGCAACCATCTCATGGTCTGTTTCGCCCACAATAGGTCCCATTAACGAGTCCACCTTGTGCTTGAAAGGTTCCATAAACTTTGCTGCGTCAGCATCAGGAGCAGCGTCATACCTACTATCCACCAGCACACGTGTACGCTGAATACTGGCTAACTCATAGTGAGACGCACAGCCCGTCAATGCCAGCACTGCTGTTAATCCAGATAGATAAACTGTTTTCTTATACATATATAGTGATATTTTATAAATCTCATAAACATTCCTCAGCCCAGAGAGCACCCTCTCTTTGATTGGATAGCAATGTTTCCTACCTTATATATATAGGTAACATGGCGTGCTGATAACATCTAAAAAGATAATGCAAAAGTAAGAAAAAAAATCGAATACACTGCTTGTAGGATGATGAAAGATAGATCTCCTCCACACGAAGCGGCGCACGATGACAACCATTGTCACCATTCAAATACCTTGTTTTAGGTATTGCCTATTTGAAAGATAATTTATACTTTTGCACTCAAACATTAACATTTAACGTATTGTGTTCACATGAAGAAAGAAGCAATTTACCTATCGCTTGCTATGCTCGCAATGGCTACAACGCCTTATAAAGTGCATGCACAAGAGATGGAAGACTCAACATTACAACTCAAAGAGGTAACGATTAGTACGACACGTATGCCTGAAGTAAAGCAGAATGCGGCTGCTACTGTTACCATCATAGACCAGAAGCAAATAGCAGAAATGAGTAAGGCGGCACCTGACATCACCCATCTTTTGGGCTTACTCACACCTGGTATGGCACTATCAAGCAATACCACAAGCTCACGCTCACAATCACTTCGTGGACGAAGTGCCCTCATCTTGATTGATGGAATCCCTCAATCAACTCCTTTACGTTCAACCGATCGTGACATAAGAACCATTGACATCGCTGCTATCGACCATATAGAAGTGGTGAAAGGATCTACTGCCCTCTATGGTAACGGGGCTATTGGTGGATTGATAAACATCATCACGAAGAAGAATACAACTAATAGAGCTATTGCCGGCGCAACGACTCTCTCGGGGTCAACCTACAACTTCTTCCGCCAGAGCAAAGGGCAAGGTTATCGCATCAACCAGCAACTCTATGGTCGTTTGGGAAACTTCGATTACCTCGTAAATGGCGCATTCGGGCGTACAGGTAGTGCCGTTGATGGTGACGGGAAGTTCATTTCTCCACGTTACGGACTCGGTGATACTTACACAACGAACGCACTCGTCAATCTCGGTTACAGCCTATCTCCAAAGAACAGAATCGAATTGATGTATAATTTCTATCGTAGTTTGCAAGACACGAAACTGATTCCTTCCGGTGGAAAGTACCTCCAAAGCCCTTCAATAGGTGTAATTGGTAATAAGGACCCACAGGCAGTTGACGAGGGAACAAGGTACAACCACAATGCGTATCTCAAGTTTACTTCAAAGGACATATTCAAACATACCGACTTAGAAGCGTCCGTTTATGGCTCGAGTTTATACACTATCTTCGACTTCCGAAAGGCTAATCCAGCACAACCAAGATGGGAGGAAACAAGCGGACAGTCGGCTGTTAAGGATCGTAAGTTCGGTGTTCGTGCTCAGTTCAACAGCCGTCTTATCTTCTCTGACAACGCCTTTGCACATCTAGCCTACGGTTACGACTACCTCTACAACAAGACTTCTCAACCCTTAGTAGACGGCAGGTATTGGATGCCATGGCTCACCAGTAACAACCATGCACCCTTCCTTCAGATCAAGACAACGCTCTGGCAACACCTTAACATCAAATTCGGTGGACGTTACGACTACATTAGTGTGAAGGTACCTGACTACGATGTACTGCGTAATAAGCTCTCCGACCCACAAGTGCAGGTAAAGGGTGGCACGCTAAAGTATAACAACTTATCCTTTAACGTGGGTGTTTCTTATAACAAATACCCTGCTTTTCAACCCTTCGTAGCCTACTCTCAAGGCTTTTCTATCTTCGACTTAGGTCGTACACTACGTGCTGCTAAGGCGGATGTACTCGCTAAGATCTCCACAGAACCAGTAAAGACTAACAACTACGAGATTGGTGCTTACTCTGATATTAACCATTGGTTGCAACTCAATGGCTCGTTCTTCTACACCTATTCTAAGCTAGGAAGTGACCTCAAGATAGACCACGGCTTCTGGGTAGTCAACCGTACTCCACAAAAGGTATATGGCGTTGAGTTGAGTGCAGATGCGCAAATCCTCAGCAACTTAAAGGCAGGTGCTAACCTCTCATGGTTCGAAGGTAAGCTCAAATCAGCTACTGGTAAGTGGGACACATACATGTCGAATATCTCCATTCCAGCCGCTAAGTTGGCAATGTATGTCAACTATGCTCCAGTCAAGAACACCTATCTTCAACTGCAATACATACACACGGGTAAGCGCGACCGATTCGCTCCTAACGCATCAGGAGTATATAACGAAGGAGAAGGAAAGGTAAGTCGTATCAACTTACTAAACCTCACTGCAGGTGTTAACTTGAAGGTTTGCGACTTGAGTTTGTCGGTAACCAACCTCCTAAACTACACTTATTACACACCCGCATCCATGATGATGGCACGCAATGCAGAGTATGCCCACGCCGATGGACGCAGGTTAACTCTCACCGCAGTGTTTAAGTATTAAGCCACAAGAACACGACAGGAAGGTCCCCACGTGGTGGGAGATTCCTAGGTAATAAAGCAGGGGTAGATGTTCAGCATCTGCCCCTTTCTTATGCACAACACGCCTCGCAAAAAGGCAAAACAGCCTATTGCACATCGTAAACTATAAGCAGGAAAGACGGAATGTAGTATATCTTGCATTTCTTCTTGCCTGCTTTCTTTTGCTTTTCAGCGTATTTCGCATTGCTGAAATGCGTATCTAATGATATTATCTAAGTGTGATAATTAATTATCTAAGTCCTGATAAAACTTTATCTAAGCGTGATAATACTTTATCTAAGTGTGATAATATAAAAACATACGCATTGCGTCATTACGAAATAGGCTCTGAAACAATACGAGAAGCGTGTGGAATGAATACCGAAAGCGTATGAAATGAGATTTTAAAGCGTGTGGAATGAAAACAGGAAGCGTGTGGGGAAGTAGCGAAGAGAGGCTCTTCAGAAATCATAACACTACCTGACTCGTTCGCTCGCAAGGATTGCATCATAACATGACAAGGGCTAACACTCAATCGTTTATGCGTCAGGAAGGCAATAGTTGCAACACGCTTCACTCGTTACTAACGCAAAATGCAACTATTTAAAAGCGGATATTCCTTTGAAGAACATGTGCAATTACCTACTTTTGCAGCACTTAATACACATCAATTTATAATCAATAAAAACCGTTTATCATTATGAAGAAGAGTTTATTCATAGGCTTTGTTATGCTCTTAGTTGGTATGACTGCCAGTGCTCAAGACTACAAGAAACAGTCGTTCATACCAGAGGCTGCTATGCCAGATGGTGGTATCTACCTCCCTGCGCCACCTGATACTGCATCCTATCAGTTCGATTATGACTTCCGTCAGTATTGGTGGGGTCGCAAGATGAGGGAGAACAAAGAGCGTGCTGCACAGGCTAAGTTCGATGCAAACTTCGATGTTGATTCAGTCCTCGTAGGCTTTGCTCCAGCTTTTGGAATGCTCATCACACCCGAGAAGACACCCGAGACTTACAAGCTCATGTGCATGATTGGTATTGATGGTAACCATGCAGTCGACCGTGCCAAGGCCAAGTATATGCGCAAGCGACCATTTGCACAGTTCCATGAGCATACCCTTCAGCCACAGTTCGAGGCAGAGCTAATCAACAACGGGTCTTATCCTTCTGGTCATACCTGCCGTGGATGGATCTTCGGTCTGACCTTAACTGAGTTGAACCCATCACGTGGCAACGAAATTATGAAGCGTGCTTACGATTATGGTCAGAGCCGTGTTATCTGTGGATATCACTATCAAAGCGATGTTGATGCAGGTCGCCTATGTGCGAGTGTAGGCTATGCTGCCGTTCATTCATCCGAAGCCTTCCAGAAACAAATGGCTAAGGCTAAGAAGGAAATAGCCAAGATTCTCGCTACAAAATAAGCCCAATAAATGTCCTAAAGAAGCAAGAATCTAGCCCTTGATAAGCAGGATTCTTACTTTAAATAAGCATGATTCTTAGCTTAAATAAGCATTAAAAGCATACAAATACTTTGTTGTTTCAACGAAAAGCAGTAACTTTGCAACGCTTTTCGGTGTAACCGCTGGTTGTGGAAGAGTCGCTAACTATGTTACATTGGAACGACAAACAATATTTAATTTATCAATAAGAAATGGATTTAATTAAAGTTGCTGAGGAAGCATTTGCAACCGGCAAGCAGTTCCCAGAGTTCAAGGCTGGTGACACAATCACTGTCGCTTACAAAATTGTCGAGGGTAACAAGCAGCGTATTCAGCTCTATCGTGGTGTAGTAATCAAGGTTTCTGGCCATGGAGAGAAGAAGCGTTTCACTGTTCGTAAGATGTCAGGCACCGTTGGTGTTGAGCGTATTTTCCCAATCGAGTCACCTAATATCGATTCTATCGAGGTGAACAAGCGTGGTAAAGTTCGCCGTGCGAAACTCTATTACCTACGTAATCTTACAGGTAAGGCTGCACGTATCAAGGAGAAGAGAACAGTTGTTGCTTCTACTGAGAAGTAAGCCCTTGGAAATCCAAGAAAATAAAAGTCCGATACCAAAAAGGTATCGGACTTTTTTAATCTTCATAGTTCAACTTAGCATCATTGTCGCCATGCAAAGCCTTACTTAGGTCTTTCCAGTTCTGGAACCCAGCGAAGAGTGCTAGCCTATCTAACGTCTTTTGGGATGGTTTCTCTTTACCTTTAAAATAACCAATCAGCCTCTTCAGTGATGTAGTCTCCAAATTGATATGGTAGACCGCAAGCCTGCTTGACAACTTCTCTACATCTGCCACTAGTTCTTTACGCACTTGAGTCTTATGCCCTAAATCCTCAATAATGGCTCTAAACTTCTTTTTCATCTCTCATTGAAAGCATTACTAACATGCTACAAAAGTAATAAAAGATTAGGTAAATGCGTAAGATTCAGCAAGTTTTTTATGTTACTAATAGTAGATAAGAGTATTCCTTCCCACTTACTGCTTATAATGTATAGCCTCCATGAAACGCTTGACAACCTCTGGTTTACCCGTGTGTTTACCCTCATCTTCAGATATCTTGCAGGTGTCATTATAGTACGGCCACAGCTCTGTTATCTTAACTGCTACGAGCTTAATAACGATGTTCATAGGCTTAACATGTGGGAAGTCATTGGTGAAATGAGTGCCTATTCCGAATGAAGGTTTTACCTTTCCTTCGGCATAGTGTTGTAACTCTATCGCACGATCAGTATCGAGTGCATTAGAGAAAAGAACCTGCTTGTCACGGGCATCGATACCGAATGACTTGTACTTTGCAATAATCTTATCCAACTGCTCATGGTTGTCGCCTGAATCAATGCGAAGCCCCTTGAATTGGTTAGCAAAGTCTTCCGAGAAGTTATAAGAGAAGATATCCCAACCGAAAGAATCATATAGGTAAGTACCGAGAGCACCCCTATAAGTCTTGCGCCAAGCCTCCATTGCCATGTAATTAGCCATCTGTGGACCAAACATACCACCTATTGCACAGATGAATTCATGCGCCATTGTGCCCACCGGCATCAGGTCATACTTCATCGCAAGGTGTATATTACTAGTACCCACAAACTTGCCCTTCCACGTCTTACTTTCATAACAGTCTTTCATCGCACGAACGGCTATCTCTTCCGCTTTCAGACTAGCACGACGACGCGTACCAAAGTCTGAAATACGCAACCAGCCTCTAGCAAACGTTCCGCCTTATGGTAAGTTTTATCGTAAAGAAGCTGATAATCGAACTCTTCTGCCTGCTCATTAAATACGTAGAAAAGCTCTGATATGATGGCAAGAACCTTCACTTCAAGCAAAATCGTATCCGCCCACAAGCCTTCAAACTCTATGTGTAAATGCCCTTCCGAGCTCTGCCAAACCTTTACCCAATCGCTTGAGAAGCGGAAACCACGTAGATAAGTAAAGAACCATTCAGGCAAATAGTTGCACTTACGACGTAGGAAGTTTATCTCCTCCTGAGTGATGATAACCGACTCTAATAGCTTTATCTGATGTTCCACCTCACGTGCAAATCCATCAGGATAAACCGTATCGTCACGATCAACAAACTGGTAACAAACATGCGCACGAGGGAAGTTATCGATGACAGCACAGCACATTGTCAGCTTGTAAAGGTCATCGTCAGTGAAATGATTAATAATTTGTCTCATTTGTTATTGTACGTTTTTTTCTGCCGTCAAAAGTATAAAAAAGAAGTGGAAGAACAAAGTGTTTTCATGGAAATAACATATTCTACAACTCAAAAGAGAGCCTCATCCTAAGTCTAATAAAAGTCCCTTCTTACCCCATCTACCATAGAAAAGTGAAAATAAATAGCCCCCTAACAACAGAAACTATTACACGCCAGCACCACCATTCAGCCTCCATCAATCCTTAGAACAGACTATTTGAGTCCTCCATCGCTTGTTCCCCTGTGTGTAACAAGCCACCACCTCGTAAACAAAGTACAACAGAGCAAAAACGAAGAAACGCCCTTCTCCAATCGAGAAAGGCGTTCCCTCACATCCACGAGAGCCTCTCCTTGTATGGAAGAGAGGCTTTCCTTGCGATGGAGTAAACCTTTCTTGAATTGAGAAAAGTTTTTCATTTGTGTCGCCGAAAGCACTCTTTTGTAGTGAGCAGTGTTCCCCTTAATATCACGGCGAAGCACTTCTTTCTTCTTATTAATTGACATCACGAACACAAAAGAGGATGTTAATGAGGAGAATTAATCGTTGTTATTTATACATATATTCGTCAGTTCCATCATTAATAATACGTGATTAGTACGAATAATAGCCCTTAGAATAGGCGTCTTCAAGCCGATTTGCAGCGTAAATAAAACTTTCTCATCATTAATAATGATGTTTTCTGATTTCTTTACAAGCCTTTTGAGGGTTATTGTTTATATTTGCAAACGAAACATTATGTGATACACATGAACCTAAAAACAACTCTAAACAAGCTAAAGACTAAATGGTTTAACTTTCTGGAGAGAATGTCCTATCGTCAGAAAGTGTCGTTAGTAATGCTTTGCGGTGTTATCGTTGGACTGGCAGGGCTGTTCTTTTACCTCCTTCGTATGCATACATATATAATAGGTGATGACCCTGCAGCATGTATAAACTGCCACATCATGTCACCTTACTATGCAACGTGGTCACATTCTGCACATGCCCGCAATACCACATGTAACGATTGTCACGTGCCTAATAACAATATTGCTTCCCATTACGCATTCAAAGGAATGGATGGTATGAAGCATGTTGCTTACTTCGTAACACATAGTGAATCGCAGGCTATCGAAGCAGAGGATGCATCGGCAGAGGTCATCATGGATAACTGTATAAGGTGTCATAAGCAACTGAATCAAGAGTTTGTAAAGACAGGACGAATCGACTATATGGAAGCAAAACGAGGTGAGGGCAAGGCTTGCTGGGATTGCCATCGCGATGTAGCCCACATGAGAAAGAACTCCTTGTCGAGTACTCCTGGGGCAGAGTTTGTCGAACCCATGCCTCCGTCCCCAGTCCCTGATTGGCTTCAGAAAGTGTTAGGTAGAAAATAAAATAACAATAAAAACCGATATTTATGGCAAAAACATTAAAGAAATGGCAGGGCTGGTTGCTCTTCGGAGGAGCCATGGTCATCGTGTTCTTCTTAGGTTTGCTATGCTCGTCCATGTTAGAACGAAGGGCGGAAATAGCGAGTGTGTTTAATAATCGACGTACCCAAATGACAGACTCCATCGTATCTCAAAACGAGAAGTTTGCCAAAGACTTCCCTCGTGAATACGAGACTTGGGCTATGACAGAAGACACTAGTTTCGTCAGTAAGTATAACTCTTCACAGGAAGTCGATGTATTAGGACAACGACCAGAAATGGTTATCTTGTGGGCAGGATATTCTTTTTCACGTGGATATAACACCCCTCGTGGACACCGCCATTGTGTTGAAGACTTACGTAAAATAATGCGTACTGGTAGTCCAGGTGTGGATGGTCAAGACGATATACAGCCTGGTACGTGCTGGACATGTAAAGGTCCTGATGTGCCAAGGTTGATGAGAGAGAAGGGAACAGACAAATTCTATGCTGCCAAGTGGAGCAATTGGGGACCAGAGGTCATGAACACCGTCGGTTGCTCTGACTGCCATGATGCACGGACGATGGAGCTTCGTCCAGCTCGTCCAGCACTCTATGAGGCGTGGGCTCGTGTAGGTAAAGACGTGAAAAAAGCCACACATCAAGAGATGCGTAGCCTGGTCTGCGCACAGTGCCACACGGAGTATTACTTCGAAAAGGAGAATGGTAACTATCTACACTTCCCTCAGGAGAAGGGTATGACGTGTGAGGCAGCAGAAGAATATTACGATAGTATAGGCTTCTATGACTATATCAATCCACTCTCAAAGGCTAAGATCTTGAAGGCACAGCACCCTGGTTATGAACTTTACTTACAGGGTATTCATGGACAGAGGGGCGTTTCTTGTGCCGATTGTCACATGCCTTACATCTCTGAAGGTGGTGTGAAATACACTGACCACCACGTTATGAGTCCATTAGCTCACATCGATCGTACCTGTCAGACATGCCATCGTCAAGATGCAGAGACGCTTCGTCAGAATGTTTATGAGCGTCAGCAGAAGATTTATGACTTCCGTACTCATGTGGAGAAAGAGCTTGCTGCAGCACATATCGAGGCTAAGTTTGCTTGGGATAAGGGTGCTACAGAAGCAGAGATGCAGCCTGTTTTGACCGATTTACGTAAGGGTCAGTGGCGTTGGGACTATGCCGTTGCGAGTCATGGAGCAGCCTTCCATGCACCTCAAGAAGTAATGCGTTTGCTCGCAAGTGCTATGGAGTTTGCTAAGGATGCGCGCCTACAAATAGCACGAGTTGTCGCTCGTCATGGCTTTACAGGACAAATTCCTCTGCCTGACATATCGACTAAGCAAAGGCTCAGTCATATATAGGATTAGACATGCCAAAGCTCAACAGTCAGAAAAAGCAGTTCCTTGACACTATCGTACCGAAGTGGATTGAGACTGCAAAGAAGAACAAACGGTTTATAACTAAGCCGATGTAAGTTAGTGAAAAGTCGAAAGATAGTTGGTAGCTAACGGATGATTCCGTTGCTATCGACTATCAGTTTTTTAAATTCTAATCTATTAATGTGATAAAAACAAGTGGTAGTCTTGTATCTGAAAAAGCATGAGAAATGCAGCAGAAACAATGCAAGTATTGAGGATAATATCAAAGATTACAACTGAAGATACCATTTCTTTTCCTTAAAATAACAATGTGGAATAAACCTTATACATTAAAAGAAGGGACGGCAATTGTCGTTGGATTGCTTATAACTGGTCAGTTATTACAGTTTACAATGGGTCCTTTGGAGTGGGCTATCTTTGCTTGGCCGGCTAATATCGAGGCGCTCCTTTTCCTATTGATAGCTATAGTTGCTGTTTATGCCTTGCGTAAGAAGGTGTACTTCTTCCGCTTTATGACCACCATGCAAGCGGCTATTCCTGCCATAGCAGGTGCTGCTTTGCTAACGTTGATCATGGGTGTTACGAAGCAAGTAGCCGAAGGGAGGAACCCAGTAGACCCCATCGGACTAACGAAAATGCTGAACTATTGGCCTTTCGTACTCGTCTATCTCTGGTTGACCATCATAGTGGGTGAGGTCACACTGAACCATATCTTCCATTTTTCATGGCGTCGTTTGCCATCTTTTGTGAGCCATGCAGGATTGTTCATAGTGCTCACCTGTGCAACACTCGGTAGTGCAGACATGCAGAAAGTGAAGATGTATTGCGAGAAGGGGCAGCCTGAATGGCGTGGACTGGACGCTATGGACAATGTGCATCACCTACCCGTTGCCATTCAGTTAGAGAAGTTCACCATTGATGAATACCCTCCCAAACTGGTGTTAATAGGGCGTGGTGGCTTCCCACTCCCTAAGGATAAGCCTGAGAATCTACTGTTAGATAAAGGTATGCGAGTAGGTCAGTTGCTCGATTGCAAGGTAGAGGTTCTAAAGCGAATTGATAATGCTGTCCCTGCCATGTTGAGCAAGATGATAGGCAAGATGCCCACTGGAATGATGGGAAATATTCGAATGGATTCACTTGGGCAAGCACGTAATAAGGATGGATATATAGCCTCGGATGCAGCTGGCTCGGCGTGTGCTCTATTGGTGAAGGTCACTACTGGCAATGCACCCTACAAGGGTGTGCAGCATAGCTACACGGGTTGGGTGACCAGCGGGAGCTACCTCTTCCCTTATCAAGCCCTACGTTTGGATAACGGGCGCATGTTGGCTATGCCTAACCGAGAGCCTCGTCGTTTTGCATCCCTCGTCGACATCTATACGAAGAGTGGGCAGAATATCCAAACAGAGATAGAGGTTAACAAGCCATTCAGCATTGAGGGATGGACGATCTATCAGCTCAGTTACAACGAGCAGATGGGTAAGTGGAGTAATCTCAGTATCTTTGAGTTAGTCACCGACCCATGGTTACCAGTGGTGTATGTCGGTATTTTCATGTTATTAATAGGTGCCGTAGGAATGTTCCTAACGGCTAGTCGTAAGAAGGAGAATCAGTTATGATCTGGAGTTATTTCGTCGTTTTCGCAATCATCTCAGTATTGTTATGGGCAGTCGGAGCATGGGCTTCGTGGCGTAATCGCCGTAGTCTTGCCTTCATAACAACAGGTCTTGGACTCTGTGTGTTCTTCTCTTACATCCTTATCATGTGGATAACTCTCGAGCGACCACCGCTCCGCACGATGGGAGAAACGCGTCTTTGGTATAGCTTCTTCCTCCCTTTAGCGGGCATGATAGTGTACAGTCGATGGCAATACAAGTGGATTTTGAGCTTCTCAACACTCCTTGCAACCGTCTTCGTATGCGTCAATCTCTTCAAACCGGAGATACATTCAAAGACCCTCATGCCTGCTTTGCAGAGTCCATGGTTTGCCCCTCACGTCATCGTTTACATGATGGCTTATGCCCTCTTAGGTGCAGCTGTGGTCATGTCGGTGTATCTGCTCTTCTTCAAAAAAGGTACAGATACCACGAAAGAGATGGAGATTACGGATAATCTCACCTATGTTGGGCTTTCCTTCATGACGCTTGGAATGCTCATGGGAGCGCTTTGGGCAAAGGAAGCATGGGGTCATTACTGGGCATGGGACCCAAAGGAAACATGGGCAGCTATCACTTGGTTCTCTTATCTCGTTTATGTTCATTACCGCCAGTATCGCCCACATCATCTGCGCCCAGCCCTTATCATTCTCATTATAGCCTTCTGTTTGTTACAGATGTGTTGGTGGGGTATCAACTACCTACCATCTGCGCAGGGGATAAGCGTGCATACTTACAATTTGAATTAAGGTTTTTCTATAAGCCTAGTCATAGTCCTTTATAAGTCCCATTCAGCTTCTTCTAAGCAGAATAGTGTCTATGGGAGCTAGTTAGGAAAAGTTTTCTTTGATGCAAAGGAGGCATTTTCTTGATATCAAAAGAGGCTTTCTTCAATAGGAAGAGAGCCTCTCTTTCATGTGAGAAGGGCGTTTCGTTGCTATGAGAAGAGCCTCTCCTTGTAACATCCTTATCTACAGAATCTGTTGCTTATCAGCAGTAAGTTCATATTTAACTTGTATGTAAAAAGATGATAATGAGGTTTTTTAAGCCTCTTATCATGCATATTTTAAAGTTTTATTGTATCTTTGTACAGGTTCAGGTACTATGAAGTAATCGTACCTAAAGCCATTGATCCTGAAAGAGATAAACATAGGGTGTTCCATTATCAACATTCTATTTTATTTCTTTAGCAGTAATAGAAGAAGGGTAAAAACCATAGAAAAGAATTTATAAAAGCATGCGTGACATCATAATCAGCAATTTCCGTTGTTATACCAAGACACAAATGGAGTTCCGAAGAGGCATTAACTTATTGATTGGTGACAATTCTGTAGGAAAGACATCCCTCCTTCGTGCATGTAATCTAGTCAACAATGCTTTCTTTTGCGGCTTCAGTGACGAGAACACCGTGTGGAAGAGTGCGGATGAAGACGACTTTAGGGAGATTCGAACTGACGATTTGCAAGTAGACGATTTGCCCATTGCTATCACCTTCCATCTCGATGAATTAGACTGCCCTCCATTGGCTTTAAATAATGGAGAAACATTCTCGTTAAAGGCAAAGAAGTCACTTCATGAAATATCAGAATTGCCTGATCTCATTATAGAAAAGAAGTCGAAGAAGAATTCTAGAAACCTTGTTACAAGTTTGAAACCGCTTAAAGAGTATGCTTCTTTACTACAATCAAACTCGCATCTCATCATTAACGGGGAAGTAGAACAGCGTAACGCTTTACCTTTGTTTGCGTATTTTACAACAGAAGACATACACACTACGAGGAAACTAAGCATTGGAGATAAAGCATTCAAGAAGTATCCTCAGAAGGCATCATTCGGTTATTTTGAGTCATTCGAGTGCAAGGGACTATTGGATTATTGGCTTAAACGATTGCTTGTACTTGCCGAGGCAAATAAGGGGGAGGTTGAGATTAATTGTGTAAAGAGAGCTATTACCTGTGCACTAGGGGCTGATGCTTGTAATATTATATCGACTATGAATATCCGACCAAACGATGGGCAGGTCTATTTCACATATATAGATGGGCGCGAGGTACGCTCTGACTTGCTCTCTGATGGTTATAGACGTTTAGTCAGTATAGTTGTTGATCTTGCTTTCCGATGCGCTTTGTTGAATAAAGTAAAGTATGGAGAGGAGGCTTACAAGCAAACTCATGGAACGGTTATTATCGATGAAATTGACGAACATCTGCACCCCGAACTGCAGGTAAGAGTACTGAAAGCTCTTCATAAAACATTCCCCAGCTTACAATTCATTGCTAGTACACATGCTCCACTAGTAATTTCTTCAGTTGAGAATACGCCTGAGAACGTTGTTTATAAGCTCGAATTTAAAGATGGCGAGTACTCTCATAAGGAGTTACATACCTACGGATTGGATGCTTCTACTATTATGGAATTATATATGGGCAGCCTCTCACGAGACGTATCAGCCAACAATGACATTAATGAATTATACGAGAAGATTGATAAAGAAGTATACAAAGAGGCTCGAGAAATGCTTGCCACGTTAAAAGAAAAGTATGGCGGCGACAGTAATCCAGAGTTAGTAAAGGCAGAAGCAATGTTATCTTTCATGGAAGACTAATATGATTTTAATCAGAAAACAACACGAACCACATGAGTGGACATTATATAGGAATACACCAGGAGCGACTTATCAATCACAGAGTTATCTCTCTGATTCCTTATTAAAAGAGCAAGGCTACATCTGTGCCTACTGCATGAGACGAATTCCATGTAAGGATAGCTTGAGTAATGAAGACCATCACATAGAACATATTAAATCGAGAAGTAAGTACCATGAAGCCCAATTGGACTACAAGAATATGGTGATTGTTTGCCCAGGACACATGGGCGATAATGACCATTGCGACCGAAGTAAAGGGCATAAAGAGATGCACCTTAGTCCTTTGAATAGTAGTGTTATACAGACTATCAGTTATGAGAATGGATTGATAAAGTCGTCAAACTCTGTTTGGAATAGCGAGTTGAATGACATATTAAACCTTAATGATAAAGTGTTAGTTAAGGCTCGCAAGACAACCTTACAGGCAATAATTGCACAACTAAATGCTAGTCAGAAGAAGAACAAATGGACAAGGGCTATGTTACAAAAGTACCTTAATAAGTATCAGACTATGCACTCAGATAATGGCAAAGAGAAGTATTATCCTTATTGCGGAATTGTTATTTACTACTTACACAAGAAGCTAATCAAGATGTAGCAAGCCCTCTCTTCCAAATAAAGAGAGGCTTTCTTCAATATAAGGAAACGCCTTCTTCACATCAAAGAGACGCCCTCTTTAATAGCTATCAAGCCTGTTCTCTCTCCTATCCATTCGGAGAAAGGAGGAAAGCGAGGCTCTCCCTCTCCTTTCAAGGAGGATAGAAGGAGTATATAAAGGGGGGTGACAAGACTTTAGGGGAGGTTCTGCAGAAGATTCAACAAGAGTGTTTATACTCATCATCCAACTTGCTTTGAAGGGAAGAAATCAGTATATACCATCTCCCCCTATCGTCTGTTGCGACAATAGGGGAAGGCTTTGTGCTGTGTTGTTGTTATCTATCTCTATCGTGAAAAGATAATGGAAAGGCAGGAATAAAGTCCTTTCTTTTACTTTGCAGACTCCTCTATACGCTTCAAACCCTTCTGATAATAAACGTAATAGAGTATTCCTGCGGTTGTTAAACCAAATGGGAAGGCATACCAAATACCCAAGAGTTGGAAATTCATAACCACTCCGAAGAGGTAACCCAATGGCAATGAAACGATGAAGAAAGCAATAAATGCAATCCAAATCAGCGGTTTCACTACGGCGATACCACGCATGGCATTGGCATAATTACACTGCATTCCGTCGCCAAATTGGTATATCATGAAGGGAATAATGGTCATTGATACCATCGAAATAACCTCGGTATTGTCAGTAAACAAAGCTCCCATGCTATGACGGAAGATGAAGATTGGAACAGAGGTCAGCATTGCCAAGAAGAAAACAAGGTGTATTCCTGCTGTCGCCGTGCGCTTTACTGCTGTGTAATCACGCTGTCCCATGAAGTTACTAATGCGCACTGCTACTGCTGCAGCAAGCCCATAATATATCATATAACCCAGTTGGGAAATTGTCAACATGACCTGGTGTGCTGCCAAAGCTGTTGTTCCGAACCAACCAACCATTAGGCTCGACAGACTGAAAGCTGCTGTTTCCATACCCATTTGAAGTGCCAACGGGAAACCAAGAACAGTGATTTGTCGGAAGTCTCTGCGGTTTGTTTGCCCTTGATGCCAGCCCTTTCTGTATTCCTTGTACTTCTTACTAAAGAAGAAGATACCCATCATTACAAGTGCCATCAATATACGGGAAATCATTGTGGAAAGCCCTGCTCCTATCAGTCCCATCTCTTCCATGCCCAGGTGACCATAGATGAGAACCCAGTTACCAAATATATTCATTATGTTGCCACTTACCAATATCCACATAGCCACACGAGTATCAGTAATACCGTCAGTGAACTGTCGGAAGGTGTTAAACCAGCAAACAAATGGAAGGGAGATGAGCTGTATGATGAAGTAAGGACGCATAAGGGGTAAGAGCTCTTCAGGCTGTTTTAAGTTGCCTAGATTCATATACAATACACCCATGATAACCGATAAGATTACTGCCATACAGGTATTTGCTGCCACCGCACTCTTCATGAGTTCGCCAATACGATGCGTCTTCTCCTGTCCATAAAGGTTACCCACAAGGGCAGTAATAGCGTAAGTAAAGCCTATAGCAAAGACGATTACCAACGTAAACATATTGTTAACAAATGCCGCAGCAGCCAACTCCTCCGTACTATGATGTGATATCATCAAGGTGTCAGCGAAGTTAAGAATGAGGTTTCCTAGCTGTCCGATGATGATAGGTACACCTAAATAAGTAAGGTTGCGATAGTGTGTTTCGTATCTTGAAAACTGATATGACATACTGTTGTATCCTGCTTTATATGATTAATGGTGCAAAGGTACGAAATTAAAACGTATTGTTATGCGCTTTTATAATAATCTTCTCTCATCTAATTGAATGCTGTAAGTTTTCCTTCCGTTGCTTTTTTTGGTTTGAATGAACCTTTTTCTTTTTGTAACAAAACCTATCCTCTCGGTACCAGATAGGCTGGAGTAGGTACGAAAAAGAGGAAACCTTCAGGCTTCCTCTTTGCTATTTAAACTGTAACAAATGGTTTACAAGTCGAATTTGTAGCCCAGTGTAATCTGGAATACGCTGTTCTTTACCTTGCTACCTTCGTATACCTTTGTTACACCCCAGTTGTAACGAGCATCCAACTGGAAGTTGTTATACTCATAAGAAACGCCTACTGGAATAGAAAGGTCAAATGACTTTGCCTTGCCAGGAAGGGCTACATTGAGTGCATGTGCTGCATCAACAGAAGCAACATCACCGACTTTGAAACCTGGTTGAACACCCAACTTCACAGCAAGACCCTTAACAACATACACATTAGCAGTTATTGGAATGTTGATGTAATCAAGCTTTTGTGTAACTGTAACAGACGGTTGATTCACCTTAGCACCTTGCATAGAGTAGAGCAGACCAGCGCTAACTGAAACGATGTCAGTTGCTTGATACTCTCCTTCAGCACCTGCTACAAGACCGAGACGAGCGTCTGACTTGCTGTAATCAGTTAGGTTTGCAATGTTCAAACCAACCTTTGGCTGGATGTTAAAAGAACCTACTGCGTGTTGTGCGAATGTAGCTACTGATGATAACATCAGGGCTGCTACTAACATAATCTTCTTCATAATCGAATGAATTTAATGTGAGTTTAATTGTTATCTATAATCTTTTTACTGTCTTGTTAATTCTCTCCTTTGTAAGTCATAACCTATTCGTTCATTTTAACAAACCTATTATCACTTGGCGTGGGCAAAGTTATGTTTTATAAGAAAACGGCAAATTATTTCTAATTAATAAGTGTTAAAGAAGGTATTTGGATAACATTTATCATAAAAAAAGGCGAGTATTGGAGATCAATCAACCAGCACTCACCTTATTATATATATAACATAAATGTTGCTGATAACATTTAGTTACATTGCTTTATGCGTTCTTTACCTCACAAGTTAAGTCTTTTCCTTCGGCAAACTCCTTCACACTATCGAGGGTAGAAACAGCTATGTTGTGCAGAGCCTCAGCAGTGAAAAAGGCTTGATGAGAGGTTAGTACGACATTAGGAACCATCAACAAACGCGCCAAAACATCGTCATCTATCATCTTATCACTCTTGTCTTCATAGAAGTACTCACGCTCTTCTTCATATACATCAAGGCCTGCTGAACCTACTTGCTTACTACGAAGTCCCTCGATAAGATCCTCTGTATTAATCAGTTTTCCACGACCAGTATTGATGATCATAACGCCCTTCTTCATCTTAGCTATGCTATCCTGATTAATCAAGAACTTCGTGTCTGGCGTCAATGGACAGTGCAGAGAGATAATGTCACTATTGGCATATAACTCGTCAAGACTTACCACCTTCACATCGTACTGCTTAGCAAATTCGTGGTCAGGATACAAGTCGTAAGCCATCACATTCATACCGAAACCATGCAAGATCTTGATGAGTTCCTTTGCAATTCGGCCCATTCCGATTACACCAGCGGTCTTTCCATACATGTCAAAGCCCAACAGTCCGTTCAGAGTAAAGTTACCATCTCGGGTGCGATTAACGGCACGGTAGATCTTACGATTTAGACTGAGCATGAGTGAAACTGCGTACTCTGCCACTGCATGAGGTGAATAAGCTGGAACGCGTGTAACCCTTATTCGACCCTCAGCCGCTTTAAGGTCTACGTTGTTAAAGCCCGCACATCGCAATGCAATTAACTTGACTCCGTTGTTGACCAACTCGTCTATCACCTGTGCATCACACTCTGCATTCACAAAGATACAAACGACATCTGCACCCTTAGCGAGGGGCACTGTGCTAATACTCAGGCGTTCCTGATAGTAGCGAATATCGAAGTTATAATCCTTGTTAACTGCGTTGAACGACTCAATGTCATACGACTTTGCGTCGAAGAAAGCGATTCTTAATGCCATGTATCCTAAATATTTAAATTGTTATGAGTGTTTAAATAAATCCTTAAGACCATTGTCTTAGGGAGTTCTTATCAATTCTTTCAATGTCTCAGGTAGGTTTTATCCCTTTTAGTTACCTTGTCTTTCCTTTTAAGACAGTGCAAAGTTACGCATAAATTGTAATATTTGCAAGTATCAAACTATAATTCATTTAATTAATAGATATGGGTCAAGTGACCCATTGTTTGGCGTCCTTTCTTTTGCCAATAACGCTAACATCTCTCCCACTCCACGCCGTCACAGAAAGGACATGAGCCTCTCCTCCATTTGAAGGGGGCGTTTCCTTGCATACAGAAGAGCCTTTCCTTGCATCAAGGAGACGCCTTCTTCCTATCAAAGAGGGCTTCTCTTCCTGCGCATAGGATACAAAGCTGTGGGAAAAGAGCACCTCATCTGCCTATTGACAACGGCTCAAGTACAAGAGTGGATATAAATAAGAAGGTGTGTCAAATATGCTATTGAAGCATCTGACACACCCTTCATTGCTATTTAATTACTCTAGTCAAAATGTGGTGTATATAGTTTATTTACGTTTCAAAATACGCCGTGCACAATCGGATAAGACTACTATCGCTGATGCCAATATACAGACATCCTTGATAACTAATCGCCCTGCTCCGGTTAATAACGGGAACCCATGTTCGCCACTACCAAGGTCGGGAACCCATGCTTCGGGTGTAGTGATAAGGAAGGACAAAGTGCCTAAGGTCATTAAGATGACAAGCCCCGTACCAACGAAACCTACCTTTGGGAACCATATACCTAATAGTGTCAATACACCGAAAGTCATAATCGCAATGCCTAGACCATGTGAGAAGGTGTAAGTGTTGTTGGCCTCATGCCACTCGTGTTTAACCTTATCGAACTCACCTTCCTTTAGCTTGTAATCCTTGTATTCAGGCGCATTCTTTGTGTAAAAGAAGCTCATAAACGGACTATTAGCAACGAATGGTACGATTCCTTCTGCCTCATAGTTCCAGAACTTCAAGCCCCCAATCCAAACGAAGATAATAAATATTGCGATACGTATAAAGTTGATACCCACGCCCTTAATTGAGGCCGCAATCTCAAGTACTGTATGCACCAGTGCTGTGATCTTATTCATAGATTCTTATCCTTTTAATTAATTGATTAATATTCTTTTAACGCCTACAAAGATATATACTTTTGCTTAATTAAAAGGCAAAAAGTTGTATTTATTACAAAAAATACCCACTTCATGGTATATTATCAGGCACTAAAAGGGGGCTAACGAACCATAAAAAGGAAAAGAAGTGGGTATCGGGACGTTACTTCCTACCCCTCTTTTTGCATTAAATTCTTCGGACTTTGTGGAGTTGACAGCGTCACTTTCACATTCTTATAACCCATTGCTTTCAGGAATTGGGTAAACTGTCTCCGTGCGTTCTCTTCGGCTATCTTGATGTTAGCAGGCGTCATACAACGTGCAATCATCTTGTTATATGCACGGCGATAAAGGGCTTCGCGGTCAGCTGAGGACCAATCTCCTTTCTCGAAGAACGAGCGTGTGTGCGCCTCATCAATGAAGTTCCTATCCAAGAGTTCGATAGGTGGTAGCTTGGCAACTACGACACTATCATCCTCAACTTGCAGCCATTGCGGTTCTGCATGGTGCAGGTCTATCCCCATGCGAATCGTTCCGTAATAGATTCTCACTAGTTCGTCGTCAGAGAAGAAACCATGATTAATCGTGTCTATCAGCTCCTCATCATTGATAGCAAGGAACTCCCACTGCCCGATGTCTTGTATCTCTTGTATGCGGGTAGGCGTGATGTCGATCTTATTGTCAGTGCTTATCCCTATCTCATTGGACGCATTCAACCATGAGAAAGCACCGATGAGGATCACAACGAGTGCTATGGGGAGCAACAAACAGCCCATTGCTTTCCAGCTTTTAGGTAGGAATCCAGCGATAGTCTGCCCTTTCGTTTCGTTCTGATGAACCTTCTGTAACTTGTTCGTAGGCGTTTTCTCTTCCATCATTTAGCCCTCCTTGCTTGTTTCAATAAAGTTACGTATATCATTGATGGTAAACTTCTTGCGAAAAGAAATCGTCACATCGGCATCCTTATAACCAAGTTGTGTGAAGATAGGAACCAACTGGCGCGCTGCACTCTTGCGTGCTTCTTCTATGATCCCCATCTGTGGTATGGCATTAAGAATCTGTTTCCTCCCTTGCTCCTCATAGTTAGTTAGCTCGGCATCAGTGAAGTTTTGCCGTGTTAAAGCTACGTATTTCTTGACCTCCTGATGGTCTATTTTTGTCGAGGTAAGCACAATCTTAGGGTCAGGAAGGGTGATAATGAGTTGTTTCCCACTACGTTGAATGTTCTTCGCATCGAACGATGAGAGGTCGATATACGCCTTTATCGTTGCCGTCATAGGGATTGCTATGCGCCTCTCACCCAACGGAAGGTTCACACTGAAGTCTTTCTTCATAAACGAACCAGACACTTTCATCTCGTCATCGTGCGTGATGATCTTATGAATATGGTATTCCGTCGTATAGAGACGAGAACACTCTTGCACCTGCGTGACCAACATTGGAATCGTATCGAGCGCCTTATTGGTTGCGTCGGCATCAGTGTTCTTATTCTTACAAGCCCCTAGGGTGATAGCCAGTAAGACGATTATAGGGATTATTCTCTTCATCTTCTTAGTTGTTAAACGGCACAAAGATACAAAAAAAGTGTTATATCTTACAATGCAAAACATAATTCATACATCATCGTTAGAGCCTCTATCGCTTTATAACAAACGCACCAATGCTATACTCCTTATGCTTCTTTGTGCGTCCCGTAAGCTGGTAGATGCCAGGAGAAAGGCTTGAGATATTGAGAGCGGATTGCCTATTTGTTACGTTTGTGATGGTGCGAAGACTCGTTCCCTGCATACTTTTGATGTCATACTCCACGATGTCTGCCTCCTTCACCATCGCTGGTAAGGCTAATGATTGTCCGTCATTAGCGAGCAAAGCGGTTGTTTTCTTACTTGAAAGTGGAGCCAGTTCTTGCAGTGCGGGACTCTCATTACCATATCTGTCCATCGCTGTCACGGCAAAGTAAAGACCCTCGTTTACGGATGACAAGTGCAACTGTGTACCCGCATAACGGGCGTATAAAAGGTTACGTGCATTGCTTATGTCGACAGGATAAGACCTACTGGCATATATATTATAATAAGGTGCATTGCCCTTCCAACGCATTGTCATCCCTCGGTCGGGGAACCATATTCTACGAGTGGCGACATCGCTTCTGTCGTTGGAGTCGATACTGCTCGTCCACCCTTCGTGACGGGTGGCAAGGCAAGAGAAGAGTTGAATCTACATTCAAAATCATAGATTCCTTGTTGGTTAGAAGTGAGGAAGTAAGAACGGAAATGAGCGTGTCCCATACCCAAGGAACGACTGACGTACATCTGACGAGTCATGTCCGACAATCGCCAGTTGCCCTGTCGTGGGTCGAGGAAGTACGTTCCCAAGCCCGTAACAACATCCCTGCTGTATCGGTTCTCCACCCAGTCTGCGATGAAAGGATAGTAGTTCTCGCCACGGAAATACTGCATAGGATAGAGTTGATCCATTAGACCTTCTCGTAGCCACTCTTGCGCTTCTTGTGCCACACGATCGCGTGCATTGAAGTTCTTTGAGCTGTATCTACTCAAGTCAGAGTACTTTCCGATGGGCGAACATGACATCTTCACCCATGGTTTGATAGCCTTCACTTCATCGTGAATAGCCCGCACAATCGCTGTTATATGCGCCCTTCTCGCCTCAGGGGTATCGCCATTTCGATACGAAGGGAGCGGCCATCCATCAGGATAACGTATGTAATCGAGGTTGATACCATCAATGTCATACTTCCTCGTAATCTCTCCGCAGATGCGAGCTAGGTATCCCGGCACGGCTGGATCGGCTGGGTCTAGATACGAACCAGTGGCATAGTTGCGCACACGGAAGCCCCTTTTCATGATGGTCCGACAGCCTAGAGTAGTCTTCATACCCACTGGAATGGTGGCAATCCACGCATGAATCTCCATGCCACGACGGTGACATTCATCGATAGCAAAGGCTAATGGGTCATAACCGAAGCCCGGCGCACGCCCTTCCACACCAGTGATACAATGGTCCCAAGGCTCTATCTCGGATGGATAAATGGTCGCTGCACGCACACGCGCTTGTAGTAATACGGTGTTGATATGCGCCTTTTGATAGCTATCGAGTATGTCTCTCAGCTCTTGCTTTTGCTTTTCTATATTCTCTTTCGACGTTGCGTAAGTCTTAGGCCAGTCCAAATTGGATAGCGTAGTGAGCCATACTGCACGAGTCTCACGCTTTGGTTGCGGTAGAGTGAGATAATCTGCAATATTCGTCTGAGCCTGCGATTGCAACGTTAAAAAGCCTAATATAATAAGGAAAAAATGTCTCATAAATGATGAATTAAGAATGTTATAATGCCTCCCCAAGCCCCTCCAAAGGAGGGGATGTTGCCTGATAGAGTGTTAAAAAGAGCTTGAAATGCGGACAGACGAGGGCGCCTGTCCCTACTTTGTCGGCTCTTGCTTATTCAAAGAGGGCGTTCCGTTGCATTAAAGGGGGCGTCTCTTCACATCGAAGAGAGGCTTTCTTTGCATGAAAGAAACGCCCTCTTCATTTGCACCCCCGCTATTCCAGCTAACGAGCTACTGCCTCGTAACACTCCGACAGACGTCCCCTCTTATGCAAATAAAGCACAAAGATACAGCAAAGATTTCTTTAATCCAAATATTATCCTTACCTTTGTCTTGATTTGCTAACGTATAGGTTACGTGCAATCAATCAATCATTAATATTCATTTTAACTTGTATCAATATGATAAGAAAGTGTTTTCTACTTGCTGCGGCAATGATAGTTAGCCTCTGTGCATCGGCTCAATTCCAAGAAGGAAAGGGCTATGTGGGTGCGTCACTGACTGGGCTTGACTTGCATTATAATAGTCATGACGGTTTAAACATGGGTGTTCAAGCTAAGGCGGGATACTTCCCTTGGGACAACGTAATGGTATTGGCTTCCGTTGATGCAGTACATAATGGTTCTAAGACAGTGGCTGATCACATCAGTGTGGGTGCTGGTGGACGTTATTACATCACGCAGAATGGATTGTACCTCGGTGCTGGTGTGAAGTTTCTACACGCCAATCACCGATATAACGACATAATGCCGGGCATGGAAGTGGGGTATGCCTTCTTCATTAACCGGTCGGTAACCATCGAGCCAGCTATCTATTACGACCAGTCGTTTAAGAGCTCTGATTACTCTACAGTAGGGCTTAAGGTGGGTATTGGTGTCTATCTCTTCGATGATTAAGGTAGCCCTTTAACAACACAAAACACGAATGCAACAATATTCATCACAGCTCTTGGAACGTGCTGTTGAGAGCTTTTCGCAGTTGCCGGGAGTAGGACGTAAAACCGCCCTACGCCTTGTTTTGCACCTACTTCGCCAACCCCTAGAAGACGTGGACAGCTTTACTGATGCGGTAACACGTGTTAGGCATGATGTAAAATATTGTAAGGTGTGCCACAATATATCGGATACTGACATCTGTTCTATCTGTTCTGACCCCCGAAGAGACGGCTCCGTCGTATGCGTAGTGGAGAATATTCAAGACGTAATGGCCATTGAGAACACACAACAATACCATGGTCTTTACCACGTTCTAGGCGGTATCATCTCTCCAATGGATGGTATCGGACCTCACGATCTATCGATTGATTCACTCGTGGAACGCATAGATGAAGGGGGAGTAAAGGAGGTTATCCTTGCCTTGGCAAGCACTATGGAGGGCGACACAACCAACTTCTATATCTCACGAAAGCTCAAGGACAAGGATGTGAAGCTGTCTATTATAGCACGCGGAATATCTGTTGGCGACGAACTAGAGTACACCGATGAGGTCACTCTGGGGCGAAGTATCCTCAACAGAACGCCTTTCCAATCTTAATATCATCGCTCTCAAGAGCCTTACTAATTAACAATGACTGAAACAAGAAACCCTTTTGACGGAGTTAATAGCGTCATGTGCGTTGGTACTCATCATTATCATTGTCTTTGAATGCCAATGGCTCTTACCCGGGATGTGGGTAGGTGCAGAGAACCACGTACTTGTTATGCTGCAATTCATTATGCAGTTAACCACCTTAGCAGCCATCCCCTTGGCTCTATTCTTATTCAAGATTGGATCGATAAGGGACGCTTTGAACACTGATGAAAGCCATGTGAACAGGGCTTTACTGAAGTGGGGAACGGTGCGCATGATGCTCCTCTGTGTGCCAATGGTTGCCAACATCTTCCTGTATTACGCTACTGGTGAGGTCGTTAGTTACTTCTATCTCGCTATCATTCTAGCCCTTAGTCTCGTCTTCATCTATCCCAGTAAGAAGCGATGTGAGCATGAATGTCACTTGGATAACCCAACGGATGAATAGATGAAGATTAGTGTTATCATCGTAAACTACAACGTTAAGTACTATCTCGAACAATGTCTTCTGAGCGTACAAAGGGCTTTGGAGGGCATTGAAGGCGAAGTGCTCGTTGTGGATAATCACTCTTCTGATGGCTCAATAGACTATCTCAAGCCTCGATTCCCAGCCGTTCACTTCATTACAAGTGGGCATAATCAAGGTTTCGCAAAGGCGAATAACATTGCTATCAAGCAATGCAAAGGGGAATATGTACTATTGCTTAACCCCGACACTGTCGTGGGGGAACAGGCGATCCGATTGTCACTTGCCTTCATGGAAGGGCATGAGAAGGCGGGAGGATTGGGCGTGATGATGCTGACGGACACAGGAGTTAGAGCCTTGGAGAGCCGTCGTGGACTGCCAACTCCACGTGTCGCCTTCTATAAAATGGTTGGTCTTTGCAAGCACTTCCCCACTCACAAGCACCTTGCGCACTATTATATGGGGGACTTGTCATGGGATGTTCCAGGACAGATAGAGGTCATTAGTGGGGCATACTGCTTCCTTCGGCACTCAGCATTGCGCCAGATTGGATTGCTGGATGAGGACTTCTTCATGTATGGAGAGGATGTTGACCTTAGTTACCGACTCTTACAAGCAGGCTACGAGAGCTGGTATTTGCCCGTGCAGATACTCCATTACAAGGGAGAAAGCACCCAGAAGTCGAGCTACCGATACGTACATGTGTTCTACAATGCCATGCTGATCTTCTTTCAAAGCATTATGGCGGAGCAAGCCGATTGCTGACTATACCCATCAAAACGGCTATCTATGCCCGAGCACTGCTCTCACTTGTGGGAACAACACACCATGCTATTAGTAAGATGTTGGGCTTCCGAAGTCGAAAAAGGCACCATTCGCCACATTATATATTTGTTGGTGGAGAGGAGATGACGGCACGTTGCCAACAAATAGCAGCCGATAACGGATTGATAGCAACATCTCGTAAGGTGAACAAAGATAGCTTACGAATGATTCATAACGCACTCTTAGATGAATGGGAGGGGCGGAAAGAAACGCTCTACATCGTCTATGACAATGCACTCTTTGCTTTCCAGGATATCTTAGAAGCCTTTGAAGCACGCCCAGTGACGCTCATTCACATGGGATTCTATCATCATTCTATTGACAAAATCATCACTTCTAAAGAAATAATTGGTTGATAAGATGCAAACAAGCAACGCACCCACTGTTACCTTGCGAGCCATGGAACCAGAGGATCTGGACGCCCTTTATCGCATTGAGAACGACCGACAATTATGGAACATCGGCTCTACGAATGTTCCTTATAGCCGTTACGCGCTGCATAACTACATAGCGGATGCGAAGAACGACATCTATATTGACGGGCAGATACGCATGATGATTGAGAACGAAGGGGGCATTGTGGTGGGTGTAATCGACCTCGTTAACTTCGATGCCAAGCACCAACGTGCAGAGTTAGGAATCATCATCATGGAGCAACACAGGCGTCAGGGCTATGCCAAAGCAGCAATTCTTAAACTCATTCAGTACGCTCGTAACGTCTTACATCTCAATCAGATATACGCAGTTGTAGCTGTTGACAACACGAACTCACGCCATTGTCTCACCTCATTAGGCTTTAGCTCTGGTGCACGTCTGCAACAATGGCTTTGTAGCGAAGGCTCTTATCAAGATGCACTAGTAATGCAACTTTTTATCGAAAAAGCGTAAATAAAATTTGTGGGATTAGTTTTTTATTGCTATCTTTGCACTCGCAAAACAGAAATGGGGCACTCATTAGCAATGCTTTGGTGCGTTAGTTCAGTTGGTTAGAATGCCTGCCTGTCACGCAGGAGGTCACGAGTTCGAGTCTCGTACGCACCGCTGAAGGCTTCATTTCATGTATTGCATGGTGCGTTAGTTCAGTTGGTTAGAATGCCTGCCTGTCACGCAGGAGGTCACGAGTTCGAGTCTCGTACGCACCGCAAAAGGTCTTAGCTTTATTGCTAAGACCTTTTTCTTTATATCCAGATAGACGATAGTAGTACCAGTGGAAACACCCCGAAACAACCAACCCAACCGCAAGAATTACCCTAAACAGCCTATCCAAACTATCACACTTAACACCGCCGAAGAGGGCTGTGTATGCCTTGGAAGTTCGTAAGGAAAGATGGGATTCATACGAATGGGACTACACCTCGCTCACAAGAGCAACTGAAGTAGAAATGAGGAAACGCCTTCTTTGCATTAAAGAGAGCCTCTCTTCGATACAAGGAAACGCCTTCTTCATAACGAAGAGACGCCCTTCTCTATTCGAGAAGAACGTCTCCTATTTTCTAAAACAATCTTTCTTTCTGCTTAGTTCCAGTTGATTTGCGTGATTCTACCGCCTTTCACAACCGCAGAAATCATGTACTTGCGATTAGAAGTACCACCTTCACGCTCTATGCTAAGCGTTGCAGGCACCTTAATCTTCAATGGTGCGTCATCGTCATTGCTGTCTTTTGTCACTTCAGCAGGCGACCCGAGATGCCAATTCACCGTCTTCACGTCAGCTTGATAGAGCCTATTGTGCATATAACTTTGTATGTCCTTCGCTGTAGAACCAGCCGACCCGAGGAAGTTCAGTTGGCTAGCTACAGCGCCAGCTATCTTCTCGTTGCTCTTACTATTTATCCCTTGCAACAGCTGACGGACTGCATTAACAGCACTAGACTTATCTGCGTCAGCCACAGTATGCTTCATCAACTTCTTTAAAATAGCGTCAGCCTCAGCAGCATGTGCGCCATTCTGGTGCATAGCAAGGTAACCGGCATAAGCGTCCTCATCGTTCTTTTTCACTGCCGTAGCCCAATCCATCTCATCAATCTTTGCTTGCAACTCTTGCTTGTGAGGCGAGTTAGGGTGCTTAGAGAGGTAAGCCTGCATTGCTTCCTTCGAGTTGCTTGCTGCAACCGAAGCCCAGTCAGTATCTGTCGTATGCAATGCCTTTATGCGTAACGACACACTATCGCGGTGCGCCTTAGGTGCATCTGGATATTGCTTGAGGTAATTTTGCATAACAGTAGGCTCACTGCTTGCCATTGCCTGGGCGTATTCCTCCTGTTCATCATTCGTCTTGTTATTCCGAACTCCTTGGTTATAAAGGAAGAGCAAGACGGCAGCTGTGATGACAGCAATGAGCAATGAGACGGCCAGAGAAGTGTGATTATGCTTCTTAGATTGCTCCTGCTCTTGACTTTCCGAACCCTCTTCTTCAAGTCGTTCAGCCGCATCTAGCACAGCAGCATCCTTATCATTATCCATGATAAATGCCGCATCTACGACATTATCTTCTTCATCATCTGCATCCGTTGTAGTAGGTTCCTCCGCTGGCAAACCCACAACGATTGGCTCGTCAGAAGGTGCATTTTCAAGGCTATCATGCACCTCCTCAGCCGCCACCCCTTCGGTAATCTCTTCTACAGCTGATGATGAGTTCGCCTCCTTTGGAGCGTCCACAACCTCCTTCTCAACCGCTGCCACAGCCTTAGCAACGTCCGTTTCCGTGTGATGGCAATTAGGACATGAAGGCTCTTCTATTAGGTATAACTCCCCACAATGGCTGCATTTAATGATATGTCCGGCTATTTCTACACCACAGCTAGGGCACACTGGAGCTTTATCGCTCACCTGATGACCACATTCAGGACATTTAATTATCATGAATCTAACGTATTATTCGATTATTGCAAATGATATTTTCTTATTCTTTCAAGGCGTATCTCTTATCGTCGTCGCCTGTATCTCAGTTCTCGCATACTATGTTTTCCAAGTAAACGACTCTTGTCGACGTACCCATTCACACCATTGATTCGCCCCTTACCAGTGTACTGCCAGGCAACAATATCATGTCCGTCGGACAGTACCGGCTCCTTGTTATTGTATTGCGCAATGAATAGCTTGTATCCATCTAACGCCCCAACGAGGTAGCGATTATAGAAGTTTGTATAGGTATATACCAATGGTTTCACCCCATACGCCTTAGTCATTAGCACCAAGAATGTCTGTAAGCTATCACGCAAAGCCTGCGCACTTAGCCCGCCAGTAGTCTCTATGTCGACCATAGGAATCAGGTCTTGATCCTGCGGGCGGCACTGAGTTTGGAAATTGCGGAGCTGTTCTAACTGCGGAACCGACGGACGATAGAAATGGTAAGAACCGACATTCATACCATAGCGTTGCGCCGCTTCAATATTATCGAGGTATCTTTGATCGATTCTGCCACTGCCTTCGGTAGCTTTCAGATAGACGTAATTGAGTTTATGATTGCTGTTTCTGCAACCGTTTCCCACCATACATCACCCTGATAATGGCTCATGTCAAGACCATGAATATGGCTACATGTGTCCTCGCATTGTATGGTGTATTGCGCTCGCAAGCCTGTGAATGAGCACAAACAGACTATGATTGATAGTAAATATTTCATTTTCATAGTTGCAAAGGTAGTGTTTTATGTTGATATAAAGCCTGTGTACTAATAGATTTAAGGGCTTAGAAACTTAATTTAACTTTGTGTAAGAGGGTGAGAAAGAGGCTTTTTTCCAACGATAAATTATGACTTTTTGAACAACCGAGAAAGCCCATCTGGATGGGAAGAAAGGCTCTCCTCATAGTAAAGAGAGCCTCCCGTCATGGCAAGGAGAGGCTCTCTTCCTAACGAAGAAACGCCCTTCTCGAATGGAGAAGAGCGTTTCCTTTAATTCAGAAATACGAGAAGTTATATGCCTCGTTAGTATTATCTGCTATGCTAATATTACTTGCGATCGCCTAACTTGCTATCGATGTGTGCAATAGCATGGCTTGACAAGTGAGCGAAAGAATCGAGTATGTCTTGTACATTACGCTCCTCTTCAACTTGCTCATCGATGTATTTTGCGATGAAGTTCTGCGATGCGCGATCCTTTTCCTCATCTGCTATATCAGCTAACTTGTTGATGAGTTCAGTTACTTTCTGCTCATGTGCCAATGTGTCAACGAATACTTCTTTAGGATCATTCCAGCTTGTCTTGACTGCATCAATTGCTGTCAACACAACCTCACCACCACGATGTAGAATGAACTGAGCCATGTCCATGGCATGTGAACGCTCCTCTTCTGCCTGCTTGTACATCCAACTAGAGAAGCCCTTCCAGCCCTCTTTACGGAACCAGCAAGACATCTGGAGATAGAGATTAGACGAATACATTTCAGCTATAATCTGCGCATTGAATGCGTCTTGCATCTTACTTGTAATACTCATTGTTATACCTTTTTAAATTCTAAATAAACCTTATTTGTATCTGTCGTTATTGTAATTCCGACTGCAAAGGTACCACTTTTTCTGCACAAGACCAAACATCTTGTGCAGAAAATATTGCTTACGACGGACTATACCGATAATTTAATCACAATATAAATAACGCCTTCTTGCTTACTCAATAACGACTGTTGTCCATCCATGTTTATCCTCTATCGTACCGTATTGGATGCCTCGAAGGGTCTCATAGAGCTTTGTTGACCAGGGTCCAGGCTTATCTCCAAAGTTGTAAACCTTACCTGTCTCCAAGTCATCGAGGTGTGAAATAGGTGAGATAACAGCTGCTGTACCACATGCACCAGCCTCTTCGAAGCTGTCTAACTCATCCTCCGCAATAGGTCGGCGTTCGACTTTCATACCCAAGTCTTCGGCTATCTGCATGAGACTCTTATTAGTGATTGAAGGTAAGATAGACGTTGACTTCGGGGTAACATAGGTGTTATTCTTGATTCCGAAGAAGTTAGCTGCACCGCACTCATCAACATATTTCTTCTCTTTAGCGTCCAGATAGAACTCCGAAGCATACCCTTTTTCATGCGCCATCTTATTGGCTCTCAATGAAGCGGCATAGTTTCCTCCCACCTTAAACATACCTGTTCCCAATGGAGCAGCACGATCGACGTCACGCACAATGACGTATGGATTGGAAGAGAAACCACCTTTGAAGTAAGGACCTACTGGTGTGGCAAAGATCAAGAAACAATATTCTGTTGCTGGACGAACGCCCACGCCTGCTGTAATACCAAATAGTAACGGGCGCAGATAGAGCGTTGCTCCACTCTCATAAGGTGGGATGTACTCTTGATTGAGGCGTACCACCTTCTTCACCATATCAACGAATAGCTCGGTCGGAACCTCTGGCATGACAATACCACGGGCTGTGTTCTGTAATCGAGCGGCGTTTTCTTCTGCTCGGAAGATGCGTACCTTGCCATCAGGACAGCGGTAAGCCTTCAGTCCCTCGAATGCTTCTTGACCATAGTGGAGGCACGTTGCAGCCATGTGTAACTTCAAGTACTCATCCGAACAGACCTCTACTTCGCCCCACTTACCGTCTCGGTAATAACAACGAACATTGTAGTCGGTGCGTAGATAACCGAATGTCAAACTCTTCCAATCTATATCTTTCATATCATATAAGTATTTAATTGCATCCTGCCATAGCCTAATGCAAAAGTAAACAAATTTATCTTTCCCTGCAATCCATCGTTCGCTTTATTGCTACTGATTGGCTAACAGCTTCTGAATCTCATCATCGGTGTGCTTGAGCTTCTGCTTACACAGCTTCACAAGTGCCTGTGCTTGCTTCAGTTGAGCAGCCATTGAATCAACATCGAGTTCGCCTCGTTCCATCTTGTCAACTATGCTCTCGAGCTGCTGAACGGCGTCTTCATATTTCATTTCTTTCATCTTCTTGATTGTATTAAAGGGTTTAAAGGGTTCCTCCTAGCTATTTCTTCACCACACTCTCCACCTCTCCTTGCTCAAAGCGAGTGGTGATAACGTCTCCAGCCTTCAGCTGTGAGGCATTGCGAACAGCCTTCCCATTGTGTAAGGTAATACTATATCCTCGACTTAAAAGCAACTTCGGATCCATCAGTTGGGCACGTTGAGCGAGCATATCTATGCGACGTTGCTCGTTAGAAAGGCGTCCTACAAGGGTTGGAATAGCATATCGCATCATCGAATCAAGGTCGTAACGGGCTTTAGAAAGCCTTTCCTTCATCCTATTCACCAACCTTTGTGCAAGACTATCAAGCCGTGCTTCCTGTTGAGTACGCACCACAGAAAAGAGCATGGGGATGTGAGTTGCAATGTGTTGTATGTGCATCTTCTCCCGTTCTAACCTGCGTTGAACAGCCTCAACAATGCTTGCTTGTGCGTTCTCAACCCTTGCCAGCGTTGCAGCCAACTGATTGATGAGGTAAGCGGCAGCTGCTGTTGGGGTTTTCACACGCATGAATGAAACCATATCCAGCACACTCTCGTCACGTTCGTGACCAATTCCTGTGATTATCGGGAGTGGGAAGTTCGCCACATTCTCCGCCAGATTCAAGGTGTCGAAACCACTCAAATCGGCCGTCGCACCGCCTCCTCGGATGATAACAACGCAATCGAAATCCTCTTCCCGTTCGTTAATTAGGTTCAAAGCATTGATAATGCTCTGTTCAACCTGGTCTCCTTGCATCACTGCGGGGAACAGTTCTACATGAAAGGCAAGCCCAAACTCGTTATGAAGTAACTGATTGCAAAAGTCGCCATAACCTGCTGCTGTCTCGGAGGAGATGACGGCTATGCGTTGAGCAAACATCGACAAGCACAATTCGCGTTGCAAGTCATAGACGCCTTCAGCCCTTAGCTGTCGGATAATCTCCTGTCGTTTGCGCATCATGTCGCCCATGGTAAACTCGGGATTGATGTCATCTACAATCCAAGAAAACCCATATTGAGGATGGAACTGAGCGTGCACAAGCAACATAACTTTCATACCTGCATGGATCGTCTGACCCGTTATCTTGATGAAAGAAGGCTGTATCTCCGCCCACACATTATGCCAACACTTGGCTTGAGCACGTGCAATGGGAACATTGCCACGAGCGTCCTTCTCGATCAGTTCCATATAACAGTGTCCACGGCTCTCACGTGCTTCGGACAATTCAGCCTCAACCCAGTAAGAACGCGACAAGGTGCTACTGATAACATCCGATACCAATGCGTTCAGTTCATAGAGGGTGAGTGCTTTTGTCGTCATGTGTGCTTCTATATATATAATAAGGTGTAAATTACATTACTTATCCTTAGGCAATACCACCTGATGATACGCCTCCATGAAATCGGGAACACCATAACCCATGATGTTATTGGGCGTCAGATGATTATTAGATGTCTGCCGAATCACCTCTATCAAGTCCTTTGCACACGTGTTAGGAGCGGCTTGCCACAAGCAAGCAACCATCCCTGCCACCAACGGACAAGCAAAGGATGTACCCGTATCGGGCGTGATATAACCTCTACCCGATACCACATTTGTTGGACAACCATACGCCATAACGTCTGGTTTCACTCGATTATCTGCGGTTGGACCGATCGATGAGAAAGCTGCATTAATGCCGTCTGGTGCAATCGCACCTACCGTGAGTATGTCATGCGCATCGGCTGGTACATTGATCTTCTTCCACGGTCCCATGCCATCATTCCCCGCACTATTGACAAGGATAATGCCTTTGGAAGCAAGCAAGGAAGCCGCCCTTGAGATGGGAGCTGTCAGTCCATTGAGGTCGGAATAATGATAGTTTAGACTCTTATCATCGAAGCCGTGATAGCCTAAAGACGAACTAATGACATCGACACCGACGGAGTCAGCAAACTCAGCAGCGGCTATCCAGTAGTCTTCCTCCGCCGAACTCTCTGTAAGATAATCCTCCGAACGCAACAACCAAAAGCTCGCTTTCGGTGCAGAACCTACGAAGGTAGAGGGTTGATTGACTGCTATAACGGATAAAGTCTTCGTTCCGTGATCCATTTCCTTGTACACATCAGCATCATAACCAGCAACGAAATTATGCGTTCCAACGATGTTGACATTCTTAAAAGCAGCCATCTTATCCACGTTCATGAAGCCTGCATCAAGCACAGCGATGGTCATTCCCTGTCCTTGAAAGCCCATGTTGTGCAACTTCCGACCATTGAGATTCTCCAACTGTGCCTTTCCCATACCATAATAATCATGTATGGTGGAATCGAGCACTTGCAAGTCTGACCGACAATGAATGCGTTGTGACAAAGGACGAATAGAGTCGGGAGAGGTGAAAACGAGCTTGCTATCTCTCACAAAAGATAACACCTTGAGATCTTCTAACGTCTGTCTGTTCCCTCCACGCACCAAGACTGAGTTGTTCCACTTGCTTATTGCAACCACATTCCCACCCTCTTTGCGTATCTTCTGGATATAGGTTGGCGATACAGGAAGGTCCGTTGAGTCCAACGTCAAGTGCTGTCTTTGACGTCGTTTCAGCGCCGCCTCAGATAGAAAGGCACTCGGTTTATCTAGCGAATAAGGCGATTGACCCTTGTCACGGAGCGTCACACGAAACATATAACACTTCCCGCCAGGGTAAGCAATATAGCCTTTTCCATCATTACTAGCCTCAACGAAGGATGTAATGAAGGCGAATAAGCATACAAGATAAATCTTTAGATGGTTCCGACTCATAATATGCAAACTTACACAAAATAATTGAAATACGGATTACCAGGCTGTCTTTTTCGCTAAAATTATGATTCGTTCCGCCAGATGTTTTGGTTTTTTAGGGTCTAGACAATAAACCATCTTCCGCCTTAGAAGTCACCTCCTCAACCCAAAGAGATTTATTTGTGAAATGAAAGAGACGCCTTCTTCCCCACAAAGAGAGCCTTTCCTTCTATCGAGGAAAGGCTCTCTTCATAATGAATAAACGCCCTTCTCAAATGAAGAAGGGCGTTTCCTGTTATCTTAATAGCTTATGCCACTTTCTCTAAACGCTTCATCATCAAGAACATGAAGGCTGCGGAAACGAGGCAGAGAACGATGAATACTGACCAAACTATGGTGAGTGACAAACCTCCCCAGAGGTATCCTCCAACGCTGACAAGGAGGTTTCCGATTGCTGTGGCTACAAACCATCCGCCCATCATTGCGCCTTATACTTTGGAGGAGCTACCTTACTAACGAAGCTGATACCCATCGGACTAAGCAATAACTCACCAAAGGTGAGGACGAGGTAAGTACCAATTAGCCAGTTGGCTGACGCAAATGGAGTTTCTCCACCTGCTGCCTTTGCTGCTGCCTGTTCGTTAGGTGTGAGCAAACCTTGCGATGCCATGACCATAAGGAAGTAGGCGCAACCAGCAACAATCATACCGTATGCTATCTTACGAGGTGCTGATGGCTCCTTACCTTTGGCTGCCAACGAACTGAAGATAGCCATACTTACTGGTGTGAGGGCTACTACATAGAATGGATTGAACTGCTGGAAAATAGGTGCACTAACCTCTACTGAGCCTGAAAGCTCTCTGTATTTCCACATTAAAACTAATACTGCTACGAGGAAGACAACGCCTGAGATAGCCTTTGCTTTTGCTGTTTTGCTCTGGAAGAAAGTCATACCACTATACACCATGAACACTATCATGACCAGATTGACTACATCAAATGCCATGCTCTGAACGCCTGTTGAGACAGGACTCACAAACTCATTAGCGAAGTAAGTAAGCGTCAAACCATTCTGATGGAACGCCATCCAGAAGAAGATAACGACTGCGAAAACAAGACAGAGAGCCACAATACGCTCCTTTGTCTGCTGTGGGGTGAGTTCTTCTTCAGCAACAGTTGTATCCTTCTTCTCAGTCTTTCCGTTGCCACCCTCAACGTGTTTGAACATACGCCGGCACCCATAATAGATTGTCATAGACACGATTAATGATACACAAGCTACTGCGAATGAGAAGTGGTAAGCGTCATTGCTACTGCAATGGAGCGTTGCCTCTGCCCAAGACTGAATCTTTACGGCAGCCGTTGGGGCAAAGAGTGCACCGATATTGATTGCCATGTAGAAGATTGAGAACGCCGAATCGCGCTTGCCAGCAAGCTCTGGTGTGTCATAGAGATTGCCCACCATGACCTGCAGATTGCCCTTAAATAGACCCGTTCCAAAGCTGATTAGCATTAGAGCCGCTAGCATAGCAACGAACGCAACAGAGCCTCCGCCCAATGGAATAGACAGGAAGAGATAACCGACAAACATAATAGCAATACCAATGGTTACCATCTTCCCGTACCCGAACTTATCGGCCATGACGCCTCCAATAAGCGGTAGGAAGTAGACGAGACCAAGGAAGATACTATAGATTAGACCCGCTGTCCCAGCCTCTAATCCGAAGTTTGCTCTCAAGAATAAAGCGAATACTGCCAACATTGTGTAGTATCCGAACCGCTCGCCAGTATTGGCTAATGCCAAGGCATAAGCGCTTTTGGTTGGTTTTCAAACATAATGATAAAAATCTAGGTTAATATTACTTTGTTCGTTTGATATCGAATAGGTAAGTCGCTTTCACTACTATGTTGCCAAAGTTCGACTTGCCGAAATAATCTTTCTTAGAGCTTCCGTAGATGTTTCCTAATCCATAGTAATAACGTCCTTCAAGTAGGAAGTGCCCCACATGACGGCTGCTCCATTCCATTCCCAAGCCCGCTGCTATACCATAATCGAACTTTTTCTCCACAGGTTTCGACTCTTGTGCGACGGTGACATTACTACGTCCTGTGCCGTCAGTAGCGAGGTTTGGAGTGGTATAATTCATGTTGGTTGACTCGTTCAGATAGATTCCTATCTGTGGACCTGCTTGTACGAAGAAGTTGAAACCACGCTGCTCTTTGCCCCAAGCAAGGTGTGCAAAGACTGGAATTTGTATGTAGTTAATTGTTCGAGAGTACTTCTCCGCTTGTCCATTGGCGTTGATAACAGGTTGATCAGTGCTTGTTTGTATCTTTTCCTGCCATCCGATAGAAGCGTAATTGACCTCTCCATAGATGGAACAGATGGTATTGAAATACTTTTCACATACGTATCTAACACTCAAACCACCTGTTATTCCTCCATGAAGAGACTGTGATACTTTTGGACTGAAGCCCACATTAGAAAGGACATAACCGCCATTAACGCCAATGGAAAGGTCGTCACGATGTTCTCCCACTTGTGCTGCAACACGCATAGGAAGCACAAGTAAGAGTAGAAGGAATATGCTTAATGTCTTATTTCTCATATTATAAGCAGCTGTACCAACGATGGTTAATAAACGAGATTCTCCATCTTCTGGTCAGTAGTAAAGTGTATCAACTGGAAGTTGTTATTGATATATCCTCCCTGCCCTACACGTTCGAAGTTATAACGAGTTTGTAGTGGGCGATACTTCACATCGCTATATACACCCTTGAAGTCCTTTCCTTGTGCTTTAATTCCACGTATAAAGAACTGCGCCTGATCGTAACCTGTGAGTGCCAAACGGGGTATGTATTGCTTAGCCATTGGTTCGCCGTACTGTTCATTATACTTAGCTTCGAGCGACTTCGTCTTCTCTGACATCTTATTATAATAATAGGTGGAAGGAATGTAAGTGTTATATTTGAAGAAGAAGTCCAAGTCGTAATCTTGATAAACGAACCATTGATTATAGCCAAAGAGGGCTATTGCGATACCAGGATTAGTCTTCTTGAGTTGTGCTAACTTGGCAAATACCTCATTTAACTGCGGACTCTTCTCAGAGTTAAGGATAACTACATTAGGTCGAGTCTTATCGAAGTGCTTTGCAAAGTCGGCTGCGGAAGACTTCAGACTAGTAAGGTCATACTTGATCTTCAGTATGTCTAACTGCTTACGCAACAATGAGGTGAAGTTGCCCACTTGGCTGTTTGCATCGTTGCAATTAATGAATACAGGGTGATGAGACTTCTGGAAACGCTCTAAGAAAGACGCAATAGCCTTGCTATTGAGGCTTTCCTCGGTCTGATAAACTTGATAGATATTAGAGTTATTCTCTACTTCGTTACCTGTTATTGAGAATGGGATAACGAGCTTTGTGCCATGTGCTCGACAGAAATCAGCCAATGGCTTCACCTGATCAGAGTAGAGTGGACCAAAGATGAGGTCAAGTTTTGAGGCATTAGGATCTGATAAGGTAGTACGGATGTCAGCGTCCTTTGACACATTCCAAGCATGTACGTCGGTTGTAATACCTTCACTCTTCATCTCGTTGAGGGCTAACAACACACCGCGATAAAACTCTATCATGCGCTTGCCATCACCATCTTGATTATGGAGAGGGAGCATGATTCCAACATGAATAGCATTCTCTTGTTTTGCGATAGCAGCCGCATTTGCACCTTTCTTCTTAGCCTCTTTATCAGCTTTGGAAGGCTTTACAGTCTTGCCCATAATCGATCCATCAGGGCGGATATCACCATCTTTTGCAAACGGAACAAGTATGAGTTCACCCTTTTTCAACTCATATCCTGCGGTCTTCATAATCGGATTGGAGTCTATCAACTGTTGGATAGTTACACCATACTCTTTGGCTATTCCGAATATAGTCTCCTTGCGTTTCACTTGATGTTGATCACGCCATACAACATTCTGAGCCATCACACTACAACTAATCATTATGGTGAATAGCAACAAGAGATATCTTAAACTGTTTTTTATGCACATGTCTTTTGAGATTACAAACTATTACTTATATGCAAATACATGTGCAAATATACAAAAGAAATCTGTAATCAACAGGTGTAGATAGCAAAAAAACGTAAAATAGATAATGGCTTCTTGTATATCAACCATCGCTTTTCTGTTTTGCTTGTAGGTGTGAGAAAAAATGCTTATATTTGCACGATTATCCTTTTGGAGACGTTGAATTGTAAGGTAAAAGAGATGAGAGATAAATATACAAGATTCTTATTACTGGTTTTGTCAATGCTTGTCACGGTCTATACAAAGGCACAGGATTGCCAGCCAACAGGCTCTTATAACGATGAGAATGGCGAGGTCATGACGATAAATGCAGGTGATAATTATACAGGATCGGCACCTTTAACGATGAAACTGAAGGCTAATGCGCCTACAACGAATGACCCTGCAACGCATTATGAATGGCATTTCTTTGCACAAACAAGCCCTCGTGAGGCTTTTCTGATACGTTATGAAGAAGACACAGAATACACTTTCACGAAGGCAGGTAATACACAGATTGTGCTTTACGAGATACTCAATGGAGACACAACTCGTTATAATCCTATAAGCGTATCTATTAGTGAAAGCAGCTTGCAAATGCCTAATGTTTTCACTCCAAATGGCGATGGAATCAATGATATCTATCAAGCGAAAGCAGGCTACAAGAGTATCATTGAGTTCAAAGCAATTATATTCAATCGATGGGGGCAGAAGCTCTATGAGTGGACAGACCCTGCTGGTGGATGGGATGGAAAGTATAAAGGTAAGGATGTAGCTGAGGGCACTTACTTTGTGAATGTGACGGCAAAAGGTGCTGACGGAAGGCGTTTCAATATTCGGCGCGACGTCAATCTGCTAAGGGGATACAACCAATTAACACCCTAAACACACAACTCCTCATTCATAATTTATCATTAGAATCATTCCTAACTCATCACTCCTCATTCATAAATCATCATTAGGATTATTCTTAACTCACCATTCCTCATTCCTAACTCACCATTATTTATCTTATAAGCAACACACAGATATGAACGAAAAGATAGAAGTCTTCGGTGCAAGAGTACACAACTTGAAGAACATAGACATAACTATTCCACGCAACTCACTCACTGTCTTCACTGGACTATCAGGTTCGGGGAAGAGTTCTCTAGCCTTTGATACCATCTTCGCAGAGGGTCAACGAAGATACATAGAGACCTTCTCCGCCTATGCTCGCAACTTCCTCGGTAATATGGAGCGCCCAGATGTGGACAAGATAACGGGACTCTCGCCTGTAATCTCTATCGAACAGAAGACGACGAATAAGAATCCTCGCTCCACAGTGGGCACTACGACGGAGATATATGACTATCTTCGCTTGCTTTACGCACGTGCTGGTGAGGCCTTCTCATATATGAGTGGGGAGAAGATGGTGAAGTACACTGAGGAGAAGGTAGTCGATATGATCATGGCTGACTATCGTGAACGTAAGATCTACATATTGGCTCCTTTGGTTCGAAACCGTAAGGGTCACTATCGCGAACTATTTGAACAAATGCGACGAAAGGGCTATCTTTACATCCGTATAGATGGTGAAATTGAGGAACTCACACGCGGTATGAAGGTGGATAGATACAAGAACCATAACATCGAAGTGGTCATTGATAAGATGAAACTCAGCGACACGGAAGATGCCACCCAACGTGAACGTCTATCGAAAACTATCGCTACTGCGATGAAACAAGGCGATGGTTTGATTATGATACTGGATAATGAGACCAATGCAGCAAATTACTTCTCTAAACGTCTCATGGACCCTGTTACGGGTATTGCATATAAAGATCCTGCCCCCAACATCTTCTCCTTCAATTCCCCAGAAGGGGGCTTGTCCACATTGCAAAGGACTAGGTGTAATTGATGAAATCGACCTAAAGAAAGTGATCCCTGATGACGCTTTGAATATCTATGAAGGGGCTATCGTACCATTAGGGAAGTATAAGAATCAGATGATATTCTGGCAGATTGAAGCTCTGTTGAAGAAGTATGATTGTACCTTAAAAACACCCGTTAAAGACATTCCCAAGGAGTGCATGGATGAGATTCTATATGGTTCTTTGGAGAAACTAAAGATTGCCAAGGAACTTGTTCACACCTCTTCGGATTACTTCATATCCTTTGATGGTATCATCAAATACCTCCGCACAATCATGGAAAGTGATGATTCGGCTGCCGGGAAGAAGTGGGCTGACCAGTTCATAGCCGAGGTTACTTGCCCAGAATGCCATGGGCAGCGACTCAATCGGGAGGCTTTATCCTATAAGATATGGGATAAGAACATCGCAGAACTTGCCAACATGGATATCAGCGAACTGATGGATTGGATTGATCATGTCGAGGAACACATGACGAAAAAACAGCGAGTTATAGCCACAGAGATCGTGAAGGAGATACGCAAACGCATTAACTTTCTATTGGAAGTGGGACTTGATTACTTGGCTCTCAATCGACAAAGTGCAACGTTATCAGGCGGAGAAAGCCAACGTATCAGACTAGCCACTCAGATTGGATCGCAGCTTGTCAACGTGCTTTATATCCTCGATGAACCTTCTATCGGACTGCATCAACGTGACAACGAGCGACTTATCAAGTCCCTAAAAGAGCTGCGCGACATGGGTAACACGGTGATTGTTGTGGAACATGATGAGGACATGATGCGTGCTGCCGATTGGATTGTTGACATCGGTCCAAAGGCTGGACGAAAAGGAGGAGAGGTCGTCTTCCAAGGGAAACCGGCAGATATGCTCAAGAAGCACACGCTCACGGCACAGTATCTCAATGGTGAACGTAAGATAGAGATACCCACTGAAAGACGCAAAGGAAATGGGAAGTTTATCAAGTTGATAGGCTGCACTGGCAATAATCTAAAGGGTGTTGACGTAACCTTCCCACTAGGTGAATTGATTGTTGTAACAGGTGTTTCTGGCTCTGGAAAGAGTACACTTATCAACGAAACATTGCAACCTATCCTCTCACAACACTTCTATCGCTCATTGAAACGACCCATGCCTTACAAGAAGATAGAGGGCATTGACAATATAGATAAGGTGGTGAATGTGGACCAAAGTCCTATCGGGCGCACCCCACGTAGCAACCCCGCAACCTATACGGGGGTATTCTCTGACATCCGACAGTTGTTTGTCAACCTCCCAGAAGCTAAGATCCGAGGCTACAAACCAGGGCGATTTTCCTTCAACGTAAGGGGTGGACGATGTGAAGCATGTGGTGGTAATGGATACAAGACTATCGAGATGAACTTCCTTCCGGATGTAATGGTTCCATGTGAGATATGCCATGGTAAGCGTTACAATCGGGAGACTCTTGAGGTGCGATTCAAGGGTAAGTCGATTGCAGATGTACTAGATATGACGGTCAACATGGCCGTGGAGTTCTTTGAGAATGTACCGCAGATTCTACCAAAGATAAAGGCTTTGCAGGACGTTGGATTAGTTATATCAAACTCGGGCAAAGCTCAACAACGCTATCGGGAGGCGAGAGTCAGCGTGTCAAACTGGCTACGGAACTATCGAAGAGGGATACGGGCAAGACGCTATTCATCCTCGACGAACCAACAACGGGACTGCATTTTGAAGACATCCGCATCCTTATGGACGTCCTTGAAAAGCTAGTGGATCGTGGCAACACGGTACTCATCATTGAGCATAACCTCGATGTTATCAAGCTCGCCGACTACATCATTGACATGGGACCAGAGGGTGGTCGTAATGGTGGAAGGCTCCTTGCAGCAGGTCTACCAGAGGTAGTTGCCAAGAATAAAGAGAGTCACACAGCCCCTTTCTTAGCAAAGATTCTGAAATAAAAAACTACTATTTGCAGATGAAGGGGGCGTTTCTTTGATGCAAGGAAAGACTCTCTTCCATAAGACGAAACGCCCTTCTCAAATGGAGAAGGGCGTTTCCTTATTTTTATTCTTTCGTTATTACGATTCGTGTTACTATGTTATTATGTCTTTAAAATATGTCATTAATACAACATGTCTTTATGTCATTTTGTCTAAAAAGCCATAGCATTATGTCTTAAACATCTGTTACTAAGCACATTGATACTATGTTACTATGTCTTAATAATATGTCATTAAAACAATATGTCTTTATGTCATTTTGTCTAAAAAAACACATCCTTCTGTCTTAAACATCTGTTGCTCTGTCTTTAAAGAGGCTGTTAATCGTCATCATCTACGACTATATTCCCACCAGTTAGTATCTTTTGAGACCCGTCCATATAGGTGAGAACTACCTTTGTAAACTTCATTTTCGACGAGTCCCCCCCACGTATAATAGGAGGAGTCATTCCATTCCCACGAACACGTATGGAGCTCTTCTACAGGTCCAGTACCCCTAAACACACCTTGACAACGCACATCCCCGACATCATTCGTGATGATGAAATGGAATGCAATATAGCGTATCTTGCTCTTGCGAGTATTAACGAATGAGAGGCTCATAGTCACAAATCCGTTCTCATCATCCCAATCCCAATCCTTGATGTAACCATAGGGTGCGAGTTCACGTAGCCCATTGATATAACTTGCATACGAATCGGTCAGATTATCCAAGGCACTACGTTTATTGTGATCAGACAATGAAAGCTCTTTCTGAAAGGCTTTCCAATGATAAATAAACGCCGAGTCTTCACGCAACTCATCCGTTATTTGTGCTCGATGCACATCCTTATGATCCAATCCGAGATCGCCATCTTGCTGCGTAAAGAAGTAGATGGAATCATTGTCGATACCGATTGTCTCCGATACATCCGAACCATTGAAAGTGTTATCGCAGAACGTGCAATACAAGGTGGAAGAGCCCAAAGGCACATCATGCGCCGTATGGCTCCGACGGTACTGCTCCTTTTGATTGGCTCTATCAATCTCTGCCAACTGACGATGAAGCACCTCATCGAGCGAGTCCTGTTGTGCTTTTGCTGTGGAATCAGCAATTTCCTGCCCTCGACGTTGGTTCAACACATAGTACTTATCGGCTAATTGTCGGTTGCGTTTGTCGATAGCTTGTGTGAGAGCAGTGCCCGATAAATGAGGTATATCCTTGAGTTTCTTGATGTATTTTGCAAACTCCTTTTCCAATACGATGACCACATTTCCGTTCTTTGTGAGCACGTAAAGGCAATTAGTCGACTTATCGAAAGCATAGTTCTCCACGACATCATTCACCTCAGGAACCATCCTGTTCGTTAATACCTCATAGTATCCTAAACCATTGCGATGGTAACTTACGAGTTCTTTACGCAGCATTGAATTGCGGTCGGAATACTGAGCTTGAATGCACTGACACGTTATTAGTAAGCAAAGAATTGCCAAGATTTTTCTCATAGAGTGTACTTAAATGGCTGTAATAAATGGTTTTGTTTATTGTGCAAAAATAATAATAAAAAGCGAACTAGGCAACGATTCTACCGCAAAAGATAGATTGCAATGGTAAGGAGAGGGCGTTTCCTTAAAACCTTCACGAGCCTTTCCAAAAGAGGAATGACCCTATCCTAGCTCGCTCCCGATAGGTAGTCCTCCCCTTTCGAGGAGGCTAAGTGGGGCTGGATGGAGCCTTATTTCCAACTATGTTCACCCAATTTATATTCGCCTTTGACCTTTATGTCCATTCCCATGAGCTTCATTCTCGACTCCGTGGTATAGTCGTTCACCCAGAAAGAAGGGGTGAAGTGATAGGTATCAGTGGCGTTATAAGAGATAGTAGTCATGCCCATTGCTCTCATTTGTGACCAGTTCTTTTCAATCTGCGAAACGGCATCGTCGCCTACTCCAAACTTCTTCATATTACCGATGAGGAAGCCCTTTACATCGTCTTCTGACATGTTCGCTTTGACCTTACCCACGATGGTGAGCATTCCAAGGATTTGGTTGACATCATAAGAGGTAGTGGTCTTCATGCCCTGAACCGACTTATCTTCTTGATCGCCAGTCTTCAATGTCTTGCCATAGAGACTGAATACTGTTTGCTCCTTAACATACTCTGTTATGAACTCTTCCGTGAGTGTGTTACTAAGTGCCATGAGCATGTTCATCTTTGGATTAACCTTTCGATCTCTGGGTTCTTGGCGTATAATGAATCAATCTTAGCTATGCCCGTCTTACTCATCTTGCCCACTGCTTCCTCGGAATTAAGCAACTTCTTGAGAGCCCCATTCTTATCGGTTTGATAGAGCAGAGGTACGTCGTTCAGCATTGTCAATAGCTGTCCACCACCCTGCTGGAGTGCTGTCTCATCACCATCTACCTTTAAATCGGAGAAGAGGAGTTCGATCTGATAGCCCTCGGCATTGGCTTCCTTCACATCGACATGCAGCTTACTTGTCACGTTGGCAGTCAGTGTTTTGCCTTGCATCATACTTGCCAAATCAATGTTTGCAGTATATTCATAGGTAGCTTTATCGCCCTTATTAAAATTCGCTTTGATGAGCGTTTGCGCCTGTAAAGCTACTGCTGTGAATAAGAGAACGAATGTTAGAAATGTCTTTTTCATACGCTTTTGGGTTTTAGTGAATAGAATATTAATATTGTAAAAAGCAATTATCTCCAACCCAAGAAGTTGATTCCTTGGATTGGAGGCAATATATTTTTAATATGATCTTGCGATGATAACGCGATATTTAGCAGGCTTTCCACTTACCATATCGACGCCCGGTGTCTGTTCAAACATGTATGGGACGCAACGGATAGTGGCTTGTGTATCCTCCTTGATCTTGGCTTCTGTCTCTTCAGTTCCATCCCAATGACAGAGGAAGAAACCACCATCTTTCACCTTCTCTTTAAACTCTTCGTAGTTCTCGCACTCGTAGATATGCGAGTCACGGAACACCTTTGCCTTATGGAAGATATTGTCTTGAATGTCATCAAGAAGAGCCTTCACGTGCTCGACGATACCATCGAAACTAACGCTCTCCTTCTCTAGTGTGTCACGACGCATGAGCTCGATTGTATTGTTCTCAAGGTCACGTCCACCCATTGCAAGGCGCACCGGCACACCTTTGAGTTCATAATCTGCGAACTTAAAGCCCGGTCGCTTGTTGTCAGCATCATCGTATTTAACAGTGATACCAAGCTCTCGAAGCTGGTCAATGACGGGTTGCAGCTTTGCAGTTAACTCTTTCAACTGCTCTTCGCCTTTGAAGATTGGAACGATAACAACCTGTATTGGCGCAATCTTCGGTGGTAGAACGAGACCGTTATCATCGGAGTGTGTCATAATGAGGGCACCGATCAAACGTGTACTAACGCCCCATGAGGTAGCCCAAACATATTCTGGCTTGTTGTCTTTATTTAGGTAGGTAACATCGAAAGACTTGGCAAAGTTCTGTCCAAGGAAGTGTGACGTACCACTTTGTAAAGCCTTTCCATCCTGCATCATTGCCTCAATAGTGTAGGTGTCCAAAGCACCTGCAAAACGTTCCGTTTCGCTCTTTACACCCTGAACAACAGGTACGGCGAGCCACTTCTCAGCGAAGTCTGCATAGACATGAAGCATTGTTTGTGCTTCTTTCTCGGCCTCTTCACGAGTAGCGTGTGCCGTGTGTCCCTCCTGCCAAAGGAACTCTGAAGTACGCAAGAAGGGGCGTGTGCGCATCTCCCAACGCATCACATTGCACCACTGGTTACACATCAGTGGCAGGTCACGCCATGAGTGAATCCAATTCTTATAAGTATTCCATATAATCGTTTCACTCGTTGGACGGATGATTAACTCTTCTTCTAACTTAGCGTTAGGGTCAACTTCAACGGCATTACCATCGTCAGTTGCCTTCAAACGATAGTGTGTGACTACAGCGCACTCTTTAGCGAATCCCTTTACATGTTCAGCCTCTCTTGATAGGAAACTCTTAGGGATAAGGAGTGGGAAGTAGGCATTCTGCACACCAGTCTCCTTAAACATCTTATCGAGTTGAGCCTGCATCTTCTCCAAATAGCGTATCCGTAAGGCTTGATAACCATACATCCGCGAACCGCAGACTGCTCTGCTAGGTCGGCCTTTATTACCAAGTCGTTGTACCATTGAGAGTAGTTTTCAGCTCTCTTGGTCATGTGTTTTAGTTCTTTTGCCATATATTTATAATCTTCAAAATGCTTGTTTTAGGGGAAATCCACTACCTTTTAGGTATTTCCCCATACCTTTGAGCGGTATAATGTCTATCTTTGTGCAAAATTACAAAAAATAGTTGGCAATAGTCTCAATACTCCAATAATTGTTTAACTTTGCATGAATTAAAGGAGAGAGAACCGATAAGGAGGATTGCTGAAAAGGTAAAAAGAGAATTATCACATTATAATATATACAGTTATGAAGAATATGAAAATGATGGCAGCAGGGCTGTGTGTGCTCTCTGTCGTAAGCTGTCAAACAAAGCAAGGAACTGGAACTTTAATCGGTGGTGGCGCTGGTGCTGTACTCGGCGGCATTGTTGGTCAGATCATAGGTAAGAATGGTAAGAGTACTGCAATAGGTGCTGCTATTGGTGGCGCAGTAGGTGCTGGAGCTGGAGCTATCATCGGTCGTCACATGGATAAGGTGGCTCGTGAAGCTGCACAACAGCTCCCTAACGCTAGTGTTGATAAGGTTACGGATGCAAACGGACTTGAGTGTGTGAAGGTAACATTCGATTCTGGTATCCTATTCCCACTCAATGGTTCTAACTTGAATGCGGCTGCTAAAAACGATCTAACGAAGTTGGCAGGGCTTATGAAGACTAATTCAAACTGTGACGTGGCTATTCAAGGTTACACAGATGCCTCTGGTAACGATAATATTAACATCCCTCTGTCTCAGCGTCGTGCGTCTGCTGTATCTTCTTACTTGAGAGGGCAGGGTGTTTCTAGCCGTCAGATTCGTTCGGTAGAAGGCTTCGGAAGCCAGAACCCAATTGAGAATAAGACTGTTAGTCAGAAGAACCGCCGTGTGGAAGTGTACCTATATGCTTCTCAAGAGATGGTTCGCCAAGCAAATAATGGTTCTTTGTAAACTATAAGAAATCGGGTAACCATACGCTGAGAGAGCAATGGTTTGCTTGATTAGAAGTAGATATTAGGAAGTAGGAAGAATATCATTTGAGTTTCTTCTTACTTCTTTTTTTATTGATTATAGCAGTTAGATCTGTAAACTAAAATGTGCTCTTTAACTTGATATAACCAATATCTCCATAAGATAAAAACGAAGATTTCCCAGGAAACTAGTAACACTAATCCTAGGAAACCTAATATTGTTGATGACTACTTCTTCGTAACGCTATTTGAAGCCTCTGTCAACTTTGAAGTAATCTCAGAGAATTTCTTCATCTGTTCAGGCGTCAACTTGTCCTTAACCATATCTAATTGAGAACTAACTTCCAATGCTTTCTGCAAAACAGGTGTCCACTGTGTAGCAACTGAAGCATCACCCGCTTTCATCTTATTCATGAGTCCAACTAACTCATCTACACAAGAACTATAAGATTCAAGAAGTGCTTCTGGGTCTTTAGAATCAGCCGTCGTAGATGCTGCCTGACCACCACCTTTCGTTGAATCAGTCATTTCTACTGCTGCACCATCAGCACTCTTCTGCTCTTTCTTCTGGTTACATGAAACGAGACACAAAGCAAATAAAGCTACTGCAAATAATCCAATCTTTTTCATAACATGTTGTTTTTAAATAAAAAGAAGTGTTTAAAGTTATTTGATTGCAAATATAGTCTTTATTCAAATACGACAAGGTTTAGTCCAGTTAAAAATAATTAAGTGAGTAAACAAATCCCTTCACGTATGCACTTCAGCTTCTATTATTATACGAACTCTTTTCTTCTCTGACAAATATATTACCGCTCTTGTAATAACATAATCAATTAAAACCAGCCGAATAATACGTCTGTCCAACACTATACTTATCTAAAACTTTTCATCCTTCAGCCTTATTCAATATAAAAACAGGGTTATAAAAAAATCAATCAAAGATGCTGTAAACAGATGTTGTACGCTATCTCAATCATTGCAAAGCAACAAATTACAAAAAAAATAAGCTTTTCCTCGCCTTATTCAGCTAATATAACAAAAAAGTGTCTAGTCAAATCAGGAAAAAAATCAAAATATCACATTCCCAAAAAGGTACTATTCTTTTTAAGAAAAAAAGTACTATCGTTTCTTTTTAAAAAGTACTATCGTTTTATCAAAAACGGAGGTGTGATTTATTAAAAACGGAGGTACGTTTTATTAAAAACCAAGGTATATTTTATCAGAAACGGAGGCACGATTGAAGCAAGTCGCTAAAACTATCTTGAGGCTCATTTATAGTATTCTGTAATGTATTTCCTTCAACATTACTATCATGTAGATGGTAGAGGTTTGTTTGGAGAAGGCTGGAGAGATGATTTGGGAGAGGAGGTCGAGAGTGTCTTTCCATCTACATTACTTTCCTGCGGATGGTGAACATTCGTTCGAGGAGGGTGGGGAAGTAGCTTCCTAGGGGAAGGTTGAGGAGTTATAAGGTAATGGAATGGAGAGTGGGGCAATAAAAAGGAAATAAAAAGAGAGCCTCAAAGATTTCTCTTCAAAGCTCTCTCATATTAAAGAAGGCGGCCACCTACTCTCCCGCATTGCATTGCAGTACCATCGGCGCAGACGGGCTTAACTTCTCTGTTCGGAATGGGAAGAGGTGGAACCCCGACGCAATAACCACCTAATGTTTTGTTCGGTTGACTAGTTATGAACTTGACAAGTTGACTAGTTATTTCTTCTGTCTTCTATCATTTCTTCTTTTCTTATCAGTAGATTCTTCTTCGTTTTTTATTAGTCTCTCGGACTAATAACTCGTTTACTTGTACACTTTTAACTTGTTTTCTTGTTAACTTGTCTAATCGTAAACTCATCTACTAACTTGTCAGCCGTATAAGGTGACGTATTTTCACAAGCAAAGACTCGTATGTTAGAACTGATTAATTCATTTTAAAGATTACACAGCTCAAAGTCTGAGTCACTGGTCTGCACTATCGACTTGGATAGTGCCAGACCCGAAGAAAGTTTTGGGCAATTAGTAGTGCTCGGCTTTGACGTCACCGTCTTTACACCTACACCCTATCAACGTCATCGTCTATGACGACCCTTATGAGGAGTTCTCATCTTGTGGAAGGCTTCGCACTTAGATGCTTTCAGCGCTTATCCATACCAGACTCAGATACCCAGCGGTGCACCTGGCGGCACAACTGGTAAACCGGAGGTCTGTCCAACACGGTCCTCTCGTACTAGTGTCAGCACCACGCAAAACTCCAACGCCCACGATAGATAGAGACCGAACTGTCTCACGACGTTCTGAACCCAGCTCGCGTGCCACTTTAATGGGCGAACAGCCCAACCCTTGGGACCTTCTCCAGCCCCAGGATGTGACGAGCCGACATCGAGGTGCCAAAACCACCCCGTCGATATGAGCTCTTGGGGGATCAGCCTGTTATCCCCGGAGTACCTTTTATCCTTTGAGCGACGGAGTTTCCATACACATCCGCCGGATCACTATGCCCCAGTTTCCTGCCTGCTCGGCATGTCTGCCTCCCAGTCAAGCGCCCTTATGCCATTGCACTCTATAAGGCCGGTTACCAATCGGCCCGAGGGCACCTTTGGAAGCCTCCGTTACGCTTTTGGAGGCGACCACCCCAGTCAAACTACCCACCAAGCAGTGTCCACGAATATTCGTGTTAGACCTCAGACAGCCAAAGGGCCGTATTTCAAGGATGGCTCCACGAATGCTGGCGCACACGCTTCGAAGCCTCCGGCCTATCCTACACATCGGATGACCAAGGTCAATGCTAAGCTGTAGTAAAGGTTCACGGGGTCTTTTCGTCCCATCGCGGGTAATCGGCATCTTCACCGATACTACAATTTCACTGAGATCATGGTTGAGACAGCGTCCGGATCATTACACCATTCGTGCAGGTCGGAACTTACCCGACAAGGAATTTCGCTACCTTAGGACCGTTATAGTTACGGCCGCCGTTTACTGGGGCTTCAATTCAATGCTTCCTATTGCTAGTGACATCTCCTCTTAACCTTCCAGCACCGGGCAGGTGTCAGGCTGTATACGTCATCTTTCGAGTTTGCACAGCCCTGTGTTTTTTTGTTAAACAGTTGCCTGGACCTATTCTCTGCGCCTCATATTGCTATGAGGACCCCTTATCCCGAAGTTACGGGGTCAATTTGCCTAGTTCCTTAACCATGAATCTCTCAACGCCTTAGTATATTCTACCCGACCACGTGTGTCCGTTTGCGGTACGGGTCGCAGTAACATTAAGTTTAGCGGATTTTCTCGGAAGTATGATTACCTGCACTCAACGCTTCCCGAAGGAAGTGCTGTACTTTCGTGTTTCAGCTCGAATGGTGGATTTGCCTGCCACCTCATAACCCTAAGCACTTAAACGCCCTATTCCGTCAGGGCGCGGCAGTGTCACTGCTCCGTCTCCACATCACTGATACTGCGAGTTGCGGAATATTAACCGCATCTGCCATCGCCTTCGCCGTTCGGCTGAGACTTAGGACCCGACTAACCCCGGGCTGATTGGCATCGCCCGGGAAACCTCGGTCTTTCGGCGAAAGGGAATCTCACCCTTTTTATCGTTACTTATACCTACATTTGCTTTTCCATAAACTCCAGGATCAGTTACCTTCACCATTCAACGTCGATGGAATGCTCCCCTACCGATACTTTTAATATACATTACTATCCCGCGCCTTCGGTATCTGACTTATACCCGATTATTATCCATGCCCGGACCCTCGACTAGTGAGCTGTTACGCACTCTTTGAATGAATGGCTGCTTCCAAGCCAACATCCTAGCTGTCACGGGGACCAGACTTCGTTAGACTAACTTAGACAGAATTTCGGGACCTTAGACGGCGGTCTGGATTCTTCTCCTCTCGGGGACGGACCTTAGCACCCGCCCCCTTACTGCACATCTGCTGTCCATAAGCATTCGGAGTTCGTCAGGTCTCGATAGGCGGTGAAGCCCTCTTGACCTATCGGTCGCTCTACCTCTTATGGAGATCGATGCACGCGGCACCCTAAATGCCTTTCGGGGAGTACGAGCTATCTCCAAGTTTGATTGGCCTTTCACTCCTACACTCACCTCATCGGGAAGCTTTTCAACGCTTATCCGTGCGGTCCTCCATTCGGTGTTACCCGAACTTCAACCTGGGCAAGTGTAGATCACTTGGTTTCGCGTCTACCCCATCTGACTTGACGCCCTATTCAGGCTCGCTTTCACTACGGATACGTAACTCTTGTTACTTATCCTTGCCAGACATGGTAACTCGTAGGTTCATTATGCAAAAGGCACGCCGTCACTGAATTAACAGCTCCGACCGCTTGTAAGCGCATGGTTTCAGGAACTATTTCACTCTCCTAATCGGAGTGCTTTTTCACCTTTCCTTCACAGTACTCGTTCACTATCGGTCTCACGGGAGTATTTAGCCTTACCGGATGGTCCCGGCAGATTCGCGCAGAATTTCACGTGTTCCGCGTTACTCAGGATACCACTACGTCTCGTCATGCTTCGAATACGGGATTATCACCCTCTATGATTGTTCTTTCCAGAACATTCTTCTCACAATCTAAGTACGACAGCGTGGTCCCTACAACCCCAGCGGCGCATTGCTACGTCACTGGTTTGGGCTATTCCCCGTTCGCTCGCCACTACTAGGGGAATCATTAGTTTATTTTTCTCTTCCTAGAGGTACTAAGATGTTTCAGTTCCCTCCGTTTGCCCTCACTACATCTGTAGTGATATCAGGTCTTCAACCTGATGGGTTGTCCCATTCGGAAATCCTTGGATCAAAGGTTATTTGCACCTACCCAAGGCTTATCGCAGCTTATCACGTCCTTCATCGCCTCCGTGAGCCAAGGCATCCGCCATGCGCCCTTTCTTACTTTTCTTCGCCTTCTTTGTAATTGCTTACAAAGAATGTAGCTCATACTTTCAGCTGTTGTGTGATTCTAATTTTTGAAGTTTAACCTCTATTAGAATACTAAATCTATTTATTAAATGATTTAGTTCTACTTTACAGTCTTGCTTGTGTCAATATGTCAAAGATCGATGCTGTGTCTAACAGCAAAGTGGAGAATAACGGATTCGAACCGTTGACCCCCTGCTTGCAAAGCAGGTGCTCTAGCCAACTGAGCTAATCCCCCAAGGGAATTTTAGAGTATTGAATAAGAAGTTCTAATTAAAAAACTCTACATTCATTAATAAAAAGAAGTAGTCCCAGGCAGACTTGAACTGCCGACCTCCACATTATCAGTGTGGCGCTCTAACCAACTGAGCTATAGGACTGAGTTGGAAGAAAGCATGTGGTGTTTCTACCTGACTTCCTTTTCTCTTATTCTTAATAACAGTTTCAGTGAGTACAAGAAGAAAAACAAACCTAAGGTTCTTTTCTTATCTTGATTACCATTAAATTGTCAACTTGTATACTTAAATACATATCAAACAATTAACTGATAAACATCCTCTCCAGAAAGGAGGTGTTCCAGCCGCACCTTCCGGTACGGCTACCTTGTTACGACTTAGCCCCAATCACCAGTTTTGCCCCTAGGCCGATCCTTGCGGTCACGGACTTCGAGCACCCCCGGCTTTCATGGCTTGACGGGCGGTGTGTACAAGGCCCGGGAACGTATTCACCGCGCCATGGCTGATGCGCGATTACTAGCGAATCCAGCTTCGTGGGGTCGGGTTGCAGACCCCAGTCCGAACTGGGACCGGCTTTCAAGATTGGATGCAATTTGCATTACACCGTCCCTCTGTACCGGCCATTGTAACACGTGTGTAGCCCCGGACGTAAGGGCCGTGCTGATTTGACGTCATCCCCACCTTCCTCACACCTTACGGTGGCAGTGTCTCCAGAGTGCCCAGCATCACCTGATGGCAACTGAAGAGAGGGGTTGCGCTCGTTATGGCACTTAAGCCGACACCTCACGGCACGAGCTGACGACAACCATGCAGCACCTTCACAGAGACCCCGAAGGGCGTCATTATCTCTAAATCCTTCCTCTGCAATTCAAGCCCGGGTAAGGTTCCTCGCGTATCATCGAATTAAACCACATGTTCCTCCGCTTGTGCGGGCCCCCGTCAATTCCTTTGAGTTTCACCGTTGCCGGCGTACTCCCCAGGTGGGATGCTTAATGCTTTCGCTTAGCCGCTGATACTAGGCATCAACAGCGGGCATCCATCGTTTACTGTGCGGACTACCAGGGTATCTAATCCTGTTCGATACCCGCACCTTCGAGCTTCAGCGTCAGTTGCGCTCCCGTCAGCTGCCTTCGCAATCGGAGTTCTTCGTCATATCTAAGCATTTCACCGCTACACGACGAATTCCGCCAACGTTGTGCGTACTCAAGGAAACCAGTATGCGCTGCAATTCAGACGTTGAGCGTCTACATTTCACAACACACTTAATCTCCAGCCTACGCTCCCTTTAAACCCAATAAATCCGGATAACGCCTGAACCTTCCGTATTACCGCGGCTGCTGGCACGGAATTAGCCGGTCCTTATTCGTATGGTACCTGCAAACAATCACACGTGATTGACTTTATCCCCATACAAAAGCAGTTTACAACCCATAGGGCCGTCTTCCTGCACGCTACTTGGCTGGTTCAGACTTACGTCCATTGACCAATATTCCTCACTGCTGCCTCCCGTAGGAGTTTGGACCGTGTCTCAGTTCCAATGTGGGGGACCTTCCTCTCAGAACCCCTACTGATCGTTGCCTTGGTGGGCCGTTACCCCGCCAACAAGCTAATCAGACGCATCCCCATCCATTACCGATAAATCTTTACTTCAAATCTGATGCCGTCATCGAAGACTATGAGGTATTAGTCTGCCTTTCGGCAGGTTATCCCACAGTAATGGGAAGGTTGGATACGCGTTACTCACCCGTGCGCCGGTCGACGTCCATTCAGTGCAAGCACTAAATGCCGTTTCCCCTCGACTTGCATGTGTTAAGCCTGTAGCTAGCGTTCATCCTGAGCCAGGATCAAACTCTCCATTGTAAAATATGTTTGGGTGATAAGAATTGATAATAGTGATAAAAAATACCACATAAAAACAACTCTTCACCGAGTAATCTCTGTTTCAGAATGCTTATCCTTTAGTATCAAGTTTTAAAAGCACCTATTCCTATATAAGGAATTCAATTGAATTGATCGGTTCGTTTCTTTTACCCATCTATTTGATTCTTAATCAAACAGACGCTTCTTGTACTACTTCTCTGTTTATGTAAATCTCTTCAAAG